>Ga0315275_10000557_pt1 | contig 31078 bp, 35 predicted proteins | sample YL17G03_0_MG_FD_205557 | JGI IMG/M metagenome (GOLD analysis project Ga0315275, IMG submission 205557) | Sediment microbial communities from Yellowstone Lake, YNP, Wyoming, USA - YL17G03_0 | ecosystem: Environmental > Aquatic > Freshwater > Lake > Sediment | place: USA: Wyoming | collected...
AGAGATGATGTGGAAGTTCGCAAATGGGAGCACACAGCATGAATTGGCAATTGAGTTCAAGGTTTCCAGGGGGACTGTTTCTAGGAAGTGCAAAGGCGTTGTCCGGAAGGTTGTGCCGAAACGGAAAAGGAAGGCGAGCGAAAAGAAAATACAGCGCATCCAGCAGGATTTCAAGGATGGAATGACGCAGACGGCATTAGCTAGGATAAATAGATTAAGCGTATCAACCATAGCGAATTACTGCGAAGGCATCGAAAGTACGAAAGGCCGGAAGCGAAGGCAAAGCCTCAATGATGATGAAAAAGCAGAAGCCCGCGTCAAGTTCGCGCAAGGGAAATCCATTAGGGAATTGGCAGAAGAATACAGTGTTTCGAAGTCCCAAATGGTAAAGGTTTGCAAAGGGGTAGAACGAACGGAATTTCCCAAGTTCGCAAGAAAGCCGCTTTTAAGCGTGCATTAAATCTTATAAATATTTCATCTGAAAGTCTTGCTATAGATTTTTCATAAGAATGATTTGGGAGTGGGAATTATGGCAACAATAACCGAAAAGATTTTATCAGGGCATTTAGTTGAGGGCGCAGTTGAAGGCAAGCTTCCCAAGGCAGGAAGCGAGATAGGCGTAAAGATAGACCAGACACTTACCCAGGATGCGACCGGGACCATGGCATATCTGGAATGGGAAGCGCTTGGAATGCCAAGAGTGAAGACCGAGCTCTCAGTCAGCTATGTTGACCATAACACGCTGCAGACAGATTTCATGAATGCTGATGACCATGATTATCTACGGACAGTTGCAGCAAAATACGGAATCCTGTACTCAAGGCCTGGAAACGGAATCTGCCACCAGGTCCATCTCGAGAGGTTCGCAAGACCTGGAAAAACACTGCTCGGATCCGATTCTCATACACCGACTGCAGGCGGAGTCTGCTCGCTCGCGATTGGTGCTGGCGGACTTGATGTCGCACTAGCAATGGGCGGAGGGTCGTTTCATCTGAACATGCCGAAAGTCGTTGGCGTGAAACTGATTGGAGAGCTAAAGCCCTGGGTTTCTGCAAAAGATGTCATTCTTGAGCTTCTTCGCAGAACTGATGTCAAAGGCGGTGTTGGAAAAGTATTCGAATACTTCGGCCCAGGAGTGAGAACGCTTTCAATTCCTGAACGCGCTACTATAACGAACATGGGTGCTGAAACAGGAGCAACAACCTCTATTTTCCCTTCTGATAATGTTACAAAGAAATACCTGGAAAGCGAAGGAAGAGGAGACCAGTGGGTGGAGCTGAAACCGGATTCTGCATCAGATTACAAGGAGCGGATCGAGATTGACCTTTCTACAATTGAGCCCCTTGTTGCAAAGCCGCATAGCCCTGGGAACGTAGGGAAAGTTTCTGAGCTTGAAGGGACAAAGGTAAATCAGGTAATAATCGGAAGCTGCACAAACTCATCTTATCGGGATTTGATGGTTGCTGCTGCAGTGCTGAAAGGCAAGACAGTTCATCCGAACGTGTCGTTTGCGATTCTACCTGGCTCAAGGCAGGTATACAAGATGATTGCTGATAATGGTGCGCTTGCTGACCTGATTGCTGCAGGTGCAAGAATCCTAGAGTCAGCGTGCGGCCCATGCATAGGCATGGGATTAGCTCCCCGCTCTGGCGGAGTGACTGTGCGGACATTCAACAGGAATTTCGAGGGAAGGTGCGGGACTGCTGATGCTAAAGCATATCTTGTTTCTCCCGAGACTGCTGCTGCGATTGCCCTGACTGGAACATTCACTGACCCGAGAAAGCTAGGTGAATACCCGAAGATAAAAGCGGCAAAGGTTGAAGTCGATGACTCCATGATTATTCCTCCGCCCGAACCTGAAGAGCCCGATAGTCCAAGCCCGCCTTCACCATTTGAGATCATGCGCCCTTCGGGCACAAGCTCCCGATGGAATTCAAATTCCATCGAGATAATCCGCGGACCGAATATCAAGCCGCTTCCAGACCTGAAACCATTGGAGAACTCACTTAACAAGGAGGTGCTCCTGAAGGTTGGGGATAACATAACTACAGACCATATCATGCCAGCTGGCGCGAAAATCCTGCCGCTGCGCTCGAATGTCCCGGCGATTTCCGAGTTCGTGTTCTCGAAAGTTGATCCCGCTTTCCCGAAACGAGCGAAAGAGAAGGGGGGAGGGTTTGTTGTTGGTGGCGAGAACTACGGGCAGGGCTCGAGCAGGGAGCATGCCGCAATCGCTCCGCTTTATTTGGGCGTGCGCGCGGTTATTGCAAAGAGCTGGGCAAGGATTCACAAGGACAACCTGATGAACTGGGGAATCGTTCCGCTCACGTTCGTGAATGCTGCAGACTATGAGAAGATTGTTCAGGGCGATGTGCTTGAGATGCTGCACATCCGGGATGAGCTGAAAGCAGGAAAGGAAGTGACCCTAAAGAACAAGGCTGGGGAATTCAAGGCAAAGTGCGAACTCAGCCCAAGGGCGATTGAAATCCTTCTAGAGGGCGGGCTGATACCATATACGAAGAAACGGAGCAGATGATGAAACAAGAGCTCGAACATAAAAATTAAAATTCCACCATGCTATAATATGTTGTGGTGTTGTGTTTCTTAAGACTAATGGGTACAGGAGAGGCAGCCGAGATATTCTGAAACCGCAGAAGTTCAGGAAGGTCTCCGGACTGAAACCATTTCTTGACAAATTGGAGCGTCTTGTCGATTCTAGAGAATTAGAAGACCCTGATCTGATCAGGACTGCATACTCCTTTACGTACAAAGGAACGCCCTTTAGGCAACTTCCGAAAGAGGCAAAGCGAGCCATACTGGATAATAGATATTATTTCACGGAAATTCACGGAGTCCCGGTTGTTTTGTACATGACGAGAAGAGGGGGCCTGGTTGAAATTAATCACAGCACTGATCTGGAGGCGGGAATGATGGTTTTGACAGACAAGGTGATAACAGGGCATTCCTGGCCAGTGGTTTTCACCCAGCGGCCCAACGGAAGTTGGACTACTGAAACTATTTTCAGGATACGTGATTCGGCACGCGAATTGGGAACCAGGAAAAAGGGCGAAGCGGACTTTGATGACGACGATTAGGTATTGCAATCGCAAAATTAACGCAAACAACACATTTTAAAATGTTTTATAACCATAATATAACAGGTGAAATTGATTATGGCCAGAGACAAAGATATCGCTCGCAACATATTGAGCGGCATAACAGTAACGAAAAAAGGTAATGTTAGGGAAATCATTATAGATGAACGTGCACAGAACGCACTAAAAAGATCGCTACAGGGATATTCACCTTTGCTCGATGAGACTCCTGGCCAGCCTGAATTCAAAAAATTAAGACAACATCCGAAAATCGCTTTGCTTATGAAACAGCCAGGTCACAGGATGGTGCTACGGGTGAAGGAGAAGAAAGATGAAATAGTCCAAAAGGAGGTCCTCGTGTATAACGCGAAAAATGACCTTTGTGGAAAACTGGTCTGGAAGCCCGAAGACGGGGTGCAGTTCTTTTTAATAAGCTGATTTACAGTGGTGAAAAACAAAATGGAAAACAGGAGAATAGTAACTTATTCCAGAAAAAACGGCACTGAAGAAATCAGGATAGTGGATGATGGGTCCGAAAAATCAAAAAAAGGCATTCGCGCCTTTGCCCCAATGCTTGATGGTGCCCCTAATCAGCCATCTATTGAAAGATTATTAGAAGCTACGAATACACTTTCACCTCCTGGAAGAAGTAAGCTGCCGACAACCTGCATCATTCGCGTGAAGGCAGAAAAAGGCACTCCTGTGGAGAAGGAGATTACTATGTATGACCGGGAAGGAAATCTAAGGGCAATAACTGTCTGGAGATCCGGAAATGGGATCAGTTTTACAAAAGTACATTAATTTTTCATATTCCATTTATTCGTCCATCGCCGTATGGTGCTTTGACTAACGTCAAACTTTATAAACATTTTTAGCAAACCTATGCTTTACTTTTCGAGAATTCTTTAGAGGTGAAAATATGGCAAACAAAATCAGTATGAAGAATGGGAAGCTGGATGTTCCGGATGATCCGATCGTACCATATATCCAAGGTGACGGAGTCGGAGTGGATATTACTCCAGTTATGATGAAAGTCGTGGATGCTGCAGTGCAGAAGGCTTATGGCGGAAAAAGAAATATCACCTGGAAGAAACTCGAGGCAGGAGAAGACTGCTTCAAGGCAAAAGGAACGTACTTGCCTGATGAGACAGTGACGTCAATCAGGGAGCATCTTGTTGCGATAAAGGGACCGCTGACTACGCCAGTAGGAGGAGGCCACCGCTCGCTCAATGTCACCATGAGACAGGTACTGGACCTCTATTGCTGTGTGAGGCCGACAAAATGGTACAAAGGAACCCCTTGCCCGGTGAAAGAGCCTGAGAAACTGGATGTAGTTGTTTTCAGGGAGAACACAGAGGATGTTTACGCAGGAATTGAATGGAAGGAAGGAACTCCGGAAGCGCTGAAAGTTATCGCGTTCCTGGAAAAGGAAATGGGCAAGAAGGTCAGGCCTGATTCAGGAATCGGAATAAAGCCCATGTCAAAAACAGGATCGCAGAGGCTGGTCGCTGCAGCAATACAGTTTGCAATGGACCATGGCAGGAAGACAGTGACGCTGATGCACAAGGGAAACATCATGAAATTCACTGAAGGCGCTTTCCAGGAATGGGGCTACATGATAGCAAAGGAGAAGTTCGGGGACCAGGTCGTAACCGAGAAGGAAGTGACAGAGAAGTTCGGTGGAAAGGTTCCAGAAGGAAAAATAGTAATCAACGATCGGATCGCAGATTCCATGTTCCAGCAGATACTCCTGCGGCCTGATGAATATTCGATAATCGCAACTCCAAACCTGAACGGCGATTATATATCCGATGCATGCGCAGCGCAGGTTGGAGGGCTTGGAATTGCACCTGGCGGCAACATTAACTATATTACTGGCCATGCATTATTCGAGGCAACGCACGGAACAGCACCAAAGCATGCGGGCCAGGACAAGGTTAATCCGGGCTCAATCATCCTTTCAGCAGTGATGATGCTTGAGTACATAGGATGGAACGAAGCTGCGAAATTAGTGGAAGACGGGCTAGCGCGGACGATAATGCAGAAGAAGGTAACCTATGACCTTGAAAGGCAGATCGAAGGCGCGAAGCTCGTAAAATGCTCGGAGTTCGGAAACGCGATCATAGAGAACATGTAGGATTGGTGAATAGCATGGCAAGAAGGAAAATCCGCGAATACGATGCAAAGAGGCTTGTCTCAAGGAATCTCGGGCTTGACCTGAAGCAGGCCCAGGTAACTCCTGAAACAGATATGGAAAAGCTGAAAATGCAGAACCCCTGGCTAACTCAGGGCAAGCTGGTAGTCAAGCCGGACATGCTCTTTGGAAAAAGGGGCAAGCACAACCTGTTGTTGCTGAACGCGGATTTTTCCCAGGCTAAAGAATTCATAAGCAAAAATATGGGAAAGGAGATCGAGATTTCCGGCATTAAAGGAGCAGTAACCAACTTCCTGATCGAGCAGTTCGTAGCGCACAAAGAGGAATATTATTTTTCAATTTCGACTGAACGGAACGAAGATGTAATGCTATTCTCTGATACCGGTGGAATGGATGTCGAGGCAAACTGGGACCGAATGATCAGGATAACTGTTCCTGTTGGAGCTGAAGCTGACAAAAAAGAAATCGAGAAATTGATTGAGAATAAGCTTGCTCCTGAACGCAGGGCAAAGGCTGCGGAATTTTTTGCAAGTGCGCACAAGATGTTCGTTAACCTCGATATGACGCTACTAGAAATGAACCCTCTGGCTTTCAATGAGAATGGAAATCCCATTCCACTTGACCTCCGGGTAGAAGTGGATGATACTGCAGATTTCAAGGACAAGGACAAATGGATGGGGATTGATTTTCCTGAGCCTTTTGGAAGAAAGCCTTATCCGGAAGAGAAATTCGTAAACGAGCTGGACGAAAAAACAGGCGCATCCCTCAAGCTCACGCTGCTAAACCCTGAAGGAAGGATATGGACAATGGTTGCAGGCGGAGGGGCGTCTGTCATTTTCGCTGACACTGTCGGTGATTTGGGATTCAGCAAGGAGCTAGCGAATTACGGGGAATACAGCGGAGACCCGAACGAAGAGGAGACTTACCAGTATGCGAAAACCGTGCTTGATTTGGCTACAAGAAGCAATCACCCGAAAGGAAAGATCCTGCTAATTGGCGGTGGGATTGCGAACTTCACTGATGTAGCAAACACATTCAAGGGAATTGTGCGCGCACTTCGGGAGTATAAGGAAAAGCTGAGGAAGGCGAATGTTAGCATATTCGTCCGGAGAGGCGGCCCGAATTACCAGACAGGCCTTAAGCTCATGAGGGAGCTTGGCAGCGAGCTGGGAGTGCCAATAGATGTGTACGGGCCGGAGACGCACATGACCGCGATTGTGCCAATGGCAATAAAGAAACTTAGCGGGTGATGTTCATGATTGCAAAAACGAATGATTATGAAATTTTTTCAAAGGACACAAAGGCATTCTTGTACAACCTGAAGGCAGGGCCAGTGCAGAGGATGCTTGATTTCGATTTCATATGCAAAAGGGAGAAACCGAGTGTTGCAGCCATAATACATCCAGGCAGGATAGAACCTCACAAGGCTTTCTGGGGAAACAAGGAAATCCTGATCCCAGTCTATCCTACGATTTCAGATGCCGTAAAAGCCCATACGGATGCCGATGTGCTGGTGAATTTCGCATCGTTCAGGTCTTCCTTTGCATCGTCCAAAGAAGCACTTGAGAGCGATAGCATAAGGACAGTTGCGATAATCGCGGAAGGGATGCCTGAGCGTGAGACAAGGGAGCTTATCGCATTAGCTAAGAAAAAAGGGAAATGGATAGTCGGACCTGCGACAGTCGGAGGAATGAAGGCAGGCGCATTCAGGATAGGGAATACTGCAGGGACCATTGAGAATATTGTGGCAAGTAAGCTTAACCGGCCCGGAAGCGTTGGCCTGGTTTCGAAATCAGGCGGCATGCTTAATGAGATGTTCAACATCATTGCGCAAAATACTGATGGTGCTTACGAAGGAATAGCGATTGGAGGGGATGCATATCCAGGATCCACGCTTCTGGATCACGTGCTTAGATTCGAGGCAAACCCGGACATTAAAATGATCGTTGTTCTTGGCGAATTGGGCGGAAAATCCGAATATGACATTGCAGAGGCAATGAAGAGCGGGAAGATAAAGAAGCCGATTATAGCATGGTGCATCGGCACGTGCGCAAAGATGTTCCAGGGAGAAGTGCAGTTCGGCCATGCAGGTGCGAAATCCGGGAAAGAGGCTGAAACTGCGGATGCAAAGAACCGTGCAATGGCTGAGTCCGGAATAATCGTCCCGAAATCATTCGAGCACTTTGGCGCTGCAATAAAAGAAGAATTCGAAGCACTGAAGAAACAGGGAAAGATAAAAGAGATAAAGGAGCAGGACATGCCAAAGCTGCCAATGGATTATGCACAGGCAATGAAGAGCGGGGCAATACGCAGGCCATCGAGCTTCATCTGCAGCATTTCCGATGATCGCGGAGAGGATGTGAAATACGGTGGCGTCCCGCTCACTGAAATAATAGAGAACGAGTCATCAGTAGGGGACGTGATATCGCTTCTTTGGTTCAAGCGGAAGCTTCCGAAATACGCTGCAAGGTACATCGAGCTCTGCCTCATGATAGCCGCTGACCATGGGCCGTGCGTATCAGGGGCACACAATGCGATAGTCACTGCCAGGGCAGGAAAGGACCTTGTGTCTTCGCTTGCTTCCGGACTTCTTACCATAGGACCGAGATTCGGTGGTGCCATAGATGATGCTGCTAGATTTTTCAAAGCAGCAGCGGATTCAGGAATGTCTGCTGAGGAATTTGTGGATGACATGAAGAGAAAGGCGATACTGATCCCGGGGATCGGGCACAGGATAAAGTCCAAAGACAACCCGGATAAAAGAGTAGAGCTGCTGAAGGCGTACTCGAAAAAGCATTTCGGGAAGACCAAATACCTGGATTTCGCCCTCGCAGTTGAACAGGTGACGCTCCAGAAGGCGAACAACCTTATACTGAACGTGGATGGATGCATTGGAGTCACTTTCCTAGATTTGCTATCCAGCTGCAAGGAGTTCTCAAAAGAAGAACTGGATGAGATAGTAAACATCGGCTACCTGAATGGCCTGTTCGTGCTCGCGCGTTCAATCGGGCTGATCGGGCATGTGCTCGACCAGAAAAGGTTGAAGACAGACCTGTATCGGCACCCATGGGATGACGTAATGTTTATAGAATAATAGCGAGAATGTCCTGAACTAAGTGGTTAGATGGCATTTTTCTACGATAGGATCGAAACAGAGAATACGATCACGATACGATTAAAGAATATGATAATCTTTTATATTGCATTTTATTTTTTTGTGATGCTTTTAATGGGAGTAGTCTTATTGAGTTTTTTTATTCCAACAATCAGTTGCATTCTTTTTCCATTTGTTATTGGTCCGTGTATTGCTCTTTGGCTGACATTGCGAAAGGTCAACTTAGAAGTCAAGGAAGCCATGAAAAAAGGAAAAGTGAAAGTATCTGGGAGTAGATTCTCTTCTTCTAACCCACTCACTTATGAAATAGAAAAAAGTTCCCCACCGGCAGTTTGAAGAAACGCTTCGTATTGAGGGAAGAAGAATCGTACCGGCATTGTTTGGATGACGTAATGTTTATAGAATAATAGCGAGAAAGCTTTTCGGTGAAAATTTGCTTAAGAAGATATTCGTTACGATTTTGCTTTTTCTTAGTTTGATTTATGCGCAAGCAAGCGAATTCAGCGAAGCAAAGGCGCTCGTCGATTCTGGAGTATCATGCGATAAGCTGGGCGCTGGTCAGCTCGAGCAGATTGGGGACTTCTACATGGAAAAAATGAACCCTGGCGAAGCTCACGAGCTGATGGAACAAATGATGGGTGGAGAAGGTTCGGAAAGCCTGAGGCAGATGCACATCGCAATGGCGAGAAGGCTTTACTGCAATGAGAGCGCTTATGGGATTCCTGGAATGATGGGTTTAGGTGGCGGTTATATGGGTGGCATGATGGGTTACGGCGGAATGATGGATTACGGCTTCGGATGGTTTTGGGTACTCGGCGTCCTGTTCTGGATACTGTTTTTCGTGCTGCTTGTTCTTTCGATCATTTGGCTGTTCAGGAATCTTGCTGGCAGGACATCTTCAACTTCATCTCCTTTGGACACCTTGAAACTCAGGTATGCGAAAGGCGAGATATCGAAAAAGGAATTCGATGAGATGAAAAAGCAGATCGAGTGAAACCATGAGATCGATCTCCAAAACTGTGCTCGTATCAGGATTTTTCCTTTTTCTCATCATCTTCGGTTGTGTTCAGCAATCAACACCTGAGGGCCAGTCGCAATCGTGTCTCAGCGGCCTGGACCCTTCGGAAAGCTGTACCCACATCCTAGACCCTGTTTGCGGATTAAATGGCAGGACATACATCAATTGCTGCTACGCCCAAAAGGATGGCGCTACAATAGCGAAATTGGGCGCATGTGAGGTGCTTGGCTGCAATGACAGCGATATCGGTTATAACCTCGCCTTTGCAGGAACCGTAGAATCAGGCGGTAAGAATCGAACAGATTCCTGCATTGATTCTGCAACAGTCAATGAATATGAATGCAGGTTTGGCCAGATATTCAACTCCTCAGTACCCTGCCCATCTGGCAAGTGTAAGGATGGTGTGTGTGAAGTTTGCATTGATACGGATAGTGGACCAGACATTTTTAATTATGGGGAAATTCGTAGCTTCGAAGATCCCTATGGTTTCATAACCTATAAGGATGAATGTATCAATGTTGGATATACGGCGCAAGCGTATCCGTGTTCTGAGTTCTACAATGACAGCTCCTCTCCGACTGGTTATGGAAGCAGAGGAGTTAATTGTACCCAATCTGAATTATTGAGAGAATATAGTTGCAAGTACGGCTATGTTGCCGCCTACTACATAAGTTGTCCTCCGGGTTCCGGGTGCCTAAACGGAAAGTGTGTTTATGGATAAGGCACTTTGCGCTGGAATTCTCTTTATGCTCATAATATCTGGCTGCGTTCAGCCGCAGACTCTGCAGGAAAATGCCACGTCCTGCTCAAATTTTCCAATAAATCCGATTTGCGGAACAGATAACAAAACTTATCAGAATATGTGCTATGCTGAGCTTGCGAACGTGACCTTGGCAAATCTGGGTGAGTGCCAACCTCCACAACAGCAGACCTGCAATGACAGTGACATTGGTGAAGGCCAGGACGTGACTGTGCGCGGAACTATTACCAACGGACTAGTAACAATGCAAGACGTCTGCCAAAATGAAAGCGTGGTTGTGGAATATGGTTGCGAGAACGACACCATCACTCCATATCATGTTACATGCCCGCCTTTTTTCAGCTGCAATGAGGGCCAATGCGCCATAACAAACCATACATCCTGAAAAAGTACACGCGTTTGGAATAAACTCGCCCCCGACGGGATTTGAACCCGCCCATCAACCTCCGGAGGGTTGCGTCCTATCCAGGCTAGACTACGAGGGCGTTGCTGTATTCTAACTGTTTTCTCATTATAAAGTTATTCGTTGTATTCTTTCTGTTTTCTATAGAGACGTGGGCACCGGTTTGACTTGCGCCACGTCAGCCGTACCCGGATCCCTTCATCAACTATTTTAATCCAGTACCCTATATCACCTCATGAAAAAATTATTCGCGGCATTTCTGATAGTAGTGATATTACTAAACGCAGGATGCCTTCAGCAAGCGCCGATCCAGCTGAATGGGATTGAGATAAACGACTATAAAGGCGAGAAGCTCGGCTCTGTGGAAGATTTCCGGGAAAACTCGATCAAAGGAGTGCAATACATAAACGAAAGCGATTATCAGCTAAAGATTACCGGGCTTGTGAACAATCCGAAAACTTACACCTACCGCGAGGTAATAGATAACCACCAGCAATATTCGAAGGTCATGACGCTCAACTGCGTGGAAGGTTGGAGCGTGAAGATACTCTGGGAAGGAGTTCTTGTGAGGGACTTGCTAAAGGAAGCGGATCCGAAGAAAGAAGCGAGCACAGTGATATTCCATGCCTATGATGGCTATTCAAGCGCTTTTCCAATTGGCTATTTTTCTGACAAGGACATATTGATGGCATACAAGATGAACAACGTGACTGTTCCCCCAGAACGCGGCTTCCCTTTCGTACTCGTGGCTGAAGACCGATGGGGATACAAATGGGTGAAATGGATCACTGAAATCGAACTATCGAACGACACTTCTTACGAAGGATTCTGGGAAAGCAGGGGATATTCGGATACTGGGTACCTTAATGAAAGCTTCGTAAAGTGAATTGAAGGTGCTGGACATGGAACTAGAAAAAATGAGAAGAGCGGTGCATTATCTATTCACGGCCCTTACGCTGGTTTTTTTCGTTTCAGGACTCGGGATAACTGAATTCAGGATAATAGAACCGCTGAGCGGAGGCCTGCTTACAAAAGCACTGTCATTCCAGATACATAACTCGCTCATATGGCCATTCATCATCCTGCTCGGCCTGCACATATACCTGGTTCTGGCGATAAGGAAAGAAAGAGAAAAGAAGTAGAATAAGGAAAAGAAAAAATAAATCAACTATCTTGCTGACCTCGCCATGCGCTCGGTTTCGTCTCTCTTTTTCATGGCGTAGCTGTTCTGGATGTCTCCCTTTGCAGTGAACATTATTTCGCTGGCAAGGGATTGGGAGAGTGATTTCGGCTTGTTAAAAGACCCCATGAGCGCAGCGAGCGAGATGTTGCGAAGGGCCATGTCCATCCGCCTGGTTGCTGAAATGTCAACAGCAACCTGGTAGCTGACTCCACCGTAGGAAACACGCGTAGTATCCTCCCTTGGTGCGGAATTCTGCACTGCCTCGATCAAAGCCTGGATGGGATTTACTTTCATCTCTGCTGCAACAGTATCAAGTGCTTCCTCAACTATCTTGAGGGCCCGGAGCTTTTTTCCCTGCATCTGGCCCTTTGTTCGGATTACTTTTCCAGAGGTCTTCTGTCCAGTTCCTCCGCGCATGAGCTTGTTCGCTAGGCGCTCTACAATGTTTATCTGGGTTTTTCCAAGCACCCGCCTGGTGTGCCTTCCGAACGTGTGTGGAACCAGGATGGCCTTTAGTGATACTGCCTGCGCAATGCTCTTGTCGCGAATCTCAATGCCGTCTACCGGATACTTTCCAAAAATCTTGTCAACCATGAAATCACTACCTCTTGGGCTTCTCTTTCTTGCCGTGCCTAAGGCTTTGCAGGTCTGCTGAGTTCACTGAAACCACTTTGTACCTGACTCCGGGAATCGAACCCATCTGCCCTCTCTGCGATCCACCGAGGCCAGCGATGATTATTTCATCATGCTCATCAATGAATGTAATTGCCTTGTCCCTTGGGGCGAATGCGCTGACGACCTTTCCGTTCTTTATCAGCTGGCATTTAACACATTTAATAAGGCCGGAGTGGGGTTGTTTCTGCTCAAGAACGATCTTTTCGAGGACAATGGCCCTGGCCTGCGGTGCGCCTTCAAGAGGATCGTACCTCTCCTTAAGCCTCAGCGTCTTCCTCTTGAACTTCTTGCCTAGCCAGCGCCTGTTCTTGCGCTTTCGGTCCAGATTCCTGCCTGCGAATTCTCCATTTCTTCCTTTTGACATCCATACACCTGATAGTAGTTTAGCTCTATTAAGACGAATCAAAATACATTTACTGAGGAGGATTTAAAAACGTTGAGATGTGAGGTTTCAACCATGCCTAAGAAAAAAGAGGCGGTAATTTATGCTTACGATCAAGCGCTGAAGGAGCTCAGCCCGATACTCGAATCGAATATGCTCACCAAAGAGGAAATACTTGCTGAATTCATGTCGCATTCGCTGCTTGTGGAGGGAAAGGAACTGCAAAAGGGCGAAGCGGAAGTTATCGCCGAGGCAAAGAGACCTCCGGATGAGAACAAACTAACAGTTTCCAAGGGAGAATCTGCAGAAAGCAGGACTTACTCGCTGACGTATTACAACCCCGAAACGAACAAGGCCGAGGTCATAGAAGGAAAGGTGGATGTGAGGATAACGGACTATGCAACCAGAATGATCGAGGAATCGCTTGGCATAGGCTCGGTTTACCCGCTTTACGCGTTTGTGGTTACGCCGCTGATAAGAAAGGAAGTCGTGCCCTGGCTTTTGGAAGAAATCCTGAACGAACGCGAGTACGGGACTCCGCCTCCAACAGGTTCTGCACCTATGATCAAGGTTGGCAAGGCTGGAAAAAAATCCGAAATAGTCGCAATGAAAAAACAGGAAGAAATTGCACGCGATGCAGTGGTGGAAGCAATTACGCGAAAAGAGGACAGCGAGAAGAAACTCAGTGCTGAGATAGTTGTATTCGAGGAAGTTGTTGCCGCGATCAGGAAGGGCAGCGATCCGGAAAGTACTGTGCAGAAACTGCCTCCGCTTAGCTTAGCAAGGTACCTGGCGCTGCTTAAGAAAAAGAAAATCCAGAGGGCCACACTGCTCGCGCTCCTTGGACGGGACACCAAGATGCTGAGATCAATAAAAAAGAAGCTTGAGATGCTCACAGCAGAAGAACTGCTGGGGCTGGTCAAGGTAATGAAAAAGATCAGAAAAAAATAGAGCTACTTCTTCGCCCTTATTTCCCTTCGCTTCGGCCTAAGGTATTTGGAGCCGCACTTCCTGCACTTCTCCATTCCCTTTTTGTTCCTGGTCTTGCATCTTCTGCAAATAGATATCTTAGCCAGCATTGCGTCTCCTTCTGGAAATTTTCCCATAAAAACAACACCTGTACGAATATTTGATAGGTTAGTTTGTGAGTTATTATTTTAAAAAGCTGTGCGACGAGGAGATAGCGATGCCCCAGGAGTTTTCCTCAGGAGTTGTTATTTTCAGAAAAGAAGCCGGCAATGTTATTTATCTCCTTCTCCACTACGAAGCAGGGCACTGGGATTTCGTGAAAGGGAATGTGGAGAGGGATGAGAGCGAAGAAGAAACGGCAAGACGGGAGACGGAGGAAGAGGCCGGGATCAAGGATCTTGGATTTGTCGCTGGTTTTAGTGAGAAAATAGAGTATTTCTATAAAAGAGAGAATAGAACGATCCATAAGCAAGTGGTGTTCCTTCTTGCTGAGACGAAAACCAAGGAGGTAAAAATCTCATGGGAGCACATAGGGTTCGAATGGCTCCCATATGGAAAAGCGCTCGAGAGGCTGACTTATAAAAACGCGAAAGAAGTTCTGGAAAAGGCCCATGCATTCCTGGTGAAACAATGAAAAACCTCGAGATCGCACGAATATTCTACGAGATTGCGGATATCTTGGAAGTCCAGGAAGTTGAATTCAAGCCAAGGGCGTACAGAAATGCAGCGCGCAGCATAGAGGAGCTCACCGAGGATATTGCTAAGGTTGCAGAACGGGGCGGGCTGAGGGAAATACCTGGAGTTGGCGAGGCGATTGCAGGGAAAATTGAGGAGATACTAAAGACAGGCAAGCTGAAATATTTCGAGGATTTGAAGAAAGAAATGCCCTTTGACATGGAAGCCATGGTTACTGTGGAAGGCCTTGGAGCGAAAAAATCTTATCGCTTATACAAGGAACTTGGAATAAGGAATCTGGATGATTTGGAAAAAGCTGCCCGGTCCGGGAAGATACACGACCTTGAGGGTTTTGGTGAAACGAGCGAAAAGAGGATAATCGATGGGATCGAGGCGTTGAAACGCAGCGGAAAGAGAATGTTGCTTTGGAACGCACTGATTCTATCGGATGGAATTGTGAGCAGGCTGCGTGCTGTTCCCGGGGTGGAGCGCGTGGAGCCAGTTGGTTCGCTTCGCAGGAGAAAGGAAACGATTGGAGACATTGATATTCTGGCGATCTCAAATAACCCAAAAGTTGTTATGGACGCATTCACAACAATGCCCGGAGTGCGAAGGGTTCTGGGGAAAGGAGAAACGAAATCGACAGTGGAACTGGAGGAAGGAATACTGGTTGACCTGCGGGTCGTGGGAAAAGAATCCTTTGGCTCTGCGATGCAGTACTTCATCGGATCGAAATTCCATAACATTGCTACAAGAACGATCGCGATAAAGAAGGGGATGAAACTTTCTGAATATGGATTGTTTAAAGGCGAGAAGCAGATTGCAGGCGCGGATGAGGAAGGGGTTTACAAGGCGCTGGGTCTTGCATGGGTTGAACCAGAGCTGCGCGAGAACGCAGGGGAGATAGAAGCAGCGATGGAAGGAAAGCTACCAAAAGTCATTAAGGCGCAGGACATAAGGGGAGACCTTCACATTCATACGATATGGAGCGAGGGAATGAATAGCATTGAAGAAATGGCTGAGAAAGGGAAAGCGCTCGGCTACGAATATATGATAATATCCGATCATGCTGGAATGACGTTGAGAGTAGCAAATCCAATGGATGAGAAAAAGCTGATTCAGCAGGGAAAGGAAATAGATAAGCTGAATGCGTTGCAGAGCGATACTGGCTCCCCATACTTGCTGAAAGGGGCTGAGATAAACATAAAGAAAGATGGCGGGGTTGACATCCAGGACAAAGCACTGAAGGAATTAGATCTCGTGCTCGCTTCAATACATTACTCCATGAGACTTCCAAAAGAAAAAATTATGAAGCGGCTTTATTCGGCGATGGAGAATGAACATGTGGATGTGATTTCCCATCCAACAGGAAGGATCCTGAATGAAAGAGAGCCCTATGAACTTGATTTTGACGCTTTACTTGATAAGGCAAAAGAGACTGGGACAATGCTCGAGATAAACTCCCAGCCTGACAGGCTCGATCTTGATGGCGAAAATGCGAGAAAGGCGAAGGATGCAGGTGTTATGCTCACCATAAGCACAGATGCGCACAGGGTAGAGCAGATGAATTATATTCCCCTTGGAGTTGCTATGGCAAGAAGGGGATGGTGCGAAAAGAAAAACGTGCTAAATGCCATGGGACTGAAAGAAATAAGAAAGAAACTTGGCATATGAAGACAGTGATTTTATGGACTGGTACCACGTCATGCTGGAAGAGCACCTGAACATAATCGTCCTGGTGAATGCGCTGAAGGCCTACGCCAGAAAGCTCGAAAGCGGAGAAAAGGTGCCGGATCAGGCGCTTTCAGAGATGCTTGATCTGATAAAGAATTTTGCTGACAGGTGCCACCACGGAAAGGAGGAAAGGGTGCTTTTCCCGCTTCTTGATAGCAAGGGCGATGGACTGATTGTGGGGGAGCTCATTGCAGAACACGGGCAGGCAAGGGCATTCGTGAAAGGAATGGCCTCTGGCAACAAAGAAGAGATAGTCACGAACGCGAGGGCGTATGTAGCTCTCCTGATAATGCACATAATCAAGGAGAATAAGTTCTTCAAGCAAGGCGATGCGAAACTGAGCGATATGGAAAAGGATTTTCTTTTCAAGGAGTTCGAGAAGATAGAGATTGAAGTTATCGGTAAAGGCATGCATGACAAATATGTCGAGCGCATCCACAAATTGAGCGAGGCAGTGCTCAAGCGCTGAAAAGGGAAAGGAGAATAATAGGTAAATTTTTTTCTTATACTCTTATTATATACCTTTTGCCACAATAGTAAAATATGGTAAATCTGAAAAAGCGCTACCTGGGCCTGATAGTCCTGAGCGATGACAGGCTCATCCGGAGAAACTACACAATAGACGCAAAAGACCTGGAATACAAGCGAGCAAAGAAGCTGGCTGTGAGGAGATTCAGGCGAATTCTAACAAGGAAGCCAGGGATGCATGGTGTGCTTTTTGAGGTCGGGGCTTTCAATGAAGGGGAAACTGTCTACTCATCAGATAAGGAAAAGATTGATCCGAATTACCAGAGCCATGAGGCGATCCATGCAAAAGTATACCGCCGCAAAATGCGTGAAAACTGGCAGGTCACAATGCCGCTTGAAGAATCCATAGCATATGCCTATGGGGATTACGTAGCTGTCAATGAATGCGACAAATCCACTTCTCCAAGAGACTTAAGCGAAAGAATATTGCTTGGCAAACACAGCATGCTGTTTATGCAGTATATGGATTATAATGCCGAGCCGACCGTTATGGAGGAAAGCCTGAAAGTACTTTACAAAGATGCCGACCCGGAATTTATGAATCTTGCATGGGCTTTAGATGCTGCGGCGAACTACCTTTTCTACAGGGAATGCCTGCGGATACTGGAGCAATATGGGCCGCGTGATGGTCTGACCATCCTGTTCGATTCCATAAAAATCGCGAATGATCTGAGCCTGGAAAAGGCTTGGCTCCATATCCTTTGCCACCTAAAATCCGCAATTGAAAAAGAGCTGGTCGACGAAGTCCGGTTCAAGGACAGGCCAATAATAATTCGAAGCCCCTATGCGCCTGAGTGCGAGGAAACTGAGCTCATTCTGAATAAACCAGCTACAGAAAAGAGATGAACGTTCAGGATCTGCTTCTAAATCGGATCGCAAAGTAAGTTTAAAACACCTTTGACTAATATCTATGACAGCATAGGTGCGGTCAAATGATGAGGCAACTACAGAACAATGAACAGAAATCAGGGCGCAGAAAACCTAAAATTTCACAGGAACCCGACGTAGAAAAGAATATCCGCTCAGATGCATGGATATCCAGAAAACTCACACTGGAGCTTGAAAGGGCAGCGTTCGATCCTTCAAATGGCAAGGATGCACAACTCGATGCGCTTTCGAAATTATATAGGAAAAGGGAGGCACTTGATAAGAAGATCGAACGCACAAGTGCCGAGCTTCGCAAGATAGTAGCGGACCTGTTTGAAAAGAGGGAACATTTGAAGAAAATGCTGATTGGGAAATACGGGGAATATCAGGGCAAATTGGAATACCAGAAGGACATCGAAGGAAATGACCCAACCACGCAAAAAAGAACGTATCTTGATGAACTTGAGAAATGCCGAAATGCCTGCCAGTTTGCTATCGAGCGGCTTTCTTTTTCCCCAGATGTTGACGTACGAAACAGGGCATTTGATTTGGTTCAGGACAACCTTGTTGCTGTAAAGATTATCTACAGCAATTGCGAGCATTTAGACATTCGGGAAAGAGCGCGGGCGATCCTAAAGGCGGCAAAAGGGAAAGATAACCGGTATTTTTATAATTATTCCCAAAAACCCGGAAAAGAAACTGTGCTCACACCGGACAGGGACGCTTAGCTTCCATTTAGCTGGGATTATCCGCACTGGCATAATTGTCTTATTTACCAGATATAAGGAATCAACCGATATCTCGTTTTCTGACAGTATTCTTTGTAGCCAGGCAGCTCGCGCGTGAGGACTTCCTCCTCGTTCAGGATCCTGTAAACGAGGACGACCGGAATGCTGAGGAAAGGAAGGATGGCCCAGTACGAGCCAAGCGCGATCGGGGTGGCAAGGAACATGATCACCTGTCCCAAATACATGGGATGGCGGATCATTGAATAGGGGCCGGTATCAATGACTTTCTGCTCCTTCTCCACCCGAATTGTTCTTGATGCATAGCGATTTTCCCTGAAAACCATGATGACTATCATATAACCCAAAAAAACGAGCACGTCTGCTGCAATAACAAGCCCGATTGGGATATTGGACCATCCGAAGCGGTGGTCAAAACCAGGAAGCAGGAATCCAATGATAAAAAATATATAAGAGAAGCCGATGATCCTCCTTTGTTGGGCTTCTTTTTCCCGGAACTGCATCCTGCGGAGCATAAATTCCGGATCGTATATCAGGAAATAGGTTATTACGAAAAATGCGGGTACGAAAATCACACCTATGTACGCCCATGCCTCCCAATAGTCCAGAGTCCATGCAGGCAGGAACAGAAAGAGACCGACAACAATGAGTGCCATGATGTAGAAGGAGATAAATTTGATTATTGTTTCAACTTTGATTACCATCGATTTCCTTTAACACTGGAATATTTAAAGATGTTAGGAGAATCGGTCTCCATGGCAACATCAGGAGTTTTTTTTGTGGGGTCGATCGTGATACTTGCAGCGATCGCAGCGATATGGTTTTTCATAGCCAGGAAGAAAAAACAGGAGAAGCTATCGCCGCTCGCAGGACTTGCGTTCGCATTCATCATCGCAGGCATGGTCTTCGGGGATGACCGGCTGATAGGTTACAGCCTGTTTGGTATAGGAATCATCATCGCGATTATCGACACGGTATTGAAAATCAAAAGATAGGTTTTATTTCTTTCGAATTCGAGTATCTGAAGATTTCACGCCCACAAGAATCTTCCAGCCAGCAGTCCAGCGATAACAGTGAACACGAATATCAACAGGACGTACACGATGGTTTCCTTGTTGCCCATTATCTTCCTGACAACGAGGATGCTTGGCAGTGATATGACTGGATCGGCAAGCATATATGCAAGAAGGGGACCCTTTGCCATTCCCAGATCCAGGAACATCCTCGCCATAGGAACCTCCACGAGCGTGGGGAAGTACACGAAGATGCCGAAAACCACAGGAAGTATGACTGCCAAAAGCGAATTACTTCCGACATACGCGGGAATCAGGTCGGGTGGCATGGCTGCGCGTATTATTCCGGATGCAAAAACGCCTATGAGAAGCAAAGGTGCGATAGTCTTTGTAAATCCCCATGTCTCTTCCATCCAGTTTCGCACTTCTTCCTTTGTGAAATAACGAGACGAAACCCACCAGGTAAGCAGGATCAATCCGGCTACAACTGGGTATTTGATGTAGTCCTCACTGATTCTTGTGCCGACCAGCAGGATGCCGAGGAGAGCGCCAAAGAGGTATAACAATCTTTTGGAATCTGCACCATCAGCATGCTTCTTGAAAGCTTCCGCATTTTCATTTTTACTATCATGGTCGGTGATTTTGGAAATTATAACGCCGATTATTACCGCGAACGCTATGGAGAAAATTATCCGGGCCAGAGCGAAATCCCACCCGATGAGGCTCCCTGTGTATAGGATAGCCATTATGTTTGTGGCTGGGGCCGTATAAAGGAAAGCGATGGCAGGACCAATGCCTGCCCCTCCTTTCCGGATTCCGGCAAAAAGAGGCAATACTGTGCAGGAGCATACCGCCAGAAGAAGTCCGGTCACTACTGCAATGGGATATGCTATATATTTTGGCGAATCTTTCCCAAGAAAGGGAAGAAGCTTGGTCTTTGGGATAAGGGCAGCCATCGCTCCTGCAATGAAAAAAGCCGGCACAAGACAGAACAAGGTGTGCGACAGGACGTAGTCATAAATAGCTGCAAGGCCGGCGATCAGCAATGATGAGATATCCATTATCCCGCCTTGCTCCGGATAATGCTGATAAGATAATCCACTGTCGGAAGCATCCCGCTTAGGATAACTTTGCCATCCATCATAAGGGCAGGAGTAGAAACAATCCCGAGTTCCATCATCCGGTTGACATCGTATATGTGATCAATCTCCGCCTGAATGCCGAGCTTTGATACTGCTTCCCTCACGCGTTTTTCCAATTCCATGCATTTTCTGCATCCGCTCCCTACTACTTCAAATTTCATATTACCACACCTTAATCTGGCCAAGAACTTTTTTTCCCAATGAGGAAAGGGAGTATAGGCGCTTTGCACCGTCTTTGCGCATATTCACAAGGCCCGCCTTGTGCAGGATTTTTAAGTGAGACGAAACAGTCGGCTGCGTCTTTTTCACCAATGCGGGCAGGACACATGCGCAAAGCTCGGATTTGCCAAGCTTCTGCAATAGGGATAGCCTTGATTGGTCTGAAAGAGCCTTCATGATATCGATATTCATAAATATTGATATCTGTCTATATATTTAATAGTATGTGTTTTCGGGGAGGATAGGGCTCAAAGCCAGAAGGGGAGTATCACTGGGATACTATACCGGAAACTGACGACTGGAAACCGGAAACAGGATTGCAGGGGGCAGGACTCGAACCTGCGAAGGCACGTAGCCCGCGTTCCATCGCCATATATCGGCGCTGTCACGCGTTAAGCCATTGGGTCCTAAGCCCAACACGTTTGGACCGCGCTCCATCTCCCATATATCGGGAACTGTCGCGCGCTTGACCGCTTCGCTACCCCTGCATAAGAACACTGTATGCTCCAGTTGGAACATCTCAGGCTGGGGTGGCGATAGACGACCGGGCACGGTCGGCGAGATCGCTACCCCTGCTAAGAGTCTGGGTTATACTTTCTCAATCGCTTCCTTTATTTCTTTCGCTGCCTTTGCCGGATCCTTTGCCTTGGTTATGGCACCACCAACAATGATTATTTCGGCCCCGGAATTTACAGCTTCTTTGGCATTATCAGCAGTTATCCCTCCGGCAACCATGATTTTGCTCTTAACTTTAAGCTTTTTTAAAAGAGCGAACAGGCTCACTCCCCTTTGCTGCTGGTCAATGCCAACATGCAGGATGATGAAATCCGGCTCAAGCGAATCGATTTCTTTCCATTTTTCCTGGGGAACGTTGATGATATCCACTGCAACTGCAATGCCCCTTTTCCTGCCTTCGTCTATCGCCCCTTTTATGGTTGCGACATCTGCAGCCCCGCACACTGTTGTGATATCAGCGCCAGCATCTGCAGCAAGGCTGGTTTCAAATGCACCAGTGTCCATTGTTTTCATATCAGCAACCACAAGCTTATCAGGAAAACGCTTCTTCAGTTCTTTTACAGCCCTCAGCCCTTCTGATTTTATAAGGGGAGTTCCTGCTTCCATGCAGTCAACGTATTGGGAAGATGCTTCTGCGACTGCGAGCGCCTTATCCAAATCAGAAAAATCAAGAGCCAGCTGGAGTTTTGCCATTTTTATCCCTGTTCAGATATTCCAGTGTTTCATCCGCACCAATTACTAGCTTTTCAAAAAGCTCAACAGGATCAAAAGATTTGACCTTGCCCCTTGTCTTTTCCTCGAGCTCTTTCAATGCCAGGTCCCGGACTGAGAGCTTCTCGTTTCTAAGCTCCCTTATCCTGCCAAGGGTGGCTGAGAGATTCTTTGCATCAAGCCGGTTGTCAATGAACACGTGATCGTAATCCGGAAACCGGAGATCCGAGGCAGACATCCCGTCCTTGAGCGACCCATCGATCTTCAGGGCGATGATGGCGTTTCCATTTTTCTTTTTCAACTCCTCGATTTTTCTGCGAACTGCATCGCGAACGTCGCTGTCAGCAGCCTCCTTGAACTCAAGTTCCTCATAAAAAAACGGCCTGCTGTTTATGGGAATAAAGTCAGCTTTTTTCGTGGATGTGTCATATATGTAAAATCCTTTCGGGTTAGTTTCATCCTTTTTTAGCTGCGTGATTACTGTGGAGCCAGGTATCAGAAACCTGCCGCCAAGCAGGATGTCCTTGCCATGAAGATGGCCGTTCACAATTAGGTCAAAAGGAAGCGTTTCAAGGTATTCGAGTGACAGCTCGTTCTTTCCGTGTGGAACGAGCTCTTTGATTGACTGATGGATGAGCAGGACCTTGAAAGCACCATCCTCGGGACTGAATCGCTCCATGACTTTTTTCAAAGCAGCATCTGCATACTCATCCGGAACGTTACCAACACCAAAAACCTGCACCCTTTGGCCATCTTTCTCAAATGTTTTGCTCTCCGCGTGCAGATAGTTTATTGCTCCAGACGTGTGTAGAAGCCTTGCCGGATTTGTAAGCTCTTTTGCCCTGCGCTCGTGGTTCCCATGGATCGCGAAAATAGGGACCCGTACTTTTCTGAAAAGCCCGATTGCTGCATCAAGGGTTTCGAGCTTCGGGATCTTGACGTCGAATACATCACCAGCGAAAAGGACCATGTCCGCCCTTTCAGATGATTCAAGAAGCGCGCGCTCTGCCTGTTCAAACGCATCTTTCTCGAACCTGGCGTATCCAAGGTGAGTGTCCGCAATGATGGCTATGCGCATGATTTGGTTTTTCCGTGCAAGAGTTTAAAGCCCTATTCCGGTAGGATCAGGTGCTGGTAGTCAATTTACCGATAGGTTACACATTAGCCTGACTTTTTCAGGAGCCGTGATGTTCTTCCATTCGTCCAGTATGCTACCATATTTCTGATGGACCAATGTGCACCTGATGTTCGCAGCTCTCAGGGTGTCTACAGTTAAATTGCAATTAACACCTGGGTTTGAAAATTCGAGAAGCTTTGCGGAATTTTCATAAAAAGTGACAACCTCCATTTTGCAATCAAGTAGGTCGATTTTTTCCCCTTCGCAGAATTCATTCGAATAGACTTCCGCCTTGCACCCGGCTTTCAGCTGATCATACGCATCTGTAAGGACACGCCTTGCCCTTGTAAAGTGGAACATTGCTTCTTCATAATTGCCGGATTCCGTTCTCTGAGTGCCGTTATTCAAATACATGTAATAAAGCTCATGGAATGGTTTAAAGGCCCCCTTATCCTCTTGCGGTGTAGGCTGGGACGTGCATCCGAATAAGAAGGATAGAACCAGGATTGCAGCCAGAAGATGCGCTATATTCATAGCTCGTACATGCACGTATGAGATTTAAAAAACCGAAGAAACGAGTTTTTTCGGGGCCCAAAGGTCATCAAATCTTATTTCAAAGAAAACAGGCTGAAAATGCAGCAGTAGAAAGGCAGCCGATTACGACGTAAAATCTGGACACCGAACACCCGACACAGGACACAAGCAAAATGAAAATGGGCCCGCGGAGATTTGAACTCCGGACCTTTCGATATCCAACAGTCTGGTTATCAGTTTCGTCGCGTTTTGCACGAACGCTCCAACCGGACTGAGCTACGGGCCCGTCTGTATAATCTAACGAATACACCTTAGCAAGGCGTTCGTTATTTTCTTCCTGTTTTCTAATGAGACGTGGTCTCCATACCAACATAGGCCACGTCGGCAATACTATATCATCTCGTGACGAAGTATGCCACTACGAGAACTACCGTTATCAATCCAGTGGAAAACAGCAGCTCTTCTACCATGAGAATTCTTTTGAACGTTCGGTTTTTAAAACAGAGGATAATTAGGAATTTTGATCAACTGTCGGAACGGCTTTGGACGGATAAATCCTTTCAACAGGCATCCGGTGTTTTCCCGAATAGGGGTATAAACCGGCATAGCCCAGCTGTCCGCCGTGCCGACACCTTTTTTCATGTGGCCCAAGTTTCCGGCCACAGAGCCGATGTGGATTTTAACGGAATAAATTTCCGTTACCCGAAAATCCAATCAATTAAAGATCGGATTTTATTGTTTTACTCCGGTGTTAGCCGCATCGGTATGTTATATACCACTTTTTTTCTTTATAAACTTTTCGGTTACTTCTTTGACAGAAGTCTAACATTAGACGTCTGTCTAAGATTTTGCGTTTTTCTGCTTTTTCCCTGCACCGGTAAAGCGCAGGCAAATGACCGCCAGGTCATCTGGCTTTGTAACAAGAATAGAATCTTTGTCTTTTTTCTCTGTAACTTTGGCCATCCTTTTCACGACTTCGCCGCATACCTTACCTACGATCTGAAAAGGCTCATTAACGCCTTTAATAATATCCCCAAGATCTTCGATTCCCGAGCTGTCAATAACCACATCATCCTTGATTTTAACTTTCATGTTGTCCATAACAGCGTCAGTTGCCAGCAAAACAATTTCCCCATTTTCCAGTTTACCCTGTTTTATCAGAATATTAAGGTCCCCTGGAAGGCCAAGGGCAGACGGAACGGCATTACGCATAGGAATGAAGCTGGATACTGGGGAACCTTCGCCGACAATCCGTGCAGGCGGGATTTCCAGGATGATTTTCCCGTCCTTATCAATGCTGTAGAAAGCGGAATCCCCTACAGAGCCTGCGATGAACTTGCCGTTCTTCTGAACCACGACAACGACTGCCGTGGTGAAACCCGAGATGATATTGGAATGCCCTGTGACGAACGCCTCCTGGATTTCTTCCTGGGTAGGCGATTCTATGTTTTTTAGATAATTAAGCATAGCAAGCGCAGCAACTGAGGATGCCTGTTCTGCATCCGGTTCCCCGCTAACCCCGTCCAGAACAGCAAGCACGGCCTTATCCTCATCAACGGCAATGAAAGCGGAATCCCCGCAGACATCATGGCCCTTCCGGACAATGTAAGCAATATCAGCAAAAGCTTCTGAAAAATTGCCCTTTTCCTCATCCTTTATTTCCGTTCCAAGCAATTTCACTGTCTTCATAACATCACGGATTTGATAATTTTCATAGGAGCGTCTGTCTTTATTCCTGTTTCGGAAAAGTGAGTCCTGAATGCCCTGAACCGTTTTTTGCTAAGGGATAGCAGAATATCTTCCATTTTTGGAACTTCAGCGCGGCCAAAGAGCCTGCAGAGCTGGTGAACATCATAATAGAACGGAGGCATGCCGATCTCACCAAGCATTCGTGACATGACTTTCTCCAATTCATTCACATCCGAATAATTCCTTTTGACATTTAATGCTGACATCCTTTTCAGCATTTTCCCATCATGCAGTTCTCCAAGCCAAAGCGGACCGGCAAACGCAGTTTGCTTTTTGCATGAAGGGCAGGTGCTTATGGGGAACTGTGACGAAGACCTGAAACCGCAAAATTTGCAGAAATTGACGTAGCCCAGCGAGTGGAGGGATTTGTCTGCCAAATCAGCGCTGCGGGTGACTTTGACAATTGTTTTCAGGTAGTGCTGTTTTGAAATCGAAACAAGAGGTTCAATGCCCAAATTGAACTCTGCCGCAGTTTCAGCGACCTTTTTTATCATAATACGCAGGCCGGTCTCGTGCGTGAACTCATTGTTTAGGGGAACGCTATGGTAGTTTTTCATGCTTGCCTTTGTCTTTCCTCCGCAGAGAACAGCAACATCCGTGGCAGTCACTGAAAGATAAGCATGTTTAAGCGGGTTGAACACGCGGAATGCATCGTAGAGGTAAGGTGCAGGAGTCCCAAATGGGTCGATTTCCAGAAAATCAGCCGAGATGTCGAAAACCAGGCGCGAGAAGTTTCCGTGGATTGCCTGGAATTTGATTTTGTTTGCTTTTGCATTTTTCTTCGCAGCGTTTATTGCCTTCCTGTCTATATCTATGAATATTGCCTTTGATACATTCCTGTTTTCTTTGGCATAGCGGATTCCACGAATTCCTGAAGCAGTGAACGCATCGCAGACGACCATGCCTTTTTGTTCTATTGCGCCAAGTGCAAGTGAGGCGAACGAGCGGCAGAACCTCATCTGGGGATTGTAGAATACTGGTTTGGGAACTATGAACTCTATTTTCTCCTCGTTCATGACTTATCCACCGTAATAAACTCTCTTAAAGCTGATGTGGCGTAGGAACCGGACTGCAGCGAGAAACGGAAAGTACTGCTTTCGGGAGAGAAACTGAAGTCCTTTAGCGGAGCGAACGCTGTCCTAAACGTCCCTTTGGAGCTTATTTCAGGAATTTCCTTTATTCTAAAGTCGTCTTTCTTTATTTCAAGCGATTCGAGAATTTCTTTTTCGCGGCCATTGGGATTGGAGTTGTATCCGATTATCTTCATGCAGAGCCAGCCATCCACATCGATTTTTTCAACATCAGGATAGCCGAAGTCGTTCTGTCCACAGAGGAATTCTCCTTCTTCCATCTGTACTTCTCCTTCGCGGATCCTGTTGGAAAGAAGTTCATTGAATATATGGGACTGGAAGGCATGTACGAAAAGCAAAAGCAACTGCCTTGGCAGCCTTAGGAAGGCTCCGATGAAATCTGATGGTTTATCAGAGAGATGTGCAATCATCATGCGCTCGAGTTTCAGGTTTGAGGGGAAGGACCTGAGCGCAGTTTTAAAATCGCGAGTTGCATTCAGCTCCTTTCTAGCTGCTATCGACTCTTCGTTTTCCTCCCCTTCTGTCCTGCAGATAAAATCCAAAGCAGCTGCTTCGAAGTCCCCCTTGATTATTTTCTCTCCAATAAGATGGGTGTTCTTCCTGCTCGAGCCGAACCTCTGCTCTCCAAAATAGTTAGGGAATCTTGCGTTAAGCTCTTTATGAATAATCTTAACCTTTTCTTCTGCTCCATCATCAGCTCCATTTAACTTAATGGCGAATCTGTTTCCTGCAAGCGTTCCGAGCCTCACCTTGTCTTTTGCAAGCCAGGCGCCGTTTATCTTAATGTCCTTTATGTTTAGGTGCAAGAGGTCTTCCTTATTCACCCTAAAACCTGATGCCAGCTGGGTGGTTAGCGCACATTTGTCCTTGCTTCCGGCAAAGCTGAAATTCCGATGGCTGGTCCGGACTCTTTTTGCAATCTCCTTTAATGCAAGCGTGGTTGACCAGTTGCGCTTTTCCAGAACAAAGTGGACGAACTTTCCAAACTCATCCGGCATTTCGAATATTTTCCCAAGTTCTAGGACGGTTCCGTCTGATCTTATCTCCTCTACAAGAAAATCCTCTGGCTGGGACTTTAGTGTTCCGCCTATGCCAGGTGTCCTGGAAAGAAAAGAAAGCATAATTATGTTTACGCAGGCCTGGTTTTAAAAATCCTCGAATAAGCAGATAACTAACCAGACGAAAACCATTTAACCGCTATCTTCGAATCACCATCATGGCGACTGAGGTAACCGTGGAAAAGGAATCTGGCGAGCGGGAACCGTTCAATGCAAAAAAAGTGGCGGACGCGCTGAAAAGAGCCGGCCTCACCGACAAATCGATAAAAGAAGCCATCACTGAGCTCGAGCCGAGGCTGTACGAAGGAATCCCCACTAAGGAGATTTACTCCGTGCTGTTCAGGATAATAGAGAAAACAAGGCCTGAGGCGAGCCACAAATACAATCTTAAACGCGCCCTGGTCGAGCTTGGCCCTGCAGGATATGAGTTTGAGGATTTCACCTCAAGGCTGCTGAATCTGGAAGGCTATGAAACCAAAGTAAGGCAGATGCTGGAGGGAAAGTGCGTATCACATGAGATTGACGTGGTTGCTGAAAAGGGAAAGGACTCTTATATGGTGGAGTGCAAGTTCCACAACTCCGGCGGACTAAAGTGCAGGATACAGGTTGCGCTGTACGCATACGCGCGATTCCTCGACCTTGTTGAAGGAGCTAAGCTTGGGAAGTGCAAAAAATTCACAAAGCCCTATCTTGTCTGCAACACGAAGTTTTCAGGGGATGTCATTGATTATGCTACCTGCATGGGAATCCCGCTTCTTGGATGGCACTACCCTTTCGAGCGCGGGCTGGAGAGGATGATAGAGGATTTGAAATGCTGGCCAGTCACAGTCATCCCGATGGCCAGGAACGTTGCTGTGAAACTTTTCGAAAGGAAAATTATCGTCGTGTCCGATCTTCCAGAGAGCGCTTCGAAACTGGTTGATTTGACTGGGATTTCCTTTCCAACTGCCAAGACGATAATCGAGAAAGCGGAGTACGCGAGATAAGTTCGAAACATCCGCTCGAATCCTCCATTCGACACTAATTTAATAGTTACGATTTATAGTATAATAGGTGAATTCGTGCAAGAAAAACATTTTCCAAGGACACTCAAGATTCTTATGGCAGGAGCACTTGCCCTGAAACTTACGGGCTGCATGCAGCCACCTGAGCCGGTCCGCACAACCGCAACCCCCCCAGCCGCAAATTGGAATAAGCCCCAGCCGCATAGAGCGCCAGCCACGCAACAGGTCGAACAGCTAGCAGGCAGTGACGAAACTACCGGAGGCGGAATCGGAGACTTCGATGCCTGCAGACATCCCCGAGTATCAATCTCGTATTCGGGTCAAGCCGTGCGAGGGGATCGGTGGTTCAATCGGAAGGAGATCAAGCTGCCAAAAGAAGTGAAAGAGCTCGTCAAGCTGCTTGGGACACATGATGCAGAAGTGCGCAGGGCGATCGCGTACGACCTGAGCGTGTATGGGGATGTGCAGGCTGTAGATGCGCTGACTGAATTGCTTGCAAAAGACACTGATCCCAAAGTACGGGCTGAGGCCTTTGGTTCACTTTGTGATTTAGTGCGTTGTTCAGGGGACAATATAGATGGGAAGAAATTCCTTAAAATCGTCGATTTGCTTTTCATGGCGATAACTGACAAAGAAGAATCCATGCGCAAGATAGCCGACTATCATTTTCTGACAGGCAGAAGGATCATGGGATTGTTGGCAGGTGTTGCCATCAGGACAAAGAAAACCCGCCTATTATCCGACGCCATGGCCAGGCAGCTCACATCAGATAACAGCAAGGTGAGGCACGCAGCAGTCGAAGTGCTCGGATATCTAGGCAGGGAAGCGTTGACTGTGCTTCGCAAAGTGAGCAAGAACGACCCGGACAATACTGTCAGGGATGCAGCGAGAAACGCGATTAAGGAAATATTGCACCCGCCGCTGGCACAAGAGCCGCCGCTACTATGATAATAAGGATGAATCGAAGCACGTGAGATGATCTCAGGCTGAGTCGCACTTCTTGGCTTCATCCCTGGTCTCATAAACAGTGCCGCACCTGCCACATGCCCATCCTCCCACTGGAATGGAATTCCCATGGCAGGCGTTCGCCTCCTCTTCATCGGAATAGACCTCTCCGCATTCGGAGCATTTGTACGCAGTCACTTCTTCTTCGTCCATGAATCCACCATTTGACTTAAAACGAATCGGCCTGATTCTTTTTAAACTTTTCCGAATTAATGGAGAGAGGTGATCCCATGCCAGCCTGTCCATCATGCCATATATACAAAGGAATGTTCTCAGATATGAAAAGGAGCAAGGAAGGAGTATATGTCTGTCCTGCTAGTCCTGCCCACAAGTTCAGGAGGGACAAGGACGGAAACTTTCATACTGTAGTCTGAATTTTTTTATTTCCCTATTCCCGCAGAAATAGTGGGCCCGCAGAAATCTACTCTCCTGCAAATTCTTTATATACCCAGTAAACCCAGCCTAATTCATCAACAATTTGGGCGGATTTGCCCGAAAGAAAAACCTTGGGGCCCGACCTGGGCCCTTTATGGTCATTAGGTGAGCAACATGGAAAAAAAGAATGCAGCAAAGGAAATGGATTCACTGATGGGGTATCGGAGCGCACTTTTAGGCGAAGACCAGAAGATTTTCGACAAACTGGTCGAGTACGCGAAAAGCCATGTTAAGGCGTGCGCGCAAGCAGACCTGAACCTTTTCAACTCCATGCTTCTTGCCATTGTTCTTGAACAGCAAAAAAGGATCGAAGCGCTAAGCGCTGAAAGGGGTGATCCGAAAGTACGCTATCCCATCGAAACCGAGTCAAAATCCCAGGAAATCGACCTTAATTCAGTATTCAATCGCACCGAGGTTAAGGAGCAGCCTCCCTGGGCTTTATGCTGATTTTTTCCCCCACTCTTACAACAGGGATCGGCCAGGAGGTGGGATCCGGTCCCTGTCTAATCTTTTTTATTGGGAAAAGGTATAAGAATATGCGATGCGAAATCATTTTATGGCAGTCAGAAAAGATCCAGCTGAAATAGCGAAAAGAATGGCTGAACAAAGAGAAACGAAAGCGGCCAGACAAAAAGAGATGGTTTTTTCAAGAACTCTGACTGTTGAGGACATAAACAAAGGATTGGCAAGGACAGCTGATGGGTCCAGAAGAATAGACCTGAAAATAATACAGCATGGGGAATGGAAGCTTAGGATCGGCCTAAAGAGGGAAACTGCAAAGAAAATGGGCATGGATTTCCATGAAGGCGACCCTATACCAAGGGAAACTGCATGGATTGAGACAGATGTCTACCATGCTGTTAGGCTTTTTGGAAAAATCGAAGCGAGCCACGACGTGGAAAGGAAGAAAATATTTGATCTGCTCAAGCAGGTTGATGATTTCCATTCCAGGCTTTACACACATGGGGATACCTTTACGGAAAAGCAGCTTACCGACATACTCGGTTTGGTACAGGAAGTAATTGAAATCGTTTTGAAAAAAGAAGCAGGCTATACGATTTTGGCTGAATGGAAGCTTGAGGCAGTTCCAGACCTGCTTTCCCAGGCCATTGGAGAAACCAATCCTTTCAAAAAAAGGAACAGAATATCGAACACCTGCAACACTCTGATGGCATTTAA
>Ga0315275_10000559_pt1 | contig 31010 bp, 18 predicted proteins | sample YL17G03_0_MG_FD_205557 | JGI IMG/M metagenome (GOLD analysis project Ga0315275, IMG submission 205557) | Sediment microbial communities from Yellowstone Lake, YNP, Wyoming, USA - YL17G03_0 | ecosystem: Environmental > Aquatic > Freshwater > Lake > Sediment | place: USA: Wyoming | collected...
AGTTGCATTGAGGACGTTGTCGTAGATCAGGTTTGATGAAACGCCGTCCACATATATCTGGTAGAGACTATTGTTGTAAGCGATGTTTCTGGTCAGAGTGTTTTTGTTGGATCGGACGAGGAAACCATACTGGTAGTTGTTGTAGGCAGTGTTGTTGATGAGGGTATAGTTGGTGTCGGAACCGTAGAGGACGAAGCCAGACGCGGAGTTGTTGAAGGCAGTGTTGTTGATAATGGTTTGGTTGTAGGTGTAGACTAGATAGATACCATTGGTATAATTCGATACACGGCAGTTCTTCAGAGTGACGTTACTCCCGCCACCGGCAATAAAAATGCCGACGGTCAAGCCGGTCTCATTGTTTGTTATGTTAAAGCCTTTGCAGTCGATGATGACGTTGGACGTGGGGCTTGTCACCCAGATGCAGCCCTTGCCATATCCGCCGGTGTCGAAGGGTGCGCCGACAATGCTCGCATTCAGCTCATACTCTCCTGAAGAGGAAATCAACCGGCAGGTGTCCACATAGGTCAGGGAAAAAGCCGTCCCTGTGAGAACCAGCATAACTAATAGCGAGAGCGCGTATCTCATGGTTATCCCGCGTTCCTATTCGATTTAAGCCTTATAAGCTTTTGCGCCAGCGCCGTGTGCGCTGGTGATTTGAAAAATAGGAACATGATGGGGAGCTACTTCTTCGGTTTCCCGGCTTTGGCAGGTTCTGCCTTGGCCTGCGCAGCAGTCTTTGCAGGGCCCGCCTTGGCAGGCTCCGCCTTCTTCTGCCTGCCCCTCCAGTAGAGGACTGCAAGCACGATAAGCAGCAGGAGCAGCAGCAGCCAGAGCAGGTAGGTAGCTATGCCCGGGGCCGCCGTGGGCTTCTCCGGTTCAACTGGAGCGGCTCTGGGCAGGGACTTCACACTTATTGTCTTGACAGGCTGGCCGTCCTTGAATAAGGTCACCTGATAGGTGCCCTGCATGTTCAGGGGCAGGACAAAGTTGCCTTGCGCGTCTGTCTTGCCTGAGAAGTTCTTGCCTGCCGGGTCTGTTATCACGTAGTCGCAGCTGACACATGGCTGGTCGCCGCCTTTAGCGGTGCAAGACTTCTTGTCGCCCACTATGCCGGTCAGCGGGCAGTCCACCTGGCCGGTTCCGCACATGTTGTTGATGCATATCTGGCCCTGGCTGCAGTCTGAGTCCAGGCAGCACTCGTATTGCACGCAGGCGTGGTCTTCTATCTTGCCGCAGGTGCACTGGACCTGCTCGCAGGTTCCGCCGGCCTCGCCTTCAGTCATATCGCAGTATTCGCCTGTATCGCAGCCGTCATTGGCCGTGCATTCATAGCAGGCATTGCCGGCGCAGGACTGGCCTTCCGGACAGTCGCTGTCATCGCAGCACGAGTATTCCACGCACATGTGGTCCTCCACCTTGCCGCAGGCGCATTCCACAGGCACGCATTGCCGATCCAGGCAGCGTTCTGCCTCGAGGCAGTCATCGTTTGTGACGCATTCATCGCAGATGCCGCAGTTGGCCATGCCTGAATCCATACCCGAGCGTCCTGATTTGACCGCCTTGACGCTCACGTCTATATCGCAGGTCTGGTAGTATGCCTGGCCGCTGGAATCCGTGTATCTCGGAGTGAGCTCAGTTCCGTGGGTCTCGTCCATGCCGGTCACAAGGGCGTTTGCGACCGGGTTGCCCTCACCCTTGACTGTAACCGTGAATCCGCCGCATGCCGGCCGGATGGAAACCGTGTAATCCTTTTCTTCCTCGGGCTCGGGCGGCTTCTCCTCTTCCTCCTCGGTGGCGTTGTTCTGAAGGATGCCGTAGACGCTGGCCGGGTTCATATTCTGCACGCTGAGACGATTGGCGGCAGTGTCACGGGTGGCGGTGACCTTGCTCCAGCCGGTGCCGTACTTCCACAGCTCGAACTTCTCCTCGGTGTAGTTGCCGGCAGCGACTTCTTCGTCTGACCATTTCCATACGACCGAAGTTATGCTGATGTTCGTTGTGGCGAGCGGGTGTTTGGTTATCTGGACGAACTTCTGTTCAAAGCTGAACGTGGCTGTTGGCAGGGCGCTGGTGTTGCTTGACCAGTTCATATAGTATAAATCCCCGGTTGCAACCGAGTCACTGACATCCAATATCGTGTGATTGGGATATGTGCCTAAAGGATTGAGGAATGTGAGATTGGTCGCGTTGTATGCATATGGCGCTGGAAGGGTGTTGCGAAGGATGAAATCGTACGTGTTGTTGGATAGCACAGTGACGTTCAGGAGCTGGTTGGGGGCGTTGTTAATCAGAAGGCCGAAGTAGTTGCCATGAGCGGTGTTATTGGTGAGATTGTTGTCTGACGACCGGAATATGGCGAAGCCGGAGCGGTTCTCGGCAGTATGGCCATAGGCGATGTTGTTGGTAAGGGTGTTATTGCCGCTGTCAGCACCCTGAACCGCGAAACCGCTCCAGTTGTTGTCGTATGCCAGGCAGCCGGTTATGTCATTGTATGTGGAGAAACTGGCAAGGAAGCCGTGTTCACCGTTGTTCCAGGCGGTGTTGTTGAGGAGCACGTTGTATGGCCCGCTGTCTTGAAGGCTGAACCCGTTGCCGGAGTTGCTGTGGACCGTGCTGTTTTCAACCCGGTTGTAAGCCGAAGCGCTTTCGAACAGTATGCCGTCATATTGGTTGAGATAGGCGCTGTTGTTGGTAAGGTTGTTGCTGTCGGAACCGGCAACATCGAAACCAGTGCCGCCGTTGCCATATGCCAGGTTTGCGGCTAAGTTGTTGTAATCCGAAGCGGATACACTGAAACCAGCCATATCGTTGTTCCGGGCCGTGTTGTTGGTGATGTTGCTGGAGTTCACATAGGTGAGGCTGAACCCCCACTGCGCCTGGTCGTATGCCAGGTTGCCGGTCAGGCGGTTGCCCTCGGAATTGGCTATCTCGAAGCCGTTCACGTTGCCGTAGGCGGTGTTGCCGGTCAGGGTGCTGTAATTGCTGTCCTGCAGCCAGAAGCCCGTGCTATAAAGCTGGTTCCGGGCGCTGTTGTTGGTGAAGTTGTTCCCGTTGGACCATAGCAGATAGAACCCGCTGTAGCCGTTGTCATGGGCGTCGTTGCCATTGAAGGTGTTGCTGGCAGATGATCCCACATAGAAACCGTACTGGGTGCTGTTCCAGACAGTGTTGTTGGTGAGGTTGTTGGCATTGGAGCTGGAAACGTTGAAGCCGTGGGTGTTGTTGTAGGCAGAGTTGTTGGTGAGGGCGTTGCCTCCGGAGCTATCAATGTAGAAACCGTAGCGGTTGTTCCAGGCGCTGTTGTTGGTGAGACTATTGTCATAGCTCCCGTACAGCCAGAAACCGTTGTTGGTGTTGTCCCAGGCGCTGTTGTTGGTGAGGCGACTGTTGTTGGAGGTGAAGAGATAGACGCCCCAGGTGTTGTTGCGGGCGGTGTTGTTGATGAGGGTGTTGTTGTTGGATGAATAGAAGCCGATGCCGGTCACGCTGTTGTTGTAGGCGCTGTTGTTGGTCAGGGTGTTGTTGCCTGAGGACTGTATGAATTGGAATCCGTGGTCCCTGTTGCTGTGGGCGATGTTGTTGGTGACGTTGTTGCCCCCGGACTGGCCGTTGAAGGAGAAGCCGTTGATTGTGTTGTTGTAGACCGTGTTGTTGGCGACGGTGTTGTTGGGGCTTGCGAAGATGAAGAAGCCGTAGGAGTTGTTGTAGGCTGTGTTGTTCACCATTGTGTTGTTGGGCGAGTTCTCAAAGACGAAGCCGCTCCGGTCGATGATGTGGAAGGTATGGCCATATGCCCTGTTGTTGGCCAGGGTGTTGTTGTTTGAAGTGGCGATGTAGAAGCCGTCGGCGAGGTTGTTCCAGGCCGTGTTGTTGATGATGCGGTTGCTGTTGGAACCGGATTCTAGATAGAAGCCATAGACAGAGTTGTTCCAGGCACTGTTGTTGGTGAGAATGTTGTTGGAGCTTGAGGAGAGGTAGATGCCGCGCTGGAGATTGTTCCAGGCACTGTTGTTGATGAGAACGCTGCCGTTGGCAGAAGAGGCGATAAAGATGCCGTAGGTGTTGTTCCAGGCGGTGTTGTTGAAGATGGTGCTGTTGCTTTGAATGGCGACAATACCGTAGGTGTTGTCCCAGGCGCTGTTGTTGAAGATGGTGCTGTTGGGGCCAGTGATGCCTTGGCTATTGTTCCAGGCCCTGTTATTGAAGATGCTGCTGTTGGCGGCGTAGATACCAAGCACGGTATTGTTCCAGGCGCTGTTGTTGAAGGCAGTGTAGTAGGAGAGGGGGGAGTCCCGGTAGTCTAGGTAGATACCGGCGTAGGCATTGTTCCAGGCGCTGTTGTTGGTAGCAGTGCTGTTGTAGGACACATACAGGAAGATACCATAGAAGTCGCTCCAGACGCTATTGCCGATAAGAGTGTTGTTTCTGGAGCCATAGCAGTAGATGCCGTAGGTGTTGTTCCAGGCGGTGTTGTTGGCGAGATTGGTGTTGTTGGACTGGTAGGCATAGATGCCGCTCCAGGAGTTGTTCCGGACAGTATTGTTGGTGATTGTGCTGTCGTTGGAGCGGTAGACGTAGATACCTTCGTAATAGCCGGATATCCCAGGGCAGTTCTTCACTGTGACATTGGTGAGAGAACCGTTGAGCAGGATGCCGTAGGTGGTGCCTGCCGTGCCGTTATTGGTTATATTATAGCCGTTGCAGTCCCACACCACGTTGGATGCCGCTATCTTCAAGCAGGTGAAGTTGGAGAGCGGGGATGCGCTGTTGGGCGCTCCGGTGAAGTTCTGCGTCTGCGTATAGGTGCCGGCAGATGTTATCACAGGGCAGTTGGTGATATTGTTCTGGAGTATGGCGTAGATGCTCGCCGGGTTCATGGCGCTGAGCGAAAGGGCGTTGTTGGTGAAGTCCGGCGTGGTGTTCAGAGCCGTGCCCCAGCCTGAGACATTGTACTTCCACAGCTCGAACTTGGTGTCGTTGTAGTATGGCTGCAATGCGACATCCGCATCTGTCCAGTGCCAGACGATTTTGTCTATTGAGACCGTGCCGCTCGCCGTGCTGATGTTGACATATTTCTGGGCGAAGCTGAGATAGTCGGTCGGAAGGGCTGAGGAGTTGCGGCTCCAGTTCACGAAATACTCCTCCGTGCCCGCCACGCTGTCGTTTATTGAAAGGTTGGTGAAGTTGACCAGCGTGCCTGCCGGGTTGAGGAACAGGGTGCGGCTCATGTTGAACGAGGCGCTGTAACGGACCCTGAAGTCATAGCCGTTCCTGTAGAAGATGCTGTCGTTTATGGCGTTGGAGGTGCTGTTGAAGACGTATATGCCCGCCCTGGTGTTGTTGTACGCGGTGTTGTTGGCAAGGACGGTGCCGCTGGAGCGGTTGTAGACTGCGATGCCGTCCAGATTGTTGTTGCATGCGGTGTTATTGAACAACTTCGTGTTGTTGGAGTACTCTGTGATGATGATGCCGCTCTGGGTGTTGTTGCAGAAGCTGTTGTTGACAAAGGTGTTGTTGGAGCCTGATTGGAGCCACGTGCCATAGGTGTTGTTGTATATCGTGTTGTTGGTGAAGGTGTTGTTGGAGCTGTCGTAGAATTCGATGCCGTAAGTGTTGTTGTAGAGCGTGTTGTTGGTGAAGACGCTGTTGTTCGTGGTGGAGTAGATGCCGATGCCGATCGAGGCGTTGTAGGCCAGGTTGTTGGTTACGGTGCAGTTGGCACTGGTATCGAGGCCGATGGCTTCAAGGGTGTTGTTGTGGATGATATTATAGGAGATGCTGATGTTGCGGCCGTAGTCGGCGAGAATGCCATAGCTGGCGTTGTAGATGGTATTGTTGGTGATGGAGCTGTTGAAGGAGTTATAGCTGACGCGGATGCCGCCTTGGGTGATGTTGTAGATGGTATTGTTGGTGATATTGGTCGTGTTTGACTCATAGACGTAAATGCCATAGAAATAACGCGATATGCCAGCGCAGTTCTTGATGGTGACATTGGTAGCGGAGCTATTGACGAGTATGCCATAGGTCGTGCCACTGGCATTGTGGGTAATGTTGAAGCCGTTGCAGTCCCAGACCACGTTGGGCGCTGCGATTTTCACGCATACTGTGCCTGGAGATGTTGTGGCATTATTGGGCGCTCCGGTGAAGTTCTGCGTCTGCGTATAGGTGCCGGATGATGTTATCACGGGGCAGTTGGATATGTTGTTCTGGAGTATGGCGTAGATGCTCGCGGGATTCATGTTGGTAAGGGAAAGCTCCTTATTGGAGAGGTCCGGCGTTTTGTTTAGCGCGGTGCCCCACCCGGAGGAATTGTACTTCCACAGCTCGAACCGGGTCTCGTTGAAGTAGGGCTGCAAGGCCAGGTCATCAGCGGTCCAGTGCCAGACAATTTTGTCTATTGAGACCGTGCCGCTCGCCGTGCTGATGTTGACATACTTCTGGGCGAAGCTGAAGTAGTCGTTCGGAAGGGCTGAGGAGTTGCGGCTCCAGTTTATGGTGTATGAATCGGTGCTGGTGGAATCGTTGATGGAAAGGTTGGTGTAGTTCACGAGCGTGCCTGACGGGTTGAGGAACAGGGTGCGGCTCATGTTGAACGAAACCGAAGACTCGACCAGGAGGTCATTCCCGTTGTTGTAGAGGATGCTGTCGTTGATGGTGATGTTCGAGAGGATGTAAAGGTCAAGGCCGTAGCGGTTGTTCCAGGCGCTGTTGTTGATGAGGGTGCTGTTGCTGGAGCCGCTGACGATCTCGAAACCGACGTTGCTGTTGTTCCAGGCGCTGTTGTTGATGAGGGTGCTGTTGGCGCTGGACTGGATATAGAAACCCATCGGGTTTTTGTAGGCCGTGTTGTTGATGAGGCGGTTGGAGTTGGAGAACAAGACGACGCCGATACCGTAGTTGGAGTTGTTGAAGGCGCTGTTGTTGATGAGGACCTGGGTGGGGCTCTGATAGGCATAGATGCCGTTCTGGGTGTTGTTCCAGGCGCTGTTGCTGATGAGGGTGTTGTTGGAGGTGTAGTAGACGTAGATGCCGTGCTGTGTGTTGTTGAATGCGCTGTTGTTTATGAGGGTGTTGTTGGAGCCCATTTCCAGGAAGATGCCGTGCTGGGTGTTGTTCCAGGCCGAGTTGTTGATGACAGTGCTATTGGAGATTGTATCTAGGTAGATACCGTGCTGGGTGTTGTTCCAGGCCGAGTTGTTGATGACGCTGTTATTACCGGTGCTGTCTATATAGAGGCCGTAGATGTTGCCCTGGGCGCTGTTGTTGATGATGCTGTTGTTGGAGCCGGAATAGAAGTAGAAGCCATAGCGCAGGTTGTTGAAGGCGCTGTTGCCGATGTAGCTGTTGTTGGAGCAGGTAGTGATGGTGATGCCGTCCATGGCATTGTTGAAAGCGCGATTGCCGGTGAGGGTGCTGTTGTGAGCATTTTGAAGGGAGAAGCCATACCAGGTGTTGTTGTTGCCCGTATTGTTGATGAGGGTGCTATTGCGGACATTATTGAGATAGAAACCGTACTGGGTGTTGTTGTAGACGCTGTTGTTGATGAGGGTGTTGTTGGAGCTGGATTCGAGGGAGATGCCGTTCCATGAGTTGTTGTATGCGGTGTTGTTGAATAGGGTGTTGGAGTTGGACGAAGAGTAGAGGTAGATGCCGTTCCGTGAGCTGTTGTAGGCGCTGTTGTTGGATAGTGTGTTGTTGGAGCTGGTGAGGAGGTAGATGCCGTTCCGTGAGTTGTTGTAGGCGCTGTTGTTGATGAGGGTGTTGGAGTTGGACGAAGAGTAGAGGTAGATGCCATTGAAGTTGTTGTAGGCAGTGTTGCTGGTTAGGGTGTTGTTGCGGGCATCGTCTAAGTAAAAGCCGTATTGGGTGTTGTTGTAGGCTGAGTTGCGGGTAAGGGTGTTATTAGGGGCAAGAGTATCGAGATGGAAGCCATTTGAGTTGCTGTAAGCAGAGTTGGAAATGAGAGTGTTATTGTTGGTGGAGGATGTTTGGAGGGAGAAGCCATCTGAGTTGTTGTAAGCAGAGTTGGAAATGAGAGTGTTGTTAATGCATGCAGCTTGGAGGAAGAAACCGTAATATGAGTTGTTGTAGGCAGTGTTGTTGGTAAGGGTGCTGTTGGAGAATGTTTGGAAGAAGAAGCCATGATTGGTGTTGTTGTAGGCAGTGTTGTTGGTAAGGGTGTTGTTGGAAGAAGAGGTAATGGCGAAGCCGATATCAGCGTTATTGTAGGCCGTGTTGTTGGTAAGGGTGTTGTTGTGGGCACCGCCTAAGTAAAAGCCGTATCGGGTGTTGTTGTGGGCAGTGTTGCTGGTAAGGGTGTTGTTGGAGCTGGCGGTTAGGTAGATGCCGTTGGTGTTGTTCCAGGCGCTGTTGTTGAAGAGGGTGTTATTGTTGGAGTTGGAGTAGAGGTAGATGCCGTTGGAGTTGTTGAAGGCGCTGTTGTTGATGAGGCTGTTGAGGTTGGAGCTGCTGAGGTAGATACCGTGCTGGGTGCTGTTGTAGGCCGTATTATTGGTGAGGTTGTTGAAGTTCGAACCCGAATCGAGATAGATGCCGTGCTGGGTGCTGTTGAAGGCAGTGTTGTTGACAAGGGTGTTGTTGTTAGATTGGTAGAGGTGGATGCCGTAGCTGTTATTCCAGGCACTGTTGTTGATGAGATTGCTGTTGTTGGAGCGGTAGACATAGATGCCTTCGTAATAGCCGGATATGCTCGGGCAGTTCTTCACCGTGACATTGGTGAGCGAGCTGTTGAGCTGGATGCCCATGCCTGTGCCGTTGTTGGTGATGCTATAGCCGGCGCAGTCCCAGACGACGTTGGAGGCGGCTATCTTAAGGCAGGCGTTGCCGGCAGCCGGGTATGCGCTGTTGGGCGCGCCGGTGAAGTTCTGCGTCTGGGTGTAGGTGCCGGGCGAGGTTATCACCGGGCAGTTGGGGGACACGTTGTTCTGGAGTATGGCATATATGCTGGATGGATTGAGGCCCGAGATGGAGAGGGTGTTGGACCCGGTGTCCAGGACGGCATTCGCATTAGCCCAGCTTGTGCTGTATTTCCATATCTCGAAACGGGATTCATTGGCGTCTCCCACGAGCTCCCCGGTATTCCAGTGCCAGACGACATCGTCTATGGAAACCGTGCCTGAGACCGTGCTTATGTTGATGAATTTGCCTGCGAAGGGGAGCACGTCTTCCGGAAGCGCGCTTGAGTTGGATGACCAGTTTATGGAGTACTGCCCGGCCGCATCGCTGGTCTCGTTTATGGAGAGGTTCGTGTAGTTCTCGGTTGTGGTCCCGGCTGCGTCCATGAAAATAAGGCTGTCGGCCTGGTAGGATATGCCGGTCAGGCCGGTGTTGTTGAATCGGAGGGAACTCTGGCTGTTGTTGTAGAAGTACATCGAATAAATCCTGTCCGAAGAGACGTTCGTGATGTAGAGCCCGATTATGTTGCTGTGCGCGGTGTTCTCATAGAAACTGCTGTTGATGCTTTGGTTGAGGAAAAAGCCCCTGCTGTTGTTGTAGGCGGTGTTGTTGATAAGGGTGGTATTGATTGCGAGCTTGGTCAGCCAAAAACCATATCTTGTCGAATTGAAGGCGGTGTTGTTCTCCAGGGTGTTGTTCTCGGCGTCATCGGCCACATAGAAGCCGGACATGACATGGTTCTGGGCCGTGTTGTTGTAGAGCGCGTTGTTGTTGCCGCCGCTGACAGAAAAGCCATACTGCTGCTTATACGCGTAATTGTGCCTGAGTATATTCCCGTCCGAGCCCGCAAGGAGATCGAAGCCACCCCGCGCCCATGCGCCTCCGAAATTCACCCGGTTGTATTCAAAGAGATTGTTGTCGGATGCGCCGATGTGGAACGCATCTTCGGCAGCGCCAACCGGGTCGGAGTAATTCTGCGCAGTGTTGTTCCTGAACGTGCTGTTGTGAACGTTGTTGAAGTAAAAGGCGCTGAAATGAATATCATACACGCTGTTGTTCTCAACAGTGTTGTTGGAGCTGAACCACATGACGATTCCGTGAACATCGCCGGTATAAATGGCATTGCCTGAGATGAGCAGGAACGAGCTGTTGTCGATTTGCATCCTGCTGCCGTAAAATGGAGATCCAGAGGCCAGCCCGAGGTTGTCCGTGACGTTGTTGTAATCGGAGTTGTTCCACAGGGATATCTGGTTGGTGAAGTTGTTGCGGGAAATCAGGTTTCCGGTGCTCCCCCAGAGGCTTACCGTACCGGCCAGGTTGTCCCTGACCGTGTTGCCGGTTCCGCCCCTGAGAGCAACGCCCACGCTGCCATCGTAGATGGTGTTGTTGCTGGAATTCACGCTGTTTATGCTGGCGCTGAGATTGTAGAAAAGGCTGTCGTTGGACTCGTAGACATAGATGCCTTCGCTGTAGTTGTATATGCCCGGGCAGTTCTGCACCGTAACGTTGGTCAATGAGCCGTTCAGCAGGATGCCGTAGTCCATTCCCACGGTGCCGTTGTTGGTGATATTGAAACCGTTGCAGTCAAAGATGACGTCGGAGACTGTGATTTTCACGCAGGTGGAGTTGCTGAGCGGCGATGCGCTGTTGGGCGCTCCGAGATATTCATTTTCCATTGTGAACGTGCCGCTTTCGTTCACCACCGGGCAGTTCACGACCCCTCCCTGCAGTATGCCGTATGTGCTGCCAGGGTCGTGGTTGCTGAGGCTGAGGGTGTTTGCGTCCGTGTCAGGCGTGCTGTTCAGCGCCGTGCCCCAGCCTGAGGAGTTGTACTTCCACAGCTCGAATTTGGACTCGTTGTAGCCGCCGGCCGTAAGCTCGCCATCTGCCCATGTCCATACGATGGAATCTATGGAGACGCCGGTGCTGAGGTCGGTTATGTTCACGAACTTCCGGGCGAAGCTGATATAATCTGGGGACGGAAGCGACCGGTTGGTTACCCAGTTAAGCGTATATGCGGCGTTCGCCTCCATGCTGTCGACAAGGTTTATGCGCGTGTAGTTCGTATAGTTGCCGTACGGGTTGTCTATCGTGAGGTTGGTGAAGTAGACCGTCCGGACAGTGGAGTCGGAGTTGTTGAGGAGGACATCCGCTTTGGTGTTGTTGAAGAGGTGGGCGTTTGTCACGTTCGTGTTGTTGGAGCGGCGGACATAGATGCCGTAGCTGTACTTGGATATGCCCGTGCAGTCCTTTATGGTAACATTGGTGATAGAGCCGTTGAGCAGGATGCCGTAGGTGGTGCCTGCCGTTCCGTTGTTGGTGATATTGAAGCCGTTGCAGTTCAGGACCACGTTGGATGAGTTGATCACCACGCAGGCATGGTCTCCGGCGCCGTTGGGCGCGCCAATCTGGTGCGCCCCTAGGTTATAGGTGCCGCTGGCGTTTATCACCTGGCAGTTCGGGGGGGTTTCCAGTATTGCGAGATAGAACGGACTGGACGTCGAGAGGCTGGATGCCGAGATGTGATTGTTGGTTGTGTTCGGGGTGGTGTTCAGGTCCGACCAGGCGGATCCGGTCCATCTGGCGAGGTGGAACTTGCCCTCTTCGTGCCCGTCCAGTTCGCTGTCCAGCCAGTTGAATGTTATCCGGGTTATGGTCGAGGTGGTATCATATCTGGTTATGTTCACGAACTTCTGCCCGAAGGAGATGTTGCTGCCTGGCGGCGTCGTCCCTGCATACCATTTTATCCGGTATCCCGTGGTCGCCTCCACCGTATCTGAGATGTTGATGCTCGAGTAGTTCGTGTAGTTGCCGTATGGATTGTCTATCGTGAGGTTGGTAAAGGCCAGAGCCCTTGCGCTGCCGCCTGACCAGACAAGCAGTTCCGCAACGGTGTTGTTGAAGAGGTGGTTGTTCGCCGAGTTCAGGATGATGGAACTGGTTATGGACATCCCCATCTGGGCGTTTTGGTATGCGGTGTTGTCGGTGAGGGTGGTGTTGTCAGAAACGAGGATTTCAAAGCCATCCTGGCCGTTGTACGCTGCGGTGTTGTTGGTGAAGTTGTTGTAGTTGCCGCCGCTGCTGAAGCCGTCGGTCGTGGCGTTGAATGCATAGTTGTTGCTGACGTTGTTGTAGTAGCTGGCGGCCAGGTAGAGGCCATTGCTGGTTTTGGATACGTTATTGCTGCTGAGGTTGTTGTAGGTGCAGCTATCCAGGTACATTCCAGTCGACGTGGTGTTGAAGATTGTATTGTTTTTGATGTTGTTGTAGCTGGAGATGCTCAGGTAGAACCCTTGCCCCGTAACGTTTGCGACAATATTGTTGCTGATGTTGTTGTAGTCGGAGTTGCTGAGGTAGAGGCCGTAGCTTCGGAGCGACAGGTTGTTTCCGGTGATGTTGTTGTAGTGGGCGGAGGAGCTGCCATCTATGTTGATGTTGATGGTGTTGTTGTAGATGGTATTGTTGGTGATGTTGTGGGAGACGGTTACGAAATAAAAGCCGTAGGTGTTGTTGTAGATGGTATTGTTGACGAATGCATCCGCGGTGCCGCCTCCGGAGCTACGGACCCCGTTATAAAGCGCCCTGATAACGCAGTTCTTGATTACTTTTCCAGTAGCACTCGAGCCCAGGCGGATTCCGTAACTGCTGGCGGCGTTCGTGCCGCTGATTGTGAACCCCCGGCAGTCTAACGTCTTGGCATTCCAAGTGGTTGGATATATGCACGTGTATGATCCGTTGGTTATGCTTGCGCTGAGCCTCACTTCGTTATAGCAGTTTGTGCTGCTCAGAAGCGCGCTGTTGCAGTCCGCACAGTTAGCGCAGCTGCAATTCCCTCCCCCCAGGTTTGTGTATGCCGCGAAAGACATGCCTAACAATGCCAGAAACAGCAAAACTACTATGAACGGCCTCATATTAGTATGATGCATTCCGACATTTATAAAACTAGCTTTTTACAGGGCTATATAGGGAAACTGGGAAAACGCACTGGCTCCCTGCAGTTATTTCATGAAAAAAGGGAAAAAAGAGCTAGCTTTTGGCCTTCTTAGCTGCAGGCCCTGCGTTCTTCTCAGAGGCCTTCTCGGCGGGAACGGCATACATTTATATATTTTATCTCAGTTATTTGCGATGCGACCATAGTATGCCGATACCCCATATCGGCGGAGTAGATTCCCATGACAAGTGAGTACCAGATCGGGTGCCCGGAGTGCTACATGAGCTGCGGCCTGAACGCCACGCTCTCGAAAACCGAGAACGAGTTCAAGTGCACAGCCAACCCCACGCACAAGTTCAAGATGGGCACTGACGGCTTCCTGAAATCGCTCTGAAACTGCAGAAACGCCTTCAGCGCGGCAAGTCTACTCTTATTATTTTCTATTTCTCCTGCGCTTTTTCTCTCACGTCTTCTAGCACCCGAACCTGTAGGTTATCAGCCAGTCGCCTTCGATATCCATATTATAGTCCCTTGTTTCCATCCAGCAGTCCCTAAGGTGCTTGTTTACCATCGGCGGGAAATACTCTATGTCGAAGACCGAGGTGTAGTTGTCCAGGATCGTCTGCCTGGCCCTGCATATGGCCACGCCATTGATGTCTTTTTGGCCATCATCCTTGTTCTCGAAGATTATGAAACCCGAGGCCTCTATGGAATCTACGGCGCTGTGATCGAACAGGATGTCTGTGGCAGGAGCGGTGGAGATGCCGTCTCCCAGCGGGACGATGCGCTCCCAGGTATAGCTCTCCTCTGTGAAGCTGCCGTCGTGGGTGCGGTAGAAGCTGTCCCTTATCCCGTCCAGCTCGTCCTGGAGCATCTCTGAAACCGAACGGTCGGTTGGCGTGATGGTGTATCCGGGCGGGGCTGATTGGTTGTTATCGCCTTGCGGGTTGTTGGTGTTTCCGGTATCGTTGTCGCTTTGCGGGTTGTCGGTATCGTTGGCGGCGGGTCCGGTCTGGGTGTTGTTGCCGGTCTCGCACGTGAAGACGCACCCGCAGTCAGGATAGGTGCCTGATATGTTCCAGTTCCCGACGCACTGGATGTGCGGCCTGGACATGCAGTATTCCTCGCACGACTGAGCTGACCCGTCCGTTTGGTTTGTGTCGTTTGACGCGGGCGGGGTCGCGTTGTCTAATGGTGTGCCTGGCGGGGCCGTGTTTTGCGTGATGCAGCCCAAAGCAAGAATCATCGCCACCAGTAATATTACGATAATGAGCTTCATGTAATATCTTTGTGCTTCATGGTTTTTTAAATCCGAGCGAGATAGTCGCTTGATGGAGATAATACTTCTGGCCATACTGTCGCTCGCCATCGGATTCTTCGCCTCCATATTGGGGATAGGCGGGGGGGTCATACTCACTCCGACGCTCATATTGCTGGGCATGGAGACCCACATCGCGATATCAGTCAGCCTTGGGGGGGTTGTGCTGACCAGTCTCGTGTCTTCTGTGGAATACCTGAGGCAGCGGCTCACGGACCTGAAGCTCGCCCTGATGATGGCGGCCGTTTCCATGCCTTCTGCCATGGCCGGCGCCTACATCTCGGTGGACACGCCCGGCGCAGTGCTTGAGAAGATGCTGGGCCTGTTCCTGCTGGCAATCGCCGGGCTGATGCTCGCTGACATCAAAGTGAGGATGATGGATAGGGTGCTCTCGCTGGAGAGAAAACTGGAGGCGAAGGACGGCACAGGGTACTCCTATCATGCGCATCTGCTTTTCCTGCTGCCCATGGCCATGGCCGCTGGCTTCTCGGCAGGGCTGTTCGGCATAGGGGGCGGAGTGATGCTGGCTCCCGCGCTGCTCCTCAGCGGCATACCCTCGCCGGTGGCTGTCGCGACATCATCCCTCATGGTGAACATCAGCGCTGACACATCCTTCCTTACCTACCTGGCAAGGAGCGAATTCGACCTTTCCTACCTCCTGCCCATAGCGCCTGCGCTCATGATAGGCGCCTATGCCGGGGCAAGGGTCTCGAAGCGGATAAAGCCGCAGCATACGAAGGGGCTGCTGGCCGGACTGCTCATCATCCTGTCCGCCATGCTGCTACTGAGGTGAAATCCCATCGAGGCGCGGCGTGCTTTCCCGGCCCGCATAAATCTTTTAAAACCTATTTGCGGTATCCATAGTCCGACCAAGCACGAAATTTGCAAAATTTTGTGCGTATTGGAAATCCATCGGATTTCCAATGCAGTATAGCAATCCCATGTAAGAGGTGTTTGATTATGCCGGCATGTCCGAACTGCCATGTATACAAAGGGCTCTGGTCCCCGCTGTCATCGACCAGCGAGGGCGTCTTCGTCTGCAAGATAAACGTCTCGCACAAGTACAAGCGCGACAAGGACGGTAACTTCCACTCTGTGTGAGCCGATCCACGGGGATATGGCTATAAAACCTTTCAGCGCCCTTACTATCCCATGAAGGATTTCAGGCTCATCGGTGTCTTCCTGGCAGTCGTGGCAGTCGGCATGGTCTGCCTGGTTCTTTTCAATATCCCGCCTGCTTCAGATGACGGAGGCGATGGTACAGTTCCCCACGCGGATAACCTGAGCGGCGGGAACGCTTCCGGGCAGGATGCCGATGATGGCCCGGTGCAGAACCAGAGCGGAGAGATGCGGCTGGACTATGCTGTAGGCGGATGCGATTCGCATGATGAGAAGGGATACATGCCTTCGCGCAATCCCGCTGAAGGCATAGCCATCACGGTTGCCGGCGATTCCATAAACCTCACGCATGCGCTGGTCTATGTCTGCTGCGCAGAGATAAAAGTGGAGATGGAGACGAAAGAGGAGGGCGGCCGGGAAGTGATTGTGCTCACGGAAAGGAATACCGGCGAGATGTGCAAGTGCATATGCGAATATAGCGTCAATGCGAGCGTCGGGCCGCTCGCCCCGGGCAGCTATGACGTCCAACTCTGGGGCATCGCATTCGAGGACAGGGAACCGGAGCTGCTGTTTGAGAAGGAAGTGCAGATAGGATAATGCCCTGGCGGCTGCTAAGAAAGGGCTTAAATCCGTTCCAGCCTGATATCGGTCATGGATGTGGAGTCGGCTGTGCCTGATGCCGTCCTGGCCATCATCGCGCTCATCGTTTCCGCGACGCTCCTGGAGGCGTTCCTCCAGCCCAGAAGCAGGGCGCTCAAGGAGCGCCTATTGTCGTTTGATTTCCTGAAGGGCGTGTGCATCGTCTTCATCATCATGATGCATGTCAAGGACATCGCTCCCATAGCGCCCATGTTGGAGTCCATGCTGTGGCTCGCGGTGCCGTCGTTCATCTTCGCATCCGGCTATCTCATATCCAGGCGCAATCCGGAAGGCATCGGCAAGGGATATTTCTGGAAAATCTGGTGGCGCATAGGCCTGACATATATATTATTCACCGTCCTCTGGATGCTCCTGACCCAGGTGCCGCTGACCGGGCTTCCGCTCTACCTGCTCCTCGGCCGGGCGAACGGCGGCATATTCTATTTCATACCTGTATTGGTCAGCCTCTATGTCATCTACCCGCTGCTTTGGGAAGCGCGGAAGAGGATGGGCTGGACGCCGTTCCTGCTGCTGGCGTTGTGCTTCTCGGCCCTCTCCGAATATATGGACCTGCAGTATGCCGCCGTCAGCTGGGATGCCAACCCGCTGTCCCTGGCATTTTTCGGAAGGCTGCTGTTCGTGTTCACCGCAGGAATGTATCTCGCAGGCATGGACATGAAGAGAGTCTCGGGGTGGATTCCGGCGGCATTCGCGCTCTGCATATCCGTGGCTGCTGTCGCCCTGGTGGGCCAGCAGTGGTTCCATTTCTTCGCCTATTTCTTCGGGCCGGTGGCGTTCTCGTATCTTGTCCTGGCCGTCCACGGCGTCCTCTCTGACATGACGCGCGCGGTTTCCGCAGTGTTCGAGGAGCTCGGCAAGAACTCGCTCATAATATACATGACCCACAGCACAATCCTCTATATGGTGCTGAAACCGAACATCGGTGAATATCAAGGAGCTGAAGGCCTGTTCTTCGCCCTGGTGCTGGCGGCCGCTGCGCTCAGCTACGTATGCTCAGTCATCTTCATGAAGGCATACGGGACCATTCTGCAGGCTGCCGGGATATCGAAGGAAGCTAGCTGATGGCGGCCTGGGCGCGGCTTTCCTTTCTGACTAACGTGATGCCCACTGCCAGCAGCATCATGGCATACACGAGCCAGAACAGGTTGAGCAGGATGTAATAGGAAGGCGATGCAGCGTAGTCGTTGACGCCTATGAACAGGAGCCCGAAGCAGCACAGCAGGGCCGCCTCCTGTATCAGCAGGGCCGGCGGGCCGCTCCGCTGCCTGCTCTTGGACGTGACCGCGAACGCGACCTTCCTGCCCAGCACCACCGTGAGGAACGCCTCCACATATGTAGGGAATATCAGGTAGTTGAGGACCTGCTCATAGAAAAGGTCCTTCATATTGTTCCCACGTATGTGCTGGGAGTAATAGAATGTCACCATGTTGGACACGAAAAGGAGCGGGGGCAGGAATGTGGCATAGGTCGGGATGTTGAACGCTATCAGGACCGCGATGTTCACCAGCATGAGGAAGTTCGCCACGCCGAGAAGGAAATAGGAGCCTGCGCTGAGGTATTCCCACCGCTGGCGCATGGAGAACCTGCCGAAGAGCATCTTCGGCGCGTACCTGAAGAATACTGACAGTGTGCCGACAGCCCATCTTTTCCTCTGGGCGCTGAACGCCTCAAGCGTGGCAGGCACAAGGCCCCTGGCGCTGGTGCCTGTGTAATAGAGCGACCCCCACCCATTCTCCTGGAGCAGGATGCTGGTGGCATAGTCCTCGGTGACAGACCATTCGTCCATGTATATCGTGCGATTGCCCTGCTTCCTCTCGATGGATTCCAGCGCTTCCCTCCTGTAGAGCACATTGGAGCCGCAGGAGAACTGCGCGTTCACGATGCCCTTGCCCTCGCAGACATGGTTGTAGAAAACGCTCTGGGTGGTGGCCGCGCCCCGGTCTATGAAGCCGTCTTTTGAGAGCCCGCGGACATTCTGGGGCGTCTGGACATATGCGAGCCGCTTATCTCCTTCCATGAGCGGGACCAGCTTTGACAGGAACGCGCGGTCGGCCAGTTGGTCAGAGTCCAGCACCATCACATAATCCGAGCGCGTGGCAGCTATGGCCTCGTTGAGCGCGCCGGCCTTGTAGCCGCTGCGGCTTTTGCGGCGAATGAGATGCGCCCGGTGCCTCCGGGCTATGGACTCCAGTGAAGCGCGTATGTCCGGACGGTCGGAGTCGTCCAGGATATATATCTCCTTGTTCCGGTAGTCCATGCCCCTGGCGGCTTCCACGGTTCCGGCAACCACTTCGGGCGGCTCATTGTACACCGGGATGAAGACAGCGACAGATGGGATATCATGGTCCGCGTCCCTTTGAAGCGATTTGAGGAAACGCGGGTAGTTCTTCACCGAACGCACGAAATTCAGCAGGTAGCCCGCAGTCTGGGTTATGAAATAGCATTCTATGATGAAGACAGTCGCGGAGAACGCCCGTGCGACGAAGTCTGCATCCGTGAACACCATGAAATATATCCTGAAGAAAACATAGGCCGGCAGCACCAGGTAGAGCACCAGCTTTGCGGCTATGAGGGCCAGCAGCTTCTTCTGTCCGCTTCTCATGCTGACGGCCTCCTGCAGCGGATGGCCAGCTCGTTGAACAGTGCGAAATATGCCAGCATGAGCATCCAGCCGAGATTGGTGTGGAACACGTCCAGGGCCAGGTCAGCTGAAATGAAGCCGCCGATGAGTACCAGGCAGAACAGCCGGAGGAGGTTCACCAGGAACGCGCCTGCGATGCCGGCCAGGAACAGCGGCAGGATGAGGCGCCTGTCCATTGTGCGCCAGTTGAAGGCGATGATGAGCGGGAAGAAAAGGATGAAGATGCCGAGCGACTCGATGCCTGAGCAGCTCTTGGCTATGCGGATGTAGAAGTCGTTCACCCCTATCACGGCTCCGGCAGGGTCCTGGAAATCCGTGTACACGTTGGTGAATATGCCGAGCGGAACAGGCAGGATCGCGGCGGTCAGCGAGGACATGTGCATCCAGAAGCCCTGGATGTAGAACACTGCGGCGAGGGACACCAGCGAGACGAGCGCGATTGCGAGGAGGTGCGCCCTGAAGCGGTCCCAGCCCAGGGAGAGCGCATCCATACCGAAGAGCGCAAGGAAAAGGAAGAAGACCGCGGCGAGCTTGATGATGACCTGGAAACGGAAGGCGTCTGTGAATAAAGGCGGGACGTCTGGCGGCAGCCTGAGATATGCGAGCGCCTCCTGACCATAGTACCTCTGGTCCGCGCCGAGCGTCTTGGCGTCGTGATAGACCCATTGGGAGCTGAGGAAGACGCTGGAAGAACCTTCTGATGTGAGCCAGAAGGAATTGCTTCCGGCACTAAGTCCGTCTCTCGGAATCTCGACCTCCACCCATGACGGCTCTGATGGATTCAGAGCGGCGTATTCCTCAGACAGGTCTATCGAAGGTCCGCCATTGACCGAAAGCAGGACCCTGGAAGCGAACGGCCCCTCACCCTCCCAGCCGGTATGCATCCTCAGCAGCAGGGGCCCTTCAGTGCCGTTCTCCAGGTCTATCACCTTGATTATGCCGTTCTGGTCCACCGGTATCCTGGAGAGGTCGAAGGTGTCGGCCAGGAAAGCGCCGAATCCCACCGACATGCTGTCGCTTCCGATGTCCAGCACATCCATGCGGAGGACGGTGTCGAAGTTCACATGCAGGAAACCGAGCAGGAAGACCAGGGAGAACGCGATGGCCACATAGAGCGCGGTATCGTCAGCGTCAGGAGGGGTCCAGCCCAGCGCCTTCATCCTGTCCCTGAAGACGACGAAGAACAGGAACAGGAAGAGCGAGGCCAGCAGGAATATCTTCTGCGTGTAGAAGATGACGTTCAGGTAGTAGCCGGCATTGCCGCTGACCAGTAGCATGACTATAGGGAAAAGAATGAGGATTGCCGCGATGGCGAGGACAACGCCTCTGACGAATCTGGAACGCTTGGTGGCCATGCCAATCTTCCTATGCGTTCCTGTGCCTCCAGAAAACTATCGCGAGGCCGCCTGCGGCTACCAGCACCAGGCCCAGGGGGTTGAACTCAGGGACATAGTGGGGCGTGATGGGGTGGACCGTGGGGCCGACCGCATACACATACTGGTACCTTTCAAGGGATTTGCCGTACGGAACCTTGCCATAGCCTCCGTCGCCCCAACCGGTGCCCCAGGAGTTCTTTATTATCCAGTATTTGCCTGCATCGTTCCAACCCACCAGCACTACAGCGTGCCCGGTATTGTATGGGTAGCCGATGTCAATAGCGTCTAAGGCCACACTCAACGGGCCGTTAGACATCAGCGCCTTTTTGTACTCTGTCGCCCCTCCAGACACATAATAATAATTGCGTATCTTGGCGGTCCTGTTCTGCCAGTCTGAACAGCGGTTGCAGGCATTGACTAGCGGGGCGTACTTGTTGCATGCCTCGTCAACGATGCCGCTGTTCTTGATATACTCCAACGCGTCTGCGGGCAGGCCGCCGTATTGGCAGTTTCCCACATGGCCGCAGGACAGCAGGTCCTGCTCGGCAAGGTCATAGAGCAGTTTCGGATTTTTGTTGTCTATGTTGAATTTGGCCTCGACAGCTCCGACTGCGGAGAAATCCCAGCAGCTCCCGCATACGCCCTGGTGCTTCACCGGGGTCATCCAGTTGCTTCCGTTGACGTTCCTCCAGTCGAACGATGATGGCAATGTGCTTGAGGACGATATGGTCAGTTTGGGCGTGGTGCTGACAGGCTTGATCTGGACGGAACTCGCGGACAGCTTGGACGGGAAGATGCCGTCGCCGTTTTTCTCCATCAGCGTGACCATGGTGATGTTGGAAGGTTTGGATGATGCCTTCACAGTGCCATTGGCCGAGACAGCCTTAGGCACACAGACAGCGTATGGCATGGATGTCGGCCCGGGACTGACCTGCGTAGCGATGTTATATCCCTTCTTCACGCAGTATGAATATTGCGTCCCTACCTTACCCTGGAAGAACGCCCAGGAATCGTAGCTTGTGCCATTCACGACGCAGACGCCCTTCTCGCCTGCCGAGGTCTTGGTTATCTTGTATTTGTAACCCATCTTCTCGCAGTATGACAGGCTTGGATCTGCGAGAGCGAATGTCAGAGAAGCGATTAGAAGAAGACAGAACAATACTGTTAGACCGCGCATCTATCCCCACCCCCTTTTGCTAACTGTATTTAGCTTGAAACTGGTTAAAAAGCTTTGGAAAACGGGCAAAAAACGGTGGAACGCCACAAAACACAGAACACGTCGGAAGTGTGAATCCGGAACCGGTTGCCGGAAAGCTGAAACCACCGGAGGATGGCCGTGGTTGCAGAAGAAGGATAGGAGTATTAGCTCCGCCGACCTTCATATGCGAAGCGTCTGGAGGGATTTTACCCAACAGGATAAAAGAGGGCAGCGTTCACCGCGAGGCGAAGCCGAGCGCAGCAATCGAGTTCGACGCATCGAACTCGGTGCGCAGGGAAGCGCGCTTCCCTGCCGTGAACAAAAAAGCCCCCGACGAGATTTGAACTCGTGACCTCGTCCTTTCCGGAGATTTTTTGGTACTCCAAGTTTTTGATGAAACTTTTTCCCAAAAAGTTTCTACCAAGGACGCGCGCTACCGCTGCGCTACAGGGGCAGGACTAATGTCCGGGTAGCAGAGGAGCATAATGACCGATTGGATTTTTATTATTGCCCTCCACATCATTTGCCATGGAAGGCGGGGACGAACTGATATTCACAGGGCAATACAAGGACTTCAGGCTGGGCATGCGCTTCGACCTCTCGGGCAAGGAGCCGAAGGACGTGGCTGCAGCGCTCTCTTATATAAGCGAGAGAATCGAACCGGCGGCGTTCGCTTTCTCAGGCATAGACACGAAGAAGGTGGCCGAGTTCGCGAAGCCGGCCGGGAAAGGGGTCGGCGCAGTCGCGGCATTCTTTGAGAAGAATCCTGCTGGCGCAATCCGCGGGACGTTAGGCTCGGCCATGAAGAACCCTGCCCTCATGTCCGTGGCCGAATCCTATCTCCTCAACCAGCTGCTCATGAATGCGGGCGTGCCGTTCAAGGCCGCTTCATCCGCCATCACGCCGAAAGAGGAGAGGATAGAGGACTTCATCGGGCTCATCGGCAACTACAAAGGATGGATAGCGGTAAAGAAGCTCGGCCTTGAGAAGGTGCAGGACTACGAGGTCTCCGGCATACTCTCGGGCATAAACCATACAATCGTGAACAAGGCATTCGATTTCGCAGGCATGAAGGATGATGCGCTAGTCGGTTCTGTCGCATCTGGGAAACGCAAATCCTACGGCAATCTGGGCGCCGCGCTGAAAGAACTCGAACCAAAACTCACCAATACGCCCGATGACGCTTATATTGTGTGCAAGGTGTGCGAGAATGTCGGCTACAAGCCGTATGCGAGCCCTGAGATGCTGACGAACGCCCATCCGGACATAAAGCCGCCGAAGGTCAAGGGAAGGAAACCGAAGGGATGACGCTAATCGCTTGAAGGGCGTTCTCATTTCTCGAATCGCCTTATCTCTTCTATGGTCAGCCCCATCATCCGGGGGTCGTTCTTTATCATATTGGACGCGATACCAGGGCCGTATTCCCCTACAAGGTCCTCCACGTTCATGATTGCGAACGAAGGCGATGCCCAGTCGGCGAGCAGCGCGTAGAACCTGCGGTCCATCTGGATGTCGAGCTCTGCCAGACAGGTGTGGAGCTCCAATATGGATTCGGCCTCGCCATGGCCGAGCACCGCGATATAGGCGAGTTCCCTGAGCCTGAGGACCTCCTCGCGCCCCATGCAGAAGCGGGCTGAGACGATTCCTATGGCATCTGCGAGCATGGCAAGGTCGTTGCGGGTGAAACCTTCCAGGGCCGATTCCATGGAGGCGACCATGACGTCCTCCTCTGCCACGACATTGACCACCGAGTGCGCCATGGAACCCAGCTTCCTGGCCAGCATGGCCTTATCCGGCTTCTTCCTGCCTTCCGGCAGCTGGCAGACAAGGGCCTCGTTTATTATGGCCTCCAGCTTAAGCCTGTCCTCGCGGGCGAGCTCCTGCGGCTCGCCATCGGGCTTCAGGAGCCCTGACACCTCTGCTATGGAAAGAGGCCTGAAGGGCCTCAGCGATTCGGCCATGGCCACCACAGCCGTTTCGCGTGGCATCGCCAGCAGGACCGGAACCTTTTCCGATATGGTCCTCCTCAGCTCGTCCCTCACGCCGTCCTTATGGGCAGGAAAATCAGGTTCTGGCGGCTTTGCAACATTGCCACTGCCGCGGCTTACCCTGCCCCCCATGTGATAAAATATGTAAAAACCATATTTAAAGTGTTGCTGGTGTGGATGTGCGGGAGGCATTTAAATAAACGCAAGGATATTGCTAAAGAGAGGTGGATATATGGGAAAAGGAACAGGTTTCGGAAAAGTCATATTGCTCGGCGAGCATTTCGTGGTGCATGGCGCGCCGGCCATAGCGGGCGGCATATCCAACACATCCCAGGTGGAAGTGAAACGTTCGGACAAGAACGGGATAGTCACGAAACAGAAGGTCGTTGAAGCGACAAGCATCGTATCCATAGAGAACGTGCTGAGGAGCATGGGCGTGAAGCAGAAGTATATGGTTCATCTGGGAGGCGACCTTCCCACCTACGGCGGCCTCGGCTCATCCGCGGCATTCTGCGTCGGCATGGTGCGGGCCATAGCAGACGACCAGGGCACCCACCCGACCAACGAGCAGGTGAACAGGCATGCCTATGAAGGCGAGAAGGCGTTCCACGGCAACCCGAGCGGCATAGACAACACCATGGCCACCCACGGCGGCATTATAGAGTTCAGGAGGGGCAAAACCATGGAGGACAGCAAATTCGAGCCGCTTGAGATGCACAAATCGCTTGACATCGTGGTGGCGTTCAGCGGCAGGTACAGCGAGACGGCCAAGATGATAGAACGGGTGCGCAAATACAAGGAAGGCGACGAGGGGGAGTTCCAGCAGATGACGGACGAGTACCTGGAGCTTGAGATGGAAGGCAGGAAATGCATAGAGAAAGGAAAGCTTGACGTGCTGGGCAAGCTCATGAACGAGAACCAGGCCATCCTCTCAGAATTAGGGTTATCTGACGAGTCCAATGACAGGATAAACCAGATTTGCATGGACGCAGGAGCGTTCGGTGCGAAAGTCACCGGCGGCGGTGGCGGAGGGTGCTGCATCGCCCTGGCGAAGGACAGCGCCCATGCGATAACAATCACCGAAGCGCTGAAGAAGAAAGGATTCGAATCATTCGCGACCAGGATAGTGAAGAAGTAGTCAGACGCCTATTCTCGCGCAGGATTTCCTTATCGGGCACCCGTCACACAGCGGTTTTCTCGGAAGGCATACAGTCTGCCCGAACGCCACGAAATCGCGGTTGAGCGAGCGCAGGTGTTTTTCCGGGATTAGTTTCACGAGCGCTTTCTCGGTTTCCTCGGGCTTTTTCGTCCTGACAAGCCCGAGTCGGTTGCTTATCCTGTGGACATGGACATCCACCCCGAGCGTGTTTTTCCCGAAAGCGCGCGACAAAACGATGTTCGCGGTCTTCCGTCCCACGCCCGGCAACTCCAACAAACCCTCGAGGGTGTCCGGAACCCGTCCGCCCCGCGCCTCCAAGATCCTGCACATGGCGATGAGATGCTTGGCCTTCACGCGGTAGAAACCCACGCCATAGAGGATTTTTTGGAGCTTGTTTTTTCCGAGCGAGAGTATTTGTTTTGGTGTTATGGTTTTGTTTCGAGTTTTTCGCGAGTTTGTTTTTTGTGTTTTGGCGCTGGTGAATAGGCGCTTTACGGCCTTTGTTGTCATTTCGTCTTTTGTCCGGGCTGAGAGCATGGTGAATACGAGGATTGTGAAAGGCGTGCTCTTTGTGGCGCTTTCGGCATGGAAGACCGGCGCATGGCGCTTTTTCGCTTCCTTGTGCATGAGCGCAAGCATCCTGCCCACCTGCATTGCCACGGATTGATGACAACCAATAATATTAAAAATACATATCACCACATATAATAACATGGCGACACCAAAACAGACTACCCAGGAGAAGTATGAGAAGCACAAGAGCATGATTGTGCTCACGGCAAGCGGCATGAAAAGCAGGTTCAAAGGCACTGAACCGAAAAGCCTCATACCCCTCATGGAGAGCCTGCGCACCCTGGATCCGAAGCAGAACAGTGAGGAGTACAATAAGACGCTCAAGAGGTATCTGGACCTCACCAAGAGCGGCTAAACTCATCCTTTTTTCTAGTTTATCTATCTCTTTTAAAAATACGCCCGCGGTTGTGTAAGCGGGGATATGATGAGGATAATAATATTCTGTCTTGTTTTCGCATGCCTGGCTTTCGCCGGGAGCTGTCCGGCTGGGGCAACGAGTTGCTTCCTCTGCGGCGGCGTTGACGGGATACCATGCTCTTCCAGCGATTCGTGCTCCGGGAAATATGTCGAGGGCGTGGGGAATGTCGCGTGCGGATGCCCGCAGGACAAACCGTGCGCATGCTACTGCCCGTATACCGCAGACGCCCTCGCAAGCCTGAGCGATGAGTGCCTTACCGACCCGGAATGCGCTGCCAAGCACATGCCCATGGTGGAGGGCGTGGTTGGTTACGTGGCCAGGTTCAGCGGCGAGGTGATGGTGGAGAAGGCAGGGACAACGAACCTGTTCCCTGCGGAATCGCTTACGGCAATCAATGAGGATGACAAACTGATAATTCCTGACGGCGGGAAGGTCATGGTCGTGTTTCCAGGCAATAACGTACGGGTTTTCTTTGGCGAAGGCGAGGTCAGCGTAAGAAAGGAGAAGGAGGCGCTGGAGATAGTGGATTACAGGGAGACGACATTTGTCGCCACCGCGTGGTCTTTGACGAAGGCGATAATCCACCAGATACGGACGAATGGCCAGGGTGAGCCTGCCATGACCGTCACGGGCACGGGCAACATGCTGCCGGAAGGCGAGCAGGTCTATAGCCCCTTCGAGGCCAACTATGAGATCGAATCAGAAGCTATCTTCGAAGGGAAAAACAACACCCAAACAGTGAAAGTAATAGAAGGAAAGGTGACAGTGCATAACAAAAATGGCGAGTCGGCTGTGGTACGCACAGGCGAGCAGCTTACATTCACCCAGGATAGCCTCGATGCCTCTGAAAAGAAGCCGCTCGAGCTTTCCAGCCGGGATATCTGGTGGGGCGGGCTGATTAACGGCACCTGCGAAGACAAATGCGGGCCAGGAGTCGTCCAGACCCCGTACCCGGGCTGCTCCTGCGTGGAGGCAAGCTCTGGCAACGGGTGCAGCCCTGCGTTCCTGCTGCCGTTCCTGCTGGGGGCGGTTCTTCTCCTCAGGCGCACGGCCTGACTTTCTTTCCCCTTCGCTTTTTTATGGGAGGCAATGTGAAGATATTTAAAGAGTGAAAGTCATAATAGAATACATGCAAACACCAATACTGTTTCTGGAAGGCCTGTGGGTATGCATACCCTTCATCGGCATCGGATTTTTGATTTACGCGGCGATGGCGCTCAGGATAATCCGCTCTACCGAGAAAGGCATCGTGGAGCGGTTCGGAAAATTCAGCCGCACCGCAGAGCCTGGCATGCAGATAATCATACCGTTTGTGGAGAACATCTACTATGTCCCGATGACCGAGGTCCGCGTGGACATCCCCAAGCAGACCGTCATCACAAAGGACAACCTGAACATCGATGTCGACGCCATAGTCTACTACAAAATCACGGATGCCTACAAGGCGGTATACAACATAGACAACTTCAGGACGGCAATCCCGTCGCTCGCGCAGACGACGCTCAGGGCGACGATCGGCAAGATGTCCCTGGCCGAGGCGAACGAGAACCGGCAGAAAATCAACGCGACGCTTGAGGCGGATCTGGACAAGGAAACGACCAGCTGGGGCATAGACATCATAAGGGTGGAGCTTCAGACCATAGACCCTCCGAACGATGTCCAGCAGTCCATGAACAATGTCGTGAAGGCCGAGAAGGACAAGATAGCGGCCATAGACCTAGCCACTGCGGTTGAGACCAGGGCGGACGGCGAGAAGAGGTCTGCCGTCAAGATGGCCGAGGGAGAAGCGAAGGCCATCGAGCTGCGCGCCACGGCGAACGCCATGTCCGTAGAAATCAATGCCCGGGCCCAGGCGAAGGCCGTGGAGCTCAGGGCGCAGGCAGAGGCCACGGCGATACAGCTCGTCAACGAATCCGCCCAGAAGTACTTCAAGGGCGAGGCCCAGACCCTCAAGAAGCTCGAGGTCGTTGAAAGCGCGCTCTCCAACAACACGAAGTACATCGTGCCGGAAGGGACCGACCTCACGACCATCATATCCGACACCGCAGGCATCCTGCCCGTGGTCAAGAGGAAGGATAAGGGCCAAAGCTGAGGATTCGGCTTTTCATCTTATTTTTTTCCATTTTATTGATGCGCTCCGGGTTCTATCCTGGTGCAGACAGCCGGCTTGCCTGAGAAGAGAGCCTCGATACGTTCCGGGTGGGCGGCATTCACGATGGAGGATACCGTGCCTAGGGCGAGAAGTTCCTCCAGCTTGCCTTTCATGCCGCCCGTGACGTCATTGGCGGTCTGTTTCAGGTGTTTCGAGATTTCCTGGAAGTTCGCGCTGGTGACGAGCGGCACGACCTTGTTGTTGTCGTCGAGGACGCCGTCCACGTCCGTGGCGAGCACGACCATGTCCGCTCCTTTGCCGAGATAGGCGACTATCTGGTCGCCCGAGCACGGATAGCCGCCCAATATCGAATCAGGGACCATGTCCCCGTAGAGCACAGGAAGGTAGCCGCTCTGCAGGTAATCATCGATTACTTTCGTGTTGAAGGATGAGATGCGCTTGTCCTTGAGCGCGAGGACCATTGACGGCGGGATGGAGACCGCAGGGGCCCCGTTCTCTATAAGCGCGCGGCAGACCATGGCCGAGAGCTCTGCGCAGGAGGCGCGGGTGTCCGCAAAGCCGAGCTTCTGCTCTGTGTTCTTCACACCAGCCTCAAGGCCGTGCTTTATGACGACAGCATGGCCGAAGGAGCCTGCGCCGTGGACCAGCACCAAATCACGCGCGCCCTTCCTCCAGATGCCTGCGATGGCTTTGGCCAGCTTTTTGATATTCGCCTTCCTGGCCTTCTTGTAACCGGCCTTGTCGGTGATGGCGCTGCCGCCTATCTTGAGGAGCTTCATGGCAGGATATCTGTGGCGTGGGTTAAAATCATTTTGGCTGCAGCCTTCAGTGCCGTGGTTGTGGGCTGAGGGAGATTCCTGGGGCCATAACCAAGGGCGTTCGGTCAGATGCGCGTCCTGCGGCCATCGGTTTCACCTATTCCTTTGGATCGGGGGATACCTTGTTCCCCTTGAGCGTGACGGAACCCAACCCCAGCATCAGCACGCTAGCCTCACCGAGGCTTGGCAGACGAAGTCTTCTTGGGTGGCACGACCGCAGGCTTCTCCTTCTTCTTCCTGCCCCTCCAGTAGATTATCAGGAGGATTATTATCACCAGCAGGATCAGCAGGCCGCACAAGGGCGCGTCCTCAGGACCAAACAGGCTCGGCAGCTTATCCTCAGTAGGTGCTGCCCTAGGGAACGCCTCCACAACTATATGCTTGAGGGTGGTACCGTTGGCATCCACAAGGGCCACCGTGTAGTTGCCCTTCACGTTCAGGGGCAGGACGAAATTGCCGTCCGCGCCGGTCATGCCGCCGTACTTTCTGCCTGCCGGGTCGGTTATCTGGTACGGGCATGAAGCGCAGGTTGCCGTGCAGTTCTTGGAGTCGCCGACAATGCCGCTCTCTGGGCAGGTCAGGTTCTCCCCGCTGCAGACGTGGTTGATGCACATCGTGCCTCCGGGGCATGACGGGCATCCTGGCTCAGGGCCGCATTCATAGCCATAGGGCACGAAGGCGTGGTTGAAGGCATAGCCGCACTCCCCGACCACGTCCTCGCAGGTGCCTCCTGCGGCGCCTGTAGATATGTCGCAGTATTCGGTTGATGCGCAGTCGTCATCCGATGTGCATTCGTACTTCAGCCGGCAGGCGTGGTCATCGCAGGTCTCGCCCTCTTCGCAATCGCCATCAGCACAGCAGCCATAGCCGCAGGTGCACTGACCATCCACGCATGCGTAATCCTCAGCGCATTCAGGGTCGCATTCCCGGGGCACGCACTCGTCGTCATCGCATAGGTAGTGCTCGGGGCAGTCGGCGTCATGGACGCACTCGCCCGTGCATTCCTCACAGGATATGGTGTCTGCGGTCATGTAGTCGCTGCCGTAGCCGCTCTTGCTGGCATGGATGATTATATCGCTCATTCCGCAGCCGTCAAACGACACCTGGCCGCTGGAGTTGGTGGTGCCTATGGAATCCCCGCTGACCTTGACTGTGGCGCCAGAGACGGGATTACCATGGCTCTTGACAATCACCAGGTTGGAGCTGCAACCCGAGGCGAATGTCAGCGAAAGCTCGTCCTTTTCCTCTGGCGTTTCCTCCCCTGCAGGAGGTGCAGGCGATGTCGTGTAGCCGCTGAAGCCGCTGACCTGGAATGTTGCGACCCCTTCGGTGCAGTTTGAGTAGACCGGAGTGAATATGTCCCCATTGGCTATTATCTGCCCGGCAGTCTGCGGGAACACATCCGCAGTATCGTTGTAGTATGCGATATTGCTGCAGTCTATCGGGGCTACGGTTATGTTCGCAGGGGCATCAAGGTCTGCCAGAAGAGGGTCCGTATGGTTCATGGAGATGAAGGTCACATTGAGCAGTATGTTGCCCCTATTGGCGTCCACTGGCTCGGCTGGCCCTGCATCCACCACAGCATAGCGGATTCCGTAGAACGGGTCGGAACCAAGGTGCAGGCCTGTTGCATGGAAGCCGGAACCAGGATACACGTAGATATGGTCGATGTTCCCGTAGATGCTGTCATTGTCCGAGGTGACCGAATCTGAGGAGACCTCCAAGCCGTATCCCTGGTTGTTGCAGAAGACATTGTGCGATAATGCCGCGTCAACCGAGTATACGTTGAGGCCGTTGCGGCTGTTTCCGCATATATGGTTAGCGGTTGCGTTGGCATAGGAAGACTGGAGTTCAACGTATGTGGAATTCTGGACCGTGTTGTTCAGGAGGGCGGCAGCGGCATCCGGGCTGTTGAGGGAGATTGCCCCTCCATTGAAGAGGTAATTGCTTGTGAGGTTTACCCCCCGATACCCGGTTATCCTCATACCCCGGTCGGAGTTGTAAATCTCGTTTTCAAGGAATGCGCTTTCAAGCGCCTCCACATAAATGCTGGCCTGGCCTCCGAACATTATCATACTGTCGGCAAACTCCGCCTTCCCCCCGCTACCCCCTGCAGATGCCAGTACCTGTATAGACTGGGACGCATTGCCGGAGGTCAGGTTGTTTCCAACGAATGAGAAGATCCCTCCGTCGTTGCCCGCGTTTGCCGTCGCCTCTAGCGAGAATGCGCCGCTGAAATCAAGCCTCATGCCATGTAAGAGCGCATTCGCGCCATCGCCTGACGCCTGCTCCCTCAGGGTTATGCTTCCGCTCCTCCCGCTTACCGAGGAGTTCTGGAAGGTGGCGTTTGCGCCAGATGCTGCCATGAGGTCTGCGCCTATGTGGCCGGCGATAGTCATGTTCCTGCTGCAGGTGCAGGTGCCGTCGTGTATTGTCACGTCCCACATGCAGGTGTAGTTCTCTTCTGGCGATATGATGAAGAGGCAGGTGCCGTCGACTACAACTCCTTCCCAGAGGATTTGGGTGTAGTTGCGCTCCAGGAAGCTGAAGCTGCTGTCAATGAATTCAAAGTTCCCGCCTTCGGAGCCCGCTTGCGAACGCAGGTCAATCGTGCCTGAGCCGTTCAACAGGTTGGTGTCGCGGAAGAGGGTGTTGGCGCCGTTGTTGCCCGCCGCAACTTCCGCAGAAATGCCCACGGGGCCGCCTTCGAACCTGTTGTTCAGGAAGGTGAGGTTTGCGCCGTAGCCGCCCGTAATAGCAAGTATATTCATCCTGGAGTCTT
>Ga0315275_10000560_pt1 | contig 30981 bp, 32 predicted proteins | sample YL17G03_0_MG_FD_205557 | JGI IMG/M metagenome (GOLD analysis project Ga0315275, IMG submission 205557) | Sediment microbial communities from Yellowstone Lake, YNP, Wyoming, USA - YL17G03_0 | ecosystem: Environmental > Aquatic > Freshwater > Lake > Sediment | place: USA: Wyoming | collected...
ATAGTAAATAAACACAATTAAAGAAAAAAGAACAAAAAAAGAAAGACCAAGGCCAAAAATTTTCAAAACAAAAAACAATCTCCTTCTTTTTTTACCCTTTTGGAAAGTATTCCGATAATATCTTCTTTTTGCCATATTTTTATGATACCATATATTAAAACTATGAAAATTAATACTAATTCCCAAAAAATCAAAGAGGTTTTAACTAGGAGCGTGGAAAATATTTATCCTAATCGCGAGGCGCTGGAAGAAATTTTAAAGTCTGGTAAAAAAATTCGTCTTTACAACGGGATAGATCCGACTGGAAAGCTCCATTTGGGTCATTTAGCTGTTTTGAGGAAATTGCGCCAGTTTCAGGATTTGGGACACGAGGTTATTGTTTTGATAGGAGATTTCACTGCCATGATTGGCGACCCGACCGATAAAATGGCGGCTAGGAAACCGTTATCCAGAAATCAGATTTTGGAAAACGCCAAAAATTACAAAAAACAGATCGGGAAAATTCTGGACTTTAAAAAGTCCAACGTCAAATTTATGTATAACGGGGAATGGACTAATAAATTAAAGCCGATTGACTTACTTAAGATTTTTTCTCATTTTACGGTTGCCCGGATATTAGAAAGAGATATGTTTCAAAAACGAATACAAGAAGGCAAGGACATTCTTTTGCACGAATTTGTCTACCCCGTGTTCCAGGCCTACGATAGCGTTATTATGGATGTTGATTTGGAGATCGGCGGCAACGACCAGACTTTTAATATGTTAAGAGGCCGGGACTTAATGAAAAAAATGAAAAACAAGGAAAAATTTGTTATGACCTTAAAACTTTTAACCGATCCTACGGGTAAGAAAATGGGAAAATCCGAAGGGAATTTGGTACCCTTAGACGAAAAACCTCAAGAGATGTTCGGTAAGGCTATGACTTGGCCGGATTCTTTATTGGAAATCGGGTTTGAACTTTTAACCGATATTCCTCTAGAGAAAATAAAAAAAACGAATCCACGAGAGGCAAAGGCCAGTCTGGCTAGGGAAATTGTTTCCCTTTGTTATAATAAGAGAGCGGCCGAGAAAGCAGAAAAAGAATTTGATAGAATTTTTAAAGAAAAAAAAATACCAACAAAGATATCCGGAATTAAAATTTTAGAAAAAGAGATTTCTCTTCCCCAACTTTTGGTCCGGATGAAATTTGTTTCCTCGAAATCGGAAGCCAGGAGATTGATTTTGCAAAAAGGAGTGAAAATTGATGGTTTAATTGAGTCCGATTGGCAAAAAATTATCAAAATTAAAAAAAGGATGATAATTCAAGTCGGGAAAAGAAAATTCGCTAAAATAATTTAAAACCCCTGACGACCAGGGGTTTTAAATTATTATTCTATGGTTTCTTCTTCCTCTTCTTCATCCTTCTCTTTTTCCAACCCTTTTTCTCCTTCTTCCTCTTCTTCCAAATCTTCCATACTTTCTACCTCTTCCGTTTCTTCTGTTTCTCCCTCTCCCTCTACAAATGAAGTTAAAAAATTATTCCGATAAATCATAATTTTCATTTAATATTTTTTAATCATTCTCGACCTTTTAGGTCTTCCCCCTAGGATGTTTGTCTAGGGTATAGATGGTGTGCCCTGTTATTAAAAAATGACGGGCAATACATTTATCTATCATCTATTTGACAATTATAATTTTCCAAGAGTATCTGTCAAGGGGTTTAGAAATTTCTCAGAGTTTAAAATTTTAATTTATATTAACTCTATTTTAAATGTTTTTTTATTCCCGTTCCACGCCCAAATTTCGACTCCCGCATTATATGTAATTTTAGGATTTATTTTATTTTTCTTTAAAAAATATTGTATTTTCTTCCTCCGGGTTGATAAATTAGATATGGTAGTCAATTGAATAAATTTAAGATGTCCTGTTATTTGCTCCCAACAGACCATGTCAAAAATTCCAAAAATATCACTTTGTTTGAATTTTACTTTAGAGGGCCACCAGATAATCCATTTTTTTTTCTCCAATATTTGAATTGCTTTTTTTCTAATCAGGCTTTCTTTCACAGAATCATAACTTTATTAATTTTTAATTATAATAAATCGCAACTATTTTAAATTCGAGTATATTTCTTGTACGGCGTCATTTTCATCCAAAACATCAAAAAATTTCTGACAGGCCGCTTTTTGTTTTTCATCGAGCTCAACCATTTCTTTTGGTACCCAATCTAAAGAAGTCGATTCAGGCTTGATACCCTTATCTTCTAATTTTTTTTTAACCTCTTCCAAATTTTCAATGCTCGTATATACGTTTAAAACATCATTGTGCCAATAAAGGTCTTGAGCTCCCGCCTCGATTATTAATAATTCTAATTTTTCTTTGTTTTGGAATTCTTCAATTTGCGACTTATAATCTAAAGTTATACACCCCTTTCTCTCAAAAAGCCACTTAACCGAACCTCCGCCAACAAGTTTGCCGCTGTTTTGATTTAAAATTTGTTTAATCTCCCCAAGTGTCCGGTTTTTATTGTCTGTAATTCCTTCAATAATAATTGCAATTCCGCCCGGGCCATAAGCCTCAAAAGTCACCTCTTCAAGTTTTTCTCCGGAAAGCTCGCCAGTACCGCGCTTTATGGCTCGGTCAACATTTTCTCTCGGCATATTGGCTTCTTTTGCCATTTCAATGGCTAACCGCAATTTAGAGTTAGTTTCAGGATTTGCTCCACCTTCTTTTACTGTAACTGAAATTACCCTGGCCATTTTGGAAAAAACCTGCCCTCTTTTTTGGTCGGTAATATTTTTCTGATGCTTTATAGTTTTTGCGTGCGAATGTCCTGACATAGTATTTTAATTTTATTCTATTTTTATTTTTAAATCAAACATTTTAATTCTTCTTTTCAAAAATAAAATTATTACCCCGGAAAAAATAGCTGCAGCAAGAGCGATTAATAAAATGAAGAAAAAATTATACCCCTCTTGAGATATTTGTTTACTGATAGCGGCAATTCCTTTTTCGGGCTCACCTTCTTTTTTAAATATATTTTTAACGGCAGATTCTTCATCCCTTTCTTTTTCTGCCACAGTTTTAGTTTCAGAAAGAGCAGGGGTTTCATTTTGAGCTCCCGGCGTTAAAATAGGGCTCCAAAACCAGCCCTCTTTTATCCCTCCTTCCTGATTATAGGATTGGCCAAGGGGAGCTTTCTCATAAGTTAGAGCATCAATAATTTTTCCATCGGGTTGTAAAAGATTTAAACCATCCCCGTCATTATTTAGAGTAATTTTTGTTTCTGGACGGGAAAGAACTAAAAATCCCTTTGAGGAGATTTTCGTTCCTTTGGGAAAAGTATAAGCAGCGGTTTTCCCAATTATATCGCCAATTTGCCAATCAACTAAATCAACATCAAAATCATTTTGATTAAAAATCTCTATCCATTCCTCAGTTTCATCAGGTCCGACAGGGGAGGGCAGAATTTCATTGATAACAATATTCGTAGGATAAATCGTTTGAACTTGTTGGGGTTGCGGAGGATTGTCTTTTGCAGGGGTTTCAATAGCAGGCTCTGACTGAGAAGTTCCAACAACAATACTGTTTTTTTCCTTTGGCGTGCCCCCTGGGTTCTGGCTCGTTTGCCATTCTCCTGGAGCTATTCTTTCCATTGTCTGTTTAGTTTTATTATCTCCGGCAGACCAGTCAAAAGAATTATCCACTCTATCTATCAGATTGCCAAAATTATCATAAAGTTCTAATGTTTCGCCGGTATTTCCCAAAGCACCGGTATAAATCTGGTCAGCCGGAACGTTCGGAACCGAAGTATTATCAGTCCTTTCTAATAAATAAAAACCATTAGCGGGAATTATTCCAGATAAATTGATTTTTGGCGTTCTATCTTGGCTAACTAATTGCCAGCCATCAAAATTTATAGGATTTTCAGTATTGTTGTATAATTCTATCCATTCGTCGTTTGCCGAAACATCAGTTCCCATCCAGGCTATCTCATTGATAACTATATCAAGAGGAGCGGCGGCGGCTTGGGCAAAGCCTTTAACTGGATTAAAAACCAAGAAAATTAAAAGAGGGGCTATTATTTTTAATTTCCCGCCGTAACGCAGTTGTTTTAGATACAGACATTTTGCACTCATAATCTAAGGGCCTGGTTAGGAGTTTTACCATCTAGACCACAGTGCTTTGTATTATTGTATTCCATATTCCAGAGTCTTAATTTGTACTTTAACTCCTGGAAAGACCTGAATTGGTTCTGCTCGTAGAATTTCTCCTGGTCTTCTCGGTGAGACCTTTCCACGAAAGCGTTCTGTTGAGGCTTGCCAGGATCTATCAGGTAATGGACAATATTGTCCTCCTGACAGACTTTATCAAAAGCATGAGGCCTGGGAAATGGTAAATCACTCTTGTAGTAGCCATTGTACCGGTTGGTAAAACAAGCTGCATTGTCTGTCTTTACTGATTGTATCTTGAAATCAGCTACCCTAAATAGCTCTCTTAGAAACTTAATGGCGCTAAAGGTTGATTCGTCCTCGTAGGCCTGCATATATCGCCATCTACTAGCACAGTCAATCGCAGTAAACTGGTAATATCTTCGTCCTTTTATTTTATCTGGCACGTATTTGACATCAATTTCTACCAATTCACCCTTCCTTAAAGGAATTCTAACATACTTATACTTAATCTTCCTTGTTCTATATCTTCTAGTTAATCCCTCAATCTTTAATATCTTCTGAATTGTTTGGAAGTGGATGTTAATACCTTCTTCCTCTAAATACCATTGTAGTTTTAAAGCACAATTCTTCTTCTCTTTTCTCAGCTCAATTATTCTTTCTTTTATCCGGATAGGTGTTTCTCTGGGATGTGTTTTGGGACGAGTAGATCTATTCCGGAGACCTGCCACGCCATGCCTTCTGTAAGCAGCTAACCAGTATTTCAGAGATCTTTCTGAGAATGGACAAACCTTGGCCATGTTCTTGATGGTTATTTCGTCCTCAAGGATGGGTTTAATCCAGCGATATTTCTCTTCTTGGGTTGAGTTGGGCATAGTTTTCATATGCCCTTAAATTACCAGAAAAGTGCAAAAAGTATGTATATATTACCCAGTAGGCTTGACAAATTTCCCATAATATATTATAATGTATCGTATTAAACAGCCCCGGCATTGGGGGGTCAGGAATTTTTCTTAGTTGGATGGTTTGGCTAACCGCGAAACCACTCCTCGGAAACGTTCTAAAACTTGTGTTCCTAAACCTTGTTGGCCCCCCGCTGCCGGGGCTGTTTTTTGTTTTATTCTCCAGTTACTCTTTCTACCTCCTCCATTGTCGTTATTCCTTTTAAAACCTTTATTAGCCCATCTTGATATATAGTTATCATTCCTTTTTTTGTTATCTTTTCTCTCAGAGCGGCAATAGAAGGAGAAGTCAGTATAAATTTTTCCATATCATCATCAATTAAAAAGGCTTCAAAAATTCCAGCTCGACTTCGGTAACCAGTAAAATTACAATCTTCACAGCCAACAGCTTTGGGAATTTTTAAGCTTTGAAGGCGGTTTTCCGAAAGGACTATTGTTCCTTTTGGGATATTTCTAAGAGCCTTTTTTATTTTTTCTAAATCTTCTTTCGTAATTTTTTCTAATTTTGTACATTTTTGGCAGACTTTTCTTACTAATCTTTGGGCAATAGCCATGTTTATAGCCGGAGCGATGTTGATTGGTTTTTCACCTAAGGCTTGGAGTCTGGCTATGGTACCGGCAGCATCATTTGTGTGCAGTGTGGTAAAGACCAAATGGCCGGTTAAGGCAGCTTGAAGAGCAATAGAGGCCGTTTCCAAGTCCCTGATTTCTCCAACTAAAATTACATCTGGGTCTTGCCTCATTATTGATTTCAGGCCGTTGGCAAAATCATATCCTTTTTCTGGGACAACTTGAGTTTGAGATATCCCCTCTAAGTGGTACTCAATTGGGTCTTCAATGGTGATAGTTTTAATTTCTGGATTTTGAATTTTTTTTAAAAAAGCATAAAGACTGGTGGTTTTTCCAGAACCTGTGGGGCCTGTAATAATAATCATTCCGTTCGGTTTTTTTATTTCTTTTCTAAGGGTTTTTAGCAAATCTTCTCTCAAGCCCAGAGTTTCCATGTCTATTAAGCTTTTTGGATTCAAAATTCTAAGAACCATTGATTCTCCATATTCTGCCGGGAGAGTAGAAACCCTGATTTCGATAGGTCCTCCGCCAGTATCTTCAGTGGGGGGTGACAAAACAGAAAATCGGCCATCTTGAGGCCGATCAGTAATATTTAATTTGACTCCCGAAAGGAGTTTTACCCTCGAAAGAAGGTTTTCATATGTCTTTTTGTCTAAAACAAGAACGTCCTGTAAAATTCCATCTAGTCTAACTCGGATTTTCACCTGATTTTCTTCCGGTTCAATATGAATATCGGAAGCGTCCAGTGAAATCGCTCCGCCTAAAATAATTTCTAAAATTTCAGTGACCCTTTTTTTTAGGGAAGTTTCAATTTTTTCTCTGAAATTAGAAACATTTTTAATTTCTTTTTGAATTTCCGCCAAAATTTCAGGGGAAATTTCTACAACGCCTGTAATTTTTTTTGAAATTTCGGGCATTTAGGTTAAAATTAACTTAAGGATTATTTATTTGAATTTATCCCATCTTCTTTAAAAAGTCAATCCATTCGACTAGCTCAGGATTGATGCTGAGCAGAGTCGAAGCATCAATGAAAAAAATCTATTTAACCAAAAATCCAGCTCAAACCCAAAAATTAGGAGAAACCTTAGCTGCCGAGCTTTTGAAGAAAGCGAAGGGCAAAAAGAGAACAGAGTTTTCTTTGAGCAAAGAAATTCTTAAAACCAAGTTTTCTAAAGGTGCCTTAATCATTGGTCTGGAAGGAGATTTAGGAGGGGGTAAAACTACTTTTTTGCAAGGATTTGCTAAAGGATTGGAAATTAAAGAAAAAATATTAAGCCCCACCTTTGTTATTATGCGAAGGTTTAAAATTCGCGTAAATTCGTGTTCAAATTTGTGTAAATTCGCGAATTTCTATCATATCGATTGCTATCGAATAAAAAAACCAGAGGAGATTTTAGATTTAGGGTTTAGAGAAGTTATGTCTAACCCTCGAAATATTATTGCTGTTGAGTGGGCAGAGAAAATAAAGAAAATTTTACCAGGAGAAGCAATTTGGGTTAAATTTGAATTTATTGATAAAACAACCAGAAAAATTGTGTTAAAATGTTAAAATGATAAAATGATAAAATGAAATGATAGTCAAAGAGGGAGCCGGTTTATCATTATTGATTCCAATTCTATTATCCGCTGAGCTTATTGTGCTCCATATCGTTTAACCATAAAAAAATGAAGTCTATGACAATTATTTTTAATTTTTGTTTTTTTTGCTTGGTACCTCTTTCTTTCTACACCGCATATTACTTCCGAAGATCTTTTTATCGCAGCAAACTTGAAGCTTTAAAAAGTTATTCTAATGCCTTCATTTTTGAGGGATTACTTTTCCTCACGTTTTTTTTGCCAGGATTTATCATATTTAACTCCACCCTCGTTCAAATTGATTTTATTTTACTCGACACCTTTTTTTTGATAGCCATGCTATTTTTTGTACCAGCAACCCTTTCTCTTTTAGAAAAAACATCTCGCTTTAAGAAAATTACATTTTTAACTATATTTTTTTGGACGCTAATCTATATTTTTTTAAATATTTTTTTCTTTTCTCCAGCCATTCCATTAAAAACTGATGACTATATCTATTATTGGCAAAGCGGAACCCCTTGGCTTCAGGCAATAACCAGGGGGCTGCTTTTTTTAGCCCTTTTAATAATTGCCATTTTCTTTCTTTTTGGGAAGAGAACCACCGAAGAGGAGGCTCTATCAAAAAAGTCCTTTTTAATTGGTTTAAGTTGTTTAATAATAGATATTGCTTGGTTTATTTTTTGTTTTTTTCCATTTTTTTATTTCTCGTCAAAATTATTAATTATTTCTGGACTTCTTGCTTTTTTTGGATTTGCCATGGAAGCTATCACCGTTTTCTTGTTATTCAAAGCCTCCCCAAAATCTTTTTAGAAAGTTGACTTAACTTTTAAATGACCAATAAAAAAAATTTAATTATTATTGATTCCAATTCTATAATTCACCGGGCTTATCATGCCTTGCCTCGTCTAACTACAAAAAGGGGAGAATTAGTAAACGCTGTTTACGGTTTTTTATTGGTTTTTTTTAAGGCAATAAAAGACTTTCAGCCGGATTACATTGCCGCTGCCTTTGATTTCCCGGCTCCTACTTTTCGGCACAAAAAATATAAAGAGTATAAAGCCAAGCGTCCGCCGGCGCCAGAAGAACTCTATCAGCAAATTCCTAAAGTAAAAGAAATTTTAAAAAGTTTTAATGTTCCTGTTTTTGAAGAAGAAGGATTTGAAGCCGACGACATTATTGGAACCATTTCTAAATTAGCCCCCCGAAAGCAGGTTTTTCCGGAGATTGAAACAATTATTTTAAGCGGTGACTTAGATACTCTTCAGTTGGTTAACCCCAGAACCAGAGTTTATTCTTTAAGAAAAGGAGTAAAAGACATTATTTTATATGATGAAAAATTAGTGAAAGAAAAATTTAAAGGATTGAAACCGGAACAACTTCTCGATTTCAAATCTTTAAGGGGCGATCCTTCAGATAATATCCCCGGAGTTACCGGCATAGGAGAAAAAACAGCGATTGAACTTCTTTTAAAATTTGGGAGTTTGGAGAATTTGTACAAAGCAGTCGAAGAAGATAAATCTTCTTCTCCACCCTTCACTGCGGCTCGGATAATTGAAGAAAATTCAGAAAAAGCTAAACAAATTAGACCAAAACTTAAGGAAACCCTGCTAAAATACAAAGAGCAAGCCTTTATTTCTAAAGACCTGGCCAAGCTTTTTGAAAATGTGCCGATAGATTTTAATCTAAAAGAATGCCACTGGAAAGAATATAACAAAGAAAAAGCAGCCCAAATTTTAAAAAATCTAGAATTTCATAGTTTAATAAAAAGGTTGCCCACGGCTAAAACTCAGAAAGAAAATCCGGTTGGAGAGACCTTAAAGCTGTGGTAAAATAAATAATACAAATGAATCTTTTAAACAAACAAAAAACTTTTCTTAATAGCTGGCAGGTTGCCAAATTTTTATGGCTAGCTCAAGCCTTGTCAAGTCTGTGTTTCGGCATACCTCTGATAATAATGATCTTATTTGCGGCGAATGTTGCCTTGCCCGTTATCCAAGGGACTATTCTCCTTTACCTCGGTGTTTCTTTTTTCGTTTTTATTCCTTTTAATGGAGTTTTACCTCTTGTACTTTTAAAACCTGTCAAAAAAATATTGAACAAAAACTACGAGGAAAGGGAAGCCGTGACCAAAGAGAAATTATGGGTTGTTTCAAGGCTTTTAAGTTTACCTCTCCTTTTTTCCCTTATTACTTTTTTTACCTCTTTTTTAGGTTTTGTTTTGGGTTTATCTATTCTAGGGTTAGGGTTGATACCAGAGCTAATGCCTATAATTGGAATTATAATTACTCTTGGCTTGGCTATCGGTTTTGCGGCTTGTGTTACCCAAGCTTTTATGGTTATCATTCTCTTGGAAAATTATTTCCGGACCCAAATAGAAAATTTACCCCCTTTTTATTTTAAAACAACCGGAACAATGAAAACAAAGAAACTTCCCCTCTTTTGGAAGATTTTCTTTCTGACCTTCTTTTCCGTTACTGTTACTCAAGTGGCTTTATCGTCTCTTTATCTGGGCAGGGTTGCTATCAGCTCAAATTACTCGCCCGAGGATATAAAAAACGCCTTAATATATGTCAGCGTTGTTGCAGCCTTAACCTTGATTTATGTCGTGATTGTAACTGTCTTTTTTTCCAGGAACTTGATCTACCCTCTTAAAAAAATAATTCTTTGGGCAGATAAAATAATTAAGGGGGAAACAAGAGAAGAAATTTCTCTAATCACCAATGACGAATTTACAGAAGTGATTGAATATTTGAAACAGATGCAAGAAAAATTAGAAAATGCCAGCGCTTCTTTAGAAATAAAAATTAAGGCTCGAACTAAAGAGTTAGAGGAATTAACCGAACAGCAGGAGGAAACCATCCAAGAGAGAATCAAAGAGATTCAAAAAAGAGCAGAAGAGCTGGAAAGATTTCAAAGATTAACTGTTGGTCGGGAGCTTAAAATGATAGAATTTAAAAGAGAGATAAAAAGGCTGAAAGATCAGCTCAAATCTAAGGGTTAAATTAAAAGGCATGATTCAAAAAATAGAAATAGAAAATTTAATGCAAATAAAAGGGAATGTCAGAGGCGGAGTAATCCAAGCCAATATCGTCTTTATTCGTGAAATGGCCGGAGTAGAAAAGTTAAAAGCTATTGAGGGTAAAATAGCTGAATTGGGTTATCCGTTTGATTTCAGCAAAATTAATATTGGAGAATGGTACCCTGAAGCGCTTAGTGTCTTAATTATATTAGTAGCTAAAGATTTATTTAATTGGACGGAGAAAGATATCTTTGAAATGGGGAATTCCGCTCCTAAATATTCTTTTATTTCTAAAATAGTTATGAGATATTTCCTTTCTTTAGAAAAGATCATCAAAGAGATACCTAATTATTGGAAAAATCATTTCGATTTTGGCGAACTTGAATCTTATAAATTTAGCGAAGAAGAAAAATACCTTATTTTACATGAAAAGGGATATAAATTTCATCCTCTGTTGTGTATCTATCATTCTGGTTACTTTCTGAGAATTGCTCAGTTCGCAATCAAAAGCAAAAAAATTACCATTAAAGAAACAAAATGTATGTTTAAAGGAGATCCTTATCATGAATATTTAATAGAGTGGAAATAAAATATAAAGGTCGATTAAAAAAAATTAAAAATATCTTTATATGGACCAAGAAATTACAAAAGATATTGCCAAAAAATTAATGGAAATTGAGGGCGAAACAAGAGGAGTAGTTTTAAAGACTGACGGTGAATATATTTTAAAAGAAAAAGGAGAAGAGGGTCTTAAAAAAGTTGAAGAAGAGTTAGAGGGGTTAGGTTACCCAATAAAATTCAAAGAAATCAAAACTATGGATTTTTTCCCAGTAGGATTAAGAGTTATTTCTTTATTAACAATAAAGAAAGTTTTCAATTTTGACGATGAAAAAATAAAAGAAATGGGCATTTTCGCTACCAAAGTTTCCCTAATTATAAAAATTTTCACCAGATACTTCCTTTCAGTAAAAAGAGTTTTTTTCGTAGAAGCTCCAAAAATATGGAGAAAACACTGGACCATTGGCGATTTAATACCTGTTGAGATAAACGAAGAAAAAAAATATGCAGTTCTGAGATTAAAAAATTTTTCTCTACACCCTATTTATTGCAAATATTTAGAAGGTTATTTTTGCGGTGTTTTATTAATGTTGGTTAAAACGACAAAAATGATTCCCGAAGAAACAAAATGTACATTTCGGGGCGACGAACATCATGAATATTTAATAAAATGGCGATAGAACTTACCAAAGACGTTGCTAAAAAATTAATGGAGATTAAGGGAGAAGTAAGGGGGGTGGTTTTTGGAGTTGATGGAGCGTACGTTTTAAAAGAAAAAGGAAAAGAGGGTCTTAAAAAAGTTGAAGAAGAGTTAGAAAAATTTGGTTATCCAATAAAATATGGAGAAATTGAGACCTTTAATTATTATCCGGTAGGATTAAGAGTCCTTTCTTTATTAGTGATTAAGAAGGTCTTCAGTTTCGATGACAAAAAAATCAAAGAAATGGGATTTTTCGGCACTAAAATTTCTGTCATAGTTAAATTTTTTATAAAATATGTTTTTTCTCCTAAAAAAGCATTCAATGCTCAGACATCAAGGCTTTGGAGGGAGCATTGGACTATTGGCGATTTAATACCTGTTGAGATAAACGAAGAAAAAAAATATGCGATTTTGAGATTAAAAAATTTTTCTCTACACCCTGTTTATTGCAAATATTTAGAAGGTTATTTCCCTGGGCCATTTCAGCTGATGATTAAAAGTTCTAAAATGACCTGCGAGGAAACAAAATGCACATTCAGAGGAGATGAATACCACGAATATTTAATAAAATGGCAATAGAAAAAAAAGAGGAAGAAAAGATTTCTGTTTTATTGGAAGACTTAGCCTCTCTCGAAAGTTATTCAAGTGATTTATTTGTTTTTTTACCCTTGCCAGTCTGTCTTGTTAGTTCAATTGGGATAATTTTAGAAGCCAATCCTTCTTTTGAGAAAATTTCTGGTTATAAAATAGATGAAAGCATTGGAACGGCAATAGAAAAGATTTTTGAGAAAAGAGAGATTGAAAATATAGCTAAAGAGACTTTTGAAAAAGGTTTTGTAAGGTCAAGAGAAGCTAATATTTTTACGAAGGATAAAAGAAAGGTTCCGGTTAGCGTTTCTGCCACGCTAAGAAAAAGCGCAGAAGGAGAAATTATCGGCTACTTTATTGGCCTTTTTGACTTAACCGAAATTAAATCTACAGAAAATGAGCTTAGGCAGGCCCAAACTGCACTTTTAAATATGCTTGAAGATACCGAGGAAGAAAGAAGGAAAGCCGAAGAAGAAAAAAATAAGACTTTTGCAATTGTTAATAATTTCACCGATGGATTGTTGGTTTTTAACAAAGAAAACAGCCTTTCTTTAATCAATCCTCAGGCAGAAATTTTTTTCGGCATTAAAACAAGAGATATAATTGATAGGCCAATTTTAGAATTAAGTACCTTTCCTACTATTGAGCCGATAGTGACTCTATTTGGAAAGGAGATGGGGGAGGTTTTTAGAAAAGAAGTTCAGATTAAAGAAAATTTAACTTTAGAGGTAAGTACAATTCCGATAATGAGAGGAGAAAAAAAAATGAGCACTTTGATAATTTTGCACGATGTTACCCGCGAGAAAATGATTGAAAAAATGAAGACCGAATTTGTTTCTATTTCCGCCCATCAATTAAGGACGCCCCTCGCGGCAATTAAATGGACCTTAAGAATGTTTCTCGATGGAGATTTGGGGAAAATATCTCCGGAACAACAAAATTTTCTTGAGAAAACATACCAATCAAATGAAAGAATGATTAATTTAATCAATGACCTTTTGGACGTTACGAGAATTGAAGAGGGCAGATATCTTTATAAGCCCATTCCGGCTGATTTTGAGCCGATTGTTCAATTTGTGATAAACTCTTATAAAGAAGAATTTGAAAAGAATAAAATTGAAATTTGGTTTAACAAACCGGAAAAAAAATTACCTCAAATCATAATGGATATTGAGAAAATGAGATTAGCCATCCAGAATCTTTTAGATAATGCCATAAAATATACGCCACCGGGCGGAAAAGTGATAGTTTCTTTAAAATACGTTAAAAAGGAGATAGAATTTTCAATTCAAGATACCGGAGTCGGAATCCCCGAAGACCAACAGGAAAGAATATTCAGCAAATTTTTTCGGGGGGTCAATGTTTTAAGAATGGAGACAGAGGGCTCTGGCTTGGGTCTTTACATCACAAAAAATATTATTGAAGCTCACGGTGGCAAAATCTGGTTTGAATCTGAAGAAGGGAAGGGCACCACTTTTTATTTTACAATTCCCCTTAAGGAGGAATTTGCAGAATTTTTAAAAATGTTCTAAAACCTTGTAGAGAAAATTTGACTACCCGCGGTATTTGAGTGCCTTGCTAAGCACTTGTCAGATTTCTTCTACATGGTAAAATAAAATAACATGGCAGAGAAAATTTTATTAGCGAGGATTTTCACTTTGTTCAAGTCCTCTTAAGCAAAATTTTCTATAAATAAATTAAACTTATGAAAAAAATTTTAATAGTCGAAGATGAAGAAATAATGATTGACCTTCTTCAAAGAAAATTAACTAGAGAAGGTTACGAAGTTTCAGTGACAAGAGATGGAGATGAAGGATTGAAAGCAATGAGAGAAGTAAAACCAGATTTAATTTTACTGGATATCATTATGCCCAAAATGGGAGGATTTGAGGTGATGGAAGAAATGAATAAAGACCCTGAATTAAAGAAGATTCCTATAATTATTGTTTCTAATTCTGGCCAACCGGTGGAATTGGATAATGCCCAGAAATTAGGGGCAAAAGATTGGCTGATCAAAACTGAGTTTGACCCTCAAGAAGTGATTGAAAAAGTAATAAAATTAATCGGCAAGTAGTATTAAGAATCCTGGAGCATGAAGCTTGAAACTTGAAACATTTAAGGTTTCATATTTCAAGTTTTAAGCTCCAATAATTATGCTAAAAACTATCTTAGTCATCGAGGACGATAAATTCCTTAGAGAATTAATTACCCAAAAACTGACCAAAGAGGGCTACGAAACCTCTGAAGCGATCGATGGAGAAGAAGGAATAAAAAAAATTAAAGAAGAAAAACCAGGTCTGATTTTACTCGACCTTATTTTGCCGGGAATTGATGGATTTGAGGTACTTTCTCGGGCGAAAGGAGATCCGGCCATATCTTCAATTCCCGTAATCATTCTTTCCAATCTTGGGCAAAAAGAAGACATTGAAAGAGGGCTAAAATTGGGAGCAGTTGACTATTTAATAAAAGCCCACTTCACCCCTGGAGAGATTATCGAAAAAATCAAAAACATTCTGAAGTAACCATGCCGGAACTGCCGGAAGTTGAAACAATAGTCAGAGGTTTAAATACAAAGGTCCTGGGAAGGACCTTTATTGATGTCTGGACGGATTTTCCCAAGATAATAAAGAAGCCTAGGGATTTCGGCCAATTTAAAAAAGAAATTAAAAATAAAAAGATTCAAAAAATTTGGAGAAGAGGGAAAAACATTATTTTCAACCTTACGGGAAATAAAGCTTTATTGGTTCATCAAAAACTCACCGGCCACTTATTGTCAGGAAAATGGCGGCAGGACGGGGGAATATGGAAGTCGTTAATCCCCGGTCCCATATCAGATGACCCGAAAAACCGATTTTTACATTTAATTTTTTTCTTAGATAACAACAGACAATTGGCTTTATCTGATTTAAGAAAATTTGCCAAAGTTGAAATTTGGGATAAAAATGAATTAGAGAATTCAAAATGGTTCAAAAGTTTAGGACCCGAACCTCTTGAAAAAAATTTTACCTTTGAAAAACTTAAAAAAGTTTTAACAAAGAAAAAAGCCGCCAAAGGCGAGCCTCGCCAAAGGCGGGGAAAAATAAAACAAATTTTAATGGACCAGGAGGTTATTGCCGGGATTGGCAATATTTATTCAGATGAAATCTTATGGAAAGCAAGAATTCACCCCTTTAAAGATATTTCAAAATTAACCGAAGCGGAATTTAAAAAAATTTATACCGCCCTTCAAGAAATTTTAAGAAAAGCAATTAAATTACGAGGAGAAAGTATTTCGGATTTTCGGGATATTGAAGGCCGTCGGGGATTCTTTGACAAAGCTCGAAAGGTTTATCGTCGAGAGGGGGAAAAATGCAGCCGCTGTGGTAAAATTATTAAAAGATTAAAATTAGCTGGCAGATCGGCTCATTTTTGTCCAAAATGCCAGCCATTTCATGATTATCTTTCTTTACGGGCCTGACACTTATAGATTAAGGCTGAAATTAAATGAAATAATTGAACACTATAAAAAAATCCATAAAAGTGGATTAAATTTGGAATACTTCAACCTTAAGGAAAAAGAATATCAAGATTTTCAAGATGAATTTCGTTCGACATCAATGTTTGATGAAAAGAAATTAGTTGTTTTTAAAAATACTTCCTTAAGTAAAGAATTTCAGGATAAATTTTTAAAAGAGATTAAAAAATTTATTGAAACAGAGGATATAATTCTCTTTTACGAAGAAAACGAAATATCAAAAAATAAGTTTTTCGACTCTTTAAAAAGATGCGGTAAATCGCAGGAGTTCAAACCCATTGGAGGAGAAAGATTAAAAATATGGGTAAAAAAGGAATTTGAAAAATTAGGAGCCAAAATAGAAAATCCAGCTTTAGAAAATTTAATTAACTTTGTTGGAAATGACCTTTGGCAGATGAAAAACGAAATTGAGAAGCTGGTCAGTTACAAATCTACCAAAAGAGCAGATGAAGCTATCGCCTCATCTCCACCCTTCACTGACAATCAGGTAATTCAAGTAAAGGACATTGAACTTTTAGTTAAGCCAAAAATCGAGACTGATATTTTTAAAACTATAGATGCCATTGCTCAAAAAAATAAAAACTTAGCCCTAAGATTATTACATAAACATTTAGGAAAAGGAGACAGCCCCCTTTATCTTCTGTCAATGATTAATTTTCAATTCCGAAATTTACTTATGGTAAAATCGCATAAAACAGAACAAGGACTGAACGAAGATTTGGGGATGCATCCTTATGTGATAAGAAAAACAACAGAGCAAGCAAGAAAATTCACCACTTCTGAATTAAAAAAAATCTACCAGAAAATATTTAAGGTAGATTTAAGTATCAAAACTGGCAAAATAAATCCCGATGTCGCCCTCGATTTGTTGGTTACTGAGATCTGATGATCAACCTAGAAATCCTCGATTTTTTTCTTGACGCCGTGTTTTTCTTTATTAATTTAGTTTTAGCCGCCTTATCTAAGCTTTTATAAATCTGAGGCAATAATTTTTTAGCCTCCTCAATTTTTTTCTGGGAAACTAAAATCTTCACCTCTTTTAAGAGGTTTTTTATTTTTTGTTTCTTTGGGATATTCCTAATCATTCTTCTCAGAGTCTGCCTTAAAGATTTTTTTGAAGATTTGGTTATAGCCATGATGGTTTTATTTTAAACTATTTTAATTTTTTTATCAAGTCGCGAATTTTGGCTGCCCTTTCGAAGTCTAAATTTTTAGCTGCCTCTTTCATTTCTTTTTCTAAAAGTTTTTCATCACGAATCATCCAAAATTCAGAAGATATTTCCTTTTCTTTTAAAGCAAACGGCCACTCCCTTATTGGTTTTACAATGGGTTTGGGTGTAATTTTATGAATTATATTATATTTTTTTTGGATTTTTCGTCTTCTCTCGACTTCATTAATCGCCTTTTTTATTGATTCAGTAATTTTATCAGCATATAAAATTACATGCCCTTCTTGATGCCTTGCCGCTCTTCCCATTGTTTGAATAAGCGTAGTTTGTGACCTTAAAAATCCTTCCTTGTCGGCATCTAAAATAGCAACCAAAGCTACTTCGGGTAGGTCTAAACCTTCCCTTAAGAGATTTATTCCGACCAGAACATCATATTTTCCCTCTCTTAATTCTTTTAAAATCTGGGGTCTTTCTAAGGTTTTAACCTCAGAATGAAGCCATTGTGAAGTTATTCCTTCCCCTGATAAATAATCGGAAAGGGCTTCGGCCAGCCTTTTTGTTAATGTCAGGGCTAAAATTCTTTGTTTCTTCTTTATTCTCTTTTTTATTTCCTTGATTAAATCTTCAACCTGATTTTTAGTTGGTCTAATCTCAATTGACGGCTCCAGTAATCCGGTTGGTCTAATTAATTGCTCAATAATATATTTAGGTTTACCCCGGGCCTGTTGAAGGGTTTTCTTTCTTTCCTCTTCGGATGGAGTAGCTGAAACATAGATTACCTGATTTATTATTTCTTCGAATTCCCCAAACGTTAAGGGTCGATTATCAACAGCTGAAGGCAGTCTAAAACCATATTCAATCAAAGTTTCTTTCCTTACTTTGTCTTGGTTTGCCATTGCATGGAGCTGAGACAGTGTTTGATGGGATTCATCAATAAAAACTAAAAAATCTTTTAGCTTGTCCGCCGCAGCTTTAGCATGGGCGGAGAAATAATCGATTAAAGTATAAGGGGCCTGTCCCGGTTTTCTGAATTCTAAATGTCTGGAATAATTTTCAACTCCATGACAATAGCCAGTTTCCTTTAACATTTCTAAATCGTAGTTTGTTTTTTGTTCTAACCTTTCTAATTCTAAAAATTTTTTCTTTGTCTTTAACTTCATCAATCTTTCCTGTAATTCCAGTTTTATATTTTCAATTGCTATTTTTAATTTGTCTTGCGGAGTAACCCAAAAATGGGCAGGATATAATGTGAAAGAATTTAGAATACAGAATTTAGAATCTAGAATATTTTTCTTAGCTTTTAATATTTCAATTTTGTCATCCAGAAATTCTATTTGCAAAATTTCCTCACCGGTTACTAAATAAATTTCGATAATGTCGCCGCGAACCCTAAAAGTCCCGGGCTTAAAATCAAAATCGTTTCTTTGATATTGAAGAGAGGTTAAGTGCGATATAAAATCTCTTCTTTTAATTTTCTGGCCCGATTTAATTTCTAAGGAAACCTGCTGATAGTTTTCCGGCGAGCCAATATTATAAATACAAGAAACTGAAGCAACTATAATAATATCTCTTCTGGTTAATAAGTCCTGAACGGCGGCATGTCTCAACCTGTCAATTTCTTCGTTAATTTTGGCGTCTTTTTCAATATAGGTGTCGGTCTGAGGAATATAGGCCTCGGGTTGATAATAATCATAATAGGAAACAAAATAATGGATGGCACTTTCAGGAAAAAATTCTTTAAATTCCTGGTATAATTGAGCAGCCAAGGTTTTATTATGGGAGATTATTAAAACCGGTTTCTGGATTTTTTCAATAACTTTTGCCATTGTAAAAGTTTTGCCCGAACCCGTCACCCCTAAAAGAACCTGGTGTTTTACTCCGGCTTTTAGATTTTCCACCAATTTTTTAATTGCAGGCGGCTGATCGCCGGTGGGCTTAAACTGTGAAACTAATTGAAACATAGAAATAAATCGAAGATTTATTGAAGATCGAAATGAATCAAAGATTCATTGAGTATAGCTAATTCTTTTTATCTTAAATTTTCTCTTTTTTCAAGTTTAAGTTAGAATAAAATTGATGAAAGAATTAATTAAAAAATTCATTCCACCGTTTTTATTGGATTTTTATCATTTTAGTTTGGCCTTTTTGGGAGCTTTAATTTACCGATTTCCATCCAAAGATTTAAAGATAATTGGGGTGACGGGGACCAATGGGAAGACGACAACGGTTGAGATGATTTCCAAAATTTTAGAAGAAGCTGACTATAAAGTTGCTTTAATAAATTCAATTAGATTTAAAATTAGAGATGAGGAGGAGCCGAACATGTTGAAAATGACCATGCCCGGTCGTCTTAAAATTCAAAGATTTCTGAGAAAAGCTGTAAACTCGGGTTGTCAATATGCGGTTTTAGAAGTAAGCTCTGAAGGAATTAAACAGCATCGCCATCAATTTATTAATTTTGGAATAGCAGTTTTTACCAATCTGACTCCAGAACATATCGAAGCTCATGGAGGATTCGAGAATTATAAAGCTGCCAAGGGAAAACTTTTTCAGGCCACCAAAGGAATCCATGTAATAAATATAGAGGATGAAAATAAAGACTACTTTTTGCAATTCCCCGCTAAAAGAAAATACACTTATGGCTTAGAAAAAGGGGACATTAATGCAAAAGACATTCAGCTAAACCTTTCTTTAATTGGAGAATTTAACATCTACAATGCACTATCAGCAATTTGTGTTGGTATATCTCAGGGTGTTGATTTGGAAACCTGCAAAAAAGCTCTTGCCAAAGTCAAAGGAATTCCGGGAAGAATGGAAGAGGTAATTTCTCAGCCCTTTAAGGTTTTTGTTGATTATGCTTTTACTCCCAATGCCTTAGATAAAGTTTATCAGACGCTAAAACCTAAAAATGGGCGAATGATATGCGTACTCGGGGCTTGTGGCGGAGGAAGAGATAAATGGAAAAGGCCTATTTTAGGCGAAATTGCTGCCAGATATTGCGATGAAATTATAATTACCAATGAGGACCCTTATGACGAAGACCCGATAGAAATTATAAATCAAGTGTCAGCCGGTACCAATGAGAGTGCAAAAAAAATATTAGATAGGAGAGAAGCAATTAGAGAAGCTTTAAGAATTGCCCGGCCGGGAGATGTTATAGTTTCTACCGGCAAAGGCTGCGAACCTTGGATTTGTATTGAAGACGGTAAAAAAATGCCCTGGGATGAACGCAAGGTTATAAAAGAAGAATTTAATAAATTAACCCTTCGATAAACTCAGGGTTGATGCTGAGCGGTGTCGAAGCATTAAAAAGATGAAAAAATTTGAAATTTTAGAGCATAAAGCGGATTTGAAAATTCGGGCTTTTGGGAAAACAAAAGAAGAGTTGTTTTTAAATATGCTAACTGGTATGACTGAAAGTCAAAAGCCAGAAATTAAAAATGAAGAGGAGGTGAAAAGAGAAATAAAAATTAGCTCCCCTGATTTACTTTCTTTATTGGTGGATTTTTTAAGCGAGGCTCTCTACTTGGCTCAGGTGAATAAGGAGGTTTATTTCGGGGTGCGATTTAAGAAAATCTCTAATAATGAAATTGAAGGAGAATTGATTGGACAAAAAACAGAAAGATTTAACGAAGATATCAAGGCGGTCACCTATCATAATTTAGATATTCATCAAATAAAAAACAACACCTGGGAAGCAACAGTTTTGTTTGATATATGATTTCAAAACAAAATTTTAAAAAGATAAACGACTGGCTTTGGGAAATACCAAAATCTTTTAGGCAGGATATGCGGGTACCGGCTAGAGCCTATGTTTCAGAGAAAATGTTGGAAGACGCCCTTCAAGATAAATCACTTGACCAATTAGTTAATGTAGCGACCTTACCGGGGATAATAAACTATAGTATGGCGATGCCTGATATGCACGAAGGTTATGGTTTTCCAATTGGTGGAGTGGCAGCTATGGATATAAAAAATGGAGTGATTTCACCCGGAGGAGTCGGTTACGACATCAATTGCGGGATGAAATTATTAAAATCAGATTATAAAGAAGAAGAAATTAAAAATCATTTGGAAAATTTAGCCACCGAAATTCAGAAAGAGGTTCCTTCCGGACTTGGTAAGGGCAGACAAATAAAACTGGATACTAATTCTATAAGTAAAATTTTAGAAGGAGGCGCCCAAAGATTGGTAGAACAGGGTTATGGCGAAAAAGAAGATTTAGAAAATTGCGAATCTAACGGAAAATTGCCTCAAGCCGATGCTGCGACTGTTTCTGATTATGCTAAAAATCGGGGAAGGGATCAGGTTGGAACCTTGGGCTCCGGGAATCACTTTTTAGAAATTCAAAAAGTGGCTGAGATTTATGATGAAAAAACAGCTGAAATTTTCGGTTTATTTAGAGACCAAATCGTCATTATGATTCATACTGGTTCTCGGGGGCTAGGTCACCAAATTGCCACAGATTATATAAAAATTATGATGGGAGCTATGGATAAATATGGAATAAGATTACCTGACCGAGAATTAGCTGCCTGCCCCATTGATTCTCCCGAAGGAAAAAGATATTTTTCAGCTATGGCATGCGGAGCAAATTATGCCTGGGCTAATCGCCAAATGATTACTTTTTTTATCAGAAAAGCCTGGAAGTCGGTTTTAGGAGAAAAAGCTTTATCTCTTTCAGCGGTTTACGATGTTGCCCACAATATTGCTAAAATAGAAAAACATTTAGTAAATCAAAAAGAGATTGAACTTTGTATTCACAGAAAAGGAGCTACCCGCGCTTTCCCGCCATTTCATCCGGAAATCCCCAAAAAATATCAAGAAATTGGTCAGCCGGTTCTAATTCCAGGGTCTATGGGAACCGCCTCTTATGTTTTAGTTGGCCAAAAAGAAGGGGAGGGGGCTTTTTATTCAACTTGTTTTGTTGGCGATACTAAACTAATTACCAATAAGGGGATTTTCACTTTTTTCGAGATTTACAAAAGATTTCAGGGAAATAAAGAAGAATTTTTAGTCCCCTCTTTTAATAAAATCAATCATCAATTTGAATGGAGGCCAGTTATTAATGTAATGGCAAGAAAGGCCCCGGCGATTGAGATTAAAATTTCCCAAACAGGAAGGTCAATATTGAATACCCTTAGGGTAACCCCCGATCATAGATTTATTACTCTATCTGGGCCCGAATTTACTAAAAAGAAAATATCAAAAATTATAGAAAAAGAAGAAATGATTTTCCTCGCTGATAAAATACCTGGATATAATTACCAGCTCGTCGACCCTCAGTTAGCTTACGTAGTTGGGGCGATAATAACGGATGGCTCCGTATATCCGGGTCCGGGAAATGGCAGGTATCCTTATCGTGGTAGAAAGATAATATTTATTCAGAAAAAGGAACCCAAGAAGTTAAATTTTATAAGTTATGTTCAATCTAGTTTCCAAAATGTATTTAATACACCTTTAAGAGAATATAGGACAAGAACCGAAGGAGGCTATATTAGAGGGAAACTTATGGAAGGCACAGCCACTGATTTTGTATGTACCCAGGCGCAGCCAATCCAGCAACTTTTAGTTATTCAAGAAAATTTAATCCCTTGGGTATTAAGCTTATCTGAGGAAGCTACTTTTAACTTTTTAGCTGGAGTCATCGATGGAGATGGTACATGGCATCCCGACCGTAAGATCATTGATATATTTAGCGGAGAAAAAAAAGCACCAGCAATAATAACCGCCTGTTTAAAATTGGGTATTTTGCCTTATGTATCTAAACAAAGAGGCAGCTGTTATATTATTCAAATTTCTGAAAAAATTGATGAAATTACTAAATATACAAAAAGGGTTAAAAGCGAACCTCACCAGAGAAAATATGGTACAAAGTTATTCAGTGTGAGACAATTATTTAAAGGATTTTCTGATTTGAAATGGCCATTTTTGCAAAAATTAAAAAGAAATAATTTAATGTCAGCAGAAATTATTAAAAAGTATCTTAATACTCCAAGCAATATTAAGAGATATCCAAAAATTCAAGATTCTATAGAGAAAATATTATCTTTTCCTCTCCGGATGCAAAGGGTAAGAAAAATTAGGAACCTAGGTGTTCAAGAAGTTTTTAATATAACAGTAAAGGATAATCACAATTATATAGTATTCACTGAATTATTTTCTCCACTGTTGGTAGCAAATTGTCATGGCGCCGGCAGAACAATGTCCCGTCACGAAGCAATGAGAAGAGTCTCTGGACAAGAAGTGGTAAAAAGTTTAGAATCAAAAGGTATTATTATTAAATGCTGGAGTTTAAGAGGTATTGCCGAGGAAGCTCCGATGGCGTACAAAAATATAGATGAAGTGGTAGAGGTGGTCCATAGTGCCGGGTTATCAAGAAAGGTGGCGAGATTGGTGCCCTTAGCGGTGATCAAGGGAGAATAATTATGATGATTTTATTAAATTTTATTTATGGGGAAAAAGAAATTGCCAAAATCGACAAGAAAATACATCAGATTGGAAAAGGCTCGGATTCGCCGGGAAGTTTTAGATTTGAAAGAACAAGAGAAATTAATTAAAGACTTATATCAAAATACTTCAAAGCAGTATGAAAATAAAAGAAATTTACAACCTAGCAATAAATAAAGGAATTGAGGCTGATTTCCGGGGGAGAGAAACAGTTGAAAAACTTTTAAAAAGGAAAAGAGAAAAATACGACCGTCTACCAGAAAAAGAAAGAGAAGACTTTGATTTAGAGTCTTTAGAAAACCCCTATTCCGATACGAGGATTTTAAACGTTGCCGGTGACAAAGAAATTAAAAGAATTTTAGTTGGAATAGATGTTGATCCCGCTGAAATTTTATTAGCAAAAGAAATTGGCGGAATAGATTTAATAATTTCACACCATCCCTTAGGAAAAGCCCTTGCTAATTTGTCTGAAGTAATGGAAATGCAATGCGATATTTTGAACCAGTACGGAGTGCCCATTAATGTCGCTGAAGGTTTAATGAAAGAAAGAATTTCCGAAGTGGCAAGAGGAATAAATAAAGAAAATCATCAAAGAACGGTAGATGCAGCTAAAATTTTAGGATTTAATTTAATATGTCTGCACACTGCCTGTGATAATTTAGCAGCTAAATTTCTAAAGGATAAAATTGAGAATGAAAAATTGGAAAGAATCGAAAATTTGATGAACTTATTAAAAGAAATTCCAGAATATAAGGAAGCGATAAAATTTGGAGCGGGTCCCAAAATTTTTGTTGGAGACCAAGAAAGAAAATGTGGCAGAATTGTTTTGACGGAGATGACAGGAGGGACAGAACCTTCTCCTAAAATATATGAAAAAATGGCAATAGCAGGTATTGGAACAATAGTTGGGATGCATATGGGGGAAGAATCAAAAAAAGAAGCCGAAGCCGCAAATGTTAATGTCGTTATTGCCGGCCATATGTCTTCCGATTCTTTGGGAGTAAATCTATTTTTAGACGAATTAGAAAAAAGAGGGCTCGCAGAGCTTCGCTCTTCTCACGCCTCGGCTGAAGCCTCGGCAATTGAAATTATTCCCTGTTCGGGGTTGATTAGAGTAAAAAGAATATAGAACTGATAAAATACCTGTTTTAACTGGCTGAAGGGCCAGTTTTTTGATAAAATAAACCCAGTAAGACATCTTCGGCAAGGTTTTCAGAGAAAACCTTAAACGTCGCGAAGCGAGCCGAAGTTGCTCTACTGGGTAAAACGTATGACCCTTTGATAAAACTTAGGGTCATGGTGAGCTTATCGAACCATGAGAACAGGAATTGCTACATTACCGCTTGATTACGGGAGATGTCCGCGGTGGTTGTTTGAAAGGATAAAAAAATTAACGAGAGGAATCACAATAGCGCTCATTGATGAGTTCGGTCCAGAAGAGTTTTTAAAACGACTCAGTGACCCAGTTTGGTTTCAAAGTTTAAGTTGTGTAGTTGGTATGGATTGGAATTCGTCGGGGACCACCGCTATTACTCTCGGTGCTCTTAAAACTGGTCTTTTTGAAATTCAAGATAGATTAGGTGTATATGTTTGCGGAGGAAAAAGAACATCAAGAGAAACACCAAAAGAAATTGAAGCTTATGGTATCTCTCGGCAGTTTTCTTTCGCCCCGAATTTAATTTATGCCTCAAAAATGGCAGCTAAAGTTGATTCCTCTTTAATTCAGGCTGGCTACCAGATTTATCAGCATAATTTTATTTTTACCGCATCCGGTAATTGGGTGGTGGTCCAGCAGGGAATGAATACCGAAAACCAAACAGCCAGGCGCTACCACTGGCTTTCTTCGGTGCTTCGGCATACTCGGGGTAAAAAAGATTTTGTTGAAGAACCTCATTCGGGAATTATTTCGGAACTAAAAGGAAAACCGTTAAATTTGACAGCTAAAAAAAGCGAAGACAATCGGGTTGTTTCTTTGGAACTAGCCAAAGAAACCCCAAAAACCTTTTTAAAAGATTTAGATTTGATTCAGACCAAAAAAGAAAAAAACCTTACCGAAATCTCGCTTCAGGATAAAGAATTTTACTGGCATCCGGTGGTGGAAGAAAAGTTTGATTTAAAAAGATTGGAAAAAACCATTTTTTCCGCCAAAGAAAAAGACCCCGAAGATTTTGAAGCATTGTTGTCTTTAAAAGGAATCGGACCGAGAACAATCAGGGCTTTATCTTTGGTGGCAGAGATAATTTACGGCGCCAAACCTTCTTACGAAGACCCGGCCAGATATACTTTTTCGGTTGGGGGAAAAGACGGCACTCCCTATCCGGTAGATAGAGAAACTTACGACAAAACTTTAGAAATAATTAATAGAGGTATTTTAAGAAGCCAAGTATCAATACGTGAAAAAGTCGAAGCCCAGAGAAGATTAACTAAAACTATTTGAGCTTAATAAAAATATATGAAAAAAAATTTAATCACATCAGAATCAGTTTGTCCGGGTCATCCGGATAAAATTGCCGATCAGATTGCCGACGCAATTTTAGACGCAATAATAAAAGATGATAAATATTCAAGAGTGGCCTGCGAAGTTTTTATCAGCAAGGGTTACGTAATTGTTGGGGGAGAAATAACCACCAAAACGTGGGTTAATACGAACAATTTAGTCAGAAAAGTGATTCAAGATATCGGCTATACAAAGCCCGAATATGGTTTTGATTGGCAAGCAATAGCGGTATTAAATACAATTTCTGAACAATCTCCGGATATTGCCAGAGGGGTAAGAAAAACGGCGACAGAAAAACAAGGAGCCGGAGACCAAGGTTTTTCAATTGGTTATGCCTGTAAAGAAACGAAAGAGCTTATGCCTTTGCCGGTAATGCTGGCTCATAAATTAGTAATGAAATTAGCCGAAGTTAGAAAAAATAAAATTTTATCTTATTTAAGACCGGATGGAAAATCCCAGGTTACCATTGAATATCAAAATGGGATTATAAAAAGATTAGATAACGTAGTGATTGCTGCCCAGCATGACCCCGATATCTCTTTACTCCAGATTAGAAAAGATATTATTAAAAAGGTAATAATTCCAGTTTGTGGCAAATTTTTAGACAGAAGAACGAAATTTTATATTAATAATACCGGCCGTTTTGTTATCGGAGGGCCGGCTTCCGATACCGGAATGACCGGTAGAAAAAATGTTGTTGATGCTTATGGAGGATTAATTCCAATCGGGGGGGGTAGTTTTTCTGGTAAAGACCCAACTAAAGTTGACAGGTCCGGCGCTTATATGGCTCGCTATATCGCTAAAAATATTGTGGCTGCAAATATAGCCGAGAAATGTCAGATTCAAGTGGCCTATGCAATCGGAGGAACCAGTCCTATTGAGATAAATGTAGACACTTTTGGATCAGGGAAAATTTCGGAAGCAAAATTAATTAGGATTATCCCCAAAATTTTTGATTTATCACCGGGTGGAATAATCAGACAATTAAATCTCTTAAGGCCCATTTATCGGAAAACCGCCTGCTACGGACATTTTGGCAGGGAAGAGCCGGAATTTACCTGGGAGAGAAAGGATAAGGTTGGAGAATTGCTTAAATTAATTCAAAAATAAAGAATTATTCTTTAGTAAGAGTTTAAAAGAAATAAATATCAAAAAACCTCGTTTTTCGAGACTTGTTATTTTGACGGTTGGGTGGTTCATTATTTTTAATTTTGCTATACTTAAATAATCTTTATGTTAGATAGAAAACAGAAATATCTTCAAATTGCCTTGAATAGTAATTTAAGAGATGCCCGATTGATTATAAGTCAAATCCCCCCCGACAAAAGGATTATTATTGAAGCGGGCACTCCTTTAATTAAAGAATATGGCTCAGAAGGGATAAGAAAGGTAAAATCTTGGTGGGAACAGAAAGTTTTTGGCTATGCTTCGGATATATCCGAACCCCTTGAATTGGAACCATTTGGATTAAGTCAGAATAACTCTTTGCTGATGAATTTATTATTAAAATCAATAGAGCAAAAAAAGAAAAAAGAAGTTAAAAATAATGTTACGGGAGCTAAAAAAATTACTTTCGCTCCTTACATTGTTGCCGACTTAAAATGTATGGATAGGGGAGAAACAGAGGTAATACTTGCCAAATCGGCAGGAGCTAATGCCGCCGTTTGCCTTGGTCAAGCTCCGGTAGAGACAATCGAAGCTTTTATTGATAATTGCGAAAACAATAATCTAGATTCGATGATTGATATGATGAATGTTGAATTTCCTTTAAATATTCTTCGTCAATTAAAAAAACCTCCCGAGGCGGTAATTCTTCATCGAGGAGTTGATGAAGAAATCTTTAATCCTGAGAGTGAAATCCCCTTCCATGAAATTCAAAGAATAAAAAGCGAATACGATGTTATGGTGGCGGTTGCCGGTGGAGATACCTTCCAAGAAGTTCAAAGAGCAATTTTTAATGACGCCGATATTGTCGTAGTCTGGAAATCTTTTTATCAGAGCACAGCTGAAACGGCGAAATTAGCCGAGGAATTCTTAAAAGAGATCAGATAACCTTTTTAAAAAACAAAGAGGGACAGTTCTGTCCCTTTTTGTTTTACTTTTAATATTTTTTTACTCTTTCTTTTTTCTTGCTTCAGTTAAAGACTTAAACCCCTCCAAAATTTCTACTGGTAAAGCGAAAATGACGGTCTTCGAAGGATCCGGCTGAAGCTTGTCTATCGTTCCCAATGTCCTTAAAGATAAGGCGCCAGGAACGTTTCCTAAAATTTCAGCTGCTTTTTGTAAATTCTCAGCCGCTTTTACCTCACCTTCGGCTTTAATAATAATTGCTCTTTTTTCTCTTTCTGTTTCTGCTTGAGCAGCCATTGCTCTTTTCATTGATGCCGGTAATTCAATATCTTGAATTTTAATTGCCGTAACGTCAATTCCCCAGACGTTGGTTTCAGTATCAACCATCTTTTTTATATCAGCAGCTATTCTTTCTCTTTCGGTCAGTAAGGTGTCAAGTTCTACCCCGCCAATTATATCTCTTAAAGCAGCCAAGGCATATTGCGAAACCGCATAGGGGTAATTTTCAACCTTCAAAACAGCATCTTCTGCCCTTTCTACTTTAAAATAAACAACTGCATTTACTCCCACCGGCACATTATCTTTTGTTATCGCTTCTTGTCTGGGAACGTCCATCGTGGTGATTCTCATGTCAACCATTATCATTCTTTGAACTCCAAAGAGCCAAAAAATCCAAGTCAATCCCGGAGAACGAGTTCCGTTATATTTTCCCAGAGTTAAAACCACCCCTCTTTCATATTGATTTATTACCCTCAATCCTCCCAGAGCAAATAAAATAAGCAGGACAATTACAATAATGAATGGTATCATAATAGAATATTTTCTATGTTTTAATATAGTCGACCACAAATTGATTCCCTTCTTTTAATTATAATACAAATGAAAAAGAAACAATAATATTACCAATGAACAAAAAAGAGAAACTAGAAAAATTGAACAAGAAAATTAAAGAATGTAAAAGATGCTCTCTTTGGCAAGCGGCGAATAACGCCGTTCCTGGAGAAGGCTCGATTTATTCCAAAATTATGTTTATTGGCGAGGCTCCGGGTCGCCAAGAAGACTTAACTGGCCGGCCATTTATAGGAAGGGCCGGCGAATTGCTCAATCGATTATTAAATACAGCCAAAATAAAAAGGGAAGATGTTTTTATTACTTCGGTTATTAAACACCGACCTCCTAAAAATCGCCAACCCCAAAAACCGGAAATCAAAGCCTGCAAAACCTGGTGGCAAAAACAGATTGAAATTTTAAAACCAAAATTAATAATTTTACTTGGCCGAGTTGCTTCGGATACGGTCTTGGGTAAAGATTTTTGGAAAGAGCGAGGAAGGCTGTATCAAAAGGAAGGTGAACGGTATTTTATTGTTTATCATCCGGCCGCAGGATTAAGATTTCCAAAAATTAAGAAAATTTTAGAGAAAGATTTTAAACGATTAAAAAATTTTAAATTTTCTTAATCATATAAGTATTTTCTAATTTATATCCTAATCTGCGGAAATAACCTCTTGCTCCAACAGCTGAAATTACGGCAATTTTATTCAATTTAAACTCTTTTTTAGCGATTTTCTCCGCCTCTTTAATTAATTTTTTTCCCAGTCCTTTATGCTGCGGTGAAATTATCGATTTCGTAAGTCGATATATAAAAGAGAGCTGCTGGCCGTAGGTGTGAAGTTCGCGGACAATTGCTGTATTTTGGGAAGTAATCCGAAGACGAAGTAGACTATAAAGTTTTGTTCTCTGTTTATTCTCAAAACTTAAAAATATTTCTCTGCCTTCCGAAGCTTTATAATTCTGGTGGAATAAATACACCTTTTCTTTCGGACTATAATTTTCTCTTATTTCACGGCATCTGATACATCTGCACTTCCATCCTTCCTTTTTAATTTTTTCAAGCAATATCTGACGCAAATTAGAAATTTTTGCAGGGCCTGCAATAATACTTTTTGAAGGGATGTCTCTGGTAATCCGTTGGATTCTTACATAATAAGGGATTTTCTTTTTAATTGCTTTGATTAAATTTATTAATTGCGATTGCGTGTAGGGTTTATATTCTCCCGATTTATATAATTTATAAAGAGGAGTTTCTTTCAAAATGGCGCAGGGATAAATTTTTAATAAATCCGGCTGAAAATCAGGATTTCTGAATAATTCTTCAAACATCTTTTCATCTCTTGCTGAGCGCCGCAAAGCGGCGCGAGGCGGAAGAAGAGATTTCGTCTCAGCGACCTTTAAATCGGAACCGGGTAAATTTGGCATCATTTGATATAAAACTTTAAACCCCGCCTCTTTTAAAAGTTTGGTAGCCAAAATTGTTTCTTTTACTTTGTGTCCTCTTAAATTTAATTTTAAAACATCATCATAAATACTTTGAACTCCGAGTTCAACCATTGTTACGCCTAACTCTCTCAATCTGTTAACCTCCTTTTTGTTAATAAAATCAGGTCTGGTTTCGACAGATAAACCGACAATCCGACAGTTTGCTTTTTCGTTTGACTTTTGAGCTTCTTTCAGGTCTTTTTTTATTGTTTTGTTGCAAGCATCAAAACACCTTTTTACAAACCAGGTTTGATATTTTTTAGGATAGTAACTCCAGGTTCCTCCTACTATTCTTAATTCAATTTTGTCTGTAGGGTGGCCTTCATTTTTCAACATTTCTATTCTTTTTTGAACCTGTAAATAAGGGTCATAATTTAATTTTTTTGCTCTTTCTACGGCTGGTTCTCCCGAAACATAACTTTTTGGGATACCTTTTTCAATTGGGCAGTAGAGACATTTTCCCGGACAGGGATATGGTTTTGTTAAAACCGAAATATTAACGATACCCGAAAGCGAACGAATCGGCCGAGTTTTAAGTAAATTTTCAGCTTTTTCATTATTTTTAATACTTTTATTTTTAAGCAATTTATGATAAGCTTTTAATAGTTCAATATTGCTCGGACAAGAAATTTTATATTTTTTTGAAACCTGTCTCTTAAAAGAAGCCAAATCAGCCGAAGTCTTAATTCGCGCCCTAATTAAATCTTTAATTAGCGAGTTTTTACGCAGTAAAAATGAGGTTGGAGATGAAGATTTAACCTCATCGACCATTTTTTGGAAGATTTTCATATGGAAAAAGAATACGCCGAATATTTATTATAGAAAACCAAAGAAGATTATAA
>Ga0315275_10000561_pt1 | contig 30961 bp, 36 predicted proteins | sample YL17G03_0_MG_FD_205557 | JGI IMG/M metagenome (GOLD analysis project Ga0315275, IMG submission 205557) | Sediment microbial communities from Yellowstone Lake, YNP, Wyoming, USA - YL17G03_0 | ecosystem: Environmental > Aquatic > Freshwater > Lake > Sediment | place: USA: Wyoming | collected...
GATTATACAACCTTTCGCAATGGAATTTGCTACGTAATTAATCTTGAAGCATTTCCAAGTGCCTGCATAAGCTCTGGCTGTTATCCAGATCGTCAGTGGTCAGAAGTTACTTTCAAAGCCATGCTTGATGAGCTCGCCTTAATTGTTGATACTTTCCGTTTTACGTCTCAATAGTAAAAACTAGACAGGTCCGAACATCGTCCAGTCGGGGGAGCTGACAAAATCGCCTAAATGGCGGTTTTTTGGTAGAATAAGGAATATGGATGTTAAGAAACTTAAAGACACTTACAATAAAATTGCAAAAGATTACACCGAAGACCATGCAAAAGATACTTGGGATGATGATTTTATAGATTATTTTTCAAGGGAATTGCCTTCGGAAGCAACAATATTAGATTTAGGATGTGGTCCAGGAACAGACGCAGTAAAACTCGCAAATAAAGGGCTAAAAATATATGGGTTTGATTTATCTGAAGAGCTTTTGAAAATTGCATCTAAGCGGTTACCAAAAGCAGTTTTCTCTCAAGGAGATATGCTAGAGGGTCTACCGTATGAAAACGAGTTTTTTGACGGCGTATTTTCAAAAGCTTCTTTACTACATATTCCTAAAGATAAAATTGAAATAGTATTAAAAGAAATAATAAGAGTTCTAAAGAAAAACGGTATATTGCATATAGCGACAAAGAAAGGAATGGGAGAAAAGGAAATTCGTGAAAATGATTATGGCTATGAATATGAAAGATTCTTCTCTTATTGGCAACCCGAAGAAGTAAAAAGTATTTTTAATAAACACAATCTCACACTTTTAAAAGAAGGTGAGGCAGGTAATCCTCGTGCAGGGTCAGTTTGGCTTAAATTTCTTTTAAAGAAACCATCAAAATAGGTTTTAACATCGTCCCGTCAGTTCCTTTAGCTGATTTAACGCTATTTCCGGATACTTAAACACCTCCTCCCATCTTAAAGTTCTAAAATCGTCCGCTAGGGCGAGCAAAAATTGACAATACCACGTTTTGTGGTATTATTTTAGTATTAAGCAAAAAAAATGAGGATGGGCGATGTTGAAGGAATAATATCAGGATTAGGAGGATGTAGTCTTTAATTTATTATAATAATAACTAAAATATAAACATATGGGAGATTTTAGAAAAGACAGTGAAAAACGTTTCGGTGGCAATGGGGGCGGATTTAGCAGACGAAATGGTGTCCAAGGTGGATTCGGCGGTGGTAGAGATCGTGGCCCAGTCACCATGCATCAAGCGATTTGCGATCAATGTGGAAAGTCATGTGAGGTACCCTTTAGGCCAACTAGTGGCAAACCAGTGTATTGCAACGTTTGTTTTGGAGGTAAAAAAGAAATTGGAAATAATAGGGGCGGGGATAGATTCTCTCAAAGGAATTATGACAGATATAAAGCTCCTATTAAGTCGGATTTTGGAAGTGACATTAGTAAAGGAAATAATAATGAAGTGAAGAAGCAGTTAGAAATATTGAATGGAAAAATGGATCTGCTTATTAAGGCAGTAGAAGCTATGGCAAGTACCAAGCCTTTGGTTGCAGAAAAAAAAATCAAGAAAGTGGTAAAAGCGGTTCCAGTCGTTAAAATTAAAAAAATCAGTTTAAAAGGCTTCTAATTATTTTTTAACCAGGTTCTAACATCGTCCAGTCGGGGGAGCTAAGTATACCGTCAAGTAATACAGTCAAAGAATCGCCTAGCAGGCGGTTTTTTGGTAGGATAGGGTAATAATCTAAGAATAGAAAATGAAAAATTTTTTTTTACGGTTTATTTTACCCTTTCTCCCGTTACTTTTGCTTATTTTCCTGGGCTTGAGAGATAGTCGTTTTAGCTCGATTTGCTTTTTTGGCGTCGGAATGATTGCCCAAGCCTATTTGCTTATTCGTGAAAAGATTAAATCTGGGAACACCTCCAAGATTCTATGGATAATTTTTGGCGCGGGAATTTTGACTTTGTTTTTTGGATTGAGCCCGGAAGTTCCAATCGAACCATTATATTTATTTTCACTTTTCTATATTTTTTTTATTTGTTGTTTTTTTGTAATTTATCATCGGGTTATTCTTTTACCTTTGGATGAAAAATTTTTAGCGGTTTGGAACTTATTTTTCTGGTATTTATATTTGAAAAACTCAGTTTCTTTTAATTTTTTGACTTATTTCTTTCTGGCGCTGACCGCAATCAGCTTTATTATTATTTTTTCCAAGCGGGTGCCGGGACTATTTTGGAAAACCCTTCTTTATTGCTGGTTTTTAATAATGATGGTATCTACTGCTTTTATCCAGAATAAAACAGCAGCCTTATTGCCATTTTATAGCGAATCATCCGTCCAAGACTATCCTGGCGTATTTTTGGCTGGAATGTTTTTCTTTTATATTTGCATTTATTCTGCTTATATTTTGGTTCTTTTGGCTCCATTAATAATAGGGGTCAAAATCAGCGAACCAAACGCCAAGAACGCAAACATAATCACTATAAAAGACCAATTCCGGCAGATAAAGAATTTTTCCATAATGATGACGGCTGATTTTTCAGAAGCCCAGTCAAGCCCGGCTAAAATTATCGCAACCATTTTATTATTCGGAGGGGGATTAGCTATAAACTATTTTTTCAAATTGATACCAGATATTATACTGGTAAACGTCTTGATAATAGTTTTTCAATTTTGGCGCAAAGAAGAAACGATAAAAGACAGGATTTTAAATTCCATAAAGCCGGTTGTGGAAAAAAGCAAGTTCGTTTCGATTAATAAAGAAAATTTAAATAAGCTGGTCGAAAAATTAAAAAATGTTCCTCTGAAAAATTGGGATAATGAGATGCAACTGCTTGGAACTCTGGAGCAAACACTTCTTTATTATTTTTTTCTGGACAGTATAAATTTTTGCTTCTGGCAAGAAAAGGGGAAAGAAAAATGGAAAATTGAAAAAGACGGAAAATGGATAGACGGTTATTACGCTTTTTCTTATGCAATTAAAAAATCTTTTTTGGAAAATAAAAAACTTCAGAGCGTCGAGAGTATAGTTAAAATAAGTTTCGAGGATTTTAAGCGGATTTTCCAGGGAGATTTTTCCCAAACAATGGCGCAAGGAGAACTCTTATTAATGGAGTATAGATATAAAATAGTTAAACAAAATTTCAGGATATTGCAAGATAAATACTGGGGGAGCGTTAAAAACTTAGTTTTGGAGGCCAATGGCAATGTAAATAAATTAGTAAGGCTATTAATCACAGATTTTCCTAGCTTCAGGGATGTGTCAGAGTTTCAAAATCAAAAAGTGTATTTTCTGAAAAGAGCGCAGTTGTTTCCCAGTGATTTGTATCATGCTTTTTTAGGGAAGAATTTCGGCGAGTTTAAAAATATTGAGGATTTGACAATATTCGTAGATTATAAGATTCCGCAGCTTTTGGAATCAGAAGGTGTTTTGGTATACAGCGAAAAACTTAAAAATCTAATTCAAAACGAGGAACTCATTAAAAAAGATTCAATCGAGGAAATCGAGATAAGGGCCAATACGATTTATGCCTGCGAATTAATTGTAAAAAAACTAGCAGAAATAGGCAGGAATTTAAGTCCTAACGACTTAGACTGGCTCCTTTGGTCATTATCCAAAGAATACAAACCAAAGATGCTCTACCATAAAACGATTACTATTAATTATTAAAATTTCGTCGAAAGTCTTATTTTCTCATTCTACGTCATAAACAGGTTCTAACCCCAAGTAGTAGAACCTGCAGGTTCACTACGGGGCTTTGCATCGTCCATCCGCCAGCTGGCGGAGGGGGAAGCTAAATATTAAACAAAAACCCGCTCATAAAAAGCGGATTTTTCGTTCTCAATTTTTGTGAGAATCTTAAAGGTATTAGGAAAGGTGTTTTGAAACGAGCTTTGTCATTTCAAACATATTGACAACTTTTTTGCCACCGAACACTACCTTTAATTCGTCATCGGCATTAATGTTGCGTTTGTTCTTTTGATCCTGAAGTTTGTTTTTCTTAATATATGCCCAAAGCTTTTTAACAACTTGAGATCTGGGCATCGGACCCTTACCAACTATTAAGGCTAACTGGGGGCTGATCTTCATTGGCTTCATAAAGGCTGAATTGATTTTTCTTGCCATAAATTTATTTTAATTATTACTATAATTGCTGACCTTTATACAAATATATCACAAATTAACCCATTATAAAACAGGTTCTAACCCCAAGTAGTAGAACCTGCAGGTTCACTACGGGGCTTTGCATCCCTCCTTCGTCAAGACTACGGACGGGCAAAGGAGTCCCGAATTCCGCCGCTTTCTCAAGAGGGCGGTTTTTTGGTAGAATAAGGCAAAGGTCGTCGGCTAAATAAAATTAATAAAAATATGCAAAAAATAATTTACTCATTAATATTTTCAATTCTTTTATTTGGAGCTATTAGTGTTTTAGCTCAAGATAGTGATTTGCCATCTCCGGGTACGCTTCCTGACAGTTCCTTTTATTTCTTGAAAACTTGGAAAGAAACAATCCAAAATTTCTTTACTTTTGGAGCCGAAAATAAAGCCAAACAATTCTTGCACTTAGCTGATGTCAGATTGGCCGAATACCAAAAGATGATTGAAAAAGGGAAAACCGAAATTGCCCAGAGAACATTAGATAAATACGAAAAACAATTAAACCACGCCCTCCAAAAGATTGAAGAACTAAAACAAAAAGGTAAAGACACTGAAGATGTTTCTCAAAAAGCAGAAGAGGTAATAAATAATCATATTGAGGTTTTGGAGAAAAATCTTGAGAAAGCTCCAGAAGCCGCTAAAAAGGGACTTGAAAATGCTATTGAAAACTCCAGCAAAGTACTTGAGAAAGTCGGTGGAAAAAACCAAGAAGAAAAATCTTGTATTAATTCTGGAGGAACAATAATAACTTCTTCTTGTTGTAAATCAAGCGATGACTTTCCAAACAATTGTCTTATTGGCGCTTGTGGTTGTTCGTTAGAAAACAGCCACGAAGTGAAAACTTGTGATTGTGGTGAAGGAAAATGTTTTAATGGGAGTGAATGTATTATTCAATAAGAATATTTATAACAGACAATAGCCATTTTCTAAAACCATCTACTCTGGCGAACTGAAGTATTCGACCTCCGCCTTTTGGCGGAGGCGCCTGCCTGCCGGTAGGCAGGATTTTTTTGGTAAAATTAAGTAATATTTTTTTATAAGCTGTTTATGAAATTTTTTAATAAGACGATTAAGATTCAAAGCAAGGGCCTGTTTGATTTTATTGATATAACTGACAAGGTGAAGGATTTTGTTAAAAAAAGCCAAATAAGAAATGGCCTTGTAAATATCCAGATTTTACATACTTCTGCCGGTCTCATTGTTAATGAAAATGAGCCGCTTCTTATTAATGATTTTAAAAAAAATCTTGAAATACTTGCTCCAAGGGCTTCAAATTATCAGCATGACGATTTTTCCAAAAGAACAGTTAATCTTTGTAAAAATGAACGTATTAATGGTCATTCTCATTGTAAGGCCATTCGTTTATCAGTAAGTGCCACTTTAAATTTGATTGAAAAAGAAATTCAACTTGGCAAGTGGCAAAGAATTTTTATTGTTGAATTAGATGGGTCAAGAAAAAGAAAGGCCCAAGTTCAAATTTTAGGAATTTAAAAAAACGGATTTTAACATCATTCATTTTCTTAGTTTAACTACGAAAACGGGATTAAAAACCCTGTTTTTTTTGTTTGACTATCGGCTTAATTGGCGGTAGGGTGAAAGTGGAGGAAAAAAAATTATAAAGTACCTTCAAATAAAAAGATAAGAAAGGAGGGATTTAATATGTCGTATCCAGTGAAGGTTTTTAGCACCAGAGGTTCCGATGTTTTAGCAAAAGCAGTTTGTGATGCCCTGAAAACCCGTTTACCCAAAGAATTATGGCCAGAAGGTCGTCTGAATCCGGCGAAAAGCCGAGTCGTTCGTTTCAGTAATGAGAATCTTCAGATGCAGGTGGAGAATATCCGTGACCATTTCGTGGTGGTGATTCATAGTCAGGTGCCGCCGGTTAATGAAAGGTTGGTCGAACTTTTCTGCCTTCTTGATGCTATAAAAGGCGCGAGGCCGGCCGATATTCTGCTGGTCTTTCCTTACTATCCATACTCCAGGTCGGACAAAAAAAACCAGCCCCGCATTTCTACCATGGGTTATCGTTTGGCCCATATTCTGAACCATTCTTTTGGCATCAACAGGGTTCTATTACTTGATCCTCACGACGACCACATTAAGCACTACTTTGATCCCGTGGCAGACGAGATAACCAGTATCTATCTTTTTTTCGATTATCTGAAAGAAAATGTCTTTAATTTCCGACCAAAAGAAGAAAGCGTGCTCGTTTTCCCCGATGAAGGAGCGAGCAAACGCTACAGCGGATTTGCCAGACTTTTGCGCATTTCAACAGCCTACATTGATAAAGGCAGGATTGATGACCGTGAAGAACCGGAAGTCAAAGGCATCATTGGTAACATTGAAGACAAGTTCTGTCTGATGATTGATGATGAAATTCTGACTGGTAAAACCGCCATCAAAGACGCCAGGGTAGTATTGGAGAAAAGCGGTCGCTCTGTCTGGATGCTGGCTCCTCATGCTCCCTTTGCCGACAAAAAAATGGCCAAAGAAAAGCTGATTCAGAAGCTGCAACATTCATCCATCGAGAAGTTCGTCGTCACTAACAGTATACCAAGTACCGCTCAAGTAATCTCCGGCCGGTCAAAGTTTATTGTACTGCCTGTGGAATTCTTATTGGCCGAAGCTATCAAACGCACTGTTATGGGTCAGTCAATTACCGAACTGCATAATCCTGAAAATGTTGCCCTGTATCGTGGATAACCCGTATCGTGAACAAAAATAGAGAGAAGAGGGGGAGAGCGAAAAATCGCCCTCCCCTTTTAATTTGAATTTTCGGAAAATTAGAGCTATTCTTAAATAAACATATGAAAATAATATCTACAATATATTCAGCATTTTTATCAGTAATTTCAAAAGTATTTTGGTTGCTTGGGCTTCTTTTATTTTTAAGATTACTGCTCAAATTTTTAAACGCCAATCCGGAAACTCTTGTCGTGGATTGGATTTATAGTGGTAGTAATATCTTCGTTTCGCCATTTTATTTAATTTTTCAGAATATTCCTTGGAGAGGTTTTACCATAGATACCGCCACTTTTTCAGCTATAATTGGTTATGCTATTCTTTTTTCCATCTTGTTTAAGATATTCCATTTATTTGAGAAAGATTAGCTAAAAATAAAAATAGAGTGAAAGCGAGGTGCGTTTTACGCGCCGAAGTCCCATAGTGAACCCGCAGGTTCTACTATTGGGAAAAAAAGATGAATCTCAAAAAAACAATTTATATTGTTTTAACGATAATTTTAGGACTGATTTTGTCTTTTTTGGCTCACGCAGCTATTGAAATCATTTACATCAACCATCTCTTGGGAAAAGGAAGTTTGCCCGAACCTAGTTTTTTGACCCACCAGTGCTATTTGCCTTCGGCTTTGCAGATTATTTTATTGCTGGTAGGTACCATCGGTGGTTATTTTCTTGGTCAAAAATGGTGGCATATTGTTTATATTGAAAGAAGAAGAGAAAAAAAATGAAAATAATTTTAGCCACATTATCGCCTTATCGTAAAGAAATCTTTGATTCTTTAGGAATTCCCTTTAAGGTGGAAGGTAGCAATGTGGATGAATCACAATTAAAAAGAAGCGATCCGAAGGAATTGGTCAGAGAATTAGCAAAACTAAAAGCCGAAGCGGTTGCCAAGAATCATAATAATGCTATTGTAATCGGCTTTGATTCGGTCGGTTTTTTTAACGGAAAAATACTTGAAAAACCAAAATCAAAACAAGAGGCACTTGAAAGGTTAAAATCGCTTTCAGGAAAAAAGCATTATCATTATACCGGAGTTCATATGATTAATACCGGTTCAAATAAAAGAATCTCAAAGGTTGATGAAATCGCAATTTTTATGCGGCGTTATTCTGATGAAGAAATTGAAAAATATCTTGACCAAGATCCTCATTTCAATACTTTTGCCTTGGGATATAATACTCAAAAATATATTAGCGCCTCATTTATCAAAAGGATTGAGGGCAACCATCTTAATTTAATGGGTATTCCTTTATCGGCAGTAATCGAAATGCTAAAAGAAATTTAAATTATGAAAATTACGATTGTCGGAAGTTCAGTTTTTGCAAAACAAATGGTTGAATACAGGGACCGTTTGATTAAACTTGGCCACAATGTAAATTTGCATGAACATTATATTGCACAAGCAAACGGCAGGATGAAGGACTTGATCGGCCGCATGCAAAAGGAGCACGCTTCGGTTAAAATAGAGTACGACTACATCAGGTATCATTACAATGAGATAGTCGGTAGCGATGCCGTCTTAGTTTTAAATTTTGATAAAAACGGAATAAAAAATTATATTGGTGGCAACACCTTTATGGAAATCGGTTTCGCCTACGTTAATAACAAAAAGATTTTCTTGCTGAATCCAATTCCCGACATGAATTACAGAGATGAAATTGAAGCCTGCCAGCCGATCGTAATAAACAACGATTTGAGTTTAATAAAATAAATTTATGAAAATTACCATTTGCGGCAGTATCGCTTTTCAAGACGAAGCGATTGCTGTAAAACAAAAATTAGAGAAATCAGGCCATGAAGTTGAATTATGGCCCGTTAAATTAAAAAACGGGAACGGTCAGTTAATCTGCGCCAAAGAATATTACAAGATAAGGCGGGCAGCCAAAGAAAACGAAAAATGGGTCTGGGACAGAAAAGCTGAAGCCATTCTTGAACATTTTGACAAAGTTAGCCGGTCAGACGCCATTTTAGTCCTTAACTACGACAAAAATAACATTAAGGGTTATATTGGCGGTAATGTTTTAATGGAGATTGGTCTTGCTTTTTTCCTGAAAAAGAAAATTTATCTTTTGAATGAAATTCCGGAATTACCCTACAAAGAAGAAATTTTAGGAGTCAAACCAATCATTCTGAACAATGATTTGAGCAAAATAAAATAAGCAACGAATAGTTTTTGGGAAAAAAATAAAAAATTTAAAAAATAAAATCATTAAAAATATGAACAAAAAATATATTTTAGCTTTAATAATCTTTTTATTAATAACTTTTTTAGCGGCTTTTGTCGGTAATTTTTTTACCATGCCGAACATTCCAACTTGGTATGCGTCTTTAAACAAACCCTCTTTTTCGCCGCCCAACTGGTTATTTGGCCCGGTTTGGACAATTCTTTATATTTTAATGGCTGTTTCTGCTTTTTTGGTCTGGAAAAAGGGGGAAGAACCAAGAATAAAATCATCTTTGTTTTTTTATTTTGCTCAGCTTTTACTGAATACTGCTTGGTCTATCGCATTTTTTGGACTTCATAATCCTTTTCGGGGATTTTTGGTAATCATTGCTCTTTGGTTTATGATTGTCCTCACCATGGTTGAGTTCTGGAAAATAGAAAAGGCGGCTGGTATTTTATTTATTCCTTATATCCTTTGGGTCACCTTCGCCGCAATCTTAAACTTCGCCGTCTGGAAACTGAACGTGTAATTAAAAAATAAAGAAGATAAAAAAAAGCCGCCCGACCCGTAAGGGTATAGGGCGGTTTTTTATTTGAATTTTCCTAAGATCGGAGGTAGAGTGAGATAATAAGATGAAAAAATTAGTTATTTTTTATTCTTTAGACGGCAATACTAGATTTATTGCTAAAAATCTGGCAAAAGAAATCGGCGCTGATATTTTGGAATTAAAGCCAGAAAAAGAAATTCCGAAAATAGAGCCCATTAAGCATTTCTGGGGTGGAAAGCAGGTTGTTTTAAAAGAAACTCCAAGATTAAAAAAACATAACATTAATCTTGCTGATTATGATACATTAATTATTGGGACTCCTGTCTGGGCATATAATTTTTCATCACCCATTCGCACTTTTTTGAAAGAAAATAAAATCAAAAATAAAAAAATTATTCTTTTTTGTACTAATAAAGGATTTAAGGGTAAAACATTTGAGAATCTAAGAAACGAACTCAAAGATAACGAAATTATTGCCCAAGTTGAATTTCAAAACGTTTTGGGAAAAAAAGAAGAAAATATTAAAAAATTAGAAAATTTTATTGACTTAATTAAGGAAAAAATTTAGAAAAAAGAGAAAAATTAATTCAAAAAAGCCCGCAACAGGGCTTTTCCATTTGAATTTTCCTTTACCCTGAGCTTGCCGAAGGGCAAAAATGGCGGTAGAGTAGAATAATATTTATGGAAAAAATTTCAACTGATTTTTTTAATTACGGTATCTTCGGAGTTTACGTTTTTAAAACCATGCGAAAATGGTCAAAAGGTAAGTCACTTGATGAAAAATAAAAAATCTTTTGATGTCGTGGTAATCGGTGGCGGTCCGGCCGGAATGATGGCAGCCGCTAGAGCGGGGGAGCTAGGAGCAAAAGTTGTCCTGTTGGAAAAGAATGCCAGTTTGGGAAGAAAACTTTTACTCACGGGAAAAGGAAGAAGCAATTTAACCCGAGCCGAATTTAATCCCCGAGAACTTCTCAAAAAATATGGCAGAGAAGGCGATTTTCTTTTATATCCCTTGTCGGTTTTTGGCGTTAAAGAAACAATTGAATTTTTTGAGAAAAAGGGATTAAAAACCAAAATCGAACGGGGAAAAAGGATTTTCCCCGAAAGCGACAGGGCTCAAGACGTTCTCAATATTTTAATCAATTATTTAGAAAAAAGCTTAGTGAGGGTAATGACAAATTATGAAGTGAAAGAAATTATTCAAGACAATAATAGAATAGAAAAAGTTGTTTTAAGCGACGGCCAAGAGCTTTTGGCTAAAAATTATATTATTGCCACTGGCGGGAAATCCTATCCCGGAACCGGTTCTACCGGCGACGGCTACAAATGGGCGGAAGAACTGGGCCATAAAGTCAGTAAAATAAGGCCGGCTTTGGTTCCTCTAAAAATAAAAGAAAACTGGCCGAAATTGGCCCAGGGTTTATCTTTAAAAAACGTTGAGCTTACCGTCTTCCGAAACAACAAAAAAAAGGACGGCCGTTTTGGCGAGCTTCTTTTTACTCACTTCGGCATATCGGGTCCCATTGTTTTGGATTTGAGCGGGGAGATAGGCGAACTTTTGGAAAAGGGAGAAGTGAGGCTAGTTTTAGATTTAAAGCCGGCTTTGGATTTCCGGATATTGGATAAAAGACTCCAATCGGATTTTTCAAAATATAGTCAAAAATTATTCAAAAATTCTCTTTCGGATTTACTTCCACAAAAATTGATTTCCATTGTAGTTGGATTATCCGGTATTAATCCTTCAAAAAAAGTTAATGAAATCACCCGGGAAGAAAGGTACAAGTTGGGGAAATTACTAAAGGGACTGGAAATGACAGTTTCTTCGCTTTTGGGCTTTGAAACGGCGATTGTTACTTTGGGCGGCGTTTCTCTCAAAGAAATAGATTCAAAAACAATGAAGTCAAAGTTAATTGAAAACTTGTTTTTTGCCGGCGAAATCATTGATTTACATGGGCCGACCGGCGGCTACAACCTTCAGCTTTGTTGGAGTACGGGGTATTTGGCCGGAAAAAGCGTCGCAAAATTATAAGGTTGAATTTTCCCAAAAATGGGGGTATGGTGAAAGCGGAGGCGCGTTTTACGCGCCGAAGTCCCGTAGTGAACCAGCAGGTTCTACTACTAGGAGTAGAAACAATGAAACTAAAATCTTTGCCAAAATCCGATAGACCGAGAGAAAAATTAATCCAAAAAGGCCCCCAAAATCTAAGAGACGAGGAGCTTTTAGCTATTCTGTTAGGCACGGGAGTAGAAGGAAAAAACGTAATTGAAATAGCAAAACAAATTTTGAACAGATATTCAAAAAAGAGATTATTAAAACTAACTTATAGTGATTTATCCAAAATCAAAGGTATTGGACCCGCTAAAGCCTGCACGATTTTAGCAGCTACTGAATTAGTCAAAAGAGCGTTAAAAATAGGGGAGGCGACGCTACCAATTATTCAATCAACTAAAGACGTTATAGCCCAAGCGGTTTATATGCGAGATAAAACAAGGGAGCATTTAATGGCGATTTATCTTAATGCTCGAAATGAAATGATTTTTAAAAAGCCGATGTTCATCGGGACTTTAAACGCCAATTTGGTTCATCCGAGGGAAATTTTTAACGAAGCCCTAAAACAAAACGCCGCCTCCGTTATTTTAGTTCACAACCATCCTTCCGGCGATCCTGAACCTTCTCAAGACGACTTAGAAATTACCAAAAGAATCCAAGAAGCCGGCAAAATAATGGGGATAGACGTTTTAGACCACGTAATAATCACTAAAAACAAAGTCTTTAGTTTTAAAGAGAGGAAGTTAATATAATTTCATGTTTATTTTTATTGACGAATCAGGCAAACCAGAAATTTATTCAGCAAAAGGCAATAATTTGGTTGAAGCCGGAAAAGCAACGCGGTTTCTGGTACTGGCCGCGGTACGTTGCGTCGATCAACTACTCATTCAACAACAGATAACCGATTTTAAATCCACCTTGCTTAAAAATACCGAGCTTGCCAAAATATTTTCTCCAGCATATGCTTTGGATAGTTTCCATGCACAGACTGATTACCCGGAAGTAAAAGAAAGATTTTATAACTTCATTAATTCCTTAGACGTAAAAATCGATGTGCTAGTAGTGGAAAAATTGAAATGCTATGAAACTCTAAGAAGAAATCCCGGTAAATTATACGGTGTTATGGCCGGACAACTATTGAAGAATATTTGTCATCAGGACGAAAAGACAGAAGTGATTTTTTCCCGTAAGGACAGTAAACTAAAATTGCGGCAAGAATTGGAAGTGGAAGTTGAGAGAATACGACTTGAATATCTTGCGCAACATCAAAACCTCGAAGCAAGCTTAACCGTTAATTACCAACACAGTCCACATTACAAACACGGTGGTTTACAGGTGGCCGATTATATCGCTTATGCAGTATTTCAGGTTTACGAAAATAATAATAGAAGATGGTACCAAATAGTTAAAAATAAAATTGGTAAAATTCAAGATATTTGCAACAAAAAATACTTCACTCAGAGCAACCCGCTGTAACTATCCATTTAAGGAAGTGCGAACTTCGCACGTTTCATTAAACGGATTGCTCCAAATGAAGTATCTAATATAATAATAACAAACAGACACCCTTTGTCAAGCACTATTATCCACAATATCGAGGCCGGCAAAATAATGGGGATTGATGTTTTAGACCACGTAATTATTACTAAAAACAAAGTATTTAGTTTTTCGGAGAGAAAATTATTATAATTTTCTCGAAGATCCGCCGAAGCCAGAAGGGCGAAGGCGGAAAAGAGAAAAAAATGATTTGAAAAATTCTTAAAAATATGCTATAATTATTTAATATGGACAAAAAATCTCTAGTACAACAAATAGAGCAATTAAGGAATTCGCGAGTAATTACCTATCTAACCAGCGATAGACAGGGGCCGGTAAACGCAAGAGTGGCTATGGATATTATTCCCGTAATAAGTAAGCAATTACGAGGAATAGACAAGACAGAGAAAATTGACTTGTTTTTGTATAGTACGGGTGGCGATACTATGGTTCCTTGGCGACTTGTTTCAATGATTCGTGAATACTGCGATAAATTTTCAGTTCTTGTGCCGTATAAAGCGCACAGCGCTGCCACAATGATTGCTTTAGGCGCTGATGAAATTGTAATGAGCGACCTTTCAGAACTTTCGCCCATTGATCCGTCAACGGCAAATATTTTTAATCCGCAGGACCCTCAGAATCCTCAAAACAAAATACCTATTTCAGTTGAAGACGTGATGGCTTATTTTGATTTAATTAAAAACAAGTTTGGTATCAAAAATGATGAGGATTTAACTAAAGCATTTATTAAATTTACAGAATCTAATCCTCAAATCCACCCTCTTGCTCTCGGAAATGTTAATCGTATCCATAATCTTATTCGTGTTCTGGCGAAAAGGCTTTTGAAAAGTCACAAGATGCCTATTAAAGAGGAAGAAATTGATAAGATAGTTGATTACTTTACGGAAAAACTTTATTCGCATCAATATTTCATTGGCAGAAAAGAAGCAAAAGAAGATTTGGGATTGGCGACTGTTATAAATGCTAATGAAATTTTATCAAAAGCAATGACAGATTTATACGAAGAATACGCAAAAGAAATGGAACTTGGAAAAATCTGGAATCCGGAGAACGAATTAGGAATAAATGTTTCTCAAACCAGAAAAGATTACACAATTGCTTTTATTGAAAGCAGCCGATTATCTAATTATTTTGAACTTTCTTTAGAATATCGTCGTCAACAAGTAAACACTGTCCAGCAAACACCCCAAGGATCAATACAGGTACCGCAAGAGCAGGTTGTCTGGCGGGTAGTGGGCCAGGGGTGGAAGTAAGAAATTATGAACTGGGATTCATTTCTTAATTCAAGTTTACCATCGACTCTGGCTACAGTTTTAGCAGCTTTTGTGGCATTTTTGGTCTACCGCAAGCAAAAAGCAGATACAAAAAGAGATGCTGCAAAAATAATTCTCCAAGAGATTAGACGCGCAGAGGATATAATTTCTGATTATAAACAAAATGGCGGATATCAATTTGCTAAAAAAATAATCGCAACTAATAGTTGGAGTAAAAATCTTCATCTTTTTGTTGGAGATTTAGATAATGATGAATTAGATAGAATAAGCAATCTTTATTCTACAGGTGAATATCTTGATACTCTTATTAAAGAAATATCAGACTATACTTTTAAAAAAGAAATTAAAACCCCACAGTTACCAATGATAACTCCCATAGTTCCTCAAAATATTCAACAACAGAGTCAAACTATAAACCCAGAAGTTGTTCAAGCTATTCCTCAGAAAATAAGATTTGTAACACTAGATCCTCCTTGGAAAGCACGTTTAGATCTTATTACCTTTAAACTAGAACCCATATACCATTCAACTATTGCAGATAAATTAAAAAAGATAGCAAGAATTAATTAATATATGCCCGTACTTAATTGGATTGGGAAGGAAAAAATTGTTAATCATGATAAAGAAGTGCCGTTTCGGCTCCTGAGGAAGAATAAAAAATACTCGCTCGGGAAGAACGAGAATTTAATTATTGAAGGAGATAATTTAGAGGCATTAAAAGCATTAATGCCTTTTTATTATGGGAAAATTAAATGCATATATATTGATCCTCCATATAATACCGGTAATGAAAAATGGGTTTATAACGATAGGGTCAACGCGCCGAAAATAAAAGAATGGCTTGGCAGAGTTGTGGGTCCCGAAGGTGAAGATTTATGCCGTCATGATAAATGGCTTTGTATGATGTATCCACGATTGAAACTTTTACATGATTTGTTATCAGACTCGGGATATATTTTCGTTTCGATTGACGATAACGAACATTGCAATTTTAAAAAGATAATGGATGACATTTTCGGTCCAGAAAATTTTATAACTACTTTCATTTGGAACAAGAAGAATGTTGTACAAAATGATGCGAGATTTGCATCCGTTAATCATGATTACGTTGTTTGTTATGTAAAGAAATTAAACGACAACAAATTTAATTTATTGCCACGTACACGAAAATTAAACGAACGTTATGAAAATCCCGATAGTGACCCTAGGGGATTATGGACTAGTGTGGCGTTGCAAGCAAAAAGTGGAAGCGAATCAAATATCTACAAAATCACCTTTCCTAAGAAAAAAAGATCTTGGAGTAAAGAAATTTTGCCTTATGGCGTTGTTACTTGGAAACCTGTTTCAGGTACATATCCTCGTCTCACTAAAGAATCCCTATTAAAAGCTTATAGAGAGGGCAGATTATGGTTTGGTAAGGATGGTAAGAATGTCCCTAGGTTTAAAAAGTATTTAAATGAAGTTAAACAAGGTATTGTTTCTAATTCGATTCTCATCCCAGAGGAAGTTGGGTCCACACAAATGGCGAAAGAAACAATAAAGAGAATTCTAGGGAAAAATATATTTGAAACGCCAAAGCCGGTGGAATTAATAAAGAGATTTATTCAGTTAAGTTGCGATAAAAAAGATTTAATTCTTGATTCTTTTGCTGGTTCAGGGACAACGGCCCATGCGGTTTTGAGTTTGAATAAAGAAGACGGCGGTAATCGGAAATTTATTTTGGTGGAGCTGGAAAAAAATATCGCAAAAAAAATCACGGCAGAAAGGGTAAAAAGAGTGTCGCGAGGGTATTCGTACAAAACCGGCAAAGGCAAGGTGGTGAAAATTCCAGGCTTGGGTGGCGGGTTTGAATATGTAGAACTTGGCGAACCACTTTTTAATGAAAATGGAATGATAAACGAAAAAGTTAGTTATAGCGATATGGCGAGGTATATATTTTTTACAGAAACTCATACGAACTTAGAAAATAGAAACATTAAAGAAAATTATTTAGGGAGATACGGAGATTATCATTATTTCCTTCTTTTTGATGGGATTAAAAATAATATACTAAATAGGAAATTTCTAAAAGAAATTAAAAAGAAAGACGGTAAAAAGATTGTTTACGCAGATAAATGTTTATTAGACGAAGACGTCTTAGATAAATACCAGATTATTTTTAAACAGATACCATATCAAATAAAAGTATACTGAGGTTATTATGGAACTCAAAAAATATCAACTAAAAACACTGGAGGAATTGCAGAAATATATTTTAGAGATGAGGAAATACGACACCGAAAAGGCGGCGGGTGTGGCGTTTATGATTATGCGAACGGACAGCCAAGATAATTTTCCTAAAGATTACCACTGGGTTCCGGAATTAGGCAGGAGTCCCTTCGTATGTATTAAAGTGCCGACTGGCGGCGGGAAAACCTTGATTGCCGCGCATTCCGTCGGCATTATTTTTAAAGATTATTTGGGCGAAAGAAGTGACAAGGGGCTTGCGATGTGGTTTGTTCCGTCCGACGCCATTAAAACACAGACGCTTAATAATCTGCGCGACCGCAAGCATCCTTATCGGGAAGTTTTGGACCATCGGTTTAATAACGCTGTGAAAGTTTTTGATTTATCGGAAGCAAAAGCGATTAAAAAAGACGATTTAGTAGATAATCTTTGCATTGTCGTTTCAACCTTGAGCGCGTTTCGGCGGACTGATAAAGAGTGGCTCAAGGCGTATCAAGATAACGGCGCGCTGATGCCTCATTTTGAAGGATTAAACGCCGTCGATTTTGATTTTTTGGATAAAGATAAAGGGGGAGAAATTATTTATTCTTTGGCAAATGCCATCAAATTTCATAATCCGTTAGTGATTGTTGACGAGGGACATAATATTCAGACCGAACTTTCTTTTGAAATGCTAAAAGGATTGAATCCATCGTTTGTTTTAGAATTTACCGCAACGCCAAAAGGGCAGAGTAATGTGCTGGTTAATGTTTCGGCAATAGAACTAAAAAAGGAAAAAATGATTAAAATGCCGATTTATTTGGCTAATAAAACGCCGTGGCAGGAGACGATTTATGATGGCATTGATAAACTTCGCGATTTAGAAAAACGCGCCAAGAAAATTAAAGGCGAATATATCAGGCCGATTATGCTTTTACAGGCGGAGCAAGACATAGAGAATAAGAATAAAATTTATGTGGGCCGGATTTACAAATTTTTAACCGATGAGGTAAAAATTCCTGCGGAAGAAATTGCTATTCAAACGAGCAGGACAAAGGACTTGCCGGACATGAAAACGCTTTTAGGGCGGGCGTGCCCGATTCGCTATATTATTACCGTCAATGCCTTGCGCGAAGGGTGGGATTGCCCGTTTGCGTATGTTTTAGTGTCTGTTTCTCATTTAGGCGCGCAATTAGCGGTGGAGCAGACCATCGGGCGTATTATGCGCTTGCCAAACGCAGAAGAGAAAGCCGATTCAGCGTTAAACTCGGCTTATATTTTCGCCGCAACCCAAAACTTCAGCCAGACATCGGAAATAGTTATTAAAGGATTGCAGGAAAATGGCTACGAAGACATTGTGTCCATAATAAGTGGCGTGTCGGTTGCGGTTAATGAATTTAAGAGAAAAATTAACGACAAAAAAATTGTTGTTCCCTATGTAAGCATAAAAGATGGAGAAATTTTCCGAAAGTTGGATTATGTTGGAGATTTGATAGGGGATGCCCCAGTTTTAAAAAATCAGGATATAGATATGAATTTCCAGCTAGTTGAGGATAATAGGATTGTAAAAATTGATATTGGGCACGAGGGGGAATTAATAAGAGACACAGTTGGTAAATTGGGCCTTATTTACCATTTCAAAGATTTTACCAAGGACGATTTATTATCATGGTTTAGGGTAAAAATTCAGCGCGGATTTATTGCGATTGAAGAGATGAATTCTTATTTAAGGGAAGTTGTTGACAAGTTGCTGGCGCGACATAATTTGAGCGAATTAAGCGTCCACCGTTATCAAATCAAAGAAGTTATTGAAAGAAAAATTAACGAGATTGTTGATGAGTTGACGGGAAAAAGATTTAATGAGTTGCTTAAAAAACAATTACTTATTTGCCACGGCGAACAATTTGTTTTTAGCGATACTATAAGTTTATTACGTATTTCACGGGATAATTTTGGTAAGCATTTATATGAGAAAGCGGGTGAGATGAATAAAGAGGAACTGGATTTTGCTATCAGATTAGACACCCTTGAAAATATATATTGGTGGTTTCGAAATCCCGAAATTGGCGGATTTTATATTCAAGGCTGGAAGAAACAAAAATTTTACCCTGATTTTATCGCAAAGACAAAAAGGGGAAATTATTTCATACTAGAATATAAGGGAGAACATTTGATTGGTTCGGAGGACTCGGACTATAAAGAAGCAATTGGCAAAGAGTGGGAAAAATTAAGCGGAAAAAACCATTATTTTAGATGGGTAGAAAGAAATAATATAGATAGTATTATTGGCGAAATCTCAAAAATATAGTCATTATTCTGGCGCGAAATTTGGTGGCGGAAAATTCAATAAAAAGTCGAAGAATTAGTCAAAGAGAAATTTCTTCTCTTCTTCCACTTCGTCTGCTTCGCAGACTCAGTAATTAAAAAATAAAATTATGAAAAAGAAAAAATCTAAAAAAATAAAATATGTGACGATGACAGAACACGAAAGATGGCACAAAAAACATGGCTCCTGCGGCAGCGGCAAAGGACACGAGGCCTGCATGAAAAAGTGGGAAATTAGAATTAAAAAATAACTAAAATTTAGCTTTTTCTATAAAGACCATTCAACATACTTTAAACAATGAAAGGTTTAATGGATGAAAATTTAAAAAGGAAGATCTGGCAGATTATAAAAAAGGAAATGGGAAAAGCCTACACTGATAGGGTGCATGGTGAGAAACATATTAGGGGGGTTTATAAAAACTTCCTCGTTTTACTTGAAAGTAAACCGAAAATAAAAAAAGAAATTTTAGAGGCCTTGGAATACGCAGCTATGCTGCATGACATAGGCAGGAAGAAAGTGCAGAGCGAAAAACACGGCAAAGAATCCGTTAAAATGATTAAGAGAATGGGGATAAAATTGCCGGGGAAAGAATTGATACTTTATGCAATTACTTGGCATTCCGATGCGGGTAAAATCTTCGGTAAGAAAAATTCTATTCCCCCAAAAGGCAAGAATAAATGGATTTGCTTGGCTTTGCTTGTGCTACTAGATCATATGGACGCAACGGGTAAAGAAGGAGTAAAACGATTGAAAGATTATGTTCACTTCACTCTTAAAAAACCCGTCTTTCCCATAAAGGGGGAAAATATTAGATATATGGAAAAAGAGATTTTAAGGAAATGGTTTGATGACCCGAAAAGAGAAAATATCAGCGAAAAAGATAAAAATAATTCCCTTTTGGAAAATGTTATGTATAATTATTTTTGGATAGATAAGAATATAACACGGTCGAATGGTTTGATCCCAAAAAGTTTCGAAAAAAGATACAGGAAGGACGGTCAGGAACTCAGAAATTTTGCCCTAAAATTAATTGATAAAAATGGCTAACCCTTCGGCGCGGGACATTCGGCTGAGCTCAGTCGAAGCCCTCAGGGCAAGAATTTAGTCCAAAAAATCGCTAGAATGAAATAATATGCAAATACATTCAGTTTCTAAATATGCTGACCTGATAGCAGAAATAGTAGCATTGATAAGTGCGGTTGTGATTTTCATATTTTTCATGAACATAAATGTTGACCCAGCCAGCTCCAATAAGGTCTCTATTATGGTAAAATCAGGATATTCGTCATGGGCATGGGGTATATACTCCATATCTTCGATGCTTTATTATTTTGTACGATCGAAGGGAAAGACGATTTCGGGTGGATATATGAATCCGCTTTTTAGGTTAGTACTTGAAGGGATGACGATAATTCCAATCGTTGGGTTAGCGCTCTCGTTGGTCCGTGGTACTAGATTTATTCTCGAGAGTCAAACATGGAATACTATCATTATTGCATCGTCTCAATTTTTAGATTCTATGCTTATACTCTTTGTCTTTGTTCTATTTAGCGTTGGTCTCAGGAGCATCAAACGTTTTTTTTAAATAAGTAAGTTTCCGTGTAATCGTCAATAAAAAAATCGCCCCTAAGCGCTATCGCGCCGGGTGATTTTTTTATTGACAAGAAAATAAAATTATTCTATCTTTATTTTGGGAACGAAAGAGATTGGGAAATGGGTGGCTATAATATAGCCACGTTACATAATATAAAAAGGACCATCTGATCCCAACATAATAAGGGGAGTGTTTGCACATTCCTGGTTATCAGGGATGTGTCCACCCTTCTGGGAAAAGATAGTCTTACTCTTTCGTTCCCTTTTTATTTATGATTAATCTATGTGGCTTCTAAACTATTCTAATGTAATAGACCCTATTTTAAAGAACGTCAGGATTAGGGTTATAAAACTTTCCGGAATAAAAGCCGAGGATAAGGTATTGGATGTTTGCTGCGGAACAGGAGATCAAGCGTTTTATTATGTTAGAGCAGGCGCTTTTGCTTACGGAATAGATCTTAATCCTAAAATGATTGAAGTGGCTGAAAAGAATAAAAAGAAACTTAATCTGAATAATATTTATTTTCAAGTTGCTGATGCTCAAAGCTTGCCTTTTGAGGATAACTTTTTTGATTATGTTTCCATTTCTTTCGGTCTTCACGAGAAAGACAGAGAAGTAAGAGATATAATAATTTCTGAAATGAGAAGAGTCGTAAAAAAGGGAGGAATTTTAATCTTTATTGATTTTCAGATTCCCTTGCCGAAAGGTATTTATTCTTTTTTAGTTAATAGAATAGAGCGTTTTGCGGGAAATGACCATTATCAATATTTTGAAGACTATCTTAGGCGGGGTGGATTAAGAGAAATATTAAGGAAAAATCAACTCTTTATAGAAAGAAATGAGCGTAAAAAAAATGGGATCTTTGAGATAATCACAGTAAGAAATTAAAAATCGCCCCTAAGCGCTATCGCGCCGGGCGATTTTTTGGTAAGTGTTCGCTGTTGACAAATTTATATTTTTTATGGTATAATATAAAGGAAAAAAAAAGAGGGTTCCTTAAAAAATAAATATAGAAATCTTGCTTGAGGGCAACATATTGAATGTCTCTTTTTTTTAGATGTTCAGTATGTTGCTCTTTGAGCAATAATTAAACACAAAAAAGGGAGGTAAAAAGATGCACATTTTGACAGTAGAAATGATAAGGAAGGCAGTCGAGCTGGTCCGGCCAAGTGCCAATAAGATCCTTAAGACCAAGGGCACAACATGGGGACCACGGTGGGTTATGGGTTGCATAGCCTTACGTGATTATAAAGCAACGTCAATTCCCTTCACCTTCGGGACGTTCAGCGAGGGCTGGAGAGAAGAATGGGGTGAGTACAAAAACTTCAGTGAAATCGCATACGCCAAGTTAGAAGTAGTTTTACGGGAGGGTATGAGCACTCGCCTGGTGGTAGCCAACCAGCCCTGGAATTTGAAAGCAGGCGAATATCTTTATTCTGGCGGCGTGACGCGCGGAAACATTTGCGTAGCGGTTTCGGGAGCAAAGGGTTCCACCGATGAGGGGATAGCGGAGATGGTCCTTTCTACTATCATCATGCTCGCTCAACTGGAAACGAGCGAGCGTATCGAGGCAAAGAACAATAAGATACAGAGAGGATAAGATGCGCAAATGAGGGCGGTATGGCTAAGGCTAAACCGCCCTCGATTTTTTTATTAGTCGCCAATCGGGCGCCTGCCTACCGTCAGGCAGGATTTTTTGGTAAGATAAGAGATAAATGATTATGACTAAATATTTAACTGCAGAGGGTTTAGAAAAATTAAAAAAAGAATTAGAGTATTTGGAGAAAGTAAAAAGGAGGGAGATTGCTGAAAGATTAAAACATGCTATCAGTCAGGGAGATTTGAGAGAAAACGCGGGATATGCTGCGGATAAAGAAGAACAGGCATTTGTAGAGGGGAGAGTTAGAGAGCTGAGAGAAACTATTGGCCAGGCAAAGGTCATAGAAAAAAAAGAAAATGGCGTAATCCAAATAGGTTCTTCTGTTTTATTAAACTTGAACAGAAAAAAGCAAAAATTTCAGATTGTAAGCCCGGAAGAAACAGACGTTCTGAACAACAAAATATCCTTTAAATCTCCTCTAGGTGAGCAGCTTATGGGAAAGAAAAAAGGGGAAAGCGTTAAGGTTAATACACCCGAGGGTAAAAAAGAATACAATATAATTGAAGTTAAATAAACTTTTAACGTTTCTAAATTTTGAAAAGCCAAAAAGGTCAAAAAATTGGGCGAAGAGAAATTTCTTCTCTTCTTCCACTTCGTCTGCTTCGCAGACTCAGTAATTAAAAAATAAAATTATGGCAGTCAAAAATATTAACGAAAAATATAGATGTAATGTTTGCGGGAATGAAGTCGTGGTAACTAAAGTGGGCGGCGGCACATTGGTTTGCTGCGGCCAAGACATGGAATTAATAAGTGAAAAAGAAGAAGAGACCGAAGAATAACCAAAATTTAACCCGAAGTTGAAAAATCGTCCTATACCTTACAGGTCGGGCGATTTTTTAGTAAGGACTTGATACACTCCCTACAAGGTATATTGTTCGGTAATTGTTTATTAATCGCCCGAAAGGCGATTTTTAGTTAGGGAAATTTATGTCTCACAATCTATGAACGAGGAGTTAAAGTTATATTTGTGTTTTGTATAATCTAGATATAAAAAGGATACCCTTTTCTTTTTTTCGTGATTGTGGTATGATTTTTCCGTTCATTAACATCAAAATATTTTCAGAAGGAAGGAAAATCAAATGGAAGAATTCTCAAAAAAAACAGCAGTAATTATTCTAGCAGGAGGAAAAGGAGAAAGACTTGGCTCTTTAACTGGTCATAGAGCAAAACCCGCTGTCCCTTTCGCAGGTAGGTTCAGAATAATTGATTTTGTACTGTCAAATTGTGTTCACTCCGGTCTGAATAAAATCATAGTTCCCACACAATACAAGAGTCTCTCACTGACTGATCACCTCGACGAATGGAAAAATATTTTCAGCAGAGAAAGAAACGAGTTTTTGAAAGCCGTCCAGCCTCAAGGCAGGACCACCCAGGATTTGGAACCTTATACGGGTACCGCTGACGCAGTTTACGAAAATCTTTATTCGGTGGTTAGGTTCAAACCGGAATTAGATTTAATTCTTGCCGGAGATCATGTTTATAAGATGAATTATCGGGATTTACTTTTTTTGCATCAGGAAAAACAGGCAGATTTGACAATTGCGGCGTTGGAAACGACCGACCGGGATTCAGCCGTAAGATCAGGGGTTCTACTAGTAAACCAAAATCAACAAGTTATCGGTTTTGAAGAAAAACCTCAGGAACCGAAATCAATTCCTGACAAACCCGGAACTTTTTTAATTTCCATGGGAATTTACGTTTTCAACCATAAAACAATGATTGAGGAACTGGATTCGGATGCTGGAGATCCAGCAAGCAGACACGATTTTGGTAGGAATATAGTTCCCAAAATGGTTGACGATGGCAGGAAAGTTTTCGTGTTCCCATTTAGAGGTTATTGGCGTGATATAGGTACAATCGACGCTTATTACGCTGCTCAAATGGATTTAGTTTCCACGATGCCGGAGTTCAATCTTTATGACGATGACTGGCCCTGGATGACTTTCGGAAAACAGAGGCCGTCGGCAAAAGTCGTTTTTGATGAAAGGATAAAAAGATCTATTATCAGCGAAGGATGTGTTCTAGACAGAGGAGAGATATACGGTTCTATACTTTCGCCCAGTGTTAAGGTCGGGATAGATGCCCAGATAATTGATTCAGTGATTTTGGAAAACGTAACAATTGGAGCTGGAGCTAGGATAGTCAAAGCGATTATCGATAAAAAAAACCATATTCCTTCAGATTCGATTATCGAAGCTGGTAACGTAAGATTCGAGGGAGAGCAAAAAGAAAAGATTGAAGTAACCCCTTCTGGTATAGTGTTAATTCCTCGCTATTTCGAGCCAGGGGAAGAAGTCCTGAAGTAAAATTTTGGACGGAGAGAATATTAGGAGCCAAGTAATCCTTGGCTCCTTTTCATTTGAATTACAATAAAAATAAGGGAGTCATATAATCTATGTTGTAAGAGAAAATCGTCAATCAGGCGCCTGCCTACCTTCAGGCAGGGTTTTTTGGTTCTCCTTCGCTTGCGAGCTACGGAAGGACGCAGTAGAATAGAATAACTGAAGAAGACTACTTTTTCTCCATCTTCGTCCGCCTCGGGCGGACTCGATAAATGAAAAAAGAATACGCTAATTTTATAGTTTCTTTTAAATTAATTCTTCAAAAAAATAACAAAATATTAATCCTAACCGAATCCGCAACCGGATTCTTAGATTTTCCCGGCGGAAGAATAGAAAAGAAAGAAATTGCAATGCCAATCAAGGATTTGTTTAAAAGGGAGGTAAGGGAAGAATTAGGGAAGGATATTAAATATAAAATTTTAGGGTCTGCTATCCAATATCGCAGATATAACAAATTTACAAAAAGGTATGCTCTAATAACCGCTTACGAGGCAAAATATTTATCTGGAAAAATTAAACTTTCGTCAGAACACGATAAATACGAATGGATTGACCCTAAAAAATACAACCTGAAGAACAAAAAAATTAATAATAACGAAGAACGCTTAGCTTTTGAGGAATATTTTAAAAGATTTAGATGAAAAAAGTTGTAAAATACAATAAATTAATCAGGGACAGAATTCCTGAAATCATAAAAGAAGCTGGCTGGAAACCGACAGTAAGGACTTTAAGAAAAAGTGAATTTTTAAAGGCGGTCAGAAAGAAAGTTTTTGAGGAAGCCGAAGAATTAATTCAGTCAAAGGATAAAAAGGGGATTATTGATGAAATTGTAGATATTCAGGAATTGCTTGATGTTTTGGCTTTAGAAATCGGATTGCCAAAACCTAAAATTAAAAAACTTCAAATCGCCAAAAGAAAAAAACGTGGCGGCTTCAAAAAGCGCTTATTCTTAATCAAGGAAGAAAAATAATCAACGCCGATAGTACACTGCGACAGGCTCAGTAAAAAACCAGAAAGAAATGGCCACTTCCGATAAATTGTAAATTCCGGTATTCTTTTAAAAATAATTATGTTAAAATAAAAAAATCGCCCTATACTCTTAAGCATCGAGCGATTTTTTAGCACATAGAAGAGAGTTGACTATACCACTGTTTTTTTGCGCCAGGATGTTTAATTATTAGAAAAGGTTGTAAAAATTTTAATATTAAATAAATTAAATTTATAAATTTATGGAAAAAATTGGTACTTCAACTGAGTTCAGTACCAATCCTGAGCGTGTCGAACGGATTGGTATCATTACCGATGAGGCAGCCGACCTGCCAAAAGAGATTATTGAGAAATACAAAATAGCGATTGTCCCGGTTAAATTGGATTGGCCAGAAATAGAAAACCTACCTGGCGAAAATGCTTTTCAGAAAATGAGAGAATTGGAGAAAAGAGGAATTAAGAGTTTTGGAAAGACTTCGCAGCCGTCGCCAAAAGATTTCTTAGATAAATATAATTACCAGCTCGAAAGATTTGAAAAAATTATTTGTATCACTATCACTTCTAAGCTTTCCGGAACCTACAATTCAGCAATTCAGGCAAAAAACTTTTTAACGCCAGAAAAGCAAGAAAAAGTTTTTATTATTGATTCTTTAAGCGCCAGTGGCGGCCAAGCCCTTATTGTTCTAAAAGCGATTGATTTAATCGAAAACAATATAGAGAGGATTGAAGAAATTGTTGAAGAATTAGAAAAATTTGTCCCCCAAATTCGTTTCTTTGTAATGCTTGAGAACCCCAAGCGGCTAGAGGCTTCGGGTAGAATATCTCATTTGGTAGCTAGTTTACTGATAAGAATGGCTAAGGTGGGAATACGGCCAGTACTGGCTTTTAAAAAGGGTGTTTTAGCCCCAGCCGGAATAAAAACCGATGCTAAGGATATACCTACTGCTCTTTTTCATCAATTTCAAAAACAGAGTAAAAAAATAAAAACAGAGAAAGGAAAAATCAGAGCGGTTATTACCCACGGCGATGATTTAGCCGGAGCCCAGAGATTAAAAGAAATGATTGAAAATGAATTCGAAAATACGGAAGTAGCTTTTTTAAACATTATTAACAATATTGTTGGCGCCGCGACCGGCCCCAACACTTTAACTCTCGCCTGGTGCGAAATTTAAAAATAATATAAAAAAATAAAACAATATAAATAACAATAATAAGGCAAGAAAGAAAATAAATCTTTATAAGTCAAAAATCGCCCTATGCGCTAACGCGCCGGGCGGTTTTTTGATATTGCCATTGACAAATCTGAAAATAGGTGTATAATGTAATGGTGAGTGTGTGGATATTTTATATTCACGAACACTCAACTCTAAAAAAGGAGGTCGTAAGTGAAGTACATTGTTTTAGTATTAATTTTCATCTTATGTGGTGTGCTGGGCGCAATCCTTGTGGATTCCGGCATGGAGTGGAAAAGCGCTCCGTTCTGGATGATAACGGGGATTAGCTTGGGGGGATACCACTGCTCGTGATGGCCTTTTGTCACCATTCACGAAACCAATAGAAGTGGTGTCAATCACAAGGCGAAGTGGGGGCGATTCCAGAACTCAAGGTCTGGTAAGCCCCCTCACTTTTTTATTAGGGGGTCAATGAGCTTAGCTCATTTCCACCTTCGCTCGGCTTCGTCTCGCTCGGTCCTTGATTTTTTTGTGAAATTCAATATAATATAAAACATTAACAATTGAATCTGGAAAATAAATGAAAAGGAGAAGGTCAGTATGAAATTGGAATTACAAAGTATCCTTAATTGTGAGTTCTGTAATAAACAGGATCAAGAGAAAGTCCCGTTTACTCCCGGCGATGATGCAGAGAGAGTAGCAAGAATACTAGAGGAGAAGCTCGTTAGAAAACACACAGATGAAAACCCAGACTGCATGAGCAGTCTCGAAATTACAACGACGAGCAAGATCGTTAATAAGGAAAAAAACGAAGTCGTGCGGATTGTGAAATCAGGACTAGACATAGAAGGAACTCTGAGTGATTTGGATCCAGAAATTAATGAAGATTTCCTAGGAGATCATTCTGAGTTTCCCGACGATCCTGCTAGTTGCATTGGTCATTTATGTGACTTCTAATCTGGAAGTCAAAGTCAACAAGGTGGTTCTCAAAACCACCTCTTTTTTTAAAAAAAAATCTATCATAAGGTTTTGAATGCGTCTAATAGGGAATACCGTTCTACCATCAGGCAGGGTTTTTTGGTCCTCCTTCGCTTGCGAGCTACGGAAGGACGCAGTAAAATAAAGTAGTCGAAGAAGACTACTTCTTCTCCATCTTCGTCCGCCTCGGGCGGACTCGATAGTCGAAGAAGACTACTTCTTCTCCATCTTCGTCCGCCTCGGGCGGACTCGATAGTCGAAGAAGAATGCTTCTTCTTTATCTTCGTTTCGCTTCGCGAGACTCGATAGTCGAAGAAGAATGCTTCTTCTTTATCTTCGTTTCGCTTCGCGAGACTCGATATATGAAAAAGGTCATTTTAGCACAATTTATAGTTTTACTTATTGGGACTTTGTTTGCTTGGACTAATTTTTTTATGGAATTGATTAGTTGGATGAAAAAGAATGCTTGCACTACTGGTTGTGCGGCTAACACAAGTTGTCCATTTTTAACCCCCTGTTTCGGTGGAGCTATATTTTTTACGATTGCCTTTATTTTAAGCATAATTATCCTGAAAAAAGTAAACAGAACCGGCTCCAACCAATAATAGTAAAAGTTTCATTTTGTTACGGCCGACCCCTCTTCGTATAAAAAATCCCTGCCCCGTAGTGTCCCGCTCGCAGCGGGACTACTACTGGGGTGTCTTTGTTCGGGTTTTTTGATATAGTAAAGATAGATAAAAGGTCAAGATAATCTTTAATAAAAAAAATGAAAAAAGAAATAATAGAAAAGATATCTTCTTTAATAATAGCCGCTTTTGGGCTGATTGCCGCTCTTGCTTGGAATGGCGCCATTCAGGCAATTTTCAAAGAGGTTTTCGGAACAGCAGAGGGGATTGGGCCAATGTTAACTTATGCAGTTGTTGTTACCGTAATAGCAGTGGTTGTAACAATTTGGATAGGTAAAATTGCCGAGAAAAAAGAATAAAAAGGCGATTTAAAGGTCGTCAAATTAAATAAAAATTAAATTATCAAAATTATGAACCCCGTTAGAAGTCTTAGTCAGAAAAAAATAATTTATTTTTTTCTGTTCTGAAATAGCGGGGGTATAATTATTAACTAGAGTCTGCTCGAAATTAGTTAAAAACTATATAAGACAGACTTCTAACGGGGTGAAAGGATTTTTTACAAATATTGAAAAAGATACTTTAGAAAACGAAAATTATCGCAAGGTTCTTTATACTTCAAAACACAGCCAGTTGGTTTTAATGTCGTTAAAGCCAAAAGAAGAAATCGGCATGGAAGTTCATCCCGACAATGACCAGTTTTTCCGAATTGAGAAAGGCGAAGGCAAGGTGATTATTGACGGAAACGAATATGAGGTTAAAGACGGTTCGGCCGTTGTTGTGCCGGTCGGAAGCCAGCACAATGTGATTAATACTTCTGAAACCGAAGAATTAAAACTTTATACCATTTATTCTCCGGCTCATCATAAAGACGGAATTGTGCGCGTCACAAAAGAAGAAGCCGAGGCACAAGGAGCCGAATTTGACGACGTGACAAGCGAATAGATAAAAAAATGAACCCCGTTAGAAGTCTAAAGTAGAAAAAATTAGAGAATTTTTTCTACTTGCTGTTAACGGGGTAGTACAATTAAAAAAGTCGTCTGAAATTAATTCTGAGAAGACATAACGACGACTTCTAACGGGGTGAATAAAATTTCGATTACTCTCATTGTTGTTTTTCTTATTATCGCGAGTGGTATTGTTTTTGGTTTGAAATTTTTTAATCAGCCGAAACAAGTGGTTTGTACCGAAGAAGCCAAATTATGCCCTGATGGTTCATATGTCGGCCGAACCGGGCCAAATTGCGAATTTACGGCTTGCCCTAAAGAAGATCTTATTAAAATTGTAAGTCCACAAGCTAATGAAAAAGTTTCCAGTCCGATTTTAATTAAAGGTGAAGCAAGAGGAATTTGGTTTTTTGAAGCTACTTTTCCAGTAAAACTTTACGATGAAAACAATAATCTTATTGTTCAAAGCTACGCCACCGCCAAAAGCGACTGGATGACCGAAAATTTTGTCCCTTTTGAAGCGAGTTTAGATTTTTCTGTTGAACAGGAACAAAAAGGAACATTAGTTTTAGAAAAAGATAATCCTTCAGATTTGCCCGAATATAGCGACGAAATCCGCATACCAATTATTTTAAGTTCGGCCCTGAGAACAGTAAAATTGTTTTATTACAATTCTAATTTAGACAGAGATGAATCAGGAAATGTTCAATGTAGCAGACAGGGATTGGTGGCAGTGGAAAGAGAAATCCCCTTAACCAACACCCCGATTAAAAATATAATTAATCTTTTATTAAAAGGAAAAGAAAATTTAACTGAGGAAGATATTGCCAGAGGAGTTACAACTGAATATCCTTTAGAAGGTCTTTCATTAGCAGAAGTTAATTTGAAAGAAGATGGCACTTTAATTTTAAAATTTAACGACTTTCTTAACAAAACTTCAGGCGGTTCCTGCCGAGTAGGAATTTTGTGGTTTCAAATAGAAGCCACCGCCAAGCAATTTCCGGAAGTTAAAAAAGTTCAATTTTTGCCTGAAGAATTATTCCAACCATAAGAGTTAATTTTGACCGCCTAAGCAAGATAAAATTTCAAATTGCCACTTTTCACTATAGGCGGTTTTTTATTAAAATTCTGCTATAATAAAAAAAAGATTTATGGAATTTTCGCAATATACCAATAAAGAAATTAAGGAGGTTTTAGAAATAATCGGCAGTTCTGAAAATGGAATTTCAGATAAAGAGGCAAGGGAGAGGCAGGGCGTTTATGGTTTGAATGAGATTAAAGCTAGGGAGAAGAGTTTATTGGATATTTTAATAAGGCAATTTAAATCGCCGTTTTTTTATCTCCTTTTTATTGCGGCTATTTTAGCTCTTTTTATTGGAGAGAGAATTGATGGTCTAGTAATTTTTATTTTTATTTTTGTTAATGTGTTTATGGGATTTTTCCAAGAGGCGAGGGCCGAAAAAGCCGTTTTACTTTTAAAAAAGTATATTCCTTTGAAAACGAGAGTTTTAAGGAGCGGGAAAGAAGATATTATTGATAAAAATCTTTTAGTTCCCGGAGATATAGTTTTACTGGAGCCAGGGGATATAGTGCCAGCTGATTTGAGAATTTTAAAAGTTGAGAATTTTT
>Ga0315275_10000563_pt1 | contig 30926 bp, 23 predicted proteins | sample YL17G03_0_MG_FD_205557 | JGI IMG/M metagenome (GOLD analysis project Ga0315275, IMG submission 205557) | Sediment microbial communities from Yellowstone Lake, YNP, Wyoming, USA - YL17G03_0 | ecosystem: Environmental > Aquatic > Freshwater > Lake > Sediment | place: USA: Wyoming | collected...
GGCGGCACCGGGATGTGGATCAAGGCCAACAAGCCGATCATGGACAAGACCCTGGCCAACATCAACATGGACATGGTCGGCGAGTGGCTGAGCAAAAACCAGGGCTTCATGTGCCTGATGCGGACGACCTTCGGCAATGCCCACTACATCAACGACGTCATGGAGAACTATTACCGCTACGTGGGCGAGGGCAACCGCGAGCGGATCCAAAACCGCTCCGACGCCTACAAGGTTCCCCTGCGCATCGTCGCCCCTTTCGGCGCGGACGAGCCCTTCTGGTATTCGATCGAGACCCACTACGGCGCCTCCGACCACGAGGACTTCAACGATTGGGGCGTGCGCGTGCCGGGGATCATGATGATCGTCTGGCCGGACCGTTGGTACCATACGTCCGGGGACCTGCCCGATAAATCCGACCCCACCCAGTTGAAGCGGACCGTGGCCATCGGCGCGGCCGGGGCCTACACCGTGGCCAACGCCGACGATAACATGGCCGTCAAGATCGCCGGCGAAATCGCCGGCAACGCGGCCCGCCGCCTCGGGCACTACCTGGTTGTCGGCCTGGAGTCTCTCAATCGCGCGACGGACAAAACCCTCGTCGATGCGTACAAGGAGGCCCGGGCCTACGTCGAGGGCGGGGTCCTGAACGAGAAGGACACCCTCGACACGGTCCTTCAATTGGCTGCGGACAAGACGTCCGTCGGTGCCTATGTCGCGCAAATGAAGAAATCCGCGGACCTCGTTGGGGCGGCCCATCTCGGGACCCTGCAGGCGCACATGGAAGCGACGGCCAAAAAACTCGGAACGAAACCTGTCAAGATCGAAATTTCCGATCTGGATAAGAAGGCTTTAAAGATCGTCCCCAGGACCACGGCCAAGGTCATGGCCGAGGGCTACCAGGGATACCGGAAATATATCGACGCGGTGTCCCTGGACGAAAAAGCCAAATATCCCTACGGGGCCGAGCTGTCGACGCCCAACGAATTGCAGCTTCTGATCAACGGGAAGCACAACGTCCTGGAGATCAAGTCGCTCCTCGACGCCCAGTCCCAGCGCAAGTCCACCGTCCAGGGGATCCTCAATTACCTGACGATCCTCAAACTGGCCGGACTGGTCGAGTTCTAGAAATCGCTTAACTCAAGGGGCCGTTTTCCGAGGGTGGGAAATGGCCCTTTTTTTCGGCCGTATTAGAGGAAGGGGGGTTCCGCTAATTCCATCTCGGCTCGACGAAATATGACTTGACTCCGGCCCTATTTATGGTTATATTATAACTAGATGGCCTATCAAGTTAAGGTCAAGAAGAAAGTCGCACGTGATCTGGAGAAGTTGCCGGAGAACGTCCAACAGCTCTTGTTCTTGCTTGTGAACGATTTACAGGCCGAAGGTCCTATTCAACGGAGTTGGCCGAACTTCTCATCTCTTGGCGGGGATCGGTATCACTGTCATTTGACGTATCGCTATGTGGCATGTTGGACGTCCAAGAAAAACGAAATTGTCATCGAGGTGTACTATGTTGGCTCTCGTGAAAAAGCCCCATATTGAATTGTCGATCCACGGGGAGCGTGTCGAGGAGATCGTCGCCTGGATTAGAAAAAAATACGATGTAGCCATTCTGTCGACCGACGACGCGGAGGAATCCGTTCCCGTGGAGGAAACGGAGTTCTGGAAGGAAATGGAGAAGAACCGGGTCGGCAACCTCCTGGCCGGCGCCCGCCTTAAGGCCCGATTGACCCAGGGGCAACTTGCTGAGAAGCTCGAGATCAGGCAGAACATGGTCAGCGATTACGAACACGGCCGACGCCGTCTTTCTCCGGGCATGGCCAAGCGATTCAGCGCCGTCCTCCAGGTTCGGGAAGCGCAATTGAAATACGGGGGCGAACGGCCGGATCAATCCGAAAAGGCAGCGCGGAAGCCGGAAAATCCCTCCCGATAATTGACCCTCGGCTGCTTTTCTGCCATCATACTCGTTTCCCATGAACAACATCCGCAACTTCTCCATCATCGCCCATATCGATCACGGCAAGTCGACTCTGGCCGACCGCTTCCTGGAGCTGACCGGGGCCGTTTCCTCCCGGGATATGCGTGCCCAGACCCTGGACACGATGGATCTCGAGCGCGAGCGGGGAATCACGATCAAGGCCCAGACGGCCCGCCTGACCTTCAAGGCGGCCGACGGAAAGGAGTATTTCCTCAACCTCATCGACACGCCCGGCCACGTCGATTTCTCCTACGAGGTCTCGCGGAGCCTGGCCGCCTGCGAAGGCGCGATTCTGGTCATCGACGCTTCCCAAGGCGTCGAGGCCCAGACGTTGGCCAACACCTACCTGGCCCTGCAGAACGACCTCGTCCTGGTCCCCGTCATTAATAAAATTGATCTCGGAGCGGCCGACGTCGAAGGCGCGCTCGAACAACTGGAACACGTCGTCGGGCTGAGCCGCGACGACGCCCTGCTGGCGAGCGCCAAGACGGGCCAGAACGTGACCGAGGTGCTCGAGGCGATTGTCCGGCGTGTGCCGCCGCCCCAGGGCGATCCGCTGGCGCCGCTCAAGGCGCTGCTCTTCGATTCCTGGTACGACGCGTACCGCGGCGTCGTCGTCCTCGTCCGAGTCTTCGACGGTGAGGTCAAAATCGGCGACCCGGTCTTGCTCATGGGCATGCAGGCCGACCACGAAGTCGAGGAATTGGGCTACCTAACGCCCAAACCGGTCAAAACCGACCGCCTGTCGGCCGGCGAAGTGGGCTATCTCATCGCCGGAATCAAGACCCTCAGTCACGCCCGCATCGGGGACACGATCACCCATAGATACCATCCGGCCGCCGCGGCCCTGCCGGGCTTCAAGGAAGCCAAGCCCATGGTCTTCTGCGGCCTCTTCCCGGCGGGCGACACCCGGATCGAGGACCTGCGCGACGCCCTGGAAAAGCTCCGCCTCAACGACGCTTCGTTCTTTTACGAGTCCGAAGCCTCGATCGCCCTGGGCCAGGGCTATCGCTGCGGATTTTTGGGGCTGCTCCATCGCGAAATCATCCAGGAACGGCTGGAGCGCGAATTCGGGCTGACCCTTCTGACCACGGCCCCGACCGTCAGCTACCGGGTGACGACCAAATCCGGCGAAGTCCGTGAAGTCCGGACGCCCTCCCAGCTCCCCCCTCCGGCCGAGATCGAACGGATCGAGGAGCCCATCCTCGAAGCCATTATCCTGACGCCCGACCGCTATTTGGGAGCCATCCTGGCTTTGCTCGAGGGCCGGCGCGGCGAGCAGAAAAAGCTCGAGTATATCGGCCCCCAGCGCGTCCTGCTCAGCTACCTCCTGCCCCTCAACGAGGTCGTCTTCGATTTCTTCAGCCAGCTCAAGTCGGCCTCCCAGGGCTACGCCTCGCTCGACTACGAGCTCTCGGGATACCGAGTCGGCCCGCTGGTCAAACTCGACGTCCTGGTCAACCGCGAACAGGTGGACGAGCTTTCGGTGATCGTCCACAAGGACCGGGCCTACGCCACGGGACGGGCCCTGGTCGAGCGGATGCGCAAAGCCATTCCGCGCCAGCAGTACGAGGTCGCCCTGCAGGCCGCGCTCGGCAGCCGGGTCATCGCCCGGGAGACGGTCAAGGCCTTCCGCAAGGACGTTTTGGCCAAGCTCTACGGCGGCGACTATACGCGCAAGATGAAGGTTCTGGAAAAGCAGAAGGCCGGGAAGAAGCGCATGCGGACGATCGGCAAGGTCGACATCCCGCAGGAGGCGTTTCTGGCCGTCCTCGAGGTGAAATGATGAAACCGACGATCGAATGGAAAGACGGAAAAGTCGTGATGATCGACCAGCGGCGCCTGCCGCTCGAGGAAATCTACGTCGAATGCGCGGACGAGGAGCAGGTCGCCGCGGCCATCGAGACGATGATCATCCGCGGCGCGCCGGCGATCGGCGTTGCCGCCGCCTACGGCGTCGCCTTGGGCATGATGCGGCTGACCGACGCAGCGGACCTCCCGTCCGAATTCGCCCGCATCCAGGAGCGGCTCCGGCGGACGCGCCCGACGGCCCGCAATCTCTTCTGGGCCTTGGAGCGCATGACGGGCGTTTTTGACGAACAGAAAGAGCGTCCTCTCCGAGCGCTGAAAGAAAGGCTGCTCGACGAGGCCATGGCCGTCGATCGCGAGGACGAGGGGATCTGCCGGCGCATCGGCGCCCACGGCGCCGCCTTGATCAAAGACGGCGACACCATCCTGACCCATTGCAACGCGGGCGGGCTGGCCACGGCGGGCTACGGCACGGCCGTCGGCATCATCCGGGCGGCCTGGGAAGCGGGCAGGAAAATTCAGGTCTTCGTCGACGAGACCCGGCCGTTTCTGCAAGGCGCCCGCCTGACCGCCTGGGAGTTGGAGAAGCTCGGCGTCCCCTACCGGGTCATCACCGACAACATGGCCGGCTGGCTGATGCAAAAGGGGGAAATCTCAATGGCCGTCGTCGGCGCGGACCGCATCACCCGCAACGGCGACACGGCCAACAAGATCGGAACGTACTCCCTGGCCGTCCTGGCCAAGGAGAACGGGATCCCTTTTTATGTCGCCGCGCCGCTCAGCACCTTTGATTTTTCCCTCGAACACGGCGGGCAGATCCCCATCGAGGAACGGCCCGCGGCCGAAGTGCGGGAAATCAACGGACGTCTGATCGTGCCGCCGGAGGCCTGCGTGCGGAACCCGGCCTTCGATGTGACCCCGAATCGATACATCACGGCGTTCGTTACGGAGAAAGGCGTGATTCGCCCGCCGTTCGTGGAAAACCTGGCGCGCTTGCGCTAAGATGACGGCATGTTCCTCCTGGCGATCGAGACGTCCTGCGACGAAACGTCGGCGGCCGTCCTCGACGGCGAGGCCCGCGTCCTCAGCAACATCGTGTTGTCCCAGGACGAGGTCCACGCGCCTTACGGAGGCGTCGTCCCCGAGCTGGCCTCCCGCCAACACCTCAAAGCCATCGACCCGGTCGTCCGGGAGAGCCTGACGGCCGCGGGCGTTCCGCTCGGCTCCATCGACGTCTTCGCCGTTACCCAGGGGCCCGGGCTGATCGGGTCGCTCCTTGTCGGCGTCTCGTTTGCCAAGGGCCTGGCCTATGTCCACGGCAAGCCCCTTATCGGTGTTGATCACGTTCAAGCCCACATCGAGGGCGCGTTCCTGGAACACCCCGCGACACCGCTTCCGGCGCTGGCCCTGATCGTTTCCGGCGGGCACACGTCGCTCTTTCTGCTGAAGCAACGCCTGTCTTTCGAACGGCTCGGGCGCACGCGCGACGACGCGGCCGGCGAGGCCCTGGACAAGATCGCCAAGTTCCTCGACTTGGGATACCCCGGCGGCCCGGTCATCCAGCGGCTGGCGGAATCGGGCGATCCCGAGGCCTTCGAGTTCGCCCTGCCCCGGATGACCGACCGCAGTTTGGATTTCAGCTTCAGCGGATTGAAGACGGCCGCCCTCCGCCACATCCGGGAGAACGGAATCACCAGGGACCACACGCGCCTGGCCGACTTCCTGGCCAGCTTCGAAGCGGCCGTGGTCCGGGCCCTGATCGAGAACCTGGGGCGCGCGGCCGAGCAGGCCGAGCCCCGCTCGCTCATCCTGTGCGGGGGAGTGGCCCGCAACACGCGTCTCCGGGCGCGGTTCGAAGAGACGGCCCGGGCGAGCGGGCTTCTTTGGGCGATCCCCTCGGGCAAGCTTTGCACGGACAACGCGGCCATGGTCGGGGCGCTGGCTTTGGCCAAGATCCGGGCGGGTGTGCTCGTCCCGCCCGCGCTCGAGCTCGACGCCTACCCGCGCAACCCGGCTGGCGCCTGACGCGCGGCTCCCTGCCGGCGCCCCGCCGTTTGACACCCCGGAAAGCGAGCGGTAAAATAAAATGAGGCTATGTTCGCATGTCTAGTGTATCCGCCACCGAACAACCCTTGGTCCGTCCCGCGGGACGGGCGTTTCCCTGCACCCTGATTTTCGATTTCGACGGCACGATCGCCGATACTCTCTCCGCCATCATTCGGATGATCAACGAGCATGCGGAAGAGTTCCATATCAAGCCCCTGAACGAAAGGGATGTCGAGGACCTGCGCGGACTGTCCAACGCCGAAATCATTAAAAAGTATAAAATCCCCCTGCTCAAGGTCCCGGCCCTCATGCTGCGCTCGCAGAAAGAGCTCCATCAGCGGATGCACGAAGTGACTCTTTTTCCCGGCATCCTCGACCTTGTTCTGGAATTGAAAGCGCGGGGATTCGGGCTGGGCATCCTGACCTCGAATTCCGAGGAGAACGTCCGCAAGCTCCTCCGGGCGCGCGGACTGGACGTCTTCGATTTCATTCATTCCGAATCCAACTTCCTGGGCAAGAACCGGGCCCTTCTCCATCTTCTCCAGAAACACGGCTTGAGGAAGGACGATGTGATTTATGTCGGCGATGAAGTCCGCGACATCGAGGCTTGCCAGAAAATTGCCGTCGCCATCATCGCCGTCAGTTGGGGCTTCCATCGCCGGGAGTTCCTGGGGAGACATCACCCGACTTATCTCGTTGACTCCGCGGAGGAGATCCGCGCCCTCGTTCTCAATTGAATCCCACCGACCGGCTCGTCCCTTGACTTTGCCCGCGGGAGGTTTGAATCCCCGGGGCGGGAGGCCTTCTCTCGCACGGGCGTGATTTTAAGGAGATAAGGGGCGTCGAGCATGAATTCGTCCGAGGAGTGGCGCAGGTCGATATCGATGTCGTACACGTAGAGGCCGTGCCAGCGGTAGGCCGCCTGGGGCTCGAATTGCAGGAGCCGGAATTCCCGGGCGGTCGGGACGACGTCCAGGGGCTTGTCGAAGAACGTCAAACGGGCGGTGTGTTCGCCCTTCTCCGAACCAACCTTCAGCTTGATCCGCCGGAGGTAATCGCGGGAGGCGAAGATGATGTGGTACGGTTTGGCGAAGTGGAGATACAGCTCGCCCTCCCCCTTGGCGATGATCCCGGACCCGGCCGGCCGCAGGTAAAATCCCAGTTTTTCTCCGCCGGCATAGGACACGGGCCACGTCGAAAAGAGCGCCGGCCGCGGGTGGAGGACCCAGAGGACGATCGATCCTCCGAGCAGGACCGCTGCCGCGGCGAAGTGAAAGGGGCGGGACAAGGGGGCCCCGCGTTTCGATCCCCAGAAACCATACGCGGCGATGAAGACGACGATCACTCCGATCCAGAGATAGTTCGGCGCGTATCCGGAATTGCCGCCTTCGATCTTGATGAACGAAGGCAGGAAGGGCGGTAAAAACAGCTTGATGTTGCCCAAGTGGATGAACAGGTCCGCAGCCCTCTGGGCGTTATCGTGGGTCGTCGTCTGGTAGAGATAGGGGGGGTGCGTCAGGAGGATCCCGGAGAGGGCGAAACCGGCGGCCGCGGCCAGGCCGAAGAGCCAGGTGAAGATGCGGCGCCCGTCATGGGCCAGGAAATAGCCCACGGCCACGGCGCCGATCCAGGAGATCGGGGCCAGCACGCGGCCCGGCGGACAGTACCCCTGGCGGTGGGTGAAGAACGCGTAGTTGAGGACGAAGGGCGCCCCGATGAGGAGCAGGCCGATGAGCTCGCGGCGGGCGCGTTTGATCATCTCGATCATCCCCAGGAAGGCGAAGGCGTAGAAGGGCGCGTAGGGAAGGAGCCCGTCGCGCTGATCCAGAAAATAATCGAAGAACGAGTCGAAGCGGGCCGCGTGGGGCAGATCGAGGAACGCCTGCAGGATGGCTTGGGATTGCTTGGCGTTGACCGCTCCGTTATAGATGGCGAACGGCGAGAGGGTTCCGAACATGTCCCAGACCGCCAGATAAAACAGGCCCAGGCCGGCCAAGGCGGGGACGGCCAACCATAGGATCCGGGCCCGGTGCGGCTCGGATTTCCATAAATAGTAGACGCAGACCGCCAGCAGGGGCCAGAAGATCATGTTGTACTTGAGGCCGAACCAGAAAAACGATCCCAGGAGGAGACCCATGCCCAGGAGGCGCCGGGTTCTCAAGGAGCCTCCTTTGCGGGCCAGGCGATAGATGTACGTCGAGAACAGGGCGATGGGGATCTCGGGGTAGATGTGGATGGCGTAGAAAAGGACGGGCGCGCTGAAGGCATAGACGGCCCAGAGCCCGAGCGCCAGTCCCTCCCGTTTCCACAGATCGCGGGCCAGAAGGTAAAGTTGAAGGCCGAGGAGCACGGCCCAGATAATCAGGCTGCCCCTGATGATGAAGGTGCGGATCCAGCTGTCCCCGAACGTTTGGGCCAGGGCGTAGAACGGGACCATGAGCGCGGAGATCCCGGGCAGGTTGATCGGGTAGTTGTTGCCCGGACCTCGCCGCCCCTGCTGGGCATAGATGTCCAGCTTGAAGCGGGGGTCCCCCTTCTCCGAATAAAAGTGGAAATAATCCTTGTGCAGGTAGTTGTTGGTGACGTTGATGTCCCGGTCGTAGACGATGCTGTGGGTCGTCATCAAGTAGTTGGGCTCGTCGCCGGAAAAGGTCAAGCCTTCGCGCACGAGGAGCAGCGTGCCAGCCGCATAGAGGACGAATGCCGCGGCGCCCATGAAGACGAGGCGCCGCTTCAGGGGTATTTTGAGGAACCGCTTCAGCAGGACCGAGGGGGCAAACGGACGCTTCCTCTGGAGGCCCGCCCACTCGCTGATCTTGAGATAGACGATGGCCAGAAGGACAAAGAGCCCGAGAAGGAGGAGCCGCTCGCGGACGTCGTTGCGGTCCCAGTAATCGGCGATTAGAAGGGGGGAGAAGAGGAACGCTAGGACGGGCGTCGTTGAAAGGACGCCGCTCCTCAGCCGGGCCTGGAAACCGCCTTGGAAGGACTCGGCTTCGCGGCGGGCCAGGGCCAAAACCAGGAGGATCAGCCCGCCGAACACGGCCGCGCCCAGGCCGATGAACGGAAGGAGGGAGGCCTTGTCCAGCTTGAGACCGTGGCGGACGATGGTGTAGGCGGGCGATTGGCGGACCAGGGCCAGAAAAAGCGTCAGGCCGCACGCCTCGGCGAGAAGCAGGCCGGCGGCCCAGGCCGGAAGTCGTTTGGACACGGGGGGAGTATGTCGCGGCGGCTCTGACCTGTCAAGAAGGGCTCGGAGGTTCGGGGGCGAAACACGCGCGTTTTCCCCGGCGAGGAAAACGCGCTCCGACACTCCTCCTCCGCTCTTTTCGCCAAGGGCGAAAATCCATGCCCGCTCCGTCGTCGCACGGGTTTCTCCCCCGAACGCTCCTCGCCCGGCATTCATTTTTAGGAGGGCTCGGGGTGGGCTCAGGGCATGCGGGAGAAAACACGCGCATTTTCCCCGGCGAGGAAAATGCGCTCCGACACTCCTCCCGCGCTCCCATACTCATCGGGCAAAGATTCAGCCCGATGAGTATGATCCATGCCCGCTTGGTCGTCGTACGGGTTTTCTCCCGCACACCCTTCGCCCGGGTAAAAAGCCGATCTCCTTCACTCTTCCTCGCTCGTTCGTCGACGGGTTTCGGATTTAACGCCCCTCGCCTGGACAGAAGAAAGCAAATCGCCCAATCCATCGTCGTACGGGTTTTCTCCCGCACGCCCTTCGCCCGGGTAAAACGAGCTCCGACGCTCTCCCTTCGCTTGTTTTGCCGAAGGCGTTGAAAGCGAGGGAGCGTCGAGTGCCGTTCTTCCGATCGTAGGAAGAACGGCAGTGTTTTACCCGGTTTGCCCCGAGCCCGCTCCGTCGCGCGCTGGGCGGATTTTTGCCCCCGCCGGAATTATGATATAAAAGATCGGACTCGAACCTCGAGGCAGTCATGAGTGATGCACCGAAACGCGGCCGTAAGGTCATCGTCGTCATGCCGGCGTACAACGCCGAAAAAACCCTGCAGCGGACCCTGGACGATATTCCCATGGACTGGGTCGACGAAATCATCCTCGTCGACGACGGCAGCCGCGACGGCACGGTGACCCTGGCCCGCTCGCTGGGCCTGCGCGTCTTCGTCCATGAAAAAAACAAGGGCTACGGGGGCAACCAGAAAACCTGCTATACCGAGGCCATGAAGCTCGGCGGCGAGATCATGGTCATGGTCCATCCCGACCACCAGTACGACCCGACGGTCATTCCCCACCTCATCCAGCCCATCCTCGACGGTTCCTGCGACGCCATGTTCGGCTCGCGGATGCTCGGCGGCCGGCCCATGGAAGGGGGCATGCCGAAGTGGAAATACCTGGCCAACATTTTCCTGACGGCCATGGAGAACGCCACGTTCTACATGTATCTGACGGAATACCATTCCGGCCTGCGGGCGTACTCGCGGCGCTATCTGGAAACGGTCGATTTCATGGCCAATTCCGACGATTTCGTCTTCGATTCCGAGATCATCGCCCAGGGCGTCCTGCACGGCCTGCGCATCCGCGAAATCCCCATCGAAACCCGTTATTTCCAGGAAGCCAGCCAGATCGGGATGGGCCGGAGCATCGTCTACGGATTGTCCATCCTCAAGACGCTGGTCAAGTTCAAGCTGCACAAGAAAGGCTGGATGAAGTTCGCCCTTTTCAGCGATCCCGCTCCAGGGCGAACTGGTAGGGGTCCAACCCGGTCTTGACGTCCGATTTTTTCTCCAGGTGGATGGAAATCCGGTAGAGGTACGATTTTTTCCAGCGATAGGCGGGCGGGGCCTTGAACACCTTCCGGTCCAGCGCGCGCCGCGTCGGAAAGCGATCCGCCGGGTCATCGAAAAACCCCAGGTCGAGATCGTAATCGCCTTTCTCCGATCCGAATACGACGCCGAGCCTGTCGATGCGCCGGGGCGAGGAAAAATAGAAATTGTAATCGCGCCCGTCCTCCAAGAGGGAGAAGCGGGCCGGGGCGTGCATGCGGGCGACGCGCGACAAGTCGTAGAATGAGAGCGTGTCGCCGCCGGCCAGAACCGCCGGGCGCGGCGTCCCCAGCGCCAAGCGGGGAACGGCGACAAACCAGGCGAAGACGAAACCCAGAACGAGGCCGGTCCCGACAAGAAGGTGGCCGAACTTCAAGGTCCGTTTGGGCGCCCGGGCCAGGGCATAGGCCCCGAGGAATACGGCCAACACAAGCGGCCAGACGAAATTGGGCGCCCACCTCCACTCGTCGATCTTGAGAAAAGACGGCAGGAGGCGCGGCAGGGAATGATGAAGGTTGCTGAGGAGCGTGAAAAGTTCGCCGCTCCGCTCCATCGTTCCCTGCGTCGTTTCCTGATAGAGGGCCAGCGGATTCTGAAGAAGGAGCCACACGACCAGCAGGCTCCAGCCGACGGCGATGCGGAACAACAAGGTGAATCCCCTCTTCGCCTCGGCCGCGAGATAGGCCCCGCAGAAAAAGGCCAGGGCCCAGGCGACCCCGACGAGCGGGCGAGCCTGGGGGGCATATCCCGTGCGCTGGGTCAGGAAGGCGGACACGAAAACATAGGGGAGCGACAGGCCGAGGATGAGCGCCACCGTTTTCCAGCGGCGCTTGATCAGATCGAGCAGGCCGAGGAACGAGAAAAAGTAGAGGGGTGCGTAAAACAGCAATCCGTCCCGCTGGTCGAAGAAATAGCCGGCCAGCGTCTCGAGGCGGAAGCGCAAGGGGATCCCGGTAAGCAGCCGGGTGAGAAAGGACAGGGATTCGCGGCCGTCCATGGCCCCCTGCCAGGAGACCGCGGTCGGATTGAGCGATCCATAGAAGTGGAGCTGGAAGGCGAAGTACAGGGCGCCGACGACTGCGGCCGGCCCGAGGAACGCGGCCCAGGCGCCGAGATCCGCCTTTTTTTTCCATAGGACCCAGAAAGCGTAAAGACCGAGAGGGACGATTAGAAAGAGATACTTCAGCGCGTGAAACCAGACCAGCGCCGGGAGCAGCACGCCGCAGAGGACGAGCCGGCCGGCGGTCAGCTTGTCCGGATCGCGCAACAGCCGGAAGACGATGAGGGAGAACAGCGCGGCGAAAATCTCCGGATAGATGTGAATCGAATAGAAGAAGATCGGCGCGGTGAATCCGGTCAGGGCCCACAGCCCGAGGGCCAGCGTCTCCCGTCCGAATTCCCGGCGGGCGAGGAGATAGATCTGCAGGCCGAAGAGCGCGCCGATCATGCTCATAGCGAAGCGGGCCCAGAACAGGATTGCTCCAGGGCCGAAAAGCCTGCTCAGGACGGCGAAGGGCAGGAGGTAGAATGAGACACCAGGCGAATGGAACGAATAGGCGCTCCCCGCGCGGGCCCCGGGGACGGTGTGCGGCTGAAGAACGATCTGGGCCGGGAAATAAGCGTGATAGTCCCTCTGATCGTAATTATTGGCCAGATCGAGGTCGCCGTCGGCCAGCAAACTCTGGGTCACCAGGAGGTAGTGGGGTTCGTCCCCCCCGGGCGCCTGGCCGTTGGCGACCATGAGCGCGGCGCCCGCGTTATAGACGAGCACGGCGGCGAAAAAAAGAATCGGCAGCTTACGGCGCGGGGCGAGCCTTAGAAAACGGCCGACGAGCGGCGTCCAGGCCATCGGCGCGGTCCGGCCGATCTCGAGCCAGCGGGCGATTTTAAGATAAAGCACGGCCAGGAGAACCGCCGTCAGCCACAGCCCCAAACGGTCCGCGAGGTCGTCGCGGGTCAGGTAATGTTTCAGGACCAGCGGGGAGAGGGCCAGAAGAAACAGGGGCGCCCAGGTCCAGAAATCCTCGTCCAGCGAACGTTTATAAAGCAATCCGGAGGCGCGGCCCAGGAAGTGCGCGGACAAAGCCCAGAACCCGACGAGCAAAACATAGAGGAGGGCCGCTGAAAGAAGGAGATGTCCGGGGTCGACGGCCAAACGGTGGGCCCGAAAGGAAAAGCCGGCCGTCTGGCTGCGGAGCTGAAGTACGAGAGCGGCCAGAAGGGCCATCAGGATGAAGGCGGCCTGTCGCAGCAGCGCCGGAACTTTCGGCATGGGGCCATAGTGGAGGAGAGCGGAATTAATGTCAAGAAGCGCCTGGGTGCGGACGGTCTTTTCGTCTATAATCGGCGCGGAGAATGCACGTGACGACACCCGCCTCCTCCCCGCCCGTCGCGCCGCGGACTGTTTTTATCGAGCTCACCAGCCATTGCAACATGCATTGCGCTTTCTGCCCTTCGGACCTGCTGCGGCGGAACAAGTCCCACCAGGACGACGGCCGGTTACGGAGTTTCCTCGATCAGCTTCATGACTTGGGAATGCGGCCGCCCATTCTGCTCAACGTTTTGGGCGAGCCCCTGCTCAACAAACGGGTCTATGAATACCTGGATCTGTTGGAAGGCCAGGGGCATCTCGTCACCCTGATCACGAACATGACCCTGCTGGCGGACAAGGCCGTCCAGCGCGAAGTCCTGAAACACTCCAATTTGACGCTGGCCCTCAGTCTGCAGACGGCGACCCCCGAGTCCTTTAAGATGCGGGGCTATCCGAAAATGCCCTTCAAGGAATTCTTCGGCCTGATCAACGACGTGGCCGAGGAGAAATTCCGCATGGGAAGCGGCGCGCGGCTGGAAATCCACGTCGCCTCGAATTATGTGGTCGGCCATGATTCGACGATCCAAAGCGACTCGCCCCTCCGTCTGTGGCCCAATTTTGCCGACGAAGAATCCGAGCGGCGTTGGATCGAAAAAACGCTGAACCGCCTGGATCAATTCGCCCTTACCATAGGCCGGAAATATGCCCCCGCCTTGGCCGCCGAGGAGCGGCGCACGGCGGAGCTTTACAAGGACCACCTCGGCTCGCGCATCGCCGTTTCGCGCGCCGCCCTTCCCCCGGATTTCTACCGCCTCAAGGACGAGGTCTTCTGGGGCTATATGTTTCTCCCCAACGTTTTCCTCGTCTTCAAGTCTTTCGAGCTTTGGACGCGCGACGAGGCCTTCCTGCGGAGCGTCCTGCCGGCCGGGACGTTCTTTTATATCGAGGAGAACCCCGGCCCGTGGGCTTGTCCCATGACGGAAAGTTTCGGCCTCCTGACGGGCGGCGAGTACGTGTTCTGCTGTCTGGACTACGAGGGAGAAATGGGCCTGGGCCGCTTGGACACCGTCCCGGTCGCCTCGCTTCTGGGCTCGGAGCGACGGGCCCGCATCCGCGCCGACGCCATGACCGAGGCCGTTTGCCGCCGCTGCAAAGGAAATTTGTTCATTTTTGACACGGCCTCGCTTTCCGGCCCGGTCCAGGCCGTGGACAAGTTCGGCCGCGGCTTCTGGGAATACGAACCGGGCCTGCACGGCCGGGGCGGCCGATGGACGAAAGGGGAGGCCTGGGCTTACGCCTACACGCGGATCCCGGCCCGCTCGGTCCGCCTTGAATATTTCTCTTCCCTTGAAGATGCCGCCGTTTTCCGCCTGGAAATCCAATCTTATCTTGAGGAAAGCCGTTCCTTTCAGACCCGGAGTTCCTTCTCTTTCCAGGGCCGGAAAGGCCGTCCCTCTGAATTCATCGCCGAGTTCGCCTTCCAGCCGGGCCGTTTTTACCGCCTGGTCCTCCATTCACCGTTTTTCATTCCCGACGACGAGCTCCATAACGGCGACACCAGGCGGCTGGGTCTGGCCGTATTTAAGATCGAGCTCCTGGTCTGACCTCCGGTGAACCATCCCCCCCGTTTTCCGTATAAAGAAAAGTGGAACACGTGCCGCGGTGTTGTTTTTCATTCATCGAAATTTTGAAGCGACAGGACCCATCGTCTTCCGTCGCTGTTTCCTTCGCCGCACCGATTTGTTAGACTGTTTTAATTCGGGCCGGACGGTTTTCATGGGTCCGGACCCAGGAGGATCATGATGACGCGCAAGAGGTTAGGAGCGGCCCTTCTGGCCGCGATTGTCCTCATTCCGCCGGCGTTCGCCCAGCAAAAGGACGCCATCAGCCTGACCTTGGAAGAGAGCATCGCCAAGGCCCTCAAGAACAACCTCAACATCGCGGTCGAGATGTACACGCCGCGGCTGGCCGAGTACGCCCTGGGCAAGGCCCGGGAGATGTTTCTCCCCAGCGTCCAAGCGTCGTACGGCAACAACCGCCAAGAGAATCCCTCGTACTGGTGGATATCGGGCGCCGGGACGAACTGGAGCAAAATGAACAGCTATGGGCTGTCCGTCGTGGAGACGATCCCGACCGGCGGCAACTTCACGTTGTCCCTGCAGAATTACAAATCGGACACGAACCAGCCGTTCCAGTTGATCAATCCGCGGTACGGCAGCACCCTGCGGCTCGATTTCACCCAGCCCCTGCTCAAGAACTTCGGGCCCAAGGTCACCCGGCGCGGGATCCTCGAAGCCGAAAACAACCTGGACATTTCCAATACGGAGCTCCGCAATACCATGATGGATACGGTTTACGCCGTCCAGGAAGCATACTGGAACCTGGTCTTCGCCATCGAGAACTTCAAGGTCAAACAGCAATCGCTCGATCTCGGACGGGACCTGGTGGCCAAGAACAAGAAAGAAGTCGAGTTCGGCCAACTGGCCCCCCTCGATCTCCTCAATGCCGAAGCCGCGGTGGCCCAGCGGGAAGCCGACTTGATCCAGGCCGAGTTTCTGATCACCCGCAGCGAGGAAGTCTTCAAGACCATCCTCAATCTGGCGGCCGAGGGCGACGAGCGGGCGAAAAAGGTCGTCCCCGTCGACCAGCCCGCCGTTCAGTCCATGACCGTCTCGATCGACGAGGCGTTCAAAACGGCCCTGGAGAAAAGGCCCGATTTGAAGATCGCCCAACGAACGATCGAGACCAAGGAGCTCGGCGTGGCCGTGGCGTCCAACCAGGTCCTGCCCGCGCTGGACCTGACCCTTTCGTATTGGAGCCCGGGCATTTCGGGCGATCGTCTCCTCTACTCCGGGGACAATGTCTTCGCCGGCGTCGTCGTCGGGAAAGTGCCGGGGAGCTCCACCAATGCCGTCCGCGATGCCTTCAAACTGCTCTACAACAACTGGAACGTCGGCCTGACGCTGTCCATCCCCGTCAGCGCGCTGACGACCAGGTCCGACTTGGGATATGCCCGGGCCGATCTGGGCCAGAGCCGGGTGCGGATGAAGGCCATGGAACAGCAAGCGGCCCTGGAAGTCAGCGACGCGGCCCGCACGATCGAGGCCAACGCCAAGCGCGCCGGAGCTTATCGCCTGGCCCGCGAGCTGGCCGAGAAGAGCCTGGACGCCGAGGTCAAGAAGCTGGCCGTCGGCCTGTCCACGAATTACTTCGTCCTCGATGTCCAGGAGAAGCTGGCCAATGCCCGCTCGGCCGAGCTCAAGGCCAAGATCGATTATGTCCTGGCCGTCGAGCGGCTGGAAAAATCGATGGGCGTCAGCCTGGAGAAGCGAGGGTTCAAGATCACCGGCTGAGCCCGCGCTTTTTTCCCGGGGAAAGATAATAATTAGTCGGCGGGTCCTGTCGCTCCGGCGCCCCGTCCGTGCTCGTTCGACCGACGGTTCGGGAGGCGCGGGGGAAAACGAGCGTGTTTTATCCGGCTCACCCCGAGCCCGTTCTCGGCAGGACCCGCCGATCTTTTGCCGAGGGCGCGGTGTTCGCGTCTTGTCTAAATCATTTCGCTGTGTTAATTTTAAGCCGTGAAAATCTCCGCGGTCCTCATCACCTTCAACGAGGAAGCGAATATTTCCTCCGCCCTGCAGAGCCTGGCCGGGATCGCCGACGAAATCATCGTCGTCGACAGTTTCAGCACGGACCGCACGGTCAAGCTGGCCCGCGCATGCACCGATCGCGTCGTGGAGCGGAAATGGACGAACTATTCCGACCAGAAGAACTTTGCCGACGGTCTGGCGTCCCATCCCTGGATCCTCTCGCTCGACGCGGATGAACGGATTTCCGACGATCTCCGGGCCGAGATCCTGGCCCTCAAGATGCAGGATCCGTCCTGCGCCGGATTTTCCATGCCCCGCTTGGTTTTCTATCTGGGCCGCTGGATCCGGCACTGCGGCTGGTACCCCGACCGCAAAGTCCGCCTCTTCCGCAAGGACGCCGCCCATTGGGAGGGGGAATACGTTCATGAGACGCTTGCCGTGCGCGGCGAGATCCGGAAGTTGAAAGGTCCGCTTCACCACTACACTTACCGCACGATCGGGGACCATCTGACGCGCCTGGATCAATTCGCCGACCTGGGCGCTCAGAAGCTCTACGCCCAGGGCCGGAAAAGCCGCTGGTACCACCTGCTCGTCCTGCCCTTCTCCCGCTTCCTCAAATCGTATCTCCTGAAACGCGGCTTCCTCGACGGCTTCGCCGGCGTGGTCGTTTCCGTCCTCAACGGCTATTCCATCTTCGTCCGCTACGCCAAGCTCCGCGAGATTTGGAAAAAGGGAGAGCGCATTGAGCCTTTTCCAGATTGACACGGGCCGGGAATGGCGCGGCGGCCAGCGGCAGTCTTTTCTCCTGACGCGCGAACTGCGCGATCAGGGCTTTCCCGTCCATTTGGTCGTCCAGCCCGGATCCCCCCTCCATGAAAAGGCCGCCGCCGAGGGCTTGCCCGTCCTGCCCATCAAGATGAAGAGCGAGACGGACCTCGGCGCCGCCTATCGGCTCTCCCGGGCCATGCGCGAGCGCGGCTGCGTCCTGGCCCATTTCCATGACGCCCACGCCGTGACCATCGGTGGGGCGGCCTGCGCCCGAGCCCGGGTCCCTCTGCGGGTCGTTTCGCGGCGGGTGGTCTTTCCCTTGAAGAACGGGCTCTTCTCCAAGCGGAAATACACCAAGAACATAGACGTCATCATCGCCATCTCCGAAAGCGTCCGGGACGTTCTCGTCCAGGGCGGCATCGATCCGGCGCGTATCGAAGTCATCCCCTCCGGCATCGATTTTTCCCCCTTTGACGGCTTGACCGACCATGGCTTTCTGCGCCGCGAGTTCCATTTCGCCGCCGATGACTTCCTGGCCGGTATCGTCGCCTATCTCGAAGACAGCAAAGGCCACCGCTACCTAATCGAGGCCGCCCGCCTGCTCAAGGCGCGCACGCCCAAGATCAAGATCATCATCGTCGGCAAGGGCACGCTCGAGATGGCCCTGGACAAGATGAGCAAGGACCTCCGCGTCGACGATCTCGTCTTTTTTCTCGGTCACCGCGACGATGTGCCCCGCATCCTGGCTTCGCTCGACTGCTTCGTCCTGTCCTCGGAGGCCGAGGGCCTGGGCAGTTCGATCCTCGACGCCATGGCCAGCCGCCTGCCCGTGGTGGCCACCCAGGTCGGCGGCATCCCCGAGGTCGTACTTCACGACGAGACGGGGTTCCTCGTCCCGCCCCGCAACCCGGAGGCCCTGGCCGGCGCGATCTACGAGCTGTACGAGAACCGGATTCTGGCCCGTCGTTTTGGCCAAGCCGGTTACGAGACCGTCCGCGCTAAATTCTCCGCGCGGGCCATGGCCCTCAAGATCATCCGCGTGTATGAACGGCTGGCGGCGAAGAAAGGCGTCCATCTGCATGCCTGAGTTCGTCCTCCGCCTGCTGCGGACGCCGGCCGAATTCGAAGGCTGCGTCGAGATCCAGCGCCGCATCTGGGATCATCCCGACCTGGACATCACCCCCGTCCACAATTTTTGCGCCTCCGTGGAGACGGGAGGCATCGTCCTCGGCGCCTTCGCCGGGCGCCTTCTGGCCGGCTACGTCTATTCCTTCCCGGCCGTCATCCAAGGCCGGCTGGCCCAGCATTCGCACCACCTCGCCGTGCGGACGGAATATCAGGGACACGGACTGGGCAAGAAACTGAAGTGGGCCCAGCGCGAAGAGGTTCTCCGCCGCGGCTTCCGGCTCATCACCTGGACCTACGATCCGCTCCAGACCCGCAACGCCAATCTCAACCTCCACACCCTGGGCGCGGTCGGGGGAACGTATATCGAAAATCTCTATGGTCCCACACCTGCGTTGAGCCTCGAGGAGGGCGTGCCCACGGACCGTCTTCTGATGGAATGGCCGATCGCCTCCGCCCGCGTGGCGCGGCGGGCCGGCGGCGCGCCCGCGGCCCTCGATCCCGGCCGCTGGCCTAAAGCCGTGGAACGCAAGCCCGGCGGCCGCTATCCCGATTTCGCGCCGAAGCGGCCTTTTTATGGATGGATGGAGAAACGGATCCTGGTCGAAGTCCCGAAGTCCGTGACCGATCTCCAGGGCCGCCCCGGGCTCATCGCCTCCTGGCAGAAAGCCATCCGGTCGGCGTTCCACCATTATTTCCGGGCCGGCTGGCGGCTGGAGGATTTCGTCTTCGGCGAGCGGAGCTTCTACGTCCTCAGCCGGAAGGGCCGCTGACCGCGCCTCGCCGGTCGCGGCGCCGTCCCCCCCGATCAGAGATGGATCTTAACGCCGGCGACGATCTTGAAGAAGGACAGCTTGACGGTCAGAGGGGCGATATAGTCGGCCAGCTCGGCGGGTAGCGCCGTGTTCGTCCAAGCGATTCCCGCAGTGATGTTGCTCTCATACGGTCCGGCCTGGACGGCCCATTTTTCCGTTGCCGACGGTCCCCCGAAATAAGCGCCCTCCAGAAGGATGGCTACGGAGCGGTTGGCCCAGACCTCCAATCCAGCCCCGGCGTTGAAGCCGAATCCGCTGACCGTCTTCTCCAGCTTGACGGGAATGGTAAAGAAATCGAAATTCTGGGCGGTGTCGACCCACGATCGGCCGTATCCGATGCTGGAATCGGCGGAAAACGTTCCGGTGAAATACGCCGGTCCGGCCGTCAGGAAGGCGGTGACGACCGGGCCCAGGGCGACGCGGGCGATGGCGTTGAGGCTGATCGGCATGACCGAGAGGGACCCCGTCGCGGGCCAGGACTTCATGCGGCCGTCGGAGTCTGCGCCGGCCATGATCCAGGACAAAGCGTAGTTGCTGAAACCCTCCTCGAAGGACTGCTTCAAGGGCCGATCGATTTGGAGGCGCAGACCCAGGCCGGGAGTGAAAAAATAGGCGCAGGATACGGCCAGGGTCGTCGGATTGCCCAGGGTAAAGTAGAGGGAGCCCGACTCGGCGACGGCCTGCAGATCGAAATAGGGCCCCCAGCCGGCCGTATAGCTGCTCGTGCCTCCCGTGAAACGATTGAATCCCAGGCCCCCGGTGAGGGCGAATTCGAGGCCGGACCGGAGCGGGCTCACGAAGGACCGGCCTTCTTCGCTCGCGGTCTCCCGCGGAGCGGAGGCGGCCTCGGAGAGGACCTCTTCCACATACAAGCGGTGGATATACCCGGTCAGCAGGACGCCGGAGGGAGAGACGAACTTGATCTCGTACCAATCGCCCATCCGGCGTTGGACGGGATAGACGGTCCCCGCTGTCAGGGAGTCGAGGATGACCGGGGCACCCGCTTCGGGCGCCATCCGGATGACGGCGGCCGGGTCCTTGAGCCGGACCTGGAAAGGAGCCTGGGCGGAAGCGACAGCGGCCGTCAGCAGCAGGACGAGCAGCCATCCCCCGTAAATTTCCACATATCGATGGTGTCGTCGCATGACGGCCCTCCTCAATCGAGTGTCTGAAGATGATAACGTCCGGACCGTGCTTTTCGATTCATCGCCGCCCCGGCCGAAGGGACTATCCGAACTTCCGAGATTATAAACTTCAAAACGACGGCTTCAAATTCATCGAATCTCAGAAATCCGGCCGCCGGGGTTCGCCCCAGCGGGCGGAACGACATTCTCTACGGCGATGACCCTCCGAGCCCTTTGCAGGGCTCAGAGGACTGCCGCGTAGCCCTGAAGAACGGTTGTTTTACAGCTTGATCTTCACCCCCGCCACGGCCTGGAAGAACGAAGGATTGATCTTCATCGTCATCGCATTTTTGCTGTAAATGTAATCTACGCCGGTCTGGCCGAGGGTGCCGGTCAAGTTGCCGAAAAGCCCCTTGTAAGTTCCCGTCACGATATCCCAGGTCAAATCTTTAGCCGGGCAGAGAAAGTACTTGCCCTCGACAAAGAGGCCGAACATGGGCGAAACCATGAAGGTGAACCCGGCTCCGACATCGCCGCCGAACGCCGTCCAGGACGTCTTCGGAATCGTCAGTCCGATCTGATACGCATCAATCGTTTCGGAGAAATAGTAATAAGGATATGAGTAGTAGTAATAGGAATAGGCATCCCCGTAGCCGAGCGACGACGCCCCCTCGAAGCTGTTGAGAAAGAGTGTCCCTCCCGCGGTCACATAACCCTGCATGCGGGCCGAGCCGAACCTGGCGACGATATTGAGGCTGACCGGTATGCTTACCAGGGAGCCGGTCCCGTTCCATGGAGAATCCCATATCCCTGGTTGGTAGGAAGGATACGAATAGCTACGCCCCGTCACGGTGTTGGTAAAGTTAAAAGTGAAATTTGAGGTGTTGGGGGAATCGCTTTTCAAATAGCCGAAATTGAGCTGGACGCCGAGATTCGGGCTGAAGAAATATCCCAATCCGCCGCCGAAAAACATCCCGCTTTTCGAAGTCACGTCGATGATCGTATTTTCCGTAATCGGGTCGAAGAAGCCATAGTAAGACGACCATCGATCATTCGCCGTTGTTTGACCCTTCACGCTGGTCATGCCCAGGCCCCCAAAGAGCGAAATCTCCAATCCGGGTCCCAACTCCTGAGCGGCGCTCTCTTCGCGGACGACGGGTTTTTGGACGGGCTCCGGCTCGGTTTTCTGAACCGGCGCCTCGGCCTTGATTTCCTCGACCTGCGATTGGTGGATGAAACCGCTCAAGAGGACGCCGATGGCCGAGCGGTACTTGATTTCGTACCAATCGCCCGTTTTGCGTTCCACCGTGAACTCCGTGCCCACGGCCACCTTGTCCTGGACGATCTCGCCGTTGGCGGCCGGCTCGATCCGGATGACCGCGGCCGGGTCCTTGACCCGGACCTTCGTTTGGGCAGAAAGGGCGGTTGCCGCCAGGAGCAGGACGAGCAGGGCCAGTCCCGCCTTTCCCCACATGTTCCGATGTTGTCTCATGGACTTTCTCCTTTATACGATTTGTTGAATCAGCGGGCCTCGGGGACGAGGTCGACGAGGATCCAGCGCTGATTCACTTTTTCCACGTCCCAGATATAGGTCCCTTCGAAAAGGGTCTCCCGATTTTTCTTGCCCTTGGGCTTGGCCGTGATGGTGTGGCTGAAACGGGCCCGGACGGAGAAATTCGGGTACTTGGCGGCCGCCGTGTCGAACGTCAAGCGAGTCGCCACGCCGTCCATGTCCTCGTAGAGCTTGGCCATCATGTCCACGTTCTTGTACAATTTCTCGTACAGGGCGGGCGTACAGCGGTTCTGGTAGAAGGCCAGCAGCTTGTTGGCTTTGAGGCTGACCACGTATTCGTTGATGATCGAGCCGATTTCCCCCGGGGCCGTCTGGACGATCACGGCCGTGAGTACGGCCTTGGCCCGGTCCAGCCCGGGGTTGGTCCGCAGGGCCCGCTGGGCCGCGTCCATGGCCCCGCGCAGATCGCCCTTCTTGAGAGCGGCTTCGGATTCCTCCACGTCGCCGAGTTCGGCCGGCGGCTTGGGCGTCGCCGTGACCTTGGGCGTCTCCGGGTTCGTCTTGTTCTTGTCGGGCGTGACGGCGTCCGTCTTGGGCTTGTCGGCCGGCTTTTCCTCCGGCTTGGTCCCCTTGTCCGCGTTGGGGTCGGGGGTCGTCTTGTCCGTCTTCTCCGTCAACTTGATGACCGCGCCCCGGTCGTCTTTCGGCTCCCCTTCGCGGCCGGGGACGGGGCCGCTTTTGCGGGTCAGAACAATTGTTCCCAGGGCCAGGACGACGACCACGGCCATGGCCCCGACGATGAGCGGGATGGGCCGTCTCGTCAGGCCCCCCGCGGGCGTCCCAACCTTGGACATCTTCTGCGTCTCTCTCAAGGCCCGGGCCCGGAACCTGTCCCCGATGATCATCCCGTTGGCCTCGGCGTAATGCAGGAGATCGTTGATGAAGTCGCGGCAGGACTGGTAGCGGGCATCGGGATCCTTGGCCAGGACTTTCTGAATAATTGGCTCCAGCCCCGGCGGGACGTCCGCCTGGAACTCGCGCAGGGGATGGGGGCTCTCGTTCATGATCTTGTAGATGACCGTGGTCAGGTTCTCGCCGGAGAAGGGCTTCTCCAGGGTCAGCATCTCGTAGAAGATCGCCCCGAGGGCGAAGATGTCGACGCGATGATCGATCTTGCGCGCCGCCACCTGCTCCGGGGCCATGTAATACGGCGTGCCCATGACCGCGCTGGTCTGGGTCAGGTTGGACATGGGGATCCGGGCGATCCCGAAATCGACGATGTGGGGGCGGCCCTCCTTGTCGATGAGGATGTTGCCCGGTTTGATGTCGCGATGGATGATGCCCTTCTTGTGGGTGCTGTCCAGGCCTTCGGCGATCTCGACGACGAGCCGGATCGTTTCCGCGAACGTCCATTTCTTGCGCGCGGCGAGGATCGTTTCCAGGCTGGGCCCGTCCACGTACTCCATGGCGATATAGAAGACGCCGTTGTCCTCGCCCATGTCGTAGATGGTGACGATATTGGGATGGGCGATGTTGCCCGCCGACTTGGCCTCGCGCAGGAAGCGCTTCTGGGCTTCGACCCGCTGTTCGGGCTGGCTGTACATGTCGAAGCGGATGGTCTTGATGGCCACCGTCCGGTCGATGAGCGGATCGACGCCCTTGTAGACGATCCCCATCGCCCCGCGGCCGATTTCTTCGACGATCGTGTATTTGCCGATGCGGCCTTCCACTGCCGACTCCCTTATCCTTGGTTCCGCGGGGACGGCTTCATGAGGATCGTCCCGCCCAAAGCCCGGCCGGCCCGCCCGCCCGCCTCGCGCAGCCGCCCGACGACGGCCGTGATGTTGTCCGGCCCGCCGTTTTCGTTGGCCGACTCGATCAGGCGGGCGCAAAGGTCCTCGATCCGCTTGGTCTTCTTGAAGAGCTGGCCGATTTTCTTTTCCGGGACCCGCCCGTACAGCCCGTCCGAGCACAGGAACAGATCGTCGCCCGCCCGGAGCTCGACCTGGAAGGTGTCGACCTTCACGTCGTTTTCATAGCCCAGCGAGCGCGTCACGAGCGTCCGGAACGGCGAGCGCTCGATCTCCTCGGGGGTCAGGACGTTCAGCTTTTGCTGCTCGGCCGCCCAGGAATGGTCCTGGCTGATGGGATAAAGCCGTCCTCCGCGGACGATGTAGGCGCGGCTGTCCCCGACGTTGGAGACATAGGCCTGCCCGGGCCCGGCCAGGGCCACGACCAAGGTGGTGCCCATCCCCGCCGCGTTCGGCAGTTTGGAAGCGGCTTCGAAGATCAGCCGGTTGGCCCGCTGGAAAGCCCGCTCCAGAAGGGCCGGCGGGTCCGTGGCCTGGGGGCCGCTCAGGCCGGCCCGGATGTCCTCCTCGAGCGTGCGAACGGCCAAATCGCTGGCTTGGGCTCCGCCGGTGTGGCCGCCGATCCCGTCGGCGACGGCCAGGAGCCAGGGGAAGGGCGGCGGGAGAGCCGTTCCGGTCGAGAGATCCAGGCCGAGGAAGCTGTCCTGATTGTCTTCCCGGACCCGGCCGATGTCCGTCCGGCCGAAGATCTCGATCTCGAGGGCCATGTCTCCTCCGCGGCGTCTCCGGTCAGCTTTTCTTGAAGCGGAGGACGGTTTTGCCGATTTCGATGACCGCGCCGTCGGCGATCACCGTCGGCCCGGACAATTCCTTTTGATCGATCCGGGTCGGGTTGGTCGAGCTTTCGTTGATGATGGAGAATTCCTTCTTCGTATTGTCGTAGCGGATCGTAGCCTGCTCCTTGGAAACCGTCCCGTCGGTCAGCTCGATGTCGTTCTTGCGGGCCCCGGGGCGGCCGATGGCCGTGGCCAGGGTATGAAGCGGGAATTCCTTGCCGGCGTCGGGGCCCTTGTCCACGACGATGGACGCTCCCAGGTTAAGGTAGACCTGCGTCTTGCCCGGGGCGGCATCGGCCTCGGGGGGGACGCGGATGGTCTTGGCCAGGTCGGGCGATGCCGCGGCCGACGCGCGGGAGGCGGGCCGGATGACCGGCGCGCTGCGCGGGCCCGTCTTGGATTTGGACATCAGGCGGAGGAGCAGGACGAGAAGGACAAGGAAGACGAGACCGGCGAGGATCAAGACGATCGTGGAGGAGGTTCCGGGGGAGGAGCGGCTTTCTTCCTTCAACATGGGGACATTGTCCCGGGCCGGGTCGGCGACGAGCATGCCGCGGATCTTGTAGGTCACGCCGATCTTTGGCAGGCGTTCGGTCTTGACCGTCAGGGTGTTCGTCGTACTCTCGTCGCTGATGGTGTACTGCCCGCGCTCCGTCCCGACCGGATTGGCCTGGACGGCCTGGACCGTTCCGCTCACCGTTACCGGGAGGTTATAGTAGCGTTCGGGATGGCCGAAGATATCCCTCAGGAAGATGTCCTGGGCCAGGGCGGACAGGGAGCAAACGAGCAACAGGGTCCCAACCGCCGCGATTCCGAAAGCACCTTTCAATCTCATGACGGTCTCCTCTGCCTTCAATGATGTCCAATGCTATCCGTAATGGACGATTTTGTCAATTTGCCGGGACCGAATCGTGGTGTGTTTGACAAGCGCCGGCCAATTGGGCAGAATGAATCCGTGCCTGCACTGCTTCACCTGGAAATCCCCGGGCGCGAGCCGGTCGCGTATGATCTCGGCAACACCACCGGCATCGGACGCTCCCCGGATAACCAGATCTGCCTGGGCGACGACTCCGCCGTCTCCCGTCAACACGCCATGCTCCGCCTGCAGGGCGAACAGGAATATTACCTGATCGACTTGGGCAGCGCCAACGGCACCGTCCTGAACGACAAGCTGCTGCTCGGCCCGACCCTGCTCAGGACCGGCGACTTGATTAAGGTGGGGGAGGCGGTGATGCGTTTCGAACTCATCGGGCCGTCCCCCGAGGAACAGCAGCTCCTCAACAAATCGCTCATGGAAAAAACCCGGGTCGCCTGGCACATGGCCACCATGGTCATTCTGGTCTGCGACATCCGCCGTTTCACCCGGATCGGGGAGCTCCTGGCGCCCGACCAACTGGCGAAGTTCCTGGGGTCCTGGTTCCGCAAGACCGGCGAGATCATCATGGGTCTGAACGGTGTGGTGGACAAGTTCATCGGCGACGCCGTCATGGCCTATTGGGCCGTGGACGCCAAAAACCCGGCCTTCGCCCAGGAGAACGCGGTCAAGGCCGCCATCCGGCTCCACCAGGAAGCGCGCACGACCCGGGTCCCGGACCACGAGGATTTTGAATTCCGGGTCGGCGTGGGCATCAACCAGGGCCTGGTCACCAGCGGCTCGGTGGGGGTCTCCCAGCGGGATTCCACCATCACGGGTGATTCCGTGACGCTGGCCTTCCGCCTGGAGAGCGCCTGCAAGATCAAGAAAATGCCCATCATCATCAGCGCCGATCTTTACCAGGGCCTCAACGGGAAGTTCCGTTTCATCCCCCTCGGGCAGGTCAAGCTCAAGGGCAAGACGACGAGCCCCGAGGCCTACGGGCTCGTGGTTGATTAGCGCCCCCGGCAAGAAAAAGGGGCCCTCTCCAAATTTCCCGCCCTCAACCGGCTATCCGATTACTGAAATAGGTGGTAATGATTTACTATCAGCAAATATAGTGCTGCCAGAATAAAAAAGACACCCAACCCAATGGCGATGGTTTTCTTGCTAGACATATATGGTGAGAGCACTGCAACGGTCACCATATAAGGAACCCAAGAAACCAAAGTCCCTATAAGAACTAGCCAAGCGTGCTGACTTAAGGCTTTTCCACCTCGCGATTGGCCAATAAAAAAGTATGAAATAAGAGTAAAAATGGGCATTAGTGTCGCTAAGCCAGACCACAGTCTCCGTCCGCTTTCTTCCAAAACAACGATGAGAGTGGTGACGATACCACCCGTAACGAAGTAAATGAGGATATTTTTTATACTCATTTTGTATCTATATTATCAGTTTTGTTGGTTGGTTGAAAATCCGCTCTTGCCTCGTTGCTTTTTATCTATCTTCCTAAAAAGAGGCGTTACAAAAAGATCCCAACCGATCTGCGTTTCGGGCCGGATCATTTACTGGAAGCGCAACCTCCTCGGTAAGCCAGCCGGGCCGATCCGCTCGGCCGATGCACGCTCTCACCGGACTAGACCTGGCCGTTTTTGCGGCCTCAGTCCGCCGCGAGGTTTGAGGGGGATCCGGACATCATCATTAGGTCAAACCTAGCAGATCCTGGACTTCCCGCAGTTCCGCTTCGCCAAATTCGAATTTCCAGTCATTCGCCAGAATTTCTTTCAAGATGGCAGGGCCGTTTATTCGTTCGGGAACCAAAGAAATGAATCTCGAGTATAGATCCGGCGTTATGCGCAGGACTTTGATATAGTCGGCGATTTGATATTTGATTTTGTTGATATTCACGGGATCGAACATGCATTTTTGCGCCATCAAGGGACACGTCACTTTATCCCGTTCGATTCCAAATTCAAAGAATTTCTTACACATACCGCAGTAGTACTTCCCCAAGTTCCGTTCGCCGATGATTTCCATAGAATCGAATCTCATTTCCTGGGTGATACCGAATCGGTTCTTGAGTCCATCAAGAGCATCCTTCAAAAGGGGAAACAAAATGTCCTCCCCCCAGATTTTTTGCATGTCGGTCACGATAAAAAGGATCTCGTTTTCGCGGATGCGTTGGGCCGTCTCGCAGCCACTGAAAACCAAGACAAAACTCTTCAATGTCTGGAGGGGCTGGCGGTTGTGCTCGATCTTCCATTCCGCAAGGAATTCCAGGTAGGTCTCGGCCAAGCGTTTGCCGATCGGCGCGGGATTTTCTTTAAGGAGCGCGGCCATGACCATTTGGGGGATCTTGGGATAGAAGAGCCCCATCTTCTCCAGCCATTCCGTCGACTCCGGCATGAACTTTTCCAGGGCGATCGGCGAATTCACGCACATGGTCGTCATATAAGGACAGACGGGCTGTTCCATGCGAAAAAGCTTTTTGCAGGTGACGCACCAAAAGCGCCCCGAGTCGGAGATACTACCATTGGGAAGGGTCTGGATTTTTTCTATGATCTTTTGTCTTCGATCAAACATTTTTATGCCTCCTCAGGACCCGATGATATTTTATCATACGCAGAGTATAATCCCGTGGGAATGGGATGAAATGATGCCGCTTCCAAAGAGCTTCGAATCCGACGAATACGAGCGGCGAGCGATCATTCTACGTCCTGGCGAAGGCAGCGGGCCGGCGTGCGGACACCGGGACATGACGGAGCGGAGGCACCCATGAAAAAGATCGGGATCATAATCTGCGAACGCTATCAATCGTGCGGCGGGGGAAAATGCTTCCGCGCACTCCGGGAACGCGTCGGAGCGTTCGCGGCCTATCCCAAGAGCGAGCCGGTCGAGGTGGTCGGATTCTCCTATTGCGGCGGCTGCCCGGGCGGGAACATCGAGTCCGTCCCGGAGGAGATGAAGAAGAACGGAGCGGAGGTCATCCATCTGGCCACGGGGTTCGTCGTCGGCTATCCTCCCTGCCCGCACATCCGCCAATTCAAGGAATTCATCGAGAAGCGTTACGGCTTGGCCGTCGTCGTCGGCACACATCCCATCCCCCTCAAGTACCTGGACGTGCACAAGAAGCTGCCCTTTTGGGACCAGGCGAACATGGAGGAATTGGTCGGCGGGCTGCTGCGCGAGGATGCGGCGGTCATGGAAGCCTACAACTAAGGACTTTGGCCCGCCGCGGATTCTCGTATAATGGCGCCATGAGATCCTCCCCCCGGTTCCCGCGCCGCGCGTCGGCGAATACCCGCCTGGCTTACGTCCGTCGGCAGATCGTGGGCCGCGCCCTGGCCTTCGCCTCCCCGTTCGGGATGCGGCACATGCTCTACGCCGATTACACCGCATCGGGCCGGACTCTCGCGTTCGTCGAGGCGACGCTGTTCGCTATTCAGAAGTCCTACGCCAACACGCACACCGAGGACGACTACTCGGGCAAATACATGACCCGGCTCCTTCACGGCGCCGAGCGGCGCATCAAGCGAGCCGTGAACGCCGGCCCGCAGGGTAAGCTCTTCGCCGTCGGATCCGGCTCCACGGGAGCGCTGAAAAAGCTCCAGGAGATCATCGGCGTGTACGTCCCGCCGGTCACCCGGGAGCGCCTCGCCCGCGCCGCGGCGGCGGCGGGCGTAGACCTCGAGGCCGCCGCTGCGGCGCTCAAACCCGTCGTTTTCATCGGCCCGTACGAGCATCACACCAACGAGCTCATGTGGCGGGAAGCCTGGGCCGAGGTCCGGGTAGTAGGGTTCGGGCCGGATGGGGAGATGGACCTGGCGGCCCTGGAGCGCGGCCTGGCCGACCCGGCGATCGCGGGCCGGCCCCGGTTCGGCTCCTTCTCGGCGGGCTCGAACATCACCGGCCTGCGGACAAGGGTCTACGACGTGGCCCGCATCTGCCACCGTCACGGCGTACCGGTGTTTTTCGATTTCGCGGCCGTGGCGCCGTATGTGGACATCGACATGAATAGGGATACGGCGTCGTATTTCGACGCGATCTTCTTCTCTCCGCACAAGTTCCTGGGCGGCCCCGGCAGCTGCGGGATACTGGTCATGAACGAGCGGCTCTACCGGCGCGATCTCCCGCCGACGACCGCGGGGGGCGGGACGGTCGTCTACGTCGGCCGACGTCACCACGACTACGCCAACGACATCGAGACGCGGGAGATGGCCGGCACGCCGCCGATCCTCCAGACGATCCGGGCCGCGCTGGCCATGGAAGTGAAGGAAGGCCTCGGCGTCCGGACGATCGAACGGATCGAGCGCGCCCACCTCCGCCGCTTCCTGGAGGGCCTCGCCGGGATCGAGGGCGTCCGGCTCGTCGGCCGCTATGACACGGGCGATCTCACGCCGATCGTTTCCTTCAACATCGTCCACCGGGACCGGATTCTCCACCCGAAGTTCGTGACGAAGCTCCTGAACGACCTCTTCGGCGTCCAGTCCCGGGCCGGATGCAGTTGCGCGGGCCCTTACGGGCACACGCTCCTCGGCATCGACGACGCGACCTCGCTCCGCTTCCGGGACGTCGTCACCTGCGGGCTCCAGGGCATCAAGCCCGGCTGGGTCCGGATCAACCTCCACTACACGTTCACCCGGCGCGACGTCGACTTCCTACTGAGGGCAATCCGGTTCGTCGCCCGCCGCGGCGCTTCGTTCCTCCGGAGCTACGTGTTCGACTTCGCGACTGGGGAGTGGCGCTTCGCCGGATTCCGGGAGGCGCCCGTCGCGCCCTCGGTGGACGGGGCGTTCTCGACGCGGACCGTCGACCTCTCGAGGCTCGAGGCCCTCCGCGCGGGATATTTCCGCCGGGCCGAGCGCGAGGCCCGACGGATCGAGCGGCGGGGCGCAGTGCGGTTCGTAGCGGACCGGGCTGCGCTCGAGGCCCTCAAGAGTTTTTACTACGCGAGGAGGGCCCCGGCGGCGCGCCCGAAGAACAAGCCGAAAGCCTAGCGAAAACGCCGCGTCCGCGAGACGCCCCGATGTGATATAATGGCTCGAATTTTATCGCGAGGTGATCGCTGTCATGCCCAAGATCGATGTGAATGGAAAGGACGTTGAGCTCAACGAGGATGGATTCCTCGCCCATCCCGAGGAGTGGGACCGGGCCATCGCCGAGGCCCTGGCCCGGTCGGAGGAAGGCCTCGCCTCCCTGTCGCCCGAGCACTGGTCCGTGATCGAGTATATCCGCGATTATTATCTGGAGAAGAACCTAGCGCCCATGGTCCGGAAGGTCTGCCAAGCGAGCGGGTTCTCCCTGAAGCATATTTATGAACTGTTCCCCTCCGGACCCGCCAAGGGGGCCTGCAAGGTTGCGGGTCTCCCAAAGCCCGACGGCTGCGTGTGACGCTTCCCGCGGGCGCTATTTCCGCGGGAGAGAAGCGATCTCTTTCACGGCGTCCACGGCCGCGGCGATATGCGCCTCGGTGTTGAACGGCCCGATCCCGAACCTCACCGCCCCGTGGATCTTGTCCGTGCCCAGCTGCTCGTGGACGAGCGGCGCGCAGTGCAGGCCCGTC
>Ga0315275_10000564_pt1 | contig 30922 bp, 27 predicted proteins | sample YL17G03_0_MG_FD_205557 | JGI IMG/M metagenome (GOLD analysis project Ga0315275, IMG submission 205557) | Sediment microbial communities from Yellowstone Lake, YNP, Wyoming, USA - YL17G03_0 | ecosystem: Environmental > Aquatic > Freshwater > Lake > Sediment | place: USA: Wyoming | collected...
ATACCATCGTAATAGAAAATGACGTCATTGCAAAAGAATACGTTGATTTTTATACTATTCTTTGGAATTATTCTAAAAAAGTGATGTGATATTTTCAGATAAAAAACTGTATCTGGTTATACAACAATTATAACATAATACCGCTCACCTTTATTACTACTTTTCCTCCACACATATTAGTGACAATAGATATGATATTCGGAACTATATCCGAAACTATTGTCATCTTCGAAAAATAAGCGTAATCTAAATACAAAATTGTCGTTGTTGCTGTCACGATTCTGATTACGAGAGGAAGAAAGAATAAGGGTGGTTAAAATGAGATTGATGGGCAGAGGTGAAAGAAGAAAAGTCAACCGCAAGATCGCAGAAGAAGCTGTCGTTAAGGAAAGAGCTGAAAGAAGCAGGGAAAAGAATCGCAACATTGCCATAGGAATTGTTGCTATGCTGATAGTTTTTGCTTTCCTATATTTTTTCGTGGTGACACCTACATTTGTTATGAAACCCAACTTAACAAAATTAGCCCTCACATCGCCTTCAGATATAGGGAGCGACCATGTAAACTGGGTGCTAAACGAAGTGGGCGCTTACAAGCTGCATTCTTACCTGCTATTCGGGGAGCCGCCAGTGATCGAGTCTGTAATAACTGACCAGAACAGAAAATTTACCACGACAGTAATAGATAATTACCCAACAACTGTAGGGGGCGCTGCAAATAACCCGGACATACGCTTTTCAATGAACAGTGCAGGCTTTATGACCTTATACGCAGCCCCAGACGTTTTGGCAAAGGCCCAAGAAATGAGAAAATCCGGCCTGATAAAAGTAGAGATATTGAAAGATGAGTTTACCATGGCAGTGAAGGGTTACAAAGCCATCTATGATTCCCTGCCTGCTTAGTTTCATTATGAACAAAAATGTCCTGTTAGGTAGTGAGGTGATTTAATGGAAATATCAATCGTTGTCCTGAATTTCGTAATCAGCATGGTTGTTTCGACTATAATAATATATATCGTAACGAAACTCCTTGGCGAGAAGGAAGGGTTGGGATCAGCTGTCGTGGCAGCCTTTGTCGGTGCCATAGTTTACACGTTGGCATATTATTTCCTGGGAACTGGCCTGCTGGCAGCCGGCATCGGCGGCATTGCATGGCTGGTTGTATTGGGAAGCATCTATGAAATCGGATGGCTCAAGTCGCTACTGATAGCAGTCATGGTGTGGGTCGTTGTAAGCATACTAAGCTTCCTTCCGACAGTCGTGGGTCCGCTATAGGAGACAAAGAAAGGAGCAACATTGATTGACGGGATGCATAGGTGACTTAATATGAAAATGAAAGGATTTTTTGGAACTTTGGCAATCATTGCTGTGGTAGTGCTGGTAGTTCTGGTTTACTACGGAATTGTGACCCTTCATTTGGTTGGATGATTGAAGTTTGAGGCGTGATTGAAATGACAATGAAAAATGAAGTATCAATGAATTGGTCAAAGATTTCAGTGGTTTCAGTGATAGCGTTCTTGGCAGGCTGGCTGATGTTTGGCCTTCTTGGTGCTGTGGTAATAGCCGTTATAGTCTTGGCTTTGATGGGAATATTGAAAGTCAAATGAGATATTTCCTTGAATTCCGGAATGAGAGACAAATAGAATGATAGAAGAAGAATATGGAGGTAGATAATATGGAATCTATAAAAGGCAACACGTTGCCCTTTAGGGATACGATAGAACTTAGTGGCCTGATAGGCAGAAAGGTGCTAACAAAAGATGGGAAAAAAATCGGAACGGTGAAATCAGTACACATACATCCCCGAGAGTTAACAATAGAGGGAATATTAATCGATCCGGGTTTTTTTGATGCATACCAGTTTATAGGCGCAGGCTATATAGGCTCGATAACTGATGAAGGTATCGTATTGAACATAATTCCAGTCACGGAATATGTGGGGGTGAAGGTCTTTGATTTCAGAGGAAAAGAAATTGGAAAAGTCAAAGAAGTTAACCGTTCCAAGCAAACAAACACGCTATTGTCAATATTAGTGGATCGTAATGGGAAAGAAGATGTGATAATCAGGGCAGACTACATAGCAGCAGCTGGGAAAAACATAGTACTGAGAGAACCCTTCCCATTTTAACCAGTAACGTAAAGCCGAAAAATTGACAGGTGGAAAAAGGATAAAAAAGATAGTGAGTATCAATATGGCAAAAAAAGTAGAGGCGGACGAATGACTGCAGCTAAAAACCGCGCTAAAGGCAGAGCGAAGACAGGCAGTCGTCCTGGTGGAAAAGGAATGGTCAAAAACCGTCCAGCGGGCAAAAACATTATGAAGACTTAAACGTTTGGAGCAAGAATTCTGGGGACTTCTGTCCCCAGTTTATAATATTTTAACCATTTTCCACTGAAAAATATCCGATTCTAACCGGTTTCTACAATAATCTTGATATACGAAAAAACAGATAATTTTATACGTGAGCTCAGATGGATAAACTTTGATTTACCATCACGTTTATAAATATAAGATTTATGGCATATCTGAACTATCCGCCACTAAATCGTTTCGAGCCCACCGAGTAATATTGCACATAACGTATCGGCTTATGCGAAGTCCACGAAGTGGATTTGGGAAACTGAAGTGCAACGAGGTTTCCTCTAAATCGCTGTTATATTCGTCGGAGCGTAGCGAAGACCGAGCCAAAGTGCAACGGTTTTTGCGAAGCAAAAATTGGTGAAGAGTAGCTGAGGGGCACTACAGTTTATTCTTTTTCCCCAGTAACTGCACCAACAATAATCAGAACAATTCCACCGATTAATAACGGAATCATATATGCTGCATAAGGTATTGATGAAGTACTGTACAATCCAAATAGATGGCTTTGTGTAGTTGTGAATACACCTGCAACTATTCCAATAGCTAACAAAACAACACCAATTATTATTAAAGATTTGTTCATTTTTGACACCTCCCGTAATACATAAAAATAAGGTAATATATAAAAACTTTTTCTTGTGTGCCCCGAAGCTATTGAATATAACAACTATTAAACGAACTCTTAGTGCAGTTAATCAACTAATTCGGGACACAAAGACCTCAAGACGACGCAGATATATACGCATGTTGCGAACAAAAATATCAAGAAGCTGGCGAACCTGATTTAAGGTTCTTTACAGATGTTTCGCCGCTTTGCCCGCGACGAGTGTCGCAAGCATCACCAGCGGGAAAACATAAAGCGCGGTGAACGTGCCGAGGCCGAGCGTAATGAAAATCAGCGGCACCTGCGCCCCGGCGATGGTCGCCAGGTCGTTGTTCCATCCAAGCGTGCCTATGACCTTGCCCTTGTCCGCGGCAGCGAAGGCCTCGCTTATCCTGGAGAACGTCCATATGTCTATCAGGCCGCCGGCCACGCCTATAAGAGCGGCCACGATGAAATAGTGCGGCAGCGCGTTTCCGAACACCATTATCGTCGCCGCAGAGAAATGAGCTACGATGCAGAGCGGCAGCCAGTATTTTCTGATGCGCTTGTTGGATATCCTTCCGACGACGAAATTGGTCCCTGAGAAAAGCACGCATTCAGCGATTACTACGAGGGACACGGTGCTACCGGGCAGGCCCAGCGTTTTTAGCGCGTAGCGTGCGAAGAAGAACACGAACGCGGAGAACATCGCCAGGTCCATGGTCTTGAAGATTATGTATTTCCAAGTCTTCTTCAGGAAGGCGAAAGACGGCTTTGCGGATTCGCCGCTCCTCTTTTTGTCGGCGAACTTGTATATCATCAGGACCCACACCAGCCCCGCGGCCAGTATCAGGTAGAATGCAGAAGGAATCCCGAACCTGTCGATGAAAAGCCCTGGTATCAGGAAACCTATTATCCACCCGAGGCTTGACATGCCGTTGAACATGCCGACTTTCCTGTCAGGATCTTTATTTACGAACCTGAGCGAGTAAATGAATATCGTAACGAACATGAGCGCGCTCGCTACCCCTGAAATTATTTTGAAAACCGTTATGAGCAGTATGTCGGTCGTCTGGCCTATCATGAAGAGGCATGAGATGAAAACAAGCCCGCCCACTATGAGGAATGAGCGCTCTCCATGCTTGTCGGTGAAGTGGCCCAGGACTGGTTTGGCTATGAACGAGAACACGTCGCCTATGGACAGGAGGAATGCGAACATGACTATCGAGATGTTAAGCGATGAGAAATACATCGTGGGTATGAGCATCGCGAAAGCCATGAAGACCGTCTGGAAGAAGCCGAAAAAAGCCCCTGAAAACAGTCTCGCTCTCGAATCGTCCGTCATTTCCGACACCATAACCCTTTTCAAAATCCATTTTGGTCTTATTTGCCATTTCTTATTTATTAACATTTCAAAATATTAAGCATGTTCGATTTCGATAGGGATTTCGACCTGGAAATAGGCTTCAGCATGGTGACGAAGAGGAGCAACAAGTTCACGCTGCTGTGGAAAATCCCCGGAGAAGAGGTCACGGGAGGCGTGGCAAGCTCCCCTCTAAGATACAAGAACCTTGTGATATTCGGCTGCGGAGACCACTACCTCTACGCCCTGGACATCGCCACAGGGGAAATGAGATGGAGATTCAAGGCAAGCCAGCTGTTCATCGACTCAAGGCCATCAGAGGAAGGCGGCGTCATATACATAGGGTCTTACGACGAGCATGTCTATGCGATAAACGCGGAGAACGGGAAAGAGATCTGGCGCTTCAGGACAGGCGGCAAGATTTACGCTTCGTGCATCGTCCGCGATGGAAAGATTTATTTCGGCTCGCAGGACGGCTTCGTATATACCCTCGACGCCAAGACCGGGAAAGAGATCTGGCGCTTCAGGACAGGAGCGGAGGTGGGTTCCGCCCCTACCATACATAACGACGTCTTGTACATAGGCGGCTACGACCAGAATCTTTATGCCCTCGATCCGCAGACAGGCGAGGAGATGTGGCGCCTTAAACTGGGTGGCAGCATATCCAACCCGCAGCCGCACATAGCGGAAGATGATGCGCTCTATGTCGGCTGCATAGACGGTAATGTCTATGCGATAGACATCGTGCAGCGGAAAGAGAAGTGGAGGTTTAGGACGGCAGGATGGATTCTCGCTTCTCCAATGCCGGCCGGAGATTTAATTTATTTTATTTCAAGCGACGGCAACATATATTGCATAGACAAGGACGGCGCGCTGGTCTGGAAGTTCATGACCGACGCCTACATGGACGGCTCAACCGAGGCCTTGGTGCATAAGGGCGTCGTTTATTGCGGGTCCTCCAACAATAACTTTTACGCTCTAGACGCCATGATGGGAAAGGAGTTGTGGCGCTTCAGGACCGATGGCGAGATAATATCCGCGCCCCTGATGCACGAAAACAAGCTTTACTTCGGTTCTTTCGACTGTCATTTTTACTGCATCGACATCAAGGGCAGGGAAGTCTGGCGCTTCAAGACGAGCTCTAGCGTCAAGTGGAAAGTCCCGCCCGCTTCAGAATGGTTCGAGTTCGAGGTCAAGATAGATGAAGAACCGGATGAGTCGATAAGGGAATATGGCAAAGGCGTGAACGTTGCATCCGCCGAATTCTCGAAAAGCGAATACTCTTTCAAGAGCGAGTACGCCTCAACGTCAGAGTACCGCACGAAATCAGAATACAGGTGACTATTTGGACTTTTTCCTCTTGCCGTTCTTGTGGTGGTTGCCCCTTCTGGGCTCGACTCTTTTCCTGAGCTTCTCGAGGAACGAGGAGTTCTCGCTGCTCGTCAGCGCTTTTGCGGCGCCTATCGCGGTCGCGAATTCAGCATGGCTAGGGACGACAGCCCTGCCGCCGAACGTGCGCACGGCGTCCTGAAGCTTTTTCATGAGCATTTTGTTCCTGGTGACCTTGCCTATGAACACTATGTCCTTCTCGAGGCCGTGGTTTCTCGCGGCGAACGTCGAGAGCGTCCCGACGACCTCGCCTACCATGTTTATGAGCCCCAGCGCAATGTCATGCTCGCTGGTGTCGTCGGAAAGCTTGCCGAAATTCGCCGCTGTGGCTTCCGCCGATATTTCGCCTATGCCTTTGCCCACGATGTCCCTCACCGTCAGGTTTATTTTTTTTATGTTCCCCTTCTCCGCGAGGAGCTCGAGGTTGTTTATGTCGTCCTTGTTAAGAAGAAGCTTGAAAAGCCCTTTAAGCGTACCTCCACCTACGCCGGTGCCGCCGACGTGCTTTATTACCTTGCCGCCGTCTGTCACGGCGACCATAGCGGTTCCGGTACCGATGCTGACCACGAAGCATTTTTTCTTGCCCGTCAGAGCCATTCCGCCGAGGCCGATTGCCTTTATCTCCTCGACCTTTTTCACAGGAATGCCGAGCAGCGATTTGTTAAGCTTGCCTGCGCCGCCGCCAGTCGCGGCGACCGCCGTGACCATGTCTATGCGCATCCTGTTCTCTGTGATTATTTTTCCCAAGCAACCAGCTGCGGAAGCCATGGCATCGCTCGCATGTATGGCTGTGAAGCTGCTTATCTTGCCGTTCCTCATCATGACGCCCTGCGTCGTCGAGCCGCCTATGTCGATGCCTACAATCATATGTAAATAATTCTAAAACTGTATATAAAAACAATTTCCAGCTGCTTTGCGCTTCCGGATACTTACTTACAGAACGGGCACTTTCCCATGTTGCCGTCGCACCTGACTTCCTTCTTTATCTTGTCGCAGAATGCCTTCTCGCCCAGGAACCACTGACAGAATGTTTGGCCAGGGGTATCGGGGCTGGCTACTGCAGGAGGCGCCATGGGAGGGGTTTCAGTCTTCTTAACGTCTTGTTCGGCCATGTTTAAACGTATGTTTAAACATTTAAATTCCTATATTAGCCCAAACATCCCGAACAGCGCCAGCAAAACGCCCAAGAATCCCTCGCCGCCGATGAGGCCGGCTGCGATGAGTTGGCCCCTTTCAGTCCAGCCTTTCTTGTCTGCGAGGTAGCGGATTACGCCACCCGCGAACAGCGGGAAGGAAAGCTCGATGGGCGCGTAAAGGCCGATGCCAAATGCGATTGGTGCGATGCCCTGTTTGAAGTAAATTGAAAGCAGCGTCATTACGCCACCCACGACCGCGCCCCAGACGAGATACTGTGAGATACCGCCTGCGGACACGATCGCTGACAACGCGACGGCCTGCGGCGCGGGCAGGTTTACGCTGCCGAGCTTGTACATATAATTCAGCGCTACCAGGACTACGCCTATAACGATGCCGGAGGAGAAAACGCTTATTACCTGCGCCTTAATCTGGTCTCTGGGCTTCGTGCCGACCATATGGCCTGCTTTCAGGTCCTGCATGAAGTCGCCTGCCATACCAGCGGAGATGCACAGTATCGCCGCCAGCACGACCGCCACTACGGGGTCGAGCTGCACGAACAGGAGAACGATTATAAGAATAGCCATGGCGAAGACTTCCATGGGGTCGATGTTTATCTCGCCGGTTATTCTCGCCGCGATGTAGCTTACAAGGAATGCGCCGAATATCGACACGATTGCAATCACGACATTCAGCCTCAGCGCGAGGCTCAGCAGCACGGCGAACGCGGCGATGGCGATGAACCACCACCTGCTGCGCTTTTCTTTTTTCCACGCGCCCTTAAGCATCGGTACGAAGGCCGGCAGGCCTTTTAACAGGAAGTATATGATGCTCGCGCCTATTATCACGCCTATACCGAAAGGCTTGGTGACTGTCATGATGGCCACCGACTTGTCGGCGAAGGCGCCGAGCATGACCATGGCGGGCACGGCTATGAGGTAAGACGCGACCGCTCCGGCGAACCATATAGCGGTGAATTTCAGCCCGATGAGGAAGCCGCCAGATAACGTGACGAGGCTTATGCCCGAGCCAAACGAAAAGTAACGCGCGGCCGAAAGTTTGAGCGAGTCGAGGTTGAAATAAGACGGGAACACCTGGAAATAGTCGCGTATTATCGTAAACAGGCCGGCGATGCCGAAGAAAGCGAACACCATCTTCGCCTTTCTGCCGCCCTGGTCGCCCGCTTCGAGGAGTTTCGCCGTCGCAGTCCCGTCCGGGTAAGGAAGCTTCAGCTTTTCAATCATCTCTTCTCGCAGAGGTATCGTGAAGAGCACGCCCAGCAGGCCGCCGACGATTGCGATGAACATGATTTCAAAAACGGAAATTTCAAGTCCCATGAGCCAGATGGCAGGGACCGTGAAAATTATCCCCGCCGCGAGCAGGCCTCCGGTCGAAGCGGCGGTCGCAGCGACGTTGACCTCGTTTTTGTTGGTCCTGCCGAAAAGCTTGAGCAGAGCGAACGACATTATAGTCGCGGTGATTATGGGCCAGTACACCCCGCCGGCCTTGAGACCGGCGTAGGCGGAATACATGCACACGACAGCCGAGAGAATCACGCCGACGAGAACCGCCTTCCACGTGAACGCAGATTGATTTCCAGAACTCTTGGCCGGTTTTTTTGCCATTGATTTTCACATTAGACTAGGGCGCTTATATATTTGCAGGCGGCTTTTACGTGGTTTGTCGAACCTTATTTGCCCTTCAGATAGTAAGCATGCTTCAGCCAGAGTTTCTTGAAAAACGGAAGCGTCAGTGTGGAAAGCATGAAAGCGAACGCGGGAACGATGGCATTAAGCCAAGCGTATGAGATATTGATTGCCTGCAGATAAAAACCAATCGCGAGATACGTGAACAGGACAAGCAAGCCCCTCCTCGCATAGCTGGTTTCCCAAGCCTTGTCCGCCTCGACGCGCTTGTTCCTTTCTTCGATTTTCCTAATTCTTTCTTCCATTTCCTTAGGCGCTGCCATAATTTAGAATTGCCAGAGCAGCTTAAATCTTTTTTCAATGGCACTGGATTACATATCCGTATTGTTTTCCTCTAGCATTTTTATCAGTTGTTCCCTGGTCACAAGGCATCTAGGCTTATACCCGTTTTGTGCGTTGCTTAAAAGATTCCTGTGCGACTTGTTCGGCGAATCCGCCCCTCTCGAAGACGATACCCTTTTCAACACCTTGTAGTATTCCAGCGTTCCATGCGCAAGCCTTTCTTCCGCGACTTCGGTGCCGTTGCCGCTGGACTTTAAGTGTATCCTGTAGAAAGGCGCTTTGCCCGCGACGACCGTCCCGTTTTTTTCCAGCGGCGCGGCAGCGTAACCCTTCCACGGTCCCGCATATACGTTCTTTTCGTATTTCCTGCCTAATGCGAGATAAATCATAAGCTCTTTTTGTAAAAAAGCCTATATATAATTTTATATATATTTTAAAAAATAATTATGCATTTTAATACATAAGGTCTTTAGGCAATATCTTTAGCGGGAAATTAAAAATGAAGGTTCAGTAAACGGGGAAGTGCCTGCACAGCTCCCTGACTTCCCCTCTGACCTTCGCCAGCGCGGCGTCGTCTTTGTGGTTGTTTATTGCCTTGTTCATGAGGTCGGCTACGTGCTTCATCTCGCCTTCCTTCATGCCACGCGTTGTGATGGTCGGCGTGCCCAGGCGGATGCCGCTCGGGTCGAAAGGCGAGCGCGTGTCGTAAGGGATTGTGTTCTTGTTTACCGTTATGCCCGCCTTGTCTAAAGCGCTCTCGGCCTCGCCGCCGCTCAGGCCTTTTTTTGTCAGGTCAACGAGTATGAGGTGGTTGTCCGTCCCGCCGGAGATCAGCGTGAAGCCGTGCGCCATAAGTGCGTCCGCGAGCGCTTTCGCGTTCCTGACGATCTGGTGCGTGTATTCCCTGAACTCGGGTCGCGCGGCTTCCCTGAAGGCGACCGCTTTCGCTGCTATCGCGTGCTCGTGCGGGCCGCCTTGCATGCCCGGGAAAACGGCCTTGTCAATATCCTTTGCAAAGCGTTCTTTGCACATTATCATCGCGCCTCTCGGTCCGCGCAGCGTCTTGTGCGTCGTAGTCGTGACGACGTCCGTAAACGGGAACGGCGACGGGTGGACGCATCCGACGATGAGCCCGGCGACGTGCGCGATGTCCGCCATCGATATCGCTCCGGCTTCCTGTGCGATTTCCGCGAACGCCTTGAAGTCGATTTTTCTCGGGTACGCCGTAGCGCCGGATAAAAGGATTTTCGGCTTTTCCTGCAGCGCGATTTTTCTCACTTCATCATAGTCGATGAGATGCGTCTTCGGGTCGACCCCGTACTGCGCGATCTTGTAGGCGCGGCCGGAAAAGTTCACCTTGTGGCCGTGCGTCAGGTGGCCGCCCTGCGAAAGATTCATGCCCATCAGCGTGTCGCCGAAATTCATCAATGCGAAATAGACTTCAATATTCGCAGGCGAGCCCGAGTATGGCTGCACATTGACGTGCTCGCAGTCGAACAGTTTCTTCGCGCGCTCGATGGCAATGTTTTCGACGATGTCCGTGAACTCGTTGCCGCCGTAGTATCGCTTTCCGGGATAGCCTTCCGCATATTTGTTGTTGAATACGGATCCGAGTGCCTGCAAGACAGCTTTGCTCGGGAAGTTCTCCGAAGGGATGAGTTCCAGGCCTTCGTTTATTCTTTTCGTCTCCTGCTCGCCGAGCCCGAAAATCTCCGGGTCAGTGTCCTTTAGGTTGTCCTTCCACACATCAATCACCAAAGCCTCATTCATTCCGAATTATGAAATTTGTCCGGTTATCTTGACGGCCCTTCCGATAGGTCGATCTGAATATATTTTGCAAGCATCGGGTGGACGCGCTTGACCTCGTTGTAAAGCTCCCACGCAATCCTGCGGTACGAAATGTGCCCTTCCTTTCCCGAGCGCAGCTTTATGAAATGGTACAGGCCGCGCAGGTTCCATGTGAAAAGCGTGCGCTTGCGATACGCAAGAGGAACGACATACTGCGCCTCATTCGGGAAGCGCTCCGCAATCTTCTCATAAGCGTGCTGCGCGCTTTCCATCGCTTCGCGGAAGCGCTTCTCCAGGCCGGCGTCTATTATCTCCTGCGGTGTTTCGTAGCCATGCGCGATTGTGAGCGGCTGGTTCGTCTGCGTTGCCATGCGATGACGCTGGATGTCGCGGAACGCGCCGTAGTCTGTAAGAATGTCGAAAGTGTAGTAAACATGCTCGAGCTCGCGCATGGGCTGGTCATGCCTTCCCATGCGTTTCATGTACTCGTCGAAGATGCGCTCTTTTTCGCTCGCATCCATTCTCTTCACTCCTCTCAGTATGTGCGCGTAAGGTTCATGCGAATACTTGTAAATTATAGAGGCGACGATTTTACTTTCCGCGTCCTGGTCGTATTCGACCAGCGTCACGGTTTTGCCTGGGTTGGTTTCGGGTTTCGTCTCTCTCTTGCTTAACGTTTCTTGCATCACCTTGTCGGTTTCGAAAATGTAATGGTTCTTTTCGGCGTATTTCAGCAGCGTTGGGATGACCTTGATGACCTCGTCTTTCATTCCCCTGCCGATGTTGTTCATCTCGGGAAGCGGGTGGGACATGAGCTTCGTGAGCATGCGCTCGAGCGAGCGGGCGTTTATCGTAATCGAGAGGTTGGTGAGCGTCGATGCCGGGAGTAAATAGCGCGCGGCGTCGCACGCCCTCGCTTTTGTTACGGACTCGTAAGCTTTCTCGTTCATCCCGATCGGGCGTGGAAAGCGCTCCTCCATGAACTTTGACAGTTTGGGCATAAGCTCGAGATAAACGTCGAAAAGAGAGCTGCACGTTTTGGAGTAAAGCTCGGCGAATTCCGACTCCATCACGTTCGCCGGCCTGTAGAACTTGTCGCGGTCGAAAATCTGGTAGCGGGTCGATTTCTCGGTGTAAGAAGCGAGGCGAGAATCTTCGATTGCTTTCGTGGCGAGTATCGAGACGTTCTCGGCTGCGATGCTGGCAACCGCGTGCTCCGCGACGCTGGAATGGCCGTAACCGACTACCCACTGTTCGTGGAACTTGCGTGCCTTCTCCTTCGCCTGCGAGTAGTCTATCCCTTTCTCGGAGCAGACCCGCACGAACTCGCCCATGTCGATGTCCTTGCTCTTTATCAGCTTCAGCAGGTTTTCGCGGAAGCTCGCCGGGCTGCGCGAAACGTATGCGAAAAGCACGGCGACGACCTCTGGCGGGAGGTTATATATTACATATATATCCTTGTCTATGCTGGTGACGTGATTCCTCAGAATCGCCTCGTCTTCCTTCGAAAAATTCGGTTTGTTACCCATTCCGTACAACCCCCGTTAAACCCCGATGAAAAGATTATTCGTTCAAATTTTATAAGCGTTTTTGACGTTAAGATGGATATCGATGTAAATTTAAAACCAATTTAAGATAAAACTAAGCATGTACAAGGTTCCAGGAATTCCATTATTTCCGTCATACTGCATCACGGAGCCTGTGGATGGGAAAGATTTTTTGGCGAGCATGCTCACCGAGCTTCTCGGTAGTAATTATAAAGACAAAATAAACCTACTTAAAATACATGCTCCAACGGATAAAAGCTGCAGACCGATTGAAGATTTGGTTATAAATGACGGCAATACCATCAACGTAAAAGTTCTGAGAAGACAGATAAGGGAAAAGTTACAGGAAGATGGCTTTAAGTGTGCCGATTTTACTGGCATCGGGGATATAGCATTAAGCGACGGTACAAGAAGCATTGTTGTTAACGTAACTCCTTATGTCGAAGACACGATTAGAGTTACAACCTTTGAAATCGAAGGAAAACCGGAAAGAAACCCATGTAAGTTAAAACCAGATATGGCAGATACTCAGGTTTAATAATTTAAACTCCCGGCGCAATAATTTTTCATCGTGATACCTATGAATTCTTACGAAGTTATAATCATCGGCCTCGGCCCTGCGGGCTGCACCGCGGGCATTTATGCGACCAGGTTCGGGCTCAAGACGCTGGTTATAGGCAAAGAGCCGGGCGGGCAGGCCAACGAAGCGTACGAGGTCGACAACTATCCCGGCCTGCTCAGGATGAAGGGCATAGAAATAATGAACAGGTTCCGCGAGCAGACCGAAGCGCTCGGGGCTAAAATCCTTTACACGGAAGCCGTGGACATAAAGAAGAAAGGCGGGGGTTTCATAGTCAAGACGGAAAGCGGGGAATACGAAGCGAAGTCGGTCATAATCGCGACCGGCGCAAAGAAGCGCAGGCTCGACATCCCGGGAGAGAACGAGCTGCGCGGCCGCGGCGTCTCGTACTGCGCGACCTGCGACACGCCTTTCTACAGGAACAAGACCGTCGCCGTCGTCGGCGGAGGAAGCGCGGCTGTCATGTCTGCGCTGATGCTTACGGAACACGCCAGGAAAATTTATCTGGCATACCGCAAATGCAAGAACGACATGCGCGCCATGCCGGCCTGGGTCAAGATGGCAGAGGAGAACCCCAAGATAGAGATGGTCTTCAACGCGATACCGAAAAGGATAGAGGGCAGCAATCTCGTCGAAGCGATAGTTTTCGAGAAGGAAGGCAAAGGGCTGAAACTGAAAGTCGAGGGTGTGTTCGTCGAGGTTGGCTCGATACCGCAGACGGAGCTTGCTCAAAAGCTCGGCGTGAAAATCGACGACAATGGCAAGATAAAGGTCGGATGCGACATGGTGACTAACATCAAAGGTGTGTTCGCCGCCGGCGACGTGACCAGCGGCTCCGCCGACTTCGAGCAGATAATCACGTCCGCCGCGGAAGGAGCAAATGCCGCGCGCTCCGCTTACAAATATGTCAGGAAGCGTGACTGATTTTTGGCACAAGGCACCCTGACAAAATACTAATAAAGATTAATTGCAAATAAAATAACTATTCAATTAATTTTCAAATTTCATAGTGGGGATGGGGTGATGGATTATGGCCGAAAATGTTGCGAAGGTTGATCCTTTCGAGTCTGCGCAGAAGCAGCTCAAAAAGGCGATAGATGTTCTCAAGATGGGCGATGACGTTTACGAAGTTCTCAAGAACGTGAACGAGTATCTCGAGGTTTCTATTCCCGTGAGAATGGACAACGGGAAGATTCGCGTTTTCAAGGGCTACCGCGTGCACCACAACAACATGCGCGGGCCTTACAAGGGCGGCATACGCTTCCACCCCGACGTTAACGTCAGCGAAGTAAAGGCTCTCGCGTCTTGGATGACTTGGAAATGTTCGGTGGTCGGCATCCCGTACGGCGGAGCGAAGGGCGGCGTCGTATGCAACCCGAAGGAGATGAGTGAAAGCGAACTCGAGCGGCTGTCACGAGGCTACATCCGCGCGGTCGGCGATTTCATCGGCCCGAAGAAGGACATTCCAGCGCCCGACGTTTACACGACGCCGAAAATAATGGCGTGGATGATGGACGAGTTCTCGAAAAGGAAGGGGTACAACGCGCCCGGCGTGATAACAGGCAAGCCGGTCGATGCGTTCGGCTCCGAGGGACGCGAAGAAGCGACGGGCTTCGGCCTCTACGTCATCACGCGCGAACTGCTCAAACACCTCAGGCTCGACCCGAAGAGAATGACGGCCGTGATACAGGGTTACGGAAATCTCGGCCATGTGGTCGCGGACAGGTATGACAAGATGGGAATAAGGGTCATCGCCGCTTCGGACTCGAAAGGCGGCATATACAATCCCGACGGCCTCAGGCCGGCTGACATAATGTCCCACAAAGACAAGACCGGCAGCGTCGTGGGCCTTAGAGGCACGAAGCAGATAACCAACGAGGAGCTGTTCAGCCTGAAGTGCGACATCCTCACGCCATGCGCGCTCGAGAACGTGATAACGAAGGAGAACGCGCCGAAGATACAGGCGAAGTTCATAATCGAAGGCGCGAATGGCCCGACGACGCCCGAAGCGGACGAGCTGCTTTTCAGGAAAGGCATTATTATCGTGCCCGACATCCTCTCGAACGCAGGCGGCGTGACGGTCTCTTATTTCGAATGGGTCCAGAACAACATGAACTATTACTGGTCGAAAGAGGAGGTCAACGAACGCCTCGACAGGCTCATGACCAAGGCATTCAAAGACGTCACCGACCTCAGGGACAAACACAAGGTCGACATGAGGACGGGTGCATATATCCTTTCTGTCAAGCGCGTCGCTGAGGCGATGAAATGGAGAGGCGTCGCTTAGGTGATATTATGACAGGCGCAATAGATCTGGACGACGCGTCGCTGAAAGCCTTCCTTGGCAAGAGCAAGGTGACGCTGATTGACTTCTACGCGGACTGGTGCGGCCCGTGCCAGGCGCTGAAACCGGTGATAGACGAGCTCGCCGGCGAGATGAAGGGCAAGGCTGGGATAGCGAAAATGGACATTGACCAGAACAGGGAAAGCGCAGAAAAGTATGGCATAATGTCGATTCCCACGATGCTCATATTCAAGGGCGGCAGGATGGTCGACCGCCTCGTCGGGGCGCTGCCGAAGGACATGATAAAGCAGAGGCTCGGCAAGTTCACTGAATAAGAATAAAGGGCACAGCAATTATCCCCTTAATTGCCTCTGTAATTAATTTATATAATTGCAAGGCAATTATTTAATAACATGTCAGCAGTGTCTTCTTCGAAGAATTGGCTGTTAGCCGCTTTTGTTATATTATTTTCGCTCTTTATTTCGCTTTCTTTCGTCAGCGGCGCGTATTTCCCGACCATAAGATTCGACATGCCTACCGTCGACCCCAACGGCCGAGTAGTCGGCATGTTCGTGAAAAACGAGAAGATAAACCTCAATTTCAACTTCACTTTCGACTACCCGTTCCCCGTGGCCGGCGAAAACGACACGCTCATCATAGCCGAAGTTTGGAGGGCCGGCAATAAGCTCGAGTCGAAAGCCGTGTCGCTGAGGAAGTTCCTTGAGAAATACAACATAGTGAGCAACGGCAAATACGCCTTCCAGCCGATTTACTTCAACTTCTCCGCGAACGTCGAGGGCAAGAATGTCTCCTACACGCCGGTTAAGTTCACCTATAGCGTTAACCAGCAGAGGAGAGCGCCGTACGAGGGCGAGGATGATAAAAAATGGACGGTTTCCGGAAGGATAATACAGGATCCAGGGGACGGAACTTATATTTACAGCAATTACTGCTCGGGTCCGTGGGACTTCAGCGGAGAGTCCGGAGGGACGGGAATAGGTAATTATTGTTACAGGCAGTCGGGAAGTGTTGAATGCAGAAAGGGAGGCGAGCTGGCGAATGAATGCAAAGACAACGCTGGAAATGGCTGCCAGCTTTGCTGCTCTGGAATGTTTGTAATGAAGAATACAACCACTGCTCTTTGCACAAGGTCCGGCCTGAACGGGGATTGTTATTGCGCCACTTTATTGGAAAACCCAGCAGGTGATTGCCAAGATAATGACGTACTTGGTACCCAACATTGGTATTGTGATATGAGGCGCGGAAGCCTCGATACCACTCTTACTATACCATCGCCATACTATCGCGGCGAAACCGGAAGCGATTGCTGCATCGAGCAGTCGGAGCTTGGTTTCAGATGCAATACGAGTACTTACGGCATGGGAGCATGCCTGAGAAACTCGGAAAAATCACTGCAGATATTCAAGGGCGCGTGGGACGAATATTCAGGCCAAACTTCGTGGACCGCGTCCGTGCAGAAAGGCGCGATTCTTTACGTCGAGGTCGGCGACAGCAGGAACGTCCCTAACGAACCGGCCGTGACGCCCAACATACCTAACATCAAGTGGGCATCCGCGCATTCCTGGAAATTCGTGACTTACGTAAACCCGACGCAAAAACTGACCCAGAAAATGCTCAAGGTATATCCTGACGACGGGATGAGATTTTTCTATTATTATCTATCGGGCAATAACTGGAAGACTGTTGGTCAGAACTGGTCGTGCGCCACCGGCCTTTTTGACTACGCCCTCAAAGCCGATACTTTAAAGCCGTCATCAATAGCCGGGATAGGTTGCCCCATACACATTTCTTTGGATCAAAACGAGTGGTACAAGCTAGAGTTCTATCTTTACAATGACCCGTTCGGCGTGGGCGAGAGCGGAGGAACCACGCCATGGAACCCGGTAACCGGAGAAAACCCATTGGGACTCAGGATACAGGATTCCCAGTCGAACTCCCTGTCGCTTCTTGACATTCTGGGCACGGACAGCTTCGTGAGCAGCGAGCCGCCGGGAGACGACAACGTAAACATTGACGGTTCCGCAACAGTGTACGCCAACGAGGGACTGAAAGAGATAAGGGATTTCAAGAAGTTCGCCACATCGCATCCAAGTGCAGGCTGTGTGGGTGATGTAGACTGCGAGATGAGAGTGGCATGCGGCAATTCCGATTACGAGGGCGTTAAGACGAACAAGTACGGATGGATACTTAATCATGTTATTTACCCGAGCGAGTGGAGCGACGTCGGCGGCGTATCGACGACGAAGGCTGGTTACATAACCTCCAACGGCAGGAACAGCGGCAAAACCCTGATTGTAGACACGGACAGCATCTTAGGGGAAAGGTGGAGATACACGGACCTCTGGTTCGGCTACGGCAAGTCGCAGAGAATAGGCGGCATATACAGATGCCTCAAGGACTGGCCGTCGTGGGCAACGGACTGCCCAACCCTGAGTGACCAGTACACCTACACGCGCGGCTCGGACCAGATGAAATGCTGCTACGTCGCGCCGAAAATCACGGGCCAGAAAGTGACCATCGAATATTACAGCGGATACCAGTATATAATAAACTTCCTTCCGGGCGCCGGCGACAAGCTATGCGCCGCCTCGACCGCTAATGTTGGCGACGCCGCGGACACGAGCGTTATATACCAATCCAACTACACCAACCAGTTCTGCGACACGAAGACAGGAAACCGCTGCTGCTACTGCAGGCCCGAATGGGGCTGCAGGATGGACTGCGTTAACGAACTGAACATGACTGCTTCCAGCAAGTTCACACTGCCTTTCCCGACCATAGGCCCGTTCTGGGAGTTCAAAAACCTGAACCTGAGGCTTTGCAGAAACTTCGAGGACGGCAGATGTCTTGACAACAGGATCGATTATGTTATCAATTTGTCATCGCAAGGCAACGAGAAGGACGGCTGGGATATACGCGTGAAGCTCGGCGACAAGGCCAGCCTCATACTCGACAAGAACTACACGATTCCCTTCAGCATACTTTCAGATTTCGGTCTTAAGGCCCCCGAGGAAACGGGTGCAGGCAGGCCGGACACGCTGAGACTCATACTTAACACGACGGTCGCCGCGTCGACGATACCCGGGGCCTGGTGCAGATTTGAAAACAGCAACAGAAGAATGGTATGCGATTATAATTTCTATACAGCCGACTGCACAAAGGAAGGCGAGAAAGGCAGCTATTATGATGAAACCACTTATCCATCAACAAAGGGCAAAGGCGTTTGCAAGCCCGGGACAAGGACATGCACGAAAGTCGCGGACAACTATCTGAAATGGGCGTATGACAGCAAATATGACATGCCCGTTTATCCTTCACAGGAGATATGCAACGGCAAGGATGACGACTGCAACGGCATCGTGGATGATGTCATGCCTTTCAGCGACGTGATAGACGAGATAGTGTTTAACGGCGGTAAGAAGACGCCTTATCAGGTTACGGAGTGCGGCTGCTTCATGGGCGCGTCGGCAGCGCCTGAGAAATGCGACGGCATAGATAACGACTGCAACGGAGCGGTGGACGACGCGAGCGCGAAAATCTGGGCCAACACATGCGACCCGTCCGTGCAGCAGTGCCTGAAGGAGGGAAGCCCGTACGAGTGGTGCAAGAAGCTTTACGATTCCACCCAGTGCAGCCTCAGGCTTACGGCAGTGGCTGCAACCGGAAACGTGACCGTCAACACGTGCACGCAGAGGGTGCGCGAATGCATGAACAACATGCACATCCCGCTTATCGGAAACCAGGTGAACTTCACTTATGAAGAATGTAAAAACTCTTACAACAATTATTCATGTTTCTTCGGGGAGAAGACGTTCATCGTCCTTGGCGACATGTGCAGATGCACTTTGTCAAACCCGCAAAACGAGGCATGCAACGGCGTAGACGACGACTGCGACGGCATAGTCGATAACATCGAGAATCCGGTCACGTGCGGCTGCGCATTCCTTAGCAACGCCACAGCGATCGCCGGCCTGAAAGGCAAGGGCGACGCATCCTGCGACGGCATCGACAGCGACTGCAACGGAGCGGTGGACGACGGCGCGAACAACTGCGCCTGCACGGGAAGGTCGGCGAAGGAAGTCGTCGATATAAAGAGCAACGTGAAGGAAATATGCGACGGTGTGGACAACGACTGCAACGGGCTCGTTGACGAGAATTTCCCCCAGGTGGGCAAGGCCTGCGGATACGGCCAGTGCAGCGGCGGCACGTACGTCTGCGGCGTCCACGGCGACCAGGTCGTTTGCAACACCACGGTCAATCCCGACGAGACGTTCAGCGGGAAAGCCATAAAGCTCAGCTACAGCGAGGCGTGCGACCTTAAGGACAACGACTGCGACTATTCGATAGACGAGGATTGCGCATGCACACCCGAGAGTTCGGTGAAGCTCTGCGGCTACCAGAGTGGCGTTTACTACAAGAACAAGCAGCAGCTCACCCAGACCTGCGGCCAGGTCATGAACGATCTCAGGAAGCTTATAACATGGGCTGAAGCGCCTGAGAACGTTAAATACAGGAGGCTCATAACTATCAGGAACAACGACAATGTCATGCTCAACAATTATCCGATAAACCTCACTTTGAACACGCGCGCAATGAGCCAGCAGGGCAGGCTCAGGCCTGACGGCGGCGACCTGAGAATCATACCCGCCGGCAGCGACACTCACGTCGTCTGGGGCAACTCGAGCCGCTTCAACGACCCACAGACCATCGTCTGGTTCAAGACGACACTCGCTCCAAACGAGGAGAAGAAGTTCTACATGTATTACGGCAACCCGTCCGCGACTTACGTTCCGGTCGGCGTCAGCACGGTCACCGGCCTCGATTACGGACGCGGCGTATTCCTGCTGTGCCACTTCGACGGCACCACTGCATGCGAGGGCAACATGGTGCCGAGGTACGACAACGGCGTCACCTTTGACGCCAATCCTAGAGAGCTCTTTGGAGAAATGATTAATGCTCAGGGAGCATACATCGACGGCTTCGACAGGCTTTCATACGCGACGTCCGAGAATTTCAACAAGAACCGCGGCACTATAATGATGTGGTTCAGTCCGACCGACCTTACTGAAGATCACGCTCTTTTCTATTCCAACGACCTTTCCGGGAAACCGCAGTTCAGCCTTTATTTCAACGAGAGCGGCACGTACTTCCGCGCTTACGACAAGTCCGGCATGGCCCGAGAGGTGAACGGCGGCATCATCAACATCGGAATATGGCATCACATTGCCGTGACATGGGACAACCTGAAGGGCATCAGCATGTACATCGACGGCGGCCTTAAAGGCTCGGTTAAAGCGACGTGGGAGGCGAACGACATAGGCATGGATGTTTACATAGGCAGCAATTCCACCAGCGGCAATACCGCTTACTCGCTCATAGACGAGCTTGCCGTTTATTCGCAGGAGCTCGACCAGGCTTCCGTCAAGGAAAAGATGCGTGCCTACATGCCTTACGCCAAAATAGGCAACGAGGAGACGTTCAACGAAACCATCTCCACCAGCGAAGCCGGCGTTTACGAGAAATGCGCCATGATGCTGGAGAACATAAGCACAGACGAGGCGAAAAAAGCGACTATACTCAGCCTTTGCGATTCTGTCAGGATATGCAACAAGACCGAATTCCCGATAAACGAGATAAGCGAGTGCACCTTCGGCACCCAGACCTGCGCTTCAGGCGAGTGGTCGGCGTGCACGGCTGTCATGCCTAAGGCCGAAATATGCAACCAGAAGGACGACGACTGCAACGGCAAGATAGACGACGTTGCCGTGCCGGAGACCTGCGCCTGTGCGAACGGCGGCAAGCCTGGCATTGAGACTTGCAACGGAGTTGACGACGACTGCAACGGCATCGTGGATGACGTGAAAAAGGGCAACAGCCTCGAAGCGACTCACTGCGGTTGCTTCGGCCAGATTGTTAACATAACGCAGAGAAGGGGCGAGAAGGAAACGCTCTGCAACGGCATAGACGACAACTGCAACGGGGTGATAGACGAAGGTCTTGATAAGTGTGCGTGCGTGGGGACAGTGTTTAATGCTTACAATAATACATGGGCTGGCGCCATAATGGCCGAGAAATGCGACGACGTTGACAACGACTGCAACGCCAAGATAGACGACCCGTGGGTCCAGGGCGGTAGCGCGGCGAACAAGTTCGAATACCTTGGCGCGTCATGCAGCCCGCTCAACAGCAGGTGCGTTGGCGGCATGTTCGTATGCTCGAAGGACGCGAACGGCATCGTGTGCAGCACGACCTCCGGCGACGGCATAAAGGGCCAGGACATGAGGGCTAACGAGACGTGCAATATGCTCGATGACGACTGCAACGGCAAGATTGACGACATATGGGGCGGCGTTTCGGGCAAGTTCTGCAGGTGCTACAACGGCGTGCCGAGAGTTAACGAGACGTGCAACGGCATCGACGACGACTGCAACGGCCTCATAGACGACGGGATGAATAACTGCGGCTGCTCTTTCGATCTCGAGGACAACGTGAATAACATAAACCAGCTTTCCGTCCTCATAAGCAACAAGAAGGCCGGCGGCGAAACCTGCAACAACATAGACGACGACTGCAACGGGCTCGTTGACGACGGCCTTGGTGATAAATGTTTCTGTTCAGGCGGCTTCGGGGGCAACGCCGCCACAAAGCCTGAATTCTGCAACGGAGTCGACGACGACTGCAACGGCGTAACCGACGACGTAACCCATCCGGAAACCTGCGCATGCTACAACGACACGAAAAAGCAGGGCCAGCAGAGCGAAATATGCAACAGCATTGACGACGACTGCAACGGCCTCATAGACGAGGACTGGCCGATGCTGGGAAGCATGTGCGGCCTTGGTGCCTGCTCCAGCGGCGTTTATGAATGTTCAGGCGACGCCAAGGGAGCTGTATGCTCGACAATGCCCGGCGGTTCGCAGGACAAGTCGAAAAACGAGGAGTGCGGCAACAACATAGACGACAACTGCAACGGGGTGATAGACGAGAGTTGCGTGTGCAACGTTACAGGCGAGACCAGGTCATGCAGCCTTAGTGTTGGTGAATGCAAGGAAGGCGTGCAGACCTGCACCGCGAGCGGGTGGAGCGGCTGCATAGGCGGCGTGCTGCCGACGCCGGAAATATGCGACGGCAAGGATAATGACTGCAACGGCGTGATTGATGACGTGACCGGAGGCAACTGCGGCTGCTACAACGGCGGAACGCCTACGACCGAAGTGTGCAACAGCATTGACGACGACTGCAATGGCGTCGTGGACGATGTTAACGGCAAAAGCTCGGTCGAAGCGACTCAGTGCGGCTGTTACAAAAACGCTTACGCTAAAGGCGCGAAACCCGAAGCGTGCAACAGGATTGATGATGATTGCGATGGAATTGTGGATAATGTTAAGGGCGGGGATTCCGTGGAATCCACCAGATGTTCGTGTTACAATAACGCGCTTCCCGGCGTGGAGAGCTGCAACAAGATAGACGACGACTGCGACGGAGCGACAGACGAGGACTGGGCCACGCTCAGCCAAGAATGCGGCCAGGGCATATGCACGGGAACGTTCGTGTGCTCTCCTGACGGCAAGAACGTTGTCTGCGACGGCAGGCTGCCTGAAACCGAGATTTGCGACGGCAAGGACAACAATTGCAACGGCAAGGTTGACGAAGGCTGCCTTGGCAAAGAGGTCGGAAGCTGTGAAAACAGCGTCCAGGACAGCAATGAAGAAGGGATTGACTGTGGAGGAACATGCCCGAACGCATGCTCCCCGACGCCAGTCACCCCGGGCACCGGCTCGTGGATGCTCGTCTTCGCTGCCCTTGTGGTCGTTATAGTTGCAGTCGGCATAGTGTTAGTGTTCCTGAAGCCCGCGGCCCCGGTGTAATGCGGACACAGAGCGCCGGAATTAAGCAGATTGATATGCTTATCTTAAGATCAGAACTTGTTGAGGGTTGGGGGTGAGCTTTGGGATGAGAGGTATTTCTCCACTGGTGGCGACCATAATGCTGATAGCTTTCGCTCTTGCCGTTTCAGGCATGTTCTTCTCATGGATTTCTCAGTTCGCCTATTCCAGCAGGGAGGAATTGCAGTCATGCGCGAGAGCCCAGATATCCATACAAAAGGCGTATTACAACCCGGACACACAGAACATAAACATAGTGGCCTATAACACGGGCAACGTGCCCCTTACCGGATTCGCGGTGCTCGTCTCATCCGATAAAACCACCAGAGCGGTCAGGGAGTTCGCTTCCAAAGTGGTAAATGAAAACGACATAGGACTTTTCCCGGTGAAATACGACGAAGGCACGAAATCAATAGTCGTACAGTCAGTCCAGTGCAGGAACGCACAGGACATGGTAAGCATTTACGACGTGGAAGGATTATAACAATCAGGGTGATTTTGGTATAGGCAAAAAAACATTTTTCGCAGTTCTGATTTTTCTATCTTTGGCAATGATCATCATCCCGCAGGCCTCAAGCCCCGCGCCCGCCATGACAGCTAAAATAGAAAAAACATGGAACTGCTCGGCCGGCTTCTCCTGCTCATCGCAGCAAAGCTTCGGCCTGTGCGGCTCCGGCTTCAGCCCATACCTTCCCATGGGCAACAGGCAATACCAGTTCGCCTTCAACGTTGCAAAGCCTGTCTTGACCAACACTGGTTCCGAATGCATCGCCAACGGGCCGTGCGGGCCTTTCAGAGCGATATCCACAGACCCGAACGGCGACCAGATAAGATATTATTTCAGCTGAGGCGATGGCATGTCCGGCTGGATGCCTTCGTCAGGCTATGTCAATTCCGGAGTCGCTGTGGAAAGCGCTCATAATTACAAATACACGGAACAGAAGACCATAAAGGTCAGGGCGCTTGACAGCAAGGGCGCGTATTCACCGGAATCCGATCCTTTGGTCGTGGATGTTACCAGCGGATATTAATCACAAAAATCAATCGCAAAACCCGTATGGTGCTCAAATTCGTCGCAAATAGCCGGATAGTCGGCAATGCAATATATATTAAATAAAATAATAATATAGTGAGGGAAATGGGTAAAGATAAAAATAGGGCAGTGGCAGCAGTTTTTCTTGTTTTCATATCATTCGTTTTCATCGCCGTAAATTTTCCGTTTAACGTGGCCTCCGCGCCAAAGGCAGAGAAAACATGGAACTGCGCAAGCGGCTTCTCGTGTGGAAGCAATATGATGGACCTGTGCACGTCTACACTAAAGCCTTACCTTTCAATGTTCAATAACCAGCATTCTTTCAGTCTTGCCGTCGACAAGCCCGGAGTCTACATTGGAGGTGTTGGAGATGAATAAAAAAATGGTGGCTGTTTTCAGCGTATTTTTGTTAGCGGGGTTTTTGGCGCTTTTTGTTACGGGCGCGAGATCGGATGTCTGCGAGGTGTGCTCGGACGTGGAAAATACGTTCACGGTCGACGAAGTCGCGCTCGGCGCGACCAACACCATCACGCTTAAAGGCTACGAGAGCCACGGCATAAAGTCGCTGAGCATAAGCTGCGAGCTTATCTGCGGCACCAAGGCAGGGGATTACTGTTGTTATGATGTTTACAAGAACAAGTGGAAATGCGGCTACGATTACCTCTACTGCAGCCAGCCTAATGAGAACGGCGTCTGCGTAGAAGACAAGAATCCACCAGCAGTCGGCGTTTCTGCAACTCCCGCAAGCGGCATTTCACCTGCGGGTGGAACATGCTCCGTGTTTCTTTCCCAAGACGTAAAAGCGACGGTCACGTGCAACGATGGCAGCGAGACAGGCTGCGATACCTCGAACCTGTTGATGTGGATTGACGTTGTCAATCCCGGCACATGCCCTAAAACGATTGAAGCCGGCTATTTTTCCGCCCCGTACGGTTACACGTCAAGCAGGCCTTATTATGTGTGCGCCGCGGCTATGGACATGGCAGGCAACATAAACTTTACCGATAAGCCGGTGCAATTCTGCACCAACACCAACAACCCTATAGCCCCTTACCTGTTTTATGATTACGTCGGAGGCAATAACATCGGCCTTCACTGGGTCCAGCCCGAACTCAACTCGCCGAACTTTGACCGCTATGAATTGCATTACGTAAAGAACCCTGTAAAGGAAAATTTCGACGTCACTCCCATGAACCTTCTGAAAACGATAAACACCGAGAATTATGACAATTATTTCGAGGTTACCGGTCTTGAAACTGAAACGAAGTATTGTTTCAGGATCGTGGTTTTCGACAAGACCGCGCCAAAACAGCGCAATGCGACATCTGAATCGTTCTGCATAAATACCATGCAATGCAATCCCGGCACGGAAACGCAGTGCTTCACAAGAGACTGGGTCACGTTTTACAGCAATGATGTCAACCTGCCTGCGGTAAGCGCATGCGTGCCTGGCCAGGCCATGTGCGACGGCGGCTACTGGGGCGCATGCGAGAATCAGACAGGCCCGTTCGATGAGGTCTGCAACAACATAGACGACGACTGCGACGGCTTTGTCGACATGCAGCTGGCATACTCTTATAATTCGTTCGAGGATGACTATGTCCCGCTGAGAAAAGACTGTTTAGCACCGGGCGAATGCAGCAAATACGTCGGCTACGTGCAATGCATAAATGGACAGTGGGGGAATGATTCCCAGTGCAGCACATATTCCGAGGCGAAAATTGAAATATGCAACGGAGCCGACGACAACTGTGACGGCATAATAGACAACGTAGACGGCGGCACTTCCATAGCTTCGACAAGATGCGGCTGCTATGGCGGCGCGGCTTCATCGGATGATGTATGCAATGGCATCGATGATGACTGCAACGAAAGGCGAAATGCCACGACTGGTGGCAATACCTACAGCGGCATAGATGACATTGAAAGATGCGCATGCTCCGGCGGGAAACACAAACCTGGCGACCTGCAGGAAACGTGCAACCTTATAGACGAAGACTGCAACGGGTTCGTTGACGACGGCGGCACGGCAGAAGACAAATGGATAGAAAAGCTTGGCGTTTTCTGGCCTTATTTCCAGGAAAGCTCCTGCGGCACAGGAACCATATGCGAAGGCGGCCACTGGGAATGCAACTCCGCCGGCAACGGGGTCGTATGCTCCACGATTGGCGGCAGCGAAAACCTGGCCAAAACCGAAACATGCAACGGAGTTGATGACGACTGCGACGGAACGGTGGACGAAGGATGCACCTGTTCGCCTCCGGGCAACTGGACATACTGCGGCTCAGACAAGGGAGAATGCATACAGGGAAGGCAGGAATGCGGCAGCGACGGCAAATGGGGAGTAGTCTGCATCGGACAGAAAGGCCCGCAGATTGAGACATGCAACGGCAAGGATGACGACTGCGACGGCATAGTCGACAATGTGAACGCTGGGAATTCCATAGTTTCAACTCAGTGCAGATGCTTCAATGCAACAGAAACACCTATAGCTGAAATCTGCAACGGCATAGACGACAACTGTGACGGCATAATAGACAACGTAGACGGCGGCACTTCAATGGCGTCCGCACGCTGCGCATGCTACAAGGATAATAAGATGTCGAGCGTGATACTCCCGGACCAGAAAAACGAGATTTGCAACAACATAGACGACGACTGCAACGGGACTATCGATGACCCATGGAAAGAAAGCCTTGGCAAGACATGCGGCTTCGGCGTGTGCGCCGGTGGCGCGACGGTATGCGCACCCACAGGGAATTATACCGTATGTTCGACTAACAGCCCTTACGGCCTCAATGATAAAAGAAGTGTCGAGACATGCAATGGCAAGGACGACGACTGCAATGGCGTCGTGGACGACGTAAACGGCAAGCGCTCCGCCAGCGAAACGCAGTGCGGCTGCTATGACGGTAAACCGTCGTCATCGGAAATTTGCAACAAGATAGACGACGACTGCGACGGCGCAGTGGACGAGAACCTTTTGTGCGGATGTTACGAAGGCCAGAGCAAGGCATGCGGCTCTTCCGTGGGCGAATGCGAGTTTGGCAGGACAGCGTGCGCCAATGGCGCATGGGGTAAATGCACCGGAGGGAAAGGTCCTGTGAAAGAAGTCTGCAACGGGAAGGATGACGACTGCAACGGCATCGTGGACGACGTGGGCGGAGGTTATTCGGTCGAGGAAACGCAGTGCGGCTGCTTTGGCGGACGAAAACCGACTGTGGAGAAATGCGACGGCATAGATAACGACTGCAACGCCAAAGTCGACGACGACGTCGACTGCAGGTGCAACGAAGGCGAGGAAATGCAGTGCGGCTCCAACGTTGGCGACTGCACGCCCGGCGTAAAGAAATGCCTCGGCGGCAAATGGGGCGAATGCGCTGGCGGCGTGCTGCCGAAGAAAGAAGCATGCAACGGCAAGGATGACGACTGCGACGGCGTGATTGACGACGTGAACGGAGGCAATTCCATAGGCTCCACCAAATGCGCATGCTATAACAATTTCGCGAAGCCGGGAGCCCAGCCGGAAATATCGAACGGCATAGACGACGACTGCAACGGCGTCGTGGACGACGGGTTCGGAGGCGAGCCAAGCCACTGCCAGAGCGGCATTAAAGACGGAGACGAGACAGGAGTCGATTGCGGCGGCTCATGCAAGAGGATGTGCCCGCAGCCGATACCGACGAGTACGTGGGTTCTCGTGTTCGCAGTAATCGCGGGTGTGATAGCGGTCTTTGGCATCTTCCTGAGTTCGTTCTGGAAAGGCGAGAAGAAATCGCTTTTCGAAAGGGCGAAATGATATTTAAAAAATCTACGCAAATCAGTCGTGAAGCATGAAGAAAAAATGAAAATATGAAAAATGAAAATATCTTGCTGAGATTTGCCCTTTCTTTAATGTTTTTTCTAGTTTTTTCAACTGTTATAGCCGTTTATGCGGAGTCTTTGGTCAAAATAGAAAAAACTTGGACCTGCGACAACGGTTTCAATAACTGCTTCAAGGAAGGATGCATGAGTTCAAACCAGCTTAAAATGGAAAACAACCAGTACAGTTTCACTTTCAACGCGCCAAAAAGCGGGGACTACAAATGTACGATAACCGCCTTCACGAGTCATTTCGGTTTTACATGCGGAGCCGGCGTAGTCGCCGAGCAGAACGAAAAGACAGAAATATTACTAAACGGCAAAAGCCTGGGAACGACTGAAGACCCTTATTGCAATGCCATGAGCGAATGCATCAAGGAGCCATGCAAGAATAACGTGCCGGGTGGTGACGATGGATTGATACCATCCTCTTTCTGCCAATATTTAAGTGGAGGTCAAGTCTGCACGGCGGGCCATGCTACATTCAGGGTTCCTAACTTGGGGAGTGAATTGGTGGCAGGAGATGAAGAAAGATTAACCATAGTATTTGTCCTCGGGAACACTAAAAACAGGAATCTTATAAGCGGAAGAGTCCAGTATCTCGCGAGTGAGAATCGCTTTATCCTCAAAATCGGCGGCGGTTCGTGCAGCGGCTGCTGGTCATGCTGTTCTTGCATTGGGGATGGAACGATGAACGACGCCTTCTGTGGGAGCCAGGTATACAGGCCTCAATGCCCAACATTTGATATAAACGCTGATTCCCAAGACTTTAAGATATCGTGGTATCCGTCGAGTAATAGTATTGGTAATGGGGTGGATGTCTGCATAGAAAAAGTGGGAACATCCGGAAAAGTATGTTTTAGCGATAGTTTTGGTATCGTACAAGACCCGCCGGGAATTTCATTCGACTCATATTGCATGGCTCCAAACCACTGCCATGATGAGAGACTGCCGGATAGATTTTTTTCTGAAAAAAATGTCCAGCTCGTGGACTCTAGTTGCACCGCAGGCACTGCGGGTTACAGTTGCTTTGTAAATGGCTATGGTGTAGGAATGCGAAGCAGCACCTGCAGTGGTACTGGGGGTGGTGGCGCCGTTTGCGGCAACAACATAGCCGAAGGAAGCGAAGTGTGCGACGGGACCGATAAAAGAGGAGAAACGTGCAGAAGCTTAGGATACGTGAGAGGCAATTTGAAATGCAAGGCTGACTGCACAGACTTTGATGAAAGCCTGTGCAACGACTGTGTCGGGGCGCCATGCGGCGGAGAATGCTGCCGGGCGAGCGAAGATTGCGAAAACAATCAATGCGTGTCAAAATCCAGATGAATAAATAACTAAAACGAATTCTATTAAGGCAGCTTTATCTCAGAAAGCAGGCTCATGTACCTGTCCAGGCGCTTTATTTCCTTTTCGAGCATTTCTATCGCCTTGAGGACGTCTTTTTTGCCCTCGCCGTGCATGCTCTTTAGCTGTTCTTTAGCGCTCTCGAAATCAGCCAGCGAGCCCGATATGCCCTTTTTCACCCTCATGAGGAATACCTTCTTCAGCAGCTCGAGCAGGTTGCCGTTCAGCTCGATGTAAAGCCTGCGGTCTTGTGACTTCTTCACCTTCCTGACTATGCCCAGCACTTCAAGAAAATCCATGCTCAGAGAAATCATGGAAATCGAATAGCCGGTTTTCCTAGCAATGTCTTGTAGCGACATGGAGCCGCCGCCTATGATGAGGGCTCCTATTATGTTGCCGTGGATGGGAGAGAAACCGATCGCTTTCGCCAGCTCGGAGAACGTCTCCAGGATCTTCTTTTCAACTTCATGTACTTCGCCATCAGTCATGATATCTTCGTCTCAACCCAGGTTAGTTTTATAAATACTATGGATTAATTATTATTCAAACATTTAAAAGTTTTTAAAAGTTTAAAATGATGCTTATGGCCAAAAAAAACAGCCGAAAGGAAAAAAAGAGTTTGAGCGCTTCTGAAGGATATGCGGGCGAGCTTCCGAACAGAACTTCCTCCATCTGTCCAGAGTGCCTGAAAATAATACCGGCGCTCGTTTTCGAGGAGGATGGCAAGGTCTGGATAGAGAAGAAATGCGCGAAACACGGCAAGTTCCGCGAAATCTACTGGAGCTCCGCCGAGATGTACAGGAAATCGAGGAAGTTCGCTTACGACGGTCATAGCATGGAAAACCCCAATATCACCAAGGAAAACCCGACCTGCCCGAAAGACTGCGGCATATGTTCGCTGCACAAGTCGCAGACCGCGCTGGCCAACCTCGTTGTCACCAACCGCTGCGACCTCAACTGCTGGTACTGCTTCTTCTTCGCGCAGAAGGCCGGCTATGTCTATGAGCCTTCCTTAGATGACCTGAGAAAAGCCGTGAAGCTCATGACGCAGCAAAAGCCCGTTCCCGGCAACGCCGTACAACTTACCGGAGGCAATCCCGAGCTCAGGGAGGACATCCTGGACATAATAAAGATGATAAGAGACGAGGGAGTGGATCATATCCAGCTCAACATGAACGGCACGCACAAGTTCTGGAACGACCCGGAATGGACCATGAAAGTCAGGGAAGCGGGCGTAAATACCGTTTACCTGTCGTTCGACGGCGTCACGCCTAAGAGCAACCCGAAGAATCATTACGAAATCCCGAACATGCTTGAAAACTCCAGAAAGGCCGACATGGGCATAATCCTCGTACCCACCATAATCAAGTCTGTCAACGACAACGAAGTCGGCGACATACTGCGCTTCGGCTTCAGGAACATGGACGTCGTGCGCGGAGTCAACTACCAGCCGGTCTCGCTGGTCGGGCGAATGCCCCGCAAGGAGCGCGATAAGTTCAGGGTAACCATTCCAGACGTCATACAGAGAATGGAAGAGCAGACGGGCGGCCAGATAGTCAAGGATGACTTCTACCCGGTTCCGACCGTGAAGGCGATAACCGATTTCGTCGAGGCGCTGACTAAAAAGCCGCAATACTCGCTTTCGACACACTTCGCCTGCGGCATGGCCACATACGTGTTCGAGAACGAAGGCAGAATGCTGCCCATCACCAGATTCGTGGACGTCGAGGGATTGCTGGAATACATCGAGGAGCAGGCCGGC
>Ga0315275_10000565_pt1 | contig 30921 bp, 40 predicted proteins | sample YL17G03_0_MG_FD_205557 | JGI IMG/M metagenome (GOLD analysis project Ga0315275, IMG submission 205557) | Sediment microbial communities from Yellowstone Lake, YNP, Wyoming, USA - YL17G03_0 | ecosystem: Environmental > Aquatic > Freshwater > Lake > Sediment | place: USA: Wyoming | collected...
GGGTTTCCTTGTCCACCACGCTCATGTGCACCTGGTCCCCATGAAAAGCGGCGGCGACCTCAACCCTGGAAATGCGAGGAGGGCAGATCCTGCCGAGCTGGCGATTAACGCCGAGAAAATCAGGAAACAGCTTTAAAACCTGACGCTCACCATAAGTGGAACAAAAGACGGGTGATTCTCTTGGACAAGAAAGATTATCTGAAGACGCCAGTAGAGCATATAGACATCAAGAAGATAGACGCTACCGCCATCGTGGAAGCCATGAAGAAAATGTCATTCACATCGCGCGACGTCGGAAGGGCCGCAGACATCTATGACATGATGCTCGCAGAGAAGGACTGCGCAATCATGCTCACGCTGGCAGGCAGCACGAGCGCAGGGGGCTGCATGAACCTCTATACCGACCTGGTCAAGAACAACATGGTGGATGCTATAGTCGCGACCGGGGCCTCCATCGTAGACATGGACTTCTTCGAGGCCTTGGGATTCAAGCACTACCGAGGCACGCCTTTCGTGAACGACCACGACCTGAGGGAGCGCTACATAGACAGGATATACGACACCTACATCGACGAGGAACAGCTCCAGGAATGCGACAAGACCATCGGCAAGATAGCCGATTCCCTGGAGCCGCGGCCCTATTCCTCACGTGAATTCATACGCGAGATGGGCAAATGGCTCGTCAAGAACTCCAAGAAGAAGGATTCGCTCGTCCAGGCAGCATACGAGAACAACGTGCCCATCTTCTGCCCGGCGTTCTCGGACTCAAGCGCAGGCTTCGGGCTTGTGCTGCACCAGCACAACCATCCGGAAAAGCACGTCTCCATAGACTCGGTGAAGGACTTCTACGAATTGACGAAAATCAAGATGGCATCGCCCACAAGCGGTCTCCTCATGATAGGCGGGGGCGTGCCGAAGAACTTCGCGCAGGACACCGTTGTGTGTGCCGAGGTGCTTGGCAAGGAGGTTCCTATGCACAAGTACGCCATCCAGATAACCGTGGCCGATGTGAGGGACGGCGCATGCTCCAGCTCCACGCTGAAGGAAGCGAGTTCATGGGGGAAAGTGGACACGACCTATGAGCAGATGGTATATGCTGAGGCGACCTCGGTTCTTCCTTTAATCGCCAGCTATGCATACCACAAGGGAAGCTGGAAGAACAGGAAGAAGCACGAATTCGCGAAGATGCTCGGCTAGAACACACCCAGCACGGCCTTCGCCTTCAGCGCGCTCTTCTCCTTGTCTTTTATCTCCAGCATTATGTCGCAGTCCACGCCGCTGCGTTTCGCCCCGCCGAGGAAAGCCGAGAAATGCCTGATGTCTATCTGCTCCGCGTGCTTTCCTTTCCTTGCTCCTTTCTCCTGGCTGCTGTAATCCACCATTAGCGGCCCGTCCTTCCTCTTCCAGGTCCTCGCTGCGGCCTTCATCGCCTCGCGCAATCCCTCGCCGTTGTTCAGGCAGGAATGGTGGAACGAATCGAACAATACCGGAATCCCGGTCCGCTCGCTTATCGCAAGGCAATCGCGTAAGCAGAACAACCTGTCATCGTTCTCGATAACGAGGCGTTTTTTTATTTTTTTATCGAGCAAGCGATAGCGCTGGACGAACTGTTCCATCGCCTTCTTCTTATCTCCATAAACCCCGCCGACATGTATCTGGATTTTCGCTGTGCTGTCCAAACCCATGGCATCAAGCACATCGCAGTGGTATTCCAGCTCGCTTATGCTTCTCCTGACGATGCCATCATCCAGGGCGTTCAACAGGACGAACTGGTCCGGATGCATGGATATCCGCATCTTATGCTTTCTGATATGCGCCCCTATGGCGTGGAACTCCTTCCTGAACTGCCCCATCCAGCCGTATTTGCAGACCGGATGGGAGGCGAACGGCACTATGTCCGAGCTGATCCTGAAGAAAAGAAGGCCGTTCTCGGTGTTATAGCGCAGGACGCGCGAGAGGCATGCCAGATTGTTTGCCACAGTCCCCACGAGTCGTTCCTCTGAATATGACGCGAGCCTGAACGTGGAGTTGGTGGTGCATCCTATCGAGCGGTTTATGCAGGGATATCCTATCCTCATCACACCTATCACTCAGCTCAACCTATATAAATTTTCACGGTTTGTTTAAGGCGTATGATAAAGCTCGAGACCAGCATCCCAGGACCGAAATCGCTGCGAATCCTCAAAGGCCTGAAAGAGAAGAACGGCGGCTGGTCCATCTCCTATCCGCTGGTGTTCTCAGGTAAAGGCGAAGGGCCGTACTGTGAAGATATCGATGGCAACGTCTTCCTTGATTTCGCCAGCCAGATAGCAGCCAATCCGCTCGGCTACAATCATCCCAAGCTCCTTGAGGTCGTCCGCTCCTATTCCAACCGCTTTCCATTGAAATACGCAGGCCAGGATTTCACTGTCAGCGAGCACCTGAAGATGATAGAGGAGATAACCGACATCGCACCGCGCGGTTTTGACAGCGCATTCCTGATAAACTCCGGTGCTGAGGCTGTCGAGAATGCCATAAAAATCTGCATGAGGAAACGGCCCGGAACAAAGTTCGGCATATCCATGCAAAGAGGCTGGCACGGCAGGACCCTGGGCGCGCTTTCGCTCACGAACTCCAATTACGTCCATAAGAAAGGATACCTCAGGATTCCTACGGTGCGCCTCCCTTACGACGATAACGCAGGACAGATGCTGGAACGGCTCCTTAAGACGGAGGCATCCGCTGATGAGATAGGCTTCGTCATGATAGAGCACGTCCAGGGCGAAGGAGGATACAACATCGCTCCGAAGAAGATGGTGGAGGAGCTCCGCAGGATAACGCACGACAACAGGATACCATATATCGCGGACGAGGTCCAATCCGGCATGGGCCGCACAGGAAAATGGTGGGCATTCGAGCATTATGGTATCACCCCGGATATCTTCACATCAGCCAAAGCATTGCAGGTCGGTGCGGTCGTCGCCCCGCGTAAGATGTTCCCGCATGAGCCGGGCGCCATCTCAAGCACCTGGGGCGGCGGCCATGTGCTCGATTTGGCATTAGGCATCCGCACCATAGAGATAATCAAGAAGGACAAGCTCCTGGCGCATAACACAAGGCTCGGCCATTATATTCTCAAGGCCCTGAACGACGTCAAAGGCATCTCGAACCGGCGCGGCCTCGGCCTCATGCTGGCATTCGACCTTCCGACCGCGAGGATGCGCGACAACCTCATAGCCGAATGCACCACCCGCGGCCTTCTCGTGCTCGGCTGCGGCAACAAATCTGTCCGTCTGATACCCCCATATGTCATCACAACCGAGGATGCAGACAAGGCGATTTCCATCATAGAAGCTTCGCTGAAACGGATAACCGCGCGCGGCTTCTCGCACCACGGGGCGATATGCGATTTCGTGCACTGCGGCAAACATCATACATGAACAGGTGGGACACTGAAGAACACCGTGGAGATATGCGCGAACTGCGGCAAGATATCAAAGGAGCACAAGGAGGATTTCCTGTGCGCGCAGTGCGGCTCCAATGTGGCTGTGGTTGTCCCCATCGCCATGTTCAAGCAGATGGTGAAGGCCGGAGCTGCGAGCGAGTAGGGCTGATTCTCATTTTAAGTGATAAACTACAACCTTAAATACCCTTCTATTATAATAATTACTGGGTGGAAGGTAATGAAACTCGACTATCAGGGCAATCGCTCAAAAACGGACAAAGAAGTTGATGGAAAAAAGAACAGATTCCTGAACAGCACCGGCATGAAGGCCGCGGCCGTCGTAGCTGCGTTCCTTGGTGTGATGCCTCTCGCAGAGAGGACGGCGCGTGCGCAGGAGACTGCTGTGGCAGCCAGCGCGGAAGTGACTTCTGAATCGTTGCGCGCCAAGAACTCGGACCTGCTGATCAACCTCCAGGGACTCGCGCTCATGGGCCCGGACAAGAAGACTAAGGCCGAGGCCAAGAAGCTTTTGAAGGCGTTGGATAAGCAGATAGACGCCAAGAAGATAGACGAGAGCAAGCTGAATGGCGCTCTGAGGGATGCCCAGGTGTTCGTGGACGAGAAGATGCCTCCGGTGGAAGAGCTGGCCCCTGAACCCGCACCGGTTCCGGAGCCAGTGGCAGCTCCGGTTGAAGCCAATGCCGGCGTGGAGGTTGATGCCGGAGTGCCTGCTGAAACCCCGACGCCAAAACAGCCTGAGAACGTACCACCCGAGGTAAAGGAAGTTCCCGCGCCGCAGGTGCAGGGCAACAAACCGGTCTTCTCGACCAATTTCCTGTTTTCGATAGAAAAGACCAAGGATACAGAATACACAGACCCGGCCCTTTCGCCTTTCTCGACCAACGTCGACATCTCTGGAAAAAAGAGGGGCATGAACCTCAAGAACAGCTTCGACATCGGCGGCAACCTTGTCGGCAACGAGGCAGGTACCGCGTTCTTCCTGGGCGCGAAATACAGGGACCTCGCCACGCTTGATGCCGGCAACATATGGTTCGGCGAACAGGCAGTGCCCTTCGGAAGGATTCTGTTCAGGCCAGAGCTCAACTTCTACGGGGCCAAGTTGGTGTACTACGGCAGCGTCGCATTCGCAGGCAATATGCCTTCGTGGGTGTACAGCTCGCATTCCGTGGGTCTCGGCTATTCCCAGCCCATGGGCGACAACTTCAGGCTGAGGCTCGGCGGCGTGATAGGCGGCGCACTCTCGCACCCTGCGTGGGACGACGTCTACCTCAACTTCACAGCAGGAGTCTCCGGAGAGATATCCAAGACCGTGCTGCTTTACATCATGCCCACGTTCTATTTCGCAGCCAAGGACCCGATGAAGACGGCTTATGCAGGATATTACCGGCCGAAGATACAGGACATCGAGGCCGGTGTCCAGGTCACAATCAAGCAGTGGACCGGCCGCCTCTACGGCAATTTCGGCCTCATCGGTGACCATTACGGCATCTATGACCGGTATGGCGCAAGGCTGACAAGGACAGTCAACATCAGCAAGGAGGCGGACATAGACATCTGGGGATCGCTGGGAATTACGCGCTGGGCACCAGACCTCGGCGGCAGGATAGACCCTGCTGTGATGGTCGGCGCTACAGTGGTCATCGGCGGCAAGTATGTCAACTCCACCAACACGCTGAACTACTCGCACCTGCAGGATGGCGGTGTGAGGTTCGCCAAGACCGACTTCCCGACAAAGGAGAACCCCGGCCCGTACGGGTTCGGCAAGTCAGGCGACCCGACCTACGACGTGCCCATCAATGAGGCCAAGCAGCGCATCATGAACTCCGCCACATTCGAGGAATTCGCGGGGTCCTACAGCGGCGCTACACAGGAGGAGGTCATAATCAGGGCGAGATTCATCGGCGCGTTCATGCAGCAGGTGGCCTATGCCAACAACGCATACAACTCTCTGACGACCGGCAGCGTGCTGGACAGCGAGGTCCAGCGCATAGCCGGTGCGAGCGACGAGGACATGTTCATGTTCCTGAAGGAATATGTCCAGTGGTACAAGACGCACTCCTCGAGCGAACCGCTGCCTGACAGACTGAAGAATGGCATAGCGGTCTGCGCAGGCATCCACTGGCTCATGGCTGAGTTCCTGAGAACCAACGGCGTGGACGCCATCGCCATGAGCGTGAACACCCCGGACGGACCGCACGTGATAACCGCGGCCCAGCTCAAGGACAGGACGCTGCTGCTCGATTACGGCAACATGTACGAGACGCCGGATGGCACCCTGGACCAGACGCTCAGGTTCTATGGCCAGAACAGGCAGGCGCCTACCTTCCAGTCCCAGATGTTCGGGTCTGACGGCTACATGGGCACCTACGTCACATCGGAAGGAAGGCTGCTCCATGAGACCATCGGCATAGAGAACACCGAGGTCCTGAAGAAGGACTTCCTAGGCGTCCGCTGATTTTTCCTTTTCATTTTCAATAACTTTTTATATTCTCCTGCAGAAGACCTGTCATGGATGACACAATCGAAATCTGCTCCGGTTGTGGAAAAATGCCCCGGTCTATCGATAGCACCAGTGGTTTCTTCTTATGCACAAGATGCGGGAATCGCGCTACGACCCATGTGACCGCAGATGATTACGAGAAGACGGTATTAGATCTCGACCACAAGTTCCACGAGGCCCTGCTCAGGCAGAGGCATGAGGCCGTGAAGAAAGAACCGATAAAATTCGCCAAGCCCAAGAAAGGCGCCAAGGCGAAAGCTGTGAAGAAAGCTGCACCCAAGAAAGCCAAGCCCTCGAAGAAATCTCCGAAGAAAACAACGCGCAGGTGAGCTTCCCACTTATTTTTAATAATTACCAATAACATATAGCCCATGCTTAAACAACAGGACAGAGGCACGGGCGGGTCGGGCCGTGCAAGGTTCAAAAATGATCCCATGGTTGATGCTCAGGAAGAAAGGCGGTTCCAATTGATTCTCGTGAATGGCCTGAGCGTCGCAGCGTCCTATAGCAGCATGAACCGTGACAGGTACTACATACATCTGCAGGATGGTGTGACAGCAGCAAAGCTTCTTGAATTCTGCCGGGAGGAGCTTGGCGGAAGTCCGATTCCGGATCGCATCACGGAAAACCATGTCCTGCTGTCAGTATTCAGGAATGCCGAAAAGGCCGGCCTGGTGACTGTCGAGTTCGTGAAAGCAGGACAATTCATGCCGGAATTGCGCAAATTTGATTGAATATAATAATATATTAGAATTTCTAAAACTATATTATATATTAGTGGATTGTGAGCATATGAACATCCTGGAATCCCTTGCGGGAATCTTCAAAAGACGTCCTATGACCCGGGAAAGGCTGGAAAAGCACAAGGAAGAATGCCGTAAGAGAAAAGAAGAGACGCAGCTGAAGCTGGCCAGAGAAAAAACGAGCGGGAATCCGAATAATGGAAGAATCATGAAGTATGAAAGGGAGATTGCGTATTGGACGCGCCTGCTGGAAAGGCTTGACGAGGCTGAGATTGTGGAATAGACTGCAGGATGCCCGAGTTTCTTTATGTGATTAATTTATAAGTTTTGGAGATGAATGTAAACGAGGTGTTGTTATATGTTCAGAAGACTTAACCCAGCAGTGGCAGTCAAACGCGAAGCCGCCCAGGAGGCGTGGCAGCCAAAACCGCAGGTTGTTCCGGACCTATATGGCAAGCAGGAAGCGGTCACGATAATCATGCAATACCTCTCATTCCAAGGAACCAAGAGCCAGCCAGAGATTGGCTTTGTAGGGAAATATCGCTGCAAAAAATCCGTCCGCCCGGAGTGGTCCGATGAGGCGGCCGTGCGGAAGAAGACCCTGGATGCGATAGCAACCTTGTCGAACAAGATGCGTGAGTCGGCATTTTCTTCTGACATAGAGCCGACATATCGCGTCAATAGCCTTGTCCGTGATTTAGTCTTTTTAGCCAAGGATGAGACTATCAAGGAAGCGGCGACCAAGGCGCTACGGGCGGCTGGATACTGATACTATTATAGTATTAGAATTTCTAAGTATCTATTAGTATTCTGTTTTTCCAGGCTATTTTATTGGAGGGCTGGCCCTCACGGAACAGAAATCACCAGGATAATTTGTGTTATGAAATGGAGAGAAAAGAAAGCTTTAAATACGTACTATGGGATATATGCTAATGAGTTCCCCTAAACAATTCCAACCTAATGGGCCCGAAACAAAATACCCAAGAACCTACGATGCCCAAGTATACCCTGTAAGAATCCCATATTCAGGTAAACTGCCAGGAAGGACCAGGGTTTCAGTGAAATTTGGGAGATTTAAAGTAAGGGGTGGGGAGCTGAAAACCGAAAATGTATCAGAAGAGAAGAGCTTGAATATTGATTTGCCGGCAAAAATCCTTCTCACAAGCAGCACCATCAAAGAAAAAATCGAAGTCTGCTCAGATGTCGATAAAATAAGGCTCGCAGCTATCGAAGGCGTTGAATATTCCAGGGCCAAGCTTCTAGAATCCGAAAAAAAGCCTGCGCCCGCCTATGGTATATCGCTAACCACGTTCTTAGAGCAAAGCCGTTCCGGTGCAACGATATCTCCCGATGAACTCAGGCAAATGGCTGAAAAGATCCGGGTGATTAAAATGGATTGCTTAGGGCTAGGGGATACGGCTACTGGAGATTCACCCAGACCCTCTCTTGATCTGGCAATCATTTTCTCAAATATTGAGATGCCCGAGATGATTGGCATCATAAGTGCGGCGGGTTCAGAGATACAGTTCTCGGATTTTGACGGTAATCAATCCGCGCTTGCCGGTTATAACAGAGACAGACACGCAAAATTAACCGTGCCTATCCCGGCAATCCTCTTGGGCAAAGCAATTATTTCTTTTGAATAGTTAATATCTATTAAGTAAACCAATTCTTCTTCTTAATAACCATATCAGTAAACCCCCTAGCCAGTGCTCCGCGCTATTTCCGCCCCATGGTTCACCATCACGATATTAAGTGGTGAAACTCGTACTCGCAATAGGGCTTACACGGGCAAAGCAGGCCAAAAGAATGGAAAATGGGTTTCTTAGGGGTGTTTGGGTTTACTGCGACGGGGTATGTTAAAATAGGGTTTACCTATAAGGTGTGTATCTTACTCTTTCCTGGGTGAGACCTTAAACGGCTTTTTAGGTCCTTTTCCAAGTAACAGCTCCTCTACTCTTTGCTCATATCTTTCAGCAACTGACAGTTCCTGGTCGACTGGTACCCGCACCCACCTGTTTCCGGAATTCTCGCGTTCGGAGAAATTACAACCACGCGAGATATCGTTGGCCATCTCTTCCATTATCTCTTCGGATGAAAAACGAGAAACGCGTTTGGGTTCAACTACTCTTTCAGTCTTGCCTTTTTTCACTGGTGGAGTTTTTTGATTTTGGTCTGCCATGTTTAATATGTGTAAGGAAGTGTTTAAAAAAGTATTTTTACAGCTTTTTCGGGCTTTCTGCATTGGCGTCTTTATGCGGCAAGATCCTGATGATTAGCCACGAAATCATCGTTATTATTGTCAGTATGATTCCGGACAGGACCAGGCTGACCATTAGTCCAATCCAATCCATATTGAAGAAGAGCCCCACCCAATCAGTTTGGAACGAACCTGTGAGCTCAGCCAGCGTGAAAAAGGAACCTGCCAGTAAAAGCATGTAGTATACTGGTGTCATGGTGAATCCGAAAATGGCGGATGCCGCAGATGCATCATTTTTATCGTGCCGGTTTTTGGAGAAGTAATAAAGGCCTGGCGCGAGAAACAGGACAAACGAAGCCATGGGCTGGATTGAGCTGCCGGCGAAAATCCCGATTATCATATCTGCAAGCAGCACAAGCACCCCGATGAAGTACATCTGCCTGAAATCCTTCCAGTTGATGTTCATTTCCAACACTCTTTTAGCTTTTCTTAATATCTTTTTGACTAATCACAACATCTTCACTCCGGGCAAACCCTGGAAATCCTTATCCTTTGTCATAAGCTCCAGACCATGGAATCTGGCAGTAGTGTAGATTATAGAGTCCGTGAGACTGATTTTCCCTTTCTTCTTTCGCTCTTCGGAATATATCCTTCCGCTCGCAACAAGGATATCCTCGCTCAAATCGAGCAATTTCGATAATGCCTTTATCTCCTGTATATACGGTTGTGGATTTACGTTGTTCTTATGGCACCACGCGGATATTTCGGCGAGGCTTAACGGGCAAGTGCACACTAGGCCGTCTTGGCTGAGGGCATCCCTGACCTTTTTGCCGGTTTCGGTTCCGGTCAGGTATTCAATCCATGCGGACGTGTCAAAGAGCATCAGAACTCCCTTGTTTTCTTGTCACGAACGAAAGGTTCTGCGAAGTTTTTCGCCATGCCGAATGCCTTGTCTATCTCGGCAGGATCCCGGTGCCTGAGCAGAGCGACCTCGATTTTATCCCCTATCTTCAGTCCTTCTGCTTCAAGCTGCTCCTTTGGTATCAGTACGCATGCCGAGGACCCGAGCGGCCTTATCGTCGATTTGAATATCTCGCCCATTTTATCACCAGATTATAATATGTTATAATGGGTTTTTAATTATAACGGATTATAATGCAAGGTTTTTCCAACACTCTTTTAGCTTTTCCATCATTATTCTATACTCCCTACGCAAGCAGGTCGTAGCAGTTCTCTTTGGTCGGACTGATGCCCTCAGTCATCTCCTCGCAAAGCGGCCTGACCTTGGAGATGGCGCTCTGGTTATCTATCCCATACTTCAATATCGTCTGGTTAACGGTCCAGTAATAGCAGTTGTTGAACAAAACCCCCGACGGGAAATAAATCTGGCTGCATTTCGCAATGCAATGGTCCAAATCGTCCTTCTGGATGCAGTCCGCCACATCCTTTTCGGTGAATGGGGGGAACTTCCCATATATACATCCTGATGCCAATAGAGCCAAGACGAACAGGAGCGCGAAGGGTATCAATTTCATTTCCAACACTCTTTTAGTATTTCTTAATATCTTTTAGATGGAGGCATCTTATCTGGCCCAAGGCGCTTCAGACGATTTCAGACTGGGCATACGCCATCATTATGATGTCGTTGCGCATCTTCGACTTCCGGCCCATGGTATCCAGGGACCACATCAACGACATGAGGAACACGGCACTCATATAGCCGAGAGATGGAATGTCTACCGAAACGATGTTCATGAAGACGTACATCACGAAGCAGAGCGCTGCAGGGAAATAGAAGTCCTTGGGATTGAAACCTGGGAATGACAGCGCGAAGTCCCCCCGGTCCGCAAACACCCGTATCGTGTATTCGGTCCCCCGCATCACCGCGCCGAATTCCATATTTCTTATCTTGATGTACGTCGTTATGGTTCCGTCCTCCTGGCGCTCCGCGTCGGTTTCGACCTGGAAATAATTCTTCTTGAGCTCCGAGATAAGCGAAAAATATCTTTTCTGGTTAAGATGCACGACTTTCATACGTATCACCGGGTACTGGTTTATCGGATGCGAATAATTAAAACCATTCACCCTATGAAAGCGGACTGATTAATCGTAATCCATTACATTCGCCAGGTTAGAAGGAGAAATTAGAAAAATAAATAAGATGATTTTGCAGTCAGAATCTGACTTCAGAATCTCGGTTTCGGTTTGTAGCAGTTTCTGCAGTACACCGGCCTCCCTTCAGTTGGTTTGAAAGGAACCTGGCATGGCTGCCCGCATTTCGCACACGTCGCATCAAACATTTCCCTGTCGTTATCTCCATATCCCATATTTACACCATTTTATTCTAATTGGACACCTTTAGGTATCCTAGATTCTGATTAGATACTGCAGGTATACCTATTTAATAGCTATCCGTAGCCGGTTTTATCGGTTATTTTCCCCTGGAAGCGGAATTCACGACGTCATAAGCCAATACGGAGGGTTCCACACCGGCGTATCTGAACATCAGGACCGTTTTTGGCGTCCCCCTGCTTTTCATCGCGGACAACGCCTCCTTGCTCTCCCAAAGAATCAGGATTTTGCATTTTCCGGCATTCCTGACGAAGAGCATCTGGACGACACCCGGATCGAGCGCCTTGGCCCCCTCTGCGAAATTCGCCTCGAGCTTAGCTGCCTTATCCGTAGGCATCTCAGCTTCCAAAATAGATATTACCATGCCCATAGCACATCCCAACATCCTCCATGCGCTTGGCATATTTAATATGTTATCGCCGCCACCCGGGAGAATTAGCCTTCATTCATCGTACGGCATCAGCTCGCCGAGGAGATGGGTTATCTCCTCCACGGCATCGCCGGTCTCGTATTCGTGCGGAACCGCGATGACCTTGACGGAATCCACGGACTTGAGCTTCATGAGGATGCGCAGGGAAAGCAGGAGCCCTGAGCCGCCGGCGATCCTGCCCGGGCTGACAGTATCCAGGTCTTCTATCAATGTCACCCGGTCCACGCCTTTCACGGTGTCCAGGACAATCAGGCGTCTGCCTTCGGATTCGAGCTCTTCGGATACCGAATACTTCCTGAAGCCGACCGAAGGGAAGCGGTGCCTGAGCTCTGCGAGGACCGCATTTTCATCAGCCAGCCCGAACACCAGCACCCGCATGGCGTACTATCGAGCGCAAGGATTTTATCCATGCCGTGTCCGTAACCATTAAATACCCTCATTCCGAAATATTGTCACCAGAAACTACTCTCATTTTGAGAAGCAGAAGTGGAATAATGGAATTCAGGAACATGAAAATCAGCGAGAAGACGCTTCTTGCCCTCGCAAGGCTGAAGTACATAGAAGCGACAGAAGTGCAGGAGACGGCGATACCCGACATAATCGCGGGCCATAACCTCATAGTCAGGAGCCATACGGGCACAGGCAAGACGGCAGCCTTCGGCATCGGCATAATAGAGAGGATAGCCGCAGGCAAGTCGAAGAAGGCGCTCATAATGACGCCGACGCGCGAGCTAGCCGTCCAGGTGTGCAAGGAGATCCAGGGCATAGGGCAGATGCATAACCTAAGGATAACTGTCGTCTACGGGGGCCACAGCATCAGTATTGAGGAAGAACAGCTGAAGAAAGGCGTGGACATCCTCGTGGCCACCCCAGGACGGCTTCTGGACCTCAGCAGACGGGGTGCGGTACGCATAGGCGAGTTCGACATCGCCATCCTTGACGAGGCCGACCAGATGCTGGACATGGGCTTCCTGGACGAGATGACTGATATCCTGGACCAGCTGCCCCAGCACAGGATGACGCTCATGCTGTCAGCCACAGTGGACGAGAGCATACTCAGCATAGCAGCGAAATATGTCAAGCATCCCAAGACCATCGAGCTGGGCGAGATAGCAGCCGCCGAGACGATAACGCAGGAGCACATAGAGGCCACTGACCGGGAGAAGTTCCCCCGACTGCTTGAGGTGCTCCGTATCCACAGCCACATGAAGACCCTGATATTCAGGGAGACCAAAAGAGGCGTTGAGAGGCTCCAGGAAAGGCTCTGGCAGAGGGGCGTCAAGGCAGGCGCACTCCAGGGAGACATGTCCCAGGCAGCCAGGAACCGGGTCCTTGCTGATTTCAAGGAGAATAAGTTGAACGTGCTGGTGGCGACCAACGTCGCGGCGCGAGGCCTGCATGTAGAGAATCTCGGCCTTATAGTCAACTATGACAAGGCCCAGACCGAGGAGATACACCTCCACAGGATAGGCAGGACAGGCAGGATGGGCCAGGAAGGCAAGGCCATCAATTTCGTGCTCAGGAAAGAAACGCTCAATGAGAGGATGAGCTCAGAGCATCCTGATTTCAGCTGGATGAAGGAAGGCGGGACATCCATGTATTCGCGGGAACGACCGATGGGCAGGGGACCGCCCAGAAGGTCCTATGGAGAAAGAAGGCCGTCCGGGGCCAGGGAAGGACACCCGTATGGCGAACACAAGCCATATGGCGAGGGTCACCACGCCAGACCGCATGGGGAGAGTCATCCGGGCCATCCGCAGGCTGAGCACAAGCCCCACGGCGAACACAGACCGTCCGGTGGCGCGCCGCACAGGAGAAGGCCACCGCACCGCTAGATCATTTCAGTTTCAGCAGTTCTCTCAGCTTTGGCTCGTTGTAGCCTACGAGGATCTCGCCATCTATGTCTATCACAGGTATGCCGGCCTGACCGCTTTTCTTCATGGCCTCCTCAGCGTTCTTGGCATCTTCCACATCACGCGCTTCGAAGGCTACCTTGTTCTTCTTGAGGAACTCTGCGAGCCTGTGGCACCACATGCACCATTCGGCTGTATAGACGATTACCTTTTTTGGCATGGGAATCTAACTCCGGGAAACATTAAAAGCGATTGCGTCAGAGCTCGAGCCTGAGCCGCATGTGGCCGGTCTTGCCCTCGTCGCCCTGGAATCCGTGCCTGGCGCAGTATTCCCTGGGCTGGTCCTGGTCCGGCAGGATTGACACGAACTGCTTTCCGGTGTCCCTGGCGAGCTTTTGGAGCTGGTCGAGCAGCACCGGGAAGAAGCCGTATTCATGCGGGGCCTCGTCAAGGCCCGCACGCCTTATGCGCTGTATGAAAAGGGTGCAATAGTCTGAGAGCACGGTGCCCACCATGACCTGGGGATTCCCTGCGTCCGTGACGGCTTTTATCTCCACGTGGTACGCCGGCGATTCGACGCCCCTTTCGTGCTTCACCGTCCTGACGGTGAATCGCTGGCCATCCTCATTGCCGTACACCTGCAGGCCGTTTATCGTCTCGTTGAGGGGCTGGAGCTTCTTCATCCGGGTGTCCCTGGCCTGGCCTGGAGCAGACTGCCTGTCCGCAGACGTTACGCCGAATGCCAGTTTATTTGTGGGGTTCATAATCATCATGATTCCAGCTCAAGCCTGAGCTTTCCGGTGATGCTGGTGGTGTCCTTCTCGAAGCCGAAGCCGCTGTAATAGCTCTCCAGCGCCTTGTTCTCAGGGACTATCTCTATGGCCTTCTTGCCGACTTCCCTGGCAAGCTTCTGCACTTCCCGCAGGATTATCGAGAAGAATCCGAGACCTTTCCTCTCCGGCGCTTCATAGAAGTGCGGGAGGGGAGAAGCGTTGTTGCTTATGTCGGATATGTAGGCTGCTGAATCGTTGAGGTCGATTCTGCCGATAACGCGGTAGGGCGTGTCATCCGCGACCTCCTTGATCTCCACATGGGCTACGTCGTTGGCGAAGCACTTGACATCCCGGTAGGCGACGGTCCTGACGGTGAATCGCTGGCCATCCTCATTGCCGTACACCTGCAGGCCGTTTATCGTCTCGTTGAGTGGCATGAGCTTCTTCATCCGGGTGTCCCTGGCCGGGCCTGGAGCAGACTGCCTGTCCGCAGAAGTCGTACTGAACGTCAGTTTACCTGTGTGGTTCATGATATACTTATGTGGCTTCTTATATATAAAGCTTGTGGTTTTGGGTGGGAAACCGTAGGTTTAAGGAAAACAAGGTCTTTTGGGGCCGGACGCCCGGGGCGCGTTTTTTAAACCAGCCGAGGCATATTATGCCCGATGGTAATCAGAGTGGCAGTGTTAGACCGCGACGTCTGTATAGAGAGGCGATGCGGCTATGTATGCTCCAAGGTATGCCCGCCCAACCGCATGGGCGAGGAATGCATAGTCGTCGAGAAGGGCGGCATATACCCAGTGATAGCCGAGCCGCTGTGCATAGGCTGTGGGCTCTGTGTCAAGAAATGCCCGGTCCACTGCATCTCGGTTGTGAACATCGTCCAGGAGCTGGACAAGCCAGTGTACCAGTACGGCGTGAACATGTTCAGGCTCTACGGCATGCCCCTGCCCATGGAAGGCGCGGTGTCGCTTGTGGGCAAGAACGGCATAGGGAAGACAAGCGCGATAAAGCTGCTCACCAGGCAGATGAAACCGAATTTCGCGGTCTTCGGGAGGGAATTCACAGAGGAGGAGATACTCGAGCGGCTGCCTATAGAGGTGCGGCGCTATTTCACTTCAGCCAAGGAGGGCCTCACGGTGAGCGTGAAGCCCCAGCATATAGACCGGGTGAGGGATGCGTTCAAGGGCACTGTGGCAGGGCTGCTTGCGAAGATTGGTGGAAAGAAGGCCGTCGCTGAGACTGTGGAGCGGTTCAGGCTGGAGGACATCCTGTCCAGGAAACTGGACCAGCTATCAGGCGGGGAATTGCAGAAGGTGTCCATAGCCGCGGCATGCATGAAGGGAGCCGACATATATTATTTCGACGAGATAACCAACTTCCTGGACATAGAGGAGAGGCTCCGCATGGCGGTCATAATCAAGGACCTGGCCGAGAGGAAGAAGGTGATGATGGCCGAGCATGACCTGACCATCCTAGACTATGTCAGCAACTACGTCTACCTGCTCTACGGCGAAGAGAACGTCTACGGAGTCGTTTCAGGCATCAAGAACGTCAGGGCAGGCATAAACGAGTATATCTCGGGCTATGTCAGGGAGGAGAATGTCAGGTTCAGGAACTATGAGATCTCCTTCAGCAGGCACAGCGAGGGCGAGCTCAAGGCGAAAACCCTGGTGAAATACGGGCAGCTGAAGAAGAGGTTCACCGGGAAATCCGGCTTCCTGTTCTCCAGCGATGGCGGCGAGATAAGGAAGGGCGAGATACTCGGCCTGGTGGGGAAGAATGCCCTTGGCAAATCGCTTTTCGTGAAGATGCTGTCCGGCGTGGAGACGGCTGACGAGGGCGAGCAATTGGGGCTCAAGGTCTCCTATAAGCCCCAGTATATCACCGCAGAGCCGGTGGTCGTCTCAGAGCTGTTCGGGGCGAAGAACTGCAATGGCACGGTCTTTGAGGAATGCAAAAGGAAGCTGAATATCACCATGCTCATGGACAAGCAGCTGACCGAGCTGTCTGGAGGGGAATTGCAGAGGGTGGCCCTTACGCTGGCTTTGAGCCAGGACGCGGACATCTATCTCTTCGACGAGCCGAGCGCGTTCCTTGACATCGAGCAGAGATTCGAATTCGCTTCGCTGTTGAGAAGGGTGATAAGCGAGAGCGAGAAATGCGCTTTCGTGGTTGACCACGACATCGTGTTCGTGGACGCAATAGCGAACAGATTGGTGGTTTTCGACGGGAAAAGCTCGATACAGGGCCATGCTTCAGCACCGAAGAACAAACGGGACGGCATGAACGGGTTCCTGAAGGTCGCATCTATAACCATGAGGAGGGACAAGGATTCGGGCAGGCCCAGGATAAACAAACCTGGCAGCCAGCTGGATACAGAACAGAGGAATGCAGGCGAATACTTCTATTACGAAGGATGAATGAATCACTTGTTTTCTGACGCTTCCTTGAGCTCCAGCACCACGGCGGTGCCTTTGCCCTCGGCGCTCGAGCGTATGTAGAACCGGCCGCCCATCCTGAGCGCCAGCTCGCGGCAGTAGGCGAAACCCAGGCCGTGGCTGCCTTTATCATAAGCGTTCGTGGAAACCTGGATTCCGGAATTGAGCATGCCGACCATCTCCGCAGCCATCCCGCAGCCATGGTCAGTGAACCCTATCGCCAGGGTTCCGCCGTCGCTTCGTGCCACGGATATTTCGATGAGGGCTTTGGTCCCGGCTCCGTCCGAGGCGCGCTTCGCATTGGAGATAATATTGGAGATTATAAGCCGCGAGAAGAAGAGGTTCGAGACCACCCGGGCGTCTTTGATGCCTTCACCGGGCTCCGCGAAGCTGCAGATGCAGGAATTCTCGGTTGCGCACTGCATGCACGTGGCCTGTATGGACGGGTCGCCAAAGACGCGCTGCTCAGCCATCTCCACAGCGAAATCCTGGTTGCCCTCCAGCAGCCTCTCCAGAACATCGGAAAGCATCGTCCCGTATTTCGTCGCCCTCTTGAAATGGAAAACAGTCCTTTCTTCTTCGGTCAACGCCACGTCCGAGAACATGGCCCAGGCCTCCAACAGCAAGGAGCGGAAGCCGCGAACTACCTCGATGCCCGCCCCCCGCACTTTTTCGAGAGCCACCGCCCGATCTTCCACTGGAAGGCCGTCGACATCCTGCTGCGAGAGCTGGGACAGGAGCGCTTTCAGGTCATACACGGAACTGTCTTCCTTCAGTGAACTCAGAACGTGCATGCGCTGATAGCATGCGATGAGATCCTCAGCAAGCTTCGATCCTTCGCCCTTTTTCCGGGCAAGTATTTTGAACGCGAATAGGGAATTGCCGACTTCATGCTCCACAGCGCTGAAGATTATGCGGAACCACTGCGGCAGCCGGTCTGGCGCAAGAGGCGCTGCCACGCGGGTTGGAGATGCGGAGTCGCTGGGCCCGTGCGCTGCCCGAGTCCCCCGCTGTCCGGCATTTATGCCCATAACAAGTCTTTTTATACAACTGTTTTAAAAAGGGGTTCAGTATGAAAGGCCGAGCGCTGATTTTATCTTGGGAAGGTTGTAGCCGATGATTATGGTGCCGCCTATGTCGCTCACGGGCACGCCATAGCCGCCGCTCTTCTGGACGAGCTCCTGGGCATACTGCGGATTCAGCTTCACATTCCGCTCTTCGTAGGGGATGCTGTTCTGCTCCAGGAAGTCCTTGAGCTTGTCGCAGAACTTGCACGTCGTGGAAGTGTACATGATTACGTTCGCCATATCATCTCCCGCAGGATAATGCAACGAAGATTAAAAAACCGCAATGGCGTTAGCTCATCATGAAGACGCTCAAGAAGATATGGATGAACGGCAAGCTGGTCAACTGGAAGGACGCCAGGATCCATGTGCTCACCCATGCATTGCACTATGCGACAGCCATATTCGAAGGCATGCGCTGCTACAGCACGGACGACGGACCTGCGGTGTTCAGAATGAGAGACCACTACCGGCGCCTGGCCGGCGGCTGCAAGTCCTACCAGTTCGACCTGAGGTATTCAGTGGACCATATGTGCGATGCCACGAAGAAGCTCATACGCGCGAACAGGGTGAAGGAGTGCTACCTCAGGCCCATCGTCTACGGCGGCTATGGGAGCATAGGGCTGTCCATCGTCAACGTGCCGTTCGACCTTGCCATAATCGCCATACCCTGGGGCCGGTATTTCGGCGAGAAGGCAGAGAAGGGCATATCATGCGAAGTGTCCAGCTGGAAACGGATAAACCCCACGGTGCTCTCGCCGCATGTGAAGGCCAGCGCCAATTACCTGAACTCCATCCTAGCCAAGCGGGAGGCCATAAACGGCGGCTATGACGAGGCTATCATGCTCACCGACGAGGGCCACGTTTCCGAGGGCACCGGCGAGAACCTCTTCATCGTGAAGAACGGCGAGCTGGTGACGCCGCCGCTTTACGACGACATCCTGGCGGGCGTGACAAGGGAGACCGTCATGGTGCTGGCGAAGGAGCTGGACATACCGGTGAAAGAGGACCCGATACTCAGGGACGAACTATATACTGCGGACGAGGTGTTCCTCTGCGGCACTGCCGCCGAGATAACGCCTGTGACGAGCATAGACAAAAGGAAGCTGGGTGACACCCCAGGCGAGATCACCAAACAGTTACGCGAAGCGTATTTCGATGTGGTGACAGGAAAAGACGAGCGTTTCATGAAGTGGCTGGATTTCGTGTAAGTGGAAACCCACAGGGATAGTAATTTAAAGAGAATGTTGCTTAAGATAGTTTATGGTGGGTGAGAAACTTTGCTTAGGCAGCAGGTGCCCTAATGCCAGGGCGCAGGAGCGCGCCGACTCTTTCAGGGCCCGCCTGGCAGAATATGCCGACAATCTCGTGGTCTCAGAGACCCACAGACGCCTTTACGAAGAGATGATGGTCCTTGACCTCACATCCGGGGTTTTCAACGGCAAAGGCCTGAGGATGAAGTTCCACGAGGAGCTCGCGCGCTTCCAGAGGACAGGAAGCGGATTCGCCCTGCTGTTCATGAAGATAGACTCCTTTGAGGCCCTTAAGGCGCAACGTGGCGATAAATGCGTCGACAAGCTCCTTGTGCTGGTGGCAGGCGCGCTGAAAGGCAGCATCAGGCCGTATGATAGCGTACACAGGATAAAAGATGCTGAATTCACGGTGCTCCTCCCAGACACGGACAAGGAGGACGATGCATGCAAAGTAGCGGAACGCCTCAGGGAGAAGGTGGAACAGCAGCCGTGGGCGCCGGATAACACCAATGCGCTGCTCCGCGTTACGGTGAGCATCGGTGTGGCCGTGCTTGAAGCCAAAGGCGGGTCTGAGACGCCGCTCGATAGCGATGCTGAGCTGAAGAAGCTGCTTGAGAAGGCCATGCGGGCAGAGGAGAAGGCCGAAAGCGAAGGTGCGAACCGGATCTCCCTTCTTCCGTGCAGCGCGCAGGAATGAGCATCAGCTGACTTGGCGGAACGGGACCACTTTGTTCTCCTGCATCTCCTGGTGGATCTGCTCCCCTGATTTCCCTGTCCTGGAATCCTTGTAGCAGGGCACGAGCTGGCTATCAAACATGGGAGGCATCTTCTGGAAGACGCCAGTGCAGCCTACGACTTCGCAGGGCATATCTTTTCCGCTCGCTTTGCCGTCGCGCCATGCGCAAAAGAAGGGTTTGGCTGGAGATTTTAGAAGCTCGATTTTTCCTATCGCTGTCTTCTGAGGGTCCATGGGGAGACCGTAGATACCAATCTCCTGCAGGATTTATAAAAGTATATAAAACCTATGACAGTTTAACATAACAAATCAGACGGGGTCATCGCTTGAACTCGCTTTGCTCGTTCAAGTCTGTCCCCATCCGTCCCGCTCATGGGGTCATGGGCTAATCTGGTAGACTGAAGCCTTCGGGCAGACTTTTTGGAAAAGAGTTTGACAAAAACTTGGTGTTCAAAAAGTTTAGGAAAAGGCTTTGATCTGAGTTCAAATCTCAGTGACCCCATTTTCTAATCCTCTAATTTTTAAGAATTACCTATGTAGCATTCTCCATGGACCGACCAGAAATTCCGGAAGGACCGATAACCACACCGACAAGGTTCAAGTGCATGGCCAGGACCCAGAACATGCTGGAGGCCGAGCGCATCGCCAAGCAGTACCGCATGCAGGGCTATGAGGTCAAGATAAACCGGAGAGGACAGGGAGGTATCACCCTCTACGAGGTCTGGGCGGCCAAGGAGCCGGAAGTGCTCCAGGGCAAAGGCCTGCCTCCGGCGATGAAGTGAGCGCCCAAGCAGCGAAACCACCCTGGCTGAAAGTGCGTTATGCCTGGAACCCTTCTTCTGCCCATATAGCCAATCTCATGGCCAGGAACAACCTCCATTCCGTCTGCCAGAGCGCAAGATGCCCGAACAGGCACGAATGCTGGGCCCAGGGCACGGCGACATTCATGATAATGGGCGAATATTGCACGCGTGCGTGCAGGTTCTGCGCCGTGAAGACGACAGCCAAACCGCCACCGCTCGACAAGGACGAACCAAAAACACTCGCCGAAGCGATAGCCACGCTCGACCTCAGGTATATAGTGATAACATCTGTGACGCGAGACGATCTTCCTGATGGGGGTGCATCGCATTTCGCTGAATGCGTCAGGGAGATAAAGAAACTGAAGCCGGAACTGATTGTGGAGACATTGATTCCTGATTTAAACGCGGACCGGGACGCGCTTTCGGTATTGGTGGAAGCGAAGCCGGACGTGATATCGCACAACATAGAGACTGTGGAGCGGCTTACTCCTGTGATAAGGGACAGGAGGGCTGACTACCGCAAATCGCTTGATGTTCTAAGGAGTATACGCGAGCTTTCCTCAGGGAAGATAATCACGAAATCCGGGCTGATGGTCGGGTTCGGCGAAAAGGAGGATGAAGTGGAACACGCGCTTGCGGATTTGCGGGATGTTGACGTGGAGATCGTGACCATAGGCCAGTATCTCAAACCAAGCGAGGAACCCAGGCATATCGCCATCAGCGAATATGTGACACCTGAACGGTTCGCTGCTTATGAGAGAATCGCTTATTCGCTCGGCTTCACCTATGTCGCGAGCGGGCCTTTCGTAAGGAGCTCGTATAAGGCTGCTGAGGCCTTCTTCGGCTCGGGCAGGAAGTAGAATACACGAAAATATACATTTAAACACACTATTTATAAACAGTTTGTTGCACATTAATACAGGGGTTGACGCGATGTACTTACAGAACCGGGGCTATTGGAATTGGATGAGAAAACTGCATGGGACGATAGAAGACGGCATGAAGGCAGATACTGACACGCTCATCAAGAATCTTTCAGATACGTCTGCATATGTCCGCAGGATAGGGGCCTTGGGATTGGAATGCGTCGCAAAGAATGGGGATGACCTGACCCGCGCCTTGCCCGCGCTTGTCCATGCGCTTTCAGATACTCGGGACGTGCATATCTCCGAAGCGGCTGCCAGGGCGTTGCTGAACGCAGTGATGAATGAGAAAAGCCGCGACGCGGCACTGGATGCTCTTCATGATGCTACGACTGATAGCCGCGAACGGGTTGTGAGCTGTGCCGCCTGGGTTCTGAGTAAGGCCGAGGAGAAAGGCATCCGGAAAGAGGTCATGAAACCCGGCGCGGACATGTGCGGCGAACTGCTCACGGACAAGTCGTTTAAGGGGCCCAAAAAGGCAGAGCAGGCTACTCATGGCGTTGCCCGCAGAATCACCCGCTAGCACCGGCAGGCGTGTGGTTCGGTTCTGAAGTTACTGCCACACCCAACTATTTATAAACACTACCAGCCATCGAACTATCAATGGGTGGCGGGACAAATGACCAGGAGATCGCTGTGCGCATACACGCGCTTATAGAAGCCATGCCCAACGCCAACGAGGACATCAGATGCGAGGCCGGCGAAATGCTTGTCAGGATAGGGCAGCCGGCCATACCATATCTCGTCGAGGCCGCGAAAGGCAGCGATGAGAAGTTGCGCGAATGCGCATTCCTGACCCTCATCATGATGGACGAGAAAGCGCTACCTGCAATCGCGCAATTGATGAAGAGCGAGGATCGGTTTGTGAAGCTGGGTGCGATGACCGCCATGCTGCTGCTGCAGACCAAGATAAAAGACAGACAGATGGACGGCGAGGCGGTTGATGCCGGCAGGTTCTCGAAACGCCCGGTGAAGCCGGAAGCAGCTCCGATGGAAAAGCGCAGGATGGCATGAGGTAAGGATATGGATATTAATGATCTTATAGCGCGCATCGAGAGGTGGAAAAAGCTGCACGCGGACAAGCCTGCCGAGACCCGAAAGGAACCGGAAGATGCAGGAAACTCCAGGGAGGATCCGGCGCCGGTCCAGCCTAAGGATTCAGCTCAGCGGGGTCAGGTCCCGCAGCATGATGCCGCTCCGCAGAAAGAGGTCCCTCAACCTGATGCCACTCCCCAGAGAGAGGATAATCCCATAGCGAAAGATGGCGAGATTGTCAGCCCGTCCCGCCCAAAAAGGCAGACGCACGAAAACAGGACGTCCAGGGGAAGGAAACGCAGGACGCGCTGAAGCGCCTGCGCCACGGCGAATTCTTATTAATCTAACGGCTGTTAGTGTAAGCGATAGCCATGCCAAGGACCACAGTGTATGATGGGAAGGTCGATTACCTCCAGATTCTCGACAAGAACGGCAACGTTGATGCTGGGCTAGACCCGGGGCTGCCGGATGAGACATTGGACAGGATGTACCGGCTCATGGTGCTGGCGCGGCTCTGGGACCACAAGTGCCTCATGCTCCAGAGGACAGGCAGGATGTTCACATATGCGCCGCTGGAAGGCCAGGAGGCCATAGCCGTCGGGAGTGTGCTCGCGGCATCACCCAACGACTGGCTGTTCCCGACCTACCGCGAATGGTCCATATATCATATGAGGGGCGGCCCGCTCCACCAGGTCAACATGACCTGGATGGGCATGGAGGAAGGACTTAGGATAGACAAGGCGCTCAGGGTGTTTCCGTACGTGGTCCCCATCGCTTCACACCTGCCGCATGCGGTCGGGGCGGCCCATGCGCTGAGACTGAAAGGCGAGAAGTGCGCGTGCATCGCATATTGCGGCGATGGCGCGACGAGCGAGGGCGATTTCCACGAGGCCATGAATTTCGCAGGCGTGTGGGATGCGCCCTGTGTTTTCGTGATATCAAACAACCAGTGGGCCATTTCGGTGCCCAGGAAGAACCAGACGCACTCCGAGACGCTGGCCCAGAAGGCGCTGGCGTACGGGTTCAGCGGCATCCAGGTGGACGGCAATGATGTCCTCGCGGTGTATAAAGCCGTCAAGGAGGCGGCTGACGCTGCCAGGGCAGGCAAGGGGCCTGGCGCAGTGGAGTGCATAACCTACAGGATGGGGCCCCACACGACCGCTGACGACCCGAAACGGTACCGCTCAGAGGATGAGCTGATGTACTGGAGGGAGCGCGACCCCATAAAACGCTTCAGGATATATCTTGAGAAGAAGGGCGTATGGAACCGGGACTATGGGGACAAGGTGAACGGCGAGGCGGCGAAGACGATAGATGATGCAGTGACCAAGGCCGAGGCGTTCAAGCAGGACCCGAAAGAGATATTCAGGTACGTTTACGCGACCATGACCAAGGACCTGGAAAAGCAGATGAAGGAATGCTTCGGAGAGGATGGCGCATGAAACTCAACATGGTCGAGGCCCTGAACCTGTGCCTGAAACAAGAGATGGAAAGAGACAGCTCCATAGTCGTGATGGGCGAGGATGTCGGCGTGGATGGCGGCGTCTTCAGGGTGACCGACGGGCTCTATGCGAAGTTCGGCAAGGACCATGTGATAGACACGCCGCTGGCAGAGAACGGCATAATCGGCACAGCCATAGGCATGGCGGCCATGGGGCTTAGGCCTGTGGCTGAGATACAGTTCCAGGGATTCGATTACGAGGGATACCACCAGGTGGTCCAGCACATGTCCAGGCTCCGCAACCGCACAAGGGGCGTGCTCAACCTGCCCATGGTGCTGAGGCTGCCGTACAGCGGAGGCATAAAGGCGCTCGAGCTGCACAGCGAGAGCCTGGAGAGCATCTATATCCACCTGCCAGGCCTCAAGGTGGTCTGCCCTTCATCGCCCTATGACGCCAAGGGCCTGCTCGCTGAGGCCCTGGACGGCCAGGATCCGGTCGTCTATTTCGAACCGAAACGCCTCTACCGCGCGTTCAAGGAGGATGTGCCTGAGGAAAGGTACAAGGTGGAGATAGGAAAGGCCAATGTCCTGAAGCAGGGCAAGGACGTCACGCTCATATCCTGGGGTGCGATGACATACGTGTGCAAAGAGGCAGTGGCAGATGCTGAATCCCAGGGCGCATCTGTGGAGCACATAGACCTGCGGACCCTGTCGCCATGCGACTGGGACACCATAGCCGGCTCTGTGGACAAGACAGGCAGGGCGGTGGTGGTCCATGAGGCGGTGAAGACGCTCGGCTTCGGCGCAGAGGTGGCTGCAAGGATTATGGAGAGGTCGTTCCTCAACCTGAAGGCGCCTGTGCGGAGGGTGACCGGCTGGGACATAACTATACCATATCCCAGACTGGAGGATTATTTCTTCCCGGACAAGAGAAGGATAACGAAGGCGATAATGGAGACTGTATCTTTCTGAGGTGTTTGAATAGCTACTGAATTCAGGTTCCCGGATGTCGGCGAAGGCATACATGAAGGCAAAATCGTGAAATGGCATGTCAAGGAGGGAGACACGGTCAAGGCAGATCAGATCCTTGCGGACATGGAGACGGACAAGGCCATCATAGAGATGCCGTCCCCGGCCGCAGGCACGGTGCTGAAGCTCGGTTTCAAGGAAGGGGATATGGTGAAGGTGGGCGAAACCATCGTAGTGATAGGCCAACCGGGCGAGAGCGTCCCGGCTGCCAAGGCAGCGCCACAGCCTATGCGCCAGCCTGTGATAACCGCAGCCCCAGGGCCTCAGCTCCTCGCACCACCGCCGCCGCAGCTGCACCAGACGCCCAGCGTCCTGGCGACACCTGCCACAAGGAAGCTGGCCAGGGAGCTCAATATAGACCTGGGCAAGGTGGCAGGAAGCGGGCCCGGCGGAAGGATAACAGAGGAGGATGTCAGACGCGTCGCTGGTGGGGGGGTCGGCCCTGCACCGACGGCACAACCATCTCCTGCGCCGCTCATCACCACGGCCGAAGGCGACATCATCATACCGCTCACGGGCCTGAGGAAGACCATAGCGGAGAGGATGACGTATTCCAAGACGCACATACCGCATGCGTGCGGCATGGATTATGTGGATGTCACCAATCTTGTGGCCCTCAGGGAGAAGGAGAAAAGGCAGTTTGAGCCCAGGGGCATAAAGCTCACCTATCTGCCTTTCGTGGTCAAGGCGTGCGTGATAGCGCTCAAGAAGTACCCCAGCTTCAACGCGCATTTCAACGCCGAAAAGAACGAGGTGGTCGCCAGGAAAGCCGTGAACATAGGGATAGCTGTGGACACGCCGGACGGCCTCATCGTACCCGTTGTGAAGAACGCTGACAGGAAATCCATCATAGAGATTGCCCAGGACATAGAGGCCCTTGCCATACTCGCGAGAGGAAGGAAACTGAAGCTCGACGAGGTGAGGGGGGGCACATTCACCATAACGAACGTGGGCAGCGTGGGCGCCATGTTCTCCACGCCGATAATCAACCCGCCCGAGGTCGCCATAATGGGCATCCACCGCATAAAGGACATGCCCATGGTGGTGGAAGGGGGGATACAGGCGCGGAAGGTGATGGGCGTGTCGCTGTGCTTCGACCATAGGGTGGTGGACGGCGCATTGGCCACCCTGTTCATGAACGAGATAAAGCTCCATCTCGAGGACCCGGCCCTGATGCTGGTGGAGATGATATGATGGACGGGATGAAAACGGTGGTCGGATGGTAATGGGCCAGCTCACCACCAATGCTGATGTCGCCGTGATAGGTGGCGGACCAGGCGGATATACCGCAGCCATAAGGGCGGCCCAGCTCGGCAAGGAGGTCGTCCTGATAGAGAAGGGCCACCTGGGCGGCACATGCACCAACGTGGGCTGCATACCGTCCAAGGCGCTCATCCATGCGTCTGGATTGATGCGGGATGCGACTGATGCCAAGGAAATGGGTCTGGCTGCCAACATATCGCTTGATTTCGCCAGGACGCAGGCATGGAAGGACAGGGTGGTGAAGGGCCTCAGGGACGGCATAGCCACGCTGTGCATGTCCAACGGCATCGAAGTGATAGACGGCAGGGCATTCTTCACATCGTCCAATACGCTCACGGTGGAGACCGAGGCAGGCATGAGGACAGTGGAATTCAAGAAGGCCGTGATAGCCACCGGAACCGAGATAAACGGGGTTCCTAACCTGCCCTACGACCACAAAAGGGTGATAGATTCCGATGACGCGCTTTCGCTGCGCGAGATTCCGAAACGGCTGGCCGTTGTCGGAGGGGGCTACATAGCAGCTGAGATGGCCTGCATGTTCCTGCGGTTCGGCTCCAGGGTGACTGTCATCTATCGCGGCGAGCGGCTGCTCAAGGGCATGGAACCTGAGTTCGGCGACATCCTTGCGAAAGGCATGGCCAGGCTGGGCGGCGAGGTGCTCTTCAACAGCGAAGTCACGAGACTGGATGGCGAGAATGCGGTCGTGAAGACGCCGCAGGGTGAGAGGCGCGTGCAATTCGACAGGATGTTGGTGGCTGCGGGCCGGACACCCCACCTGGACCTCGGGCTAGACAAGACCCGGGTGAAACTGGACCATGACGGCCTTGTGGTCGTGGACAGCTCCATGAAGACGACAGATGACAATATCTATGCCGTCGGCGACGTGGTCCCTGGACCGCAGCTGGCCCATAAGGCGTTCAGGCAGGGCAAGGTGGCCGCGGAATGCATCGCGGGCGTGAAGAGCTCGTTCGACAACCGGGCGATGCCCATGGTGGTGTTCGCTGAGCCGGTGCTGGCGACAGTCGGCCTCACCGAGGAGGAGGCCAAGGCGAAGGGCCATCAGGTGAAGACCGGCAGGCTCCCCCTGACGACGTCCGGGAGGGCCAGCGCGATGGGCAGGCGGGAAGGGTTCGTGAAGGTGGTGGCTGACGGTCATGACATCATACTCGGCGTCCAGGCGGCAGGGGAGGGCGCTGATGCGCTCATCGCAGAGGCAGCTCTGGCCATAGAGATGGCAGCCACGCTGGAGGACCTGGCGGTCACCATACATGCCCATCCGACGATGCCTGAATCGCTTGCTGAGGCCGCAGAGGCCGCGCTGGGCAAGGCGATACACGTATACAGGAAGAAGTAGGCCCTGCTCTTTCAGGCTCAGTTCTTTTTCTTTAGCAGGACAGCGCCGCCGAGCACCGCGAGTATGGCTCCGCCACCGCAGCAGCATCCGCCTCCGCTGCTCCCACTGGAGCCGTAACTGTCATCGTAGTACCCGTAGTCGTCATACATCTGAAGCGGCGATGCCGCGAAAACTGCGCCTGCAAGGACCAAAGCCAGAACGAATATCTGCAATGTATTCACAGTATCAACCTGTTTAGACATTGGAAGGATAGAATAAAAAATATTGGCACGGCGTCCGGAAACCGGCTCAGGGCTCAAGAACGACCTTCATGCCCTCCCTTCTCTTGAGGACGTCGAACCCTTTCTCTATCTCTGACAGCTTCAGGCGGTGCGTGACCAGGCGCTCAAGGCCTATCTTTGGAAGAAGGGCCTTGGCCTTGTACCAGGTATCGAACATCTTCCTGCCGTTTATGCCATGCAGGGTTATGCCCCTAAACACGATGTCGTTGGTGACGTCCACCTCGAATGGCTTCGGGAAAACACCCAGGATAGAGGCCCTTCCGCCTGCCTTGAGGGTGGCGAGCCCGTTCTTCATGGCCGTGGCCGAGCCGGCCATCTCCAGGAAGACGTCGGCGCCAAGGCCGTTGGTCTCATCCATTATCTGCTTCTGGACAGCTGCGGCCTGCTCAGGCGAACCGTTGTGGATCATGACATCAGCGCCGAACTCCTTGGCGAACTTGAGCCTGCTCTGGTGGCTGTCTATAGCTATCACCTTCTCTGCGCCGGCGATTTTGCAGATGCCGACAGCGCAGACGCCTATGGGCCCCATGCCGAACACGGTGACAGTCTTGCCGGCGACCTCACCCGCGAACACCGTGTGGACCGCATTGCCGAGCGGCTCCTGGGCAGTGGCCACCCAGTGCGGGATTTTCTTGTCGTTCACCCACGCGTTGCGGTAGGGCAGGGCAAGGTATTCCGCGAAGGTGCCCTGGGTATCGACACCGAGTATCTTGACGTTCTGGCAGATGTGCTCGTTGCCTGTCTTGCACTGGTAACAGTAGCCGCAGGAGATGTGGGTCTCAGCCGAGACATGGTCTCCGATGGATACGCCTTTGGCGTTCTTGCCGACTTCCACGACCTCACCGGCGACTTCATGGCCGAAAATGTAGGGGATGTTCTTGCCTATGCGCTTCTCCGCCCACTCGTCCCATTTGTAGATATGGACGTCCGTACCGCATATGGAGGTCGCCTTGACCTTTATCAGCACCTCATCGTCCTTTATCTTCGGGACCGGCGCTTCTTTCAGCTCAAGCCCTTCCTTCGGGGCGGTCTTCCATACTGATAGCATCTTGTCCATGATGATACCTCTATTGGGATAACGATGAGAGCAGATTAGCGGCAGAAGGCATTTAAAACTCGCTGAACGCGATGGGCGATTACGATGAAAGACGGGGATATGGGAAACGGCAGATTTTATAATTCTCAGCCATCAATTGAACATCTCAAAAAAGGTGACTTCTATGAACAAAAGACTCGAAACCGAGCTTAAGCAAGAGTTGGACAGCCTTGGGCAGCAGAACCTGCTGTGGAACCCCAGGACCCTGAACGGCCCCTCGTGCGCAAAACCCACAGTGGACGGCAAACAGGTCGTCATGTTGTGCTCCAATAACTACCTCGGACTTTCCAACCACAGGAAGCTAAAGAAAGCGGCCATAGACGCTGTGAGGAAATACGGCGCCGGTAGCGGCTCGGTCAGGCCCATCGCAGGCACCATGGACCTGCATCTCAGGCTCGAGGAACTGATAGCCAAGTTCAAGCACAGCGAGGACGCCATCTACTACAATACGGGATTCACGGCGAACAGCGGTGCCCTGCCTGCGCTCCTGCGGGAAGGCGATGTGGTGATATCCGACGAGCTCAACCACGGCTCCATCATAGACGGCGTGAGGCTGAGCAAGGCAGAAAGGATGATATACAAGCACAAGGACATGAACGACCTGGAGGCCAAGCTCAAGGACATGACCGCAAGGCCGACCAAACCCAACCGCATACTGGTAGTCACTGACGGCGTATTCTCCATGGACGGAGACATCGCACCGCTGGACAAGGTTGTCGAGCTGGCCGAGAGATATGACGCCGTGACCTACGTGGACGACGCCCACGGAGATGGCGTCCTGGGCGACCATGGCAAAGGCATAGTCAACCATTTCAAGCTGGAGGGCAGGGTGGATTTCGAGATGGGCACATTCTCCAAGGCCTTCGGCACCATGGGCGGCCTGATAGCGACGTCCAAGGTCAACAAGCAATACCTGCTCAACAAGTCCAGGACATGGCTGCTCACAGGCGCGCACGGCCCGGCAACAGTGGGCGCATCCATTGCGGCGCTGGAGTTGCTCACCGAAAGCGACAAGCTGGTGAAGAAGCTCTGGAGGAACACCAGATACTTCAAGAAGAGGGTGAAGAAGCTGGGCTTCGACACCGGCGAGAGCGAGACGCCCATAACGCCCATAATGACCTATGACTCTGCCAAGGCCAGGCAGATGAGCCAAAGGCTGTTCGAGGAGGGCGTATATGCCCTGCCCATAGTGTTCCCGATGGTGGCCAAGGACAAGGCGAGGATAAGAGCCATGATAACGGCCGAGCACAGGAAGCCGGAGCTTGATTTCGCCCTTGAGAAGATAGAGAAGGTCGGAAGGGAGCTCCAGCTGATAAAATGAACGGACGGCTCAGGGCGTCTTGTTTGCCTGGCTGTTCTCTAGCGGACATCCGCTCGCCTGGCTCAGATCCAGGAACCGCATGAAGCCCAATTTGCGCGCCCCGTCCTTGAATTCCCAGGTCGGGTATGCGTTTATATCCGCGTCCATGCAGGCCTGCGTCTTGCCGCCGAGCACGGAATAGCACTCCACATAGGTGACGTATTGCCAGCTGCCGCCGAAAGAGTCCTTTTGGTCCTGGCAGTGCGTACACTGCACTGAGCCGTACATCTTCGCGCCGTTCTCAGTGAGGCATTTTGCGAACGCGCCCATGTCATCCGGCTGGCGGTCATTGGAAGGCGTGGTCAGGAAGGCGAAAGCGAGGAATACCGCGATTATCGCCACGGGGATGATGATGTCCAGGGGTTTCATGGACCCTTACTTGCTGCCCTGGTTTAAATATTTTAGCTCCGAGCATTGGACATGAAATGCATGATTTTGCTGCTGGTTTTGGGATTGCTGCTTCTCGGATGCGCCCAACAGGGCGGGACTGCCGGAACAACCGACGCGACGACCGGAACGCAGGGCGGAACTGGTGGGACCCAGAAC
>Ga0315275_10000567_pt1 | contig 30913 bp, 30 predicted proteins | sample YL17G03_0_MG_FD_205557 | JGI IMG/M metagenome (GOLD analysis project Ga0315275, IMG submission 205557) | Sediment microbial communities from Yellowstone Lake, YNP, Wyoming, USA - YL17G03_0 | ecosystem: Environmental > Aquatic > Freshwater > Lake > Sediment | place: USA: Wyoming | collected...
CTCCCCCCAGCCCCCGCCACCCCTGAATCCTCACTTCACCGAACGCTCACCTTTGTGCCAAAGTCGCTGACGTTGAACAGTGCCATGCTGTTCGGTAGGTCACGCTTAAGCGCTTCGTCGTAGTATCGTGCTACCAGTATAACACACTTGGCATCGTTACTCTCATCACCTTGCGCCACCTCAAGTAGCCGATCCCACGATTCGCGGTCAAGACGGCTTGAGAAAACGGCAATCGCCTCATCCAAACGGCGACCAGCCAAGACAACGTTACCGTTGTGCTTGTCGGGCCCACATCCTCCAATCGCCATCGCCCCCAAGACAATGGCCATTGTTAACCATATTCTTCGCAGCCCCATAACGCCGCCCTCCTTCAGAACGGATCACTGGACAGGACCAGTTCCCGGTGCTTTGAGCGGACAAGAGGACATTCTGCTTTTTCCTCCTTCCCCGGCGGCTACGCGGGCGCCGGACGTTCTTCGGGCGCACAGCCGCATTGTAAACTCCGTCCGGGGCGGAAGCCATGAACAAATTGCAGATTGCAGAATGTAGATTGCAGAATTCAGGCAACGGCCAAAGACAGTTCCAAGTTTCAGGTTCCAAGTTTAGTTCCGGGCTCCGGGTTCCGGGTTTAAGAGGACCTGCCGTGCTATAATGTGGTGCACCATGGGCGAAACAGGCCTGAAAGCGATTACGGCGGCGGGGCTGATCCTGACGGACTCATGTCCGGCGCGGTGCCGGCATTGCTATGTCTCGGCGGGGCCGGATAGGTCGCGGTGGATGAGCCTGGAGGACGCGTCGCGGCACCTCGCGGCGCTCGTTCGGCTCGGCGTGGCGGCCGATGGCGTCCACATCGGCGGCGGCGAACCGTTCGGCGATTTCGACCGCCTGCTGGCGGTCGTCCGGGCCGCCCGCGAGGTCGGTCTCGGCGGCATCGGTTACGTCGAAACGAGCGGCTTCTGGGCCACCTCCGACGACCTCGTGCGGCGTCGCCTGGCGGCGCTCGCGGAGGCCGGCATGAAGCAACTCTCGATCAGCGCCGACCCATACCACCAGGAGTTCGTGCCGCCCGACCGCGTCCGGCGGCTCCTCGGCGCGGCGCGAGCGGTGCTCGGACCGGGCGGCGTCCGTGCCCGGCGATGGAAATGGCTCGAGAATCCGCGCGACGTTGCCGCCATGCCGGAGGCCGAGCGGTTGGACCTCTTTCGCGCATTTCTAAAGAAGTATCCCGAGCGGATGACCGGCCGCGCGGCCGAGCACCTCGCGGCGCTCGTGGACCGAACGCCCATCGCCGACCTGCCCGACGCACCCTGCCGCGCGATCCTCCAGATCCGCCACGTCCACGTCGCCCCGGAAGGATGGATCTGGCCTGGCACGTGCGCCGGGATCGCGCTCGGGCGTGCGACGCCGGAGCGGCCGCTGGACGAGTGCCTGCGAGGCTGGCGGCCCGCGCCGAATTCGCCCGTGGCCCTCCTGGCCGAAGGCGGTCCGAAGCGGCTCATGGACCTTGCGGCGCGGTCAGGATTCCGGGCCGATCCGCAAGGCTACGCCGGCCCGTGCCACCTGTGCTGGATGGTGCGGAAACAGCAGGTCTCCTGCGGCAGCGGCGGCGAAACGTTTTGTCCGCATTCCGTATACTTGACTTCTTAGGGGCCGGAAGGTTTAGTGAGTCGGTCGCGGGCGAGTGGAGGGAGTCTGGCCGATGATCCGAGCGTTCTATCTGGCGAAAGACGCCAAGGCGGCCGAGCCGCTGACGGACCTGGCGCGCATCCTGGCGGCGTTTCGCGAAAAGCAGGGCATCCTGTGGGTGGACATGGAGGCGCCCACGCCGCAGGAGGCCGACCTGCTGGCCAGCGAGTTCGGATTCCACCCGGTGGCGGTCCAGGCCTGCCGCGAGGTCACGAGCCAGCCCCTGGTCCACAGTTTCGATGGGTACCTCTTCATGGTAATCCACGCCGTGAGCATCCAGAGCCGGGGGGACCTCGTGACCACGACCGAAGTGGACATCTTCTGGGGCCGCAGTTTCGTGTTGATGTACCACGAGGTCCCCGTGCGGAGCATTTCGGACCTGTTGGAGACATGCTCGAAAGACTGTGCGTCGCTGATGTCGCGCGGAGCGGATTTCCTGATGCACGCGCTGGTGGACAAGATCATTGACAACTTCACGCCCACGCTGGACCGCATCGAGTACCTGATCGAGGAACTGGAAATCCAGATTTTCAAGCAGCCGAGCGACGCGCTGCTGCACCGCCTGCTGGACGTCAAGCAGACGGTCTCCTACCTGACGCGGGTCGCGAGCGCCCAGCGCGACGTCGTGGGTCGGCTCGTGCGCGGCGAGTTCGGACCGATCACCAAGCAGGCCATGGCCTACTGGTACGACGCCTACGACCACCTCGTCCGGATGGTGCAGACGACCGAGACGCACCGCGACCTTCTGGTGACCGCGCGCGACACCTATATGTCGGTCGTGTCGAACCGCACGAACGCGATCATGAAACTGCTGACGTTCATCGCGACGATCTTCATGCCGCTCTCGTTCCTGGCGGCGCTGTACGGGATGAACTTTGCCTTCATGCCGCCCAAGGACGAGCCGTGGGGGTTCTACATCTGCCTGGGAGTCATGGCGATGACGGCCGCCGGCATGCTCTGGTTCTTCCGGCGCCGGCGGTGGATTTAGCGCCCGTCGTCGGGCCTTCGGTCACGGGCGGGCGGTGGCGGCGGTCACGTCGGAGTAGATGTCGAAGAGGTGGTCCAACCGCGTGGTCTTCAGCAGTTCCCTAAGCGGCTCGGTCGGGTCGGCCAGCCGGACGAAACCGCCCCGGCCGCGGGCCTTCAGGTAGGCCGTGATGAGGGCCCCCAGGGCGTCGGAGCACAGGAAGTCCGCGCGGCCGAGGTCGCAGACGATGTGCGTCTGGCCGGCCTCGATGGCCCCCATGAGGGCCTCGCGCAAGGACGGCGACGCCTCCGTGTCGGCCGATCCGTGGATCATCATGACCTGGCAACCGCCTTCGTGGCGCATCTGGATTCTCATGTCGGGCTCCGGCGATTAAGGGGTGCGGTACTTGACCATGTGAACCTCCTGCCCCGAGCCGGAGTAGGAGACCTCGTCCATGTAGGCCCGCATGAGCATGATGCCGCGGCCGCAGGGCTTGCGGAGGTTCTCGTCGGCGGTCGGGTCAGGGACGGCGGCGGGGTCGAATCCGGCCCCCTCGTCCGCCACCGAGATCTCGACGCACTCGGGCGACGCGCAGTACCGCAGGCGGACCTGGCGCGACGGGTCCATGCGGTTCCCGTGCTTCATCGCGTTGACGAGTGCCTCCTCGATGGCCAGGCGGACGGCGAAGCGGTGTTCCTCATCGTAGCCGAGGTCCAAGAGGCGGGCCATCAGTTCCGCCTCGACGGCGCGGATGGCCCCGAGGTGCGTCGGCAGCGTCTTCTCGGTCCACGCCCTGGAATCGCCGCTTGGCCGCCGGGTGGAGGGCACGCTAGGCCTCCGCCTCAGATCGGAAACTGGCGACCGCCTCGTCCCCGCGCTCGAAGATCCGGAACATGCGGTCCAGACGCGTGATGGTGAACATCTCGTAGACGTGCGGCTCGATGTCGGCCAGGCGCAGGTCGCCGCCCGATTCCGCAAGAAGTTTCTTTACGCGGATGAGCGACCCCAGGACGAGCGACGTGAGATGGTGGACACCCAGGAAACTGACGACGATCCGCCGGACGGGCATCTCGGCCAGGGCCGCGAGCGCCTCGCCGAAGGCTTCCACCTCGGCCTCGCTCAGGATGGCGCTCGAGCGGATGCGCACCAGGGCCACTCCGTCCCTGTCCGCCACCTGGATAATGTCCGAGGCCTCCGCCATGGTCCGCCGCCCGACAGGAGAAAGTACATTATCCTAAGAGGCCGTACAGGTTATGTCAAGATTTCGGCCCCTCCGCGGATGCCGAATCCAGCGGCCGCGGAGGACGGGTCGGCTGCGAAGGCTGGAAGCATCCGCCGCACCGCTCGCGCCCCGTGACTGAATGCCAGAGCCGCCATCCCGCCAGAACGGCCAAGGCCGCTACGACCAGACCGACGACAACCGTTTCCATTATGCCCATCTGTCACCCCGCCCCCAGACCAAGCGCAAGGCCGGTTTGGTACACCATGACCGTCGCCACATAGGCCAAGGCGGTCAGCCCTCCCCATTGAAGCAGGGTCCAGCCCCACGAGCCGCTCTCGGCGCGCACGACGCCCACGGTGGCCACGCAGGGAAGGCCCAGCAGGCAGAAGAGCATGATGGCAACGGCCTGAAGCGGCGTGTAGTTCCGCCGCAAGGCCGCCTCCAGCGGTTCCGGCTCCTGGTCCTGGGTGGCCTCCATTGAGTGGACGACGCCCATCTGGGCGACGAAGACCTCCTTGGCTGCGACCGCTCCAAGCAAGGCCGTGTTGACACGCCAGTCGAATCCGAGCGGCCTCGTGGCCGGCTCGATGGCCTTTCCGATGCGCCCTGCGGCCGAGTACTCGATCGCCGCCGCCGGTCGCGCCGTCTGGACCGGCCCGGCTCGCTGGGGCGCCGCTGCGGCAGGCTCGGTGGGATCCGACGCCGGCGGCTTGGGGTAACTCGTCAGCGCCCACAGGCAGACCGAGACGCCGAGGATGATCGTGCCGGCCTTGCGCAAGTAGGCCCAGGCGCGATATCCCATATGAATCAGCGCCCCCCGGACCGTCGGCGCGCGATACGGAGGCAACTCCATCACGAACGGCTCGGCGTCACCCCGTAAGACCGTCACCCGGAGCACCTTGGCCACCACGACCGCCATGACGATCCCCACCAGGTACATGGTCCACATGACCGGCGCCTGCCACTGGACCGGGAAGAACGCACCGGCCAGCAGTGTGTAGATCGGCAGCCGCGCCCCGCAACTCATCAGCGGCAGGATGAGCATGGTCGTCAGTCGGTCGCGGCGGCTTTCGAGGACCCGCGTCGCCATGACGGCCGGAACCGTGCACCCGAAGCCGATGAGCATCGGAATGAAACTCTTGCCGTGCAGCCCGATCTTGTGCATCCAGCGGTCCATGATGAAGGCCGCCCGGGCCATGTACCCCGAGTCTTCAAGGACCGCGATGCCCAGGAACAGGATTAGAATGTTCGGCAGGAACTCCAGTACGCCCCCCACGCCGCCGATGACGCCGTCCACCAGGAGCGACCGAAGGGTGCTCGTGCTGCCCAGCGGCCACAGGCCCCCCGCGGCCTGCGCCAGATAGTGGAACAGGTGATGCAGCCCGTCCTTCGGATACGCGCCGAGACGGAACGTGGCCAGAAAGACCAGGTACATCAGGCCGAAGAAGATTAGGAGGCTCAGGACCGGGTGTGTGATGATTGCATCAATCTGGTCGGACCGCGTCCGGCGTGACTCGCGGGTGCACCGGACGGTCTCGCGGAAGGCGCCGGCGGCGAAGCCGTAACGCAGGTCGGCGATGAGTATCTCGGGCTCGTCGCCGAGGAGGGTCCTGAGGTGCGCACCAGCGGCGTCGGCGCCCGCCAGGATCGTCTCCGCCTCAGCACAGCGGGTCCGGACGAGATCGCGGATCGCCGGGTCGGCTTCCAGGAGTTTCAGAGCGACCCACGGCGGCCCGCGGGGCGCCAGGCGCGCCCCCTGCGGCTCCAGCAGGGCCGAGAGTTTGGCGATCTCCTCGTCCACCTCGGCCCCGTAGGAGACAGGCACGTGGCGGATCGGATGGGCGCCGGTGCCGACGGCCGCAATGGCGTCGGCCAGCGCCTCGATGCCGACGCCGCGGTTGCCGACCGTCGGAATAATCGGCACGCCGCCCAGAAGGCGCGAGAGGTTCTCGCGGTCAATGACCTGGCCGCGCGCCGCGGCCACGTCGCTCATGTTCAGCGCCAGCACGAGCGGCAGGTCCAACTCGAGCAGTTGGACCGTCAGGTAGAGGTTCCGTTCGAGGTTCGATGCGTCCGCGACGCAGACGACGACGTCGGGATGCTCGTCAATCAGGAACCGGCGGGCCACCAGTTCGTCCGTCGAGCGGGCCGTCAGGCTGTAGGTGCCCGGCAGGTCAACAATGTCCAGCCGCACCCCGCCCACCCGGCGGACGCCTTCCTTCTTCTCAACCGTGACGCCGGGATAGTTGCCGACGTGCTGGCGGGAACCCGTCAGGAGGTTAAAGAGGGTGGTCTTGCCGGAGTTGGGGTTGCCGGCCAGGGCGACGCGCACGCGCCGCGGCGCGTCGGACCGTCGGTCGGCCCGCTGACCCGCCACAGCGAAACTCTCGCGCCCCTCTCCCACGCATCACCTGCCCGGGCCGTGCGACGGAGCCTCGGCGTCTCGCGTCGGCCGGACCAGAATCTTGTGGGCCATGCCGCGGCCCAGGACGACCCGCGACGAGTCCACCGCCACCACGAACGGCCCGTGGCCCCCGTTGTGGACCACCCGGACCTCGGCGCCGGACCGAAGCCCCATCGCCAGAAGCCGGGTCCGCAGGCCCGTTCCGGCTTCGACCCGCACCAGGCGCCCGCGCTGGCCGTCGTCGAGCGCGGCCAGCGGCACCACGTCGCCCCTTCCACCGCCATCCGGAATCACGCGTTCGCCTTCCTCTTCCTGGCGCTGTGCCGCCTGGCGCATCGCCTCTGGAACTTTCCGAAGGCCGCGGCCCAGGCGCCGTCGGTCTCGCTCTGACGCTCGATGAGATCAAGGAACCCCACGAACCGGTCAAGGACGTCGCCCTTGACGGCGTGCTCCATCTTGCATCCGACCGCCTCGGCCTCCTCCTCCGGAACGGCCAGCACCTCGTTCAAGAACCGCTTGAGGACCCGGTGCCGGCGGATCAGTTCCTGGCCTGCGGCCTCGCCTTCGTCCGTCAGGGTGACGAACTGGTACGGGCCGTAGTGGACCAAGCCGCGCTCGGCCAGGGCCTGGACGGCGCCGGTGACGGACGGCTTGCCCACATGGAGCATCGAGGCGATCTGCGTCATCCGCGCCACGCGGTCGCGGCGGACCAGAAGATAGACGGCCTCCAGGTAATCCTGGAGGCTTTCGCTGAGTGGGCTGGTCGAAATAGCACCGGCCATGGCTTTCTCCTTGCGGCGTCCGGTCTCCTGCCCCATTGGCCGCCGATGTTCGGCGCGTTAATCATAGTTCGGAGCGCCGAACTTGTCAACCGCCTTCCCGTGAAAATTCCGCGGCCCTGCGCGCAAAAAAACCCCCGGCCGCAAGTGCGACCGGGGGCTGGTTTCTGAGGCTTGTCTTACGCCGTCAGGCGCTTGACGTTCTCGGCTTTCGGACCCTTGGGGCCCTTGATCACGTCGAACTCAACCTCTTCGCCTTCGGCGAGCGTCTTGAATCCTTCACCCTGAATGGCAGTGTGATGGACGAAGACGTCCGTCCCGTTGTCCTGTTCAATGAAGCCAAAACCCTTTTGGTCATTGAACCACTTCACTTTTCCCTTCGCCACTGGTGCTACTCCTTCGATCTTCCCGGCACACGTTCCAAAGGTTCTAAGCCGGGAAGCCCCAACAGAACCTATGGCTTTGAGCCGCCACTCGGCGGTCCATTCCTCGCTGCCGGTCGCCTATCAACAGGCCGACCCCGCAACGGAGGTTTCACAGCGTCAAATAATACGTACCGCGTCTGCCCGTGTCAACAGGAAAGATATGGCAAGATGAATGCCGGGGCCTCACCGCGAGAGCATCGCCAGGTGGCCCCAGTAGCCCATGGCGGCCGTGAGGAGCCACAAACCGGCGACCGACACAAGGCCCGCCACGGCGAAGCCCGCCGCCCAGGACTTCTCGCCGGGGCTGCCCCTATTTTATTGACGGGCGGCGCGGCGGGGGCGGACGGTCGGATTCCGGACCCATGTGCGGCTGCTCGACGGCGGCCGAAACTGTCAGGTCCTTCAGCACGAGCACCCCGCGGTCATCCACGACCAAGGTGACCTGGACGCTTCGCGCGACCCACGTCCCTCGTGCCGCAACCCCAGCATCAGCCTTCAGGAGCATCCGAACCTGGCCGGTCAGCACCATCTGGTCGCGGGCGGGGCCGGCCATGACGAGCGTGTGGCTGTCCCATTCGGTCCGTTCATCCACGACCTTGCCGGCCACGCCCGCCTGGCGCTTGACTTCCTCATAGGGGAACCGGTCGCGGCGGCCATCGCTCAGGTGCCACGTCGGAAACCCCATGTTGAGATCATACAGGAGTTTGCGGCCGAGGACCCCGGCGGAGAGGTTGCGGTCGGAGCGCGTCTCGGAGATCAGTTTCCACGTCCCCGCCGGCGACTCCAGGAGCGCCCAGGAAGCCTTGATCGGTTCGGCGGCGGCAGCGCGGCCAGAGCGGTCGGCCGCCCCGGGAACCGACACGGTGCCCTCAATGATGCAGATGTGTCCGCGCCAGGACCGCTCTTCGCCGTTAGGGAGGCTCACGGGCCGATCGTAGGCGTCGGCCATCGCCGCCTTGCGGACAGCGACGCGGATCTCGCCGCCGGCGGCGCGGACGACCAGGCCGCTGAGGTGCTCCAGTTGCTCGACTCGCGTCCCGAATCCGCCCATGAAGTCGCGGGCCAGCACGCCCGACACGGCCAGGAGACGCCCCTTGGCCGCCGACCGCCAGTAGGCGTCCAAAACCTCGCGCGGCCCTCGCTGCACCTGGTCCAGGCCGGAGATCGTGACGGGGATCCCGGCGCCGGCGGCCGGCGCCGCAGAGACCCGCGCCGCATCGCCGCCCGCCTGCCGCACCCGGGCCAGGCTCAGGCTCTGCGGGAACGCGGCGGCCAAGTCGGCGGCCGCGTCGCGAGCACGGGTGGCCTGCCCTCCCGCCCCGCAAACGGTGAAGAGCGCCTCAAAAACCTCGTCCTGGGCGGCCATGTCGGGATGCCGCTCCAGAATCGCGTCGCAGAGGTAGGCGGCCAGGTTCATCTCACGGATGTCGGCGGCGTGGCGCGCCAGAAAGTCCGCCTTGAGCCAGAGGGCGTAGGCCGCGTACGGTCCGTTCGGCGCGGCCGCGACGATCTTGTCCGCGAGCGGAAGGAGGGCGCGCACGGGCCACCCCTCGCCGGCCAGGGCGGCGGCCGCCTGGAGCGTCCAGAGGTCCCCGGCCGCACGGTCCGCTGCCGCCTCGGACGGCGCGACCGTCACAAGGATCGGGCTTTCAGCGTCCACGCCGCCCGTCCGCACCCGGTAGCGGCCCGGCTGCGGAAAGAGCCACTCCAGCGCGGCCTTCGGATCCCCCCTGGGCCGCCCGACCACAAGGAGCACCGTCCGCGTGACCGTCCGACCGGGATCAAGCAAGACCGCCTGGCGCTTGATGGGCGGCGGCAACCAGACCCAGAATTGCCGGGCCGTTTCGGCCGGCTCGGCGCGGGCCTCACTGCCTTCCTTCTCCACGGTGACGATGCGGAACCCTTCCTCGGCGACCTCGACCGCCTTCGGGCCGGTGTTCTTGAGCGCAACCTGGAGCGCAGCCGGGAGACCCGGAGGGACCGTGACCACGAGGCCCGTGACGCGCCGCTCGATGGACGACGCCGCGGCAGCAGGCGATCCGCCGGTTGCCGGCGCGGGCGCACCAGCAGGCACAGCGGAAGGCGGCGAGGCTGTGACCGGCGCCGTGCCTTTCGATGGCGCGGCGGACTCCCCTGCCACCCAGCCGGCCAGGCACACCGTCGCTATCATGCCGACGACCACCAAATGTCGCGTCATGCGGCAGGTCCTTTCGTGCAGGTGCGGACTACGTCGGTGTTTTGGCCGGTTGCCAGCGGCGGCATGTTACAGGCCCCGATAGATGTCCTTGCGGTGTGCCACGCGGATGATGTAAACGATCAGGACCTTATCTATTATTCGATATACGATACGATAATCGCCGACCTGAATCCGCCAGGCATCTTCGGACCCCGCAAGTTTGGCGGAGCCTGTCGGCCTGGGGGCACGGGCCAGGCCGTCAATCGCCTTGGCGATGCGCCGCCGGTAAGGATTGGGTATCTTGGCCAGCGCCTTTTCGGCCTGGGGTTTGACCTCGATACGATAGGCCATCTTCTAGAGCCCCAGGGCTTTCTTGACCTTAGCCCAGGACTTCGTGGGTTTATCCTTGGCGGCCCTGATGGCGTCCAGGTCCAGGCGATCTTCCAGCCGCTGGAGAAGTTCCACGTCTTCAACGGGCACAAGGGCGAACAGCATCTTGCCGCGACGCTCCACGACCAGGCGTTCCCCCCGCAGGAAAACGCGGTTCCCCAGATCGGCCAGGTGCTCGCGGGCCTCGCTGATGGTTATTTTGGTCATTGTTTTCCTCCGATCTTACCGTCTGTACGAATTGTACGAATCCGAAGGTCCGGCGTCAAATCAATTTTCGCTCAGCCGCTCGTAGTAGCGCTTCAAATATTCCTCGTAGCCGCGAGGCATCGGCTTCTCGAGGGCGTCGAGGACGTCCTTGCGGACCTCGTTCGGAACGGCGGCGCTCGTGTCCTTGCGGATGCGGACCTCGCCCGAAAGGAGCATCCGGGTGTCCTTCAGGTTATCGAGGACGACGTTCCTCTGGCGGAGGGCATTGGAGTATCGCCCGGCCAGGATGTCGCGCTGGACCTTCCGCATCCCCTCGATGGCCTCCTGGAGGGCGAAGGAATCGTAGTTCTTGACCTGTAGTGCGGCCTTGACGCCCTCGGCTTTGCTCCGGAGTTGGGCCTGCTTGCCGGCCAGACCCGCCATGCGGCGCTGGACCTCGGCGGGGACGGGCCCTTCGAGCCCTTCGTTTCCCGCGCCGGAGACCTTTCCGCCGCCGGTCGCGCCGCCGGCCGACTCTGGGCTGGAATCCTTGACCTCGCCCTTCGAGAAGGCGTCGGGCGACAGGCGCGTGGGCGTGCGGCGTCCGCCTTTGCCGGTGGCCTCCTCCTCGACGAACTCGCCGGAGGCCTTGCCGGAGCGTCCTTCGCCGGACCGGCCGCTGATCTCGCTCGAGTTCGGGAGTTGGTTCCCCGTGACGCCCTTGGCGGAGAAGTTCGAAATGGGGCCGTCCATGGCGTCCCACCCGGCGCCCTTGTCGGCCGAGTCGGCGGCGCCGCTCGTTGTGTCTTGCATCTCGTCGAAGAGGTCTTCCTCCTGCTCGAGGAGGTCGCCGACGAGGTCCTCCATCTGCTCGGGCAGTTCGGCGTGAGGGATCTCCACGCCGCCGGTGAACTCTTCCTCGCGCCATCGCTGGCGGTCAGGCGTGTCTGGGAGCCACCGTTCGAGGTTCTCGACGATCTCCTTGGCGGCCTCCATGCCGAGTTCCTCGAGGGGGACGATCACGTCGGTCGCCTTTTTCGAGAGCGCATCGGCCGCCATCTCCATGTCGGTCTTCACTTCGATGAGTTCCTTGATGAGACTCGGGTTCGACGCGTCCACGTCGGGGACCTTCGAGAAATCGGCGATCTCTTCGGTGAGGAACTTGTCCCACTGGTCCTCGACGGCCTTGAGTTGTTCGAGTTTCTTCTGGTCGGCGTCCTGGAAATCGTCCACGGGTTTCTTGGCGAGGTCCTTGGATGCCTCGATGACCTTTTTCTGCTGGTCCATGAATTCCTTGAGGCGATCGTGCAGCGACTTCAGTTTCGCAATCGCCACCGGCGGAAGGTCCGACGGCGCGAGGCGCTTCTCCTCGGCCCGGATGGCGTCCGAGAGTTTCATCGTGATGTCGAGGATGCGGCGGAGGACCGCGAGAATAGAGTCCTGGTCGGACGCGAGCGACTTCGCCAGCGCCGGCGCCGCCTGGAGCCGCGACGCCTCCAGGTCGGCGATCGCCTTGGCCTTGGTCATCGCGGAGGCCATCTCGTTAGCCGCCAGAACTTCGAGCGTCTCCTTCAGGGGCATCGTCTCGCCGTCGAACGTAACCTGGCGCGTGACGTCCACGGCGGCCTGGCGGATGGACTTCTGGGCGACCTGGAGGGCCGCGCCGGCCGCGCGGACCTCGTCGGCCTTCTTCATCGGCTCAAGCGTGCTCGTCCGGGTCCGCGCCTGTTCCTGGTTTTTCAGGATTTCGCGGAGGCGTTCGAAGAGGCGTGCGAGTTGGGCGAGTTTCTGCTCGGCGGCGGCCTTCGGGTCGGCGATGGTGATCTTGAACTTGGAGGTCGCCGCCAGGTTCGGACCCTTCGGAGTGTTTGCGCCCTGGTAAGTGCGTCGGTCGGTCGCCTCGGCCCAGTAGGTGATCGTCTGGCCTAACTTGTACCGGGCCGGACTCACCGCGAAAGCCCAGTCGAGGACCGCATCGTGCCGGTCCTTGTTGAGACCGGACCCGTATGGGTCGGCGAACGTCCGCCAGGTCGTGACGGCCCGCGGCTCCCGATCGCCCGGACCGAGCATCATCAGGCGGACCTCGCCGAGGCCGCACCGGTCGGCCGCCTTCAGGGTCATCTTGACCGTGCCTGCGGGCGGCGCGGACACGTCGCGGCCGGGCAGCGTGAACTGGACCGTCGGCGGATCGTCCGCGAGCGCCACAATCGGATAGACCACTGCCGCTGTGTCCGGCGCCTGGCCGCCCAGGCGAATCTGGTACGTGTCGCCGGCGAGCACCGTGAAGCGCGACGTCAGGACATTGCCGGAATCGTCGGGCATGCAGACCGCCGTCCCGCCGCTGCCGAAGAGGAGGTTCCCGCCCGCCGCAGCGGGCGACGAGACGTGAATCCGCATCTCCACGGTCGTCCCGACGAGGCACCGGACCTCGCCGTCACTCGCCTCCACCGTCTCGGGCGGCAGGTCCGTGTAGGCCGGGTAGTTATAGACGAGGTCCACGCTCTGGATGGCCGGCGACTCACGCAGCGTCACCCGATAGAGGCGGCTCTCCGTACCGCCAACGCTCACCATGTAGGTGAACGGCTGGAGGACCTGCGGCACGCGGTAGGAGAAACGGGCCGGTCGGGCGGCGTCGCGCGCGAGGTCATTGCGCGCGGGCGATCCTGGCGATGCGTCGGCGATCTCGACGAACGCCTTGTACGGTCCGCCGGCGATCTGGCGGATCGTCGCCTCGATGTCGAGCGGCTCGCCCTTGGTCCAAGCCACGTCGCCGGGCGAGATCCGCTCGAACGTCACGTCGCCGACCGAGGGGACGTGGCTGAGGGGCATGAGTATCTGGAGCGCGCCGCTCGAGAACCGGCCGAACTGGAAGACAATGAACACCGCCAGAACCAGCGCCGCCGCTGCGGCCGCGACGGTCCGCCGCTTGAGGCGCCGGCGGCTGACGGCCTGGGAGAGGTCCACGCCGCGGGCCTCGGCCGCCGCCTCCCGGATCGCCCGCTCCACGAGCGCCCCCGACCACCGGTCGGCGTCTTCCGCGAGGAGGATCGTGTTGATGAGATTGTTGCCGAGTTGGGGAAGGCGCATCTCGATGTACCGCGCGACTTCCCTCTCGTTGGGGTCCCACCGGACGGCCCGTACGATGCATCGCCAGAGGGCCAGGGCCGCCGTCGCCAGGCCCGCCACGAGGAGCGCCAGGCGCCCTGCCGCGCCGAACCGGAGGTACCCCTGCGCCGCGGTCGCCACGAGGACCGTCGCCGAGAGGACGACCGCCAGGGCCGCGACGCCTTCCAACACGCGGACCGCCCGCAGGCGGGCGAGCACTTCGTCCACGCGCTCGACGACCTCGCGGTACGCCCGGTAGTCCGAGAGCGTGCTCATGGCGAGGCGCATCCCGTGTTATGGGCGGATCGGCCGGTCGCCAGAGACGGTTGGCCGGACCCACCTCGTCCCAAATGCCCAATGACCAAGCACCAATGTCCAATCAAACAACAATGACCAATGACCAGGAAGGCAACCGCGGCCGCCGCTCAGTTCTTGGTGTTTCTATGCACCGCCGCAAAGATAAGGTGCAACTCTTTGGCTTCCTTCCAGAGCGGCACCGCTTGCGCCTTTAGTTGAGGCACGGCAGCCACGAGCATCCTGAGCCAGTGCTTTGTCTCCCGCGCCTCCTTCTTGCAGATGCTGATTTTGTGTCGGAACTCCTTCCTGGAACCCGCCTCGTCCGCCTCGCAGTAATTGGCGCCCACGCTCGTTCCCGCGCGGACCAGTTGGCTGATGAGGGGAAACGTCACCGGCGTGCCGGCAATCCCCCTGGCAAAGCCGATGATCGCCTCGCCGAATTTGGCCGTCCGCTCTTCAAGGTCGAACTTCTTCTTCCCGGCCGAGCTCGCGTCGCTCATTGAAGATAGCCCCCGAACGAATTGTCGGTTCCTGTGCCGTCCTTAGACATTGCCTCTTGCTGTTTGATTGGTCATTGGTGCTTGGTCATTGGTCATTGAGCCTTTGCCAAAGACCTCCATTGGCATCAGGGCCTGATCGTCACTTTCGACCCGCCGGCGACAACCATGTCATACAGTTCCTCGACGTCTTTGCTATTCAGGCGTATGCATCCTTCTGAAACCTCGCGGCCGATGCTCGTCGGGTCAATCGTCCCGTGGATGCCGTAGTGGTTGCCGATGTCAATCCATCGCGTGCCGAGCGGATTGTCGGGCGCCCCGGCCGCCTTGAACGCGGACGGCGACTTATGCTGCGGCTGGTACGGCGGGTTCTTCGTCTTGCTCGTCACCACGAACGTCCCGTCGGGCGTCTTATTGCTGGCGCCGATCGCGATCGGATACGTGCGAATGCAGACCTGGTCGAGCCAGGCCTGGAGTTCGTGGCGGCCTTTATATATCTCGATGTTCACGGGACCATGGACGACCTTGAGCGTCTGTCCTTCCCGGATGACGTTCGCCGATTCCAGTTGGTTCAACTTCACCACGAGTTCCGCCGGAATCAGAAACCGCTGGGCGATCCTGGCCACCGCGTCGCCCTTCACGACCTGGTACGTCTTCGAGTAGGGGTCTTCCGGCACAACCTGGCCCGATAGTTGGATGCGGTCGGCCAGGGCCGCCAGCCGCTCGCGGACTGCCTTGCCCTTGGGTCCCTCGATGCCTGCCCGGAGGGCTTCGCTCAGGCGCGTCTGGGCCTGGATAATTCGCCCGGAGTCGGCCATGGCCAGCCCGTCGTCGGCTGCGGCCTCACCCGGACCGGCCGGCGCCGCCGGCGCCATGCCCTGCCCCGCGGCGGCGGTGCTTCCGCCCGCTGCGCCGGGGCCGGTTTTCGGGTCCGCAGCGGGAGTAACGCCGCCCGGGTGACCGGCCGCTGCAACGTCGGCGGCCGGTTTGGCCGGCGTCGTTTTCGACCACAGCGGAATCATCGCGACCACCGCCGCGGCGATCACCACTAAGGCCACCCCCACTATCACACCGATTCGTGCTCCCTTAGACATGACTTCTAAACTCCTTTCCTGGGCGCCTCAGCGGCCGGGCGCCGGCCGCCGTAACTTCACGCATTAACCGCCCCCCTACCGGCCTTGCGGCCGGGCTTCGGGCGAGGGGCGAACGAAAGCACCTCCGCGTCGGTCACAACCATCGAGACGGGCTGGTCGTCGCGCGTGACCGGCACCTGGTCAAGCACCTGCTCGAGGAACGCCAGGGCGATGGCAGTGGCCCTGAAATCCGGCCGGGCCAGAAACCGGTCGAAGAATCCGCCGCCCTTGCCGAGCCGGTTCCCCGACCGGTCCACCGCCTGGCACGGCACGAGGGCCACGTCAATCTCGGACACGTCGAGCGGCGGGGCGTCGGGCACCTCAAGGATGCCCAAGGTTCCCGGGCGGACCGACGGATGTGCGGCCACGCCCTCGACGTCGGCCGGCGGGAGCACGACGGCCACCATGTCGCGGCGCGCAGGCGGCCCGCCGCCGCCGCCGCCGCTCGACCCTTCGGCTTCGCTCTCTTCGAGCCTGTCTTCGACCCTGAGGCTCAGACCCGAAGGGAGCCTCAGAGCCGAAGGCAGTGCAGGTCCGGAGGCTCTCGACGGGCGGCGCGGCTCAATCCGGGGGACCGCGACGCGCTTGGCCTCGCGCCAGGCCCAGCCGATGATCGGCCACGTGTCAATCTCGGTCGGAAGCGAGAGGAACACGAGGATGGTCCTTGCGTCGCGGACCGACGGCAGGTTCACGACTCGCTCTTTCACGGCGACGCTGGCAGCGCGTCGTCGTCCGGGCGTCAGTCGCGCCAGGGCTTCGTCAACCATGCGGCGTGTGCGGGTCTTGGCTCGCGCAATCTCCTCAGGATTCATGGCTGTCTGATACCGACTGTAGCGGAATCGGCGGCCCCTGTCCATAGTCCGCCGCACGCCACCGGTCAGAGTCCGAAGAAGTTCGGTTCGCCCGTCCCGCGAGGCGTCTTGGGCGGATTGGGCGTCGAAGGCGGCGAGATGACGAGCGGACGTTCGTCGGGCTCCGGTGCGGACTTGGCCGGCTCGGGGCTCGCCGCCGGGGCCCAGCCGAATGGCCGGATGAAGACGGGGTGTTCTTCGCCCAGGGCGACCGGGCCTTCAATCAGGCCGGCCAGGTTGATCCAGTGTCCGTTGGGCGACTTGCCTGCCTTGGCATCGCCGGCGGCCTGCAAGTCGTCGGTCCTGGCCGCAAGGACATCCTTGCCGCCCTCCAACTCCAGAAGCGTGAACCGGCCGTCCGGCGTCTCCATCCATCCTGCGACCCGCACATAGAGGATCGCGCCGCGCGGATACGGCAGGTCGGTCTTGGCGAGGTCCGCTCTCGACCGGGTCGCCAGGGCCGCGCGGTAGGTCGGTCCGACCTTGTGCAGCGACTTGAGGAGTTCCATGACGTTGTTGAAGGCGATTTCCTTGGCCTTGGCGTCGGCGTCGGAGCCGTCCAGTCGCATCGCGCCTTCGATCATCTTCTGGAACATTCCGTAGAGTCCGTCCTTGAAGACCAGGCCTTCGCCTTTGCATGTGGGGCAGGGTTCCGGGAAGGTCTGGGTGACCGACTGGCTGATAGCGCCGACGCGGGCGGTGCCGGTGACCCGCGAGACGAAGATCGAGCCCCGGCCATTGCACTTGGGGCAACGGCTGCGGTCGCGGATGGCCCGGACGGCCTGGGCGAATTCCTGGGGAGTGGGCGGCTTGCCTGGGACCGGCTGCACGGCCACGGGCCAGGCCGGCTTCGGCAGTTCCGCGAGGGGTTTGAGTTGAAGTTCGGCTGACAGGAGCGCGCCCCGGAGGACGCCGGCCGGGATCACCAGCGGCCGGTTCTGGCCCGGCACCTTCAGGAGCACTCCCACCACATCGGCCGACCAGTCAAGCAGCGGCGACCCCGAGGGCGCATCCACGCGTGCGCCGACGAACTCCATGAACGTCAGGTCGCCGCCCGCCTTGGGCGGGGTGATCTTCAGGCGCGTCGCCAGGGCGGCGGCCGTCACGCCGTTGGTGAGGCGTCCGGGCGTCACGTCGAGTTCTTCGGCCCAGCGCCAGCCGACGACGGCGGCGTCGCTACCGCCTTCACCGACAACCGTCGCCGACAGGTCCAGGCCCGGTTTGTCGGCGACTTCTTTCTCCACGCGGATGACCGCAAGTCCGATCCCTGGGTCCGCCAACCCGAATTGCCTGGCGACGGCGGTCGTCCCATCGGCGAACCGCAGGGAGGCCTGCTTGACGCCCGGCTGGACCAGAGAGGCCAGGTCGGTCACAATGAACCGCCCCTCGCCCAGCAGGAACCCCGACGCATAGGCCACCGGCACGCCAAGCGAGTTCTCGACGGTCACGAGGCACACCTTCGCCGCGGCCGCCCCGCGAAGGGGCGCCGAGTCGAGCGGCTGCGCGGCGCATGGACGCCCGAAATCCAGGGCGACCAGCACGCCCAGTCCCGCCGCGATGAATGTCGCCTGCCTCATACCAGCCCTTCTTGCCGGCGCGCCGGGGTCGGCCCCGCCCGCCGAAGCCTCCGGCGAAGGCAGGTCGGCGCGGGCCTCGATGCCCGTGCCGCATCGCCCCGTCGGTTGCCCGAACGGGAGTTCTCCTACTGGTATTACGACTTCAGGGCCTTAGAGCCTATCCGAATAACCCGCCTGGCTTGTAGCCGGCCGCGGAATATCGGCGGCCATGGCCCGGAATCGCGGTGCTTAGCACCCCAATTATATCGGCAGCGGGGGGGTGGCCTGGTCACCCTTTGGGGTGACCAGGTAACGCCGTTCGGAGCCCATGGTCACGCAAAGGCACGGCGTGACCATGCCACACCCGAGTAACGCATTACGGTCTGCGCGATCAAGCGCTGGACGCCGGCGGGGCGCGCTGCTATAATGGCCCCGAACCCGCCCAGAGCCAACGATCCGCGCGGCGAACGGAGTTGACATGGGTCCATCTGCATTTGGCGAAAAAAGCAGGAAGACCGGTGCGGTAAACCTCCGGCGGATGACGGGGGTGTGGCTGCTGCTGGCGATTGCGATGACCGTCGTCGCGCTGGTGTGCTGGGCGGCCATGCCGAAGGGCGGCTCGCAGGCGAACGGCAATTCGGAATCGGCGGCGCCGGCGGCCCTCAGGGATGTTCTCTGGCCGGCTGCCATGGCCACCGCCCGCAAGTGGCAGTACATCATCATCCATCATTCCGCCACGCCGGCTGGAACGCTCGAGTCCATTGACCAGGAACACCGCGACCGCGGATTCGAGAACGGCGCGGCGTACCACTTCATCATCTCGAACGGGCGGTCGGCCGGCACGGCGGACGGCCGCATCACGCCGACCGCCCGCTGGATCGAGCAACTGGACGGCGCCCACACAAAGGTTTTGGGACACCCGGAGTTCAACACCGAGGGGATCGGCATTTGCCTGATCGGGAACTTCGACGTCGAGCGGCCGACGGCGCGGCAGATGGCCGCACTCCAGTTGCTCGTCCAGGCGCTGCGGGCACGCTACGGAATCCCCCTCGAACGCATCGTCGGCCACGGTGAAGTCAAAAACACGGACTGCCCGGGCCGACTGTTCCCGATGGAGTCGTTCCTGATGGACCTGAGGCAAGCCGCCATCAGGGACCATTTGCAACGCGCGCCGGCCGAGTCCGACTAGGCGCTCGGCGCGCCCGAGGAGAAGCCGTCTTGGCCGCTCCCGAGAACGATTGGGACGTGGACCCCGAACTGGCGAGTCTCGGCGTCGGCGAGATCACCGACCGGCTGGACCGCGCCGCCATCCTGATGCGCCGTGACCCATTGCGCCAGGGCAACGTCGTCGCCCTGCCGCACGCGGGCGAACTCGTCGTCCTGGGGGACATCCACGGCGACCTCGACAACTTTCGCCGCGTCGTGGAGTGGGCGGCCCTGTACCGGAACCGGGACAAGTACCTCGTGCTCCAGGAACTCATCCACGGGGGGCCCCAGGACGACCGCGGCGGGGACCTGAGTTATCGCCTGCTCGAGGAGGCGGCGGCCCTGAAGATCCGATACAAGTCCCAGGTCCAGGTGATCCTGTCGAACCACGACCTGTGCGAAATCCTCGGGGCCAACATCACCAAGAGCGGCATGAACACTAGTGCCGTCTTCTGGCGCGGCATCGAGAACGCCTACGGCTCGGCCTGGCCCGAGGTCCACGGCGCGTACCGGCGGTTTCTCGTTTCGCTGCCGCTGGCCGTCCGCACGCCCAACGGCCTCTTCATCAGCCACTCGACGCCCCAGGGCGACGCACTCGAATCGTTCGACTATTCCATCTTCCAGCGGGCTCTCGCCATGGAGGACTATCTGCCCGGCGGGAGCGTCCACGCGCTCGTCTGGGGCCGATGGCACGACCAGCAGGCCGCAGACCGATTCGCCAAGGCCGTCGAAGCCGACGTCCTCGTGACCGGGCACCAGACGTCCATGCCTGGCGTCAAGACGCCGACGTCGCGGCACATCGTGCTCGTGTCCGACGGGCCGCTCGGCCGGGTACTCTCGATGCGTCTGAGCGTCCAGGTGCCTCACCACGTCCTGGTGCGCCAGGTGATTAAGATCCGGTCGCTCCCGGCGCCCTGACGCGCCTTAGCCCAATGCAGGGCCACGACCCGCAGGCCCGGGCGCGACTTTTCGGACGCGAACTCTGAGGAACGTATAGCATCGGCGAAATCGTATGAATTAGAGATTGGTAAAACCACGGAGCCGCACATGGCCGAAACGATCGAAGGATTTGTCGCCAAACTTCACCAGGAAGGCGTCCGGGCCGGCCAGGAGGCCGCCGCCAAGATCCAGGCCGAGGCTCGCCAAAAAGCAGCCGAAACCGTCGCCCAGGCCGAGGCCCAGGCCGCACGTATCATACAGGACGCCCAGGCCCAGGCCGAGAGCACGCTCGCCAAATCGCGGACCGACCTGGAACTGGCGGCCCGCGACGTTGCGATGCGGCTTCGCGAAGCCCTCGGCCGCGCACTCCGCGACGTCCTCGCCGCAGGCGCACGCAAACCGCTGACCGACCCTGAGTTTCTGGCCCCCCTGCTCCACGACATCGTGATGCAGTACGCCAAGGCCAGCGCCGAGGGGCAAGCCGACATCAAGATCAACGTCGCCCCCGAGATGCGCGAAAAACTGGCCGACTGGGCCCTCCACCGGCTCCACCGCGCCCCGGGCATCGAGAACGTCTCGGTGGACCTCAAGGGCACGCTCGCCGGCGCCGGCTTCGAGTACCAGGCCGACGGCGCCAACATCGAGGTCACGCTGGCCTCCGTCGTCGAAGCCCTCTCGGAACTCGTCAACCCCAGCCTCCGCCAGATGCTCGAGCGGGCGATGGCCGAGGAAAAGTGACCGGCCATGGTCGCCAACAATTACTACCGCGTTTCGGCGCTGCCCGCCCTGGGCGATCTGGGAACGCCGCCGCCGATTTCCCTGGCCGACCTCCGCGAGCATCTCGCGGAGCCTACTCCGCCGAAGCAGCCGCTTCGGCTGCGAAGGCTGGACGCCGGCCGCGCGCAGGCCCTCGTCGAGGCCATTCTCCTGGCGGATGACCTCATGCAGCGCGAGGCCGTCCTGGCGGGGGAAATCCAGGATGCATCGCCGGCGATCCTGGCGGCCGCACAGGTCCGCGGCGACGAGGCGCTCCCGGACTACCTCGCCCCGGCCGACGAGCCGGCCCCGCCGCGCGTCGCGTCCGACGCCGTGTGGGCGGCTTACTTCCATCACGCGGCCGGACTGGCTGCTCGGCTGTCCAGCCTGTTCCTGGCGGAGTGGATCGCCGAGGAAGTCGCCCTCCGCAACGCCCTGGTTGCGGCCCGCGCACAGGCCCTCGGCCTGGAGGCGGCGCACTACCTAGTGGCGGCGGACCTGGGGCGGTCGGACGAGGATTTCGCCCCGCTAATCAGCGAGTGGTCTGCGGCGGCGGACCCCCTGGCGGGCCTCAGGGTCCTCGACCGCGCGCGGTGGACGTGGCTCGTGGAGCACGACGGCTGGTTTTCGTTCGCCGACGACGAACTGGCGGCCTATGCCGCCAAGTTGATCCTGCTGGTGCGTTGGCAGCGCCTGAGCGCCGAGGCGCATCGCTAAAACATTTACCCCCCCGTGAATACACGGGGGGCGAATCGCGTGAGTAAAGGGTATCGACGTGACCGGACGCATCGTAGCCGTCTTCGGAAACATGGTCGTCGCCGAGACCGATGGCCGCGTGGTCCAGAATTCCGTGGGCTATTGCCACCGGACGGACGGCGCGCGGCTGCTCGCGGAGGTGATCCGGGTCCGCGGCCGCCGGGCCGACCTCCAGGTCTTCGAGGAGACGCGCGGCCTCAAGGTCGGCGACGAAGTCGAGTTCCGCGACGAGATGCTCTCGGCCACGCTCGGACCGGGACTCCTGGGTCAAATCTACGACGGACTCCAGAACCCCCTGCCCCTGCTGGCGGCCCAGGCCGGATATTTCCTCAAGCCCGGCCTGTACCTTCAGGCCCTGCCGACCGACCGGCCGTGGCCGTTCACGCCCGCCGTCAAGGTCGGTTCAAGCGTCCAGGCGGGCGACACGCTCGGCACGGTCCCCGAAGGGATCTTCCAGCACCAGGTCATGGCGCCGCTGGCGCTCGCCGGCTCGGCGAAGGTGACGCAGATTGCGGCCGCAGGGCCGTACACGGTGGACCAGAAGATCGCCACGCTCGCGGACGGTTCCGGCCAGGAAATCCCCGTCACGATGCAGCAGCGGTGGCCGGTCAAGCGCGCCCTGAGCATCAGACGCCGGCGACGGATGCCCACCGAGCCGCTCGTCACGCGCGTCCGCATCATTGACTCGATGTTCCCGGTCGTCCGCGGCGGGACGTACTGCATCCCCGGTCCGTTCGGCGCCGGAAAGACCGTCCTCCAGCAGATCACCTCGCGCTACGCCGAGGTGGACATCGTGGTCATCGCGGCCTGCGGCGAGCGGGCCGGCGAAGTCGTCGAGACGCTCCGGACGTTTCCGGAACTCGAGGACCCGCAGACCGGCCGGGCGCTCATGGAGCGGACCATCATCATCTGCAACACCTCGGCGATGCCGGTTGCGGCCCGCGAGGCGTCGGTCTATACGGCCGTGACGCTCGCTGAATATTACCGCCAGATGGGCCTGGCGGTCCTCTTGCTCGCGGACTCTACGTCGCGGTGGGCCCAGGCGATGCGCGAGGTCTCCGGCCGCCTGGAGGAGATCCCCGGCGAGGAGGCGTTCCCGGCGTACCTCGAGAGCCGCATCGCGGGCTTCTACGAACGGGCCGGCGAGATCGAACTTCGCGACGGACGCGTCGGGTCCGTGACCATCGGCGGCACGGTGAGTCCGGCCGGCGGCAACTTCGAGGAACCCGTCACGCAGGGGACCCTGAAGGTCGTCGGGGCGTTCCACGGCCTGTCGCGCGCCCGGAGCGACGCCCGGCGCTATCCGGCGATTGACCCGCTCGATTCGTGGTCGAAGTACGTCGGCATAATCGAGCCGGCGAAGGTCGCCGAGATACGGGCGCTGCTGCGCCGCGGGGCCGAGGTCAAGCAGATGATGGCCGTCGTCGGCGAGGAAGGCACGAGCATCGCCGACTTCACGGCGATGCTGAAGGCCGAGTTCTTCGACACCTGCTACCTTCAGCAGAACGCGTTCGACGCGGTTGACGCCGCGACGCCCGCCGACCGTCAGCGGCTGGTCTTCGACAAGATCCTGGAAGTTGCGAACACGGACTTCGGGTTCGAGGACAAGGAACTGGCCCGCCGCACGATGGTCGCGGCCCAGGACCTGTTCCGGAACTGGAACTATGCGGCGATGGAGAGCGAGGAGTTCAAGCGGATACAGGGGGAGATTGATGCATTCGTGGCGGCCAAAGGACACGCCGCATAATGTCAAATGATCAATGTCAAATGTCAAATGAACGGCGGGTTCATCGTGGACGAAAAGAAGGTCTACGACCTGGCTGAACGAACGGCACGTTTCGGCGAAGCGGTCATCCGTTTGGCGAAAAAAGTGCCCAAGGATGCAGCCAACCTGCCCTTGATTCGCCAGATCGTCCGCGCGGGTACCAGCGTAGGCGCCAACCTCTGCGAGGCCAACGAAGCCGTTTCGCGAAAGGAATTTCGAAATAAGATAGGCATCTGCCGCAAGGAAGCCAGCGAAACAAAGTATTGGCTCCGCATGATCGCCGTGGCCGAACCGCCATTGAAGGATGAGGCAAGGAGGCTCTGGAAAGAATCGCACGAATTAACCCTCATCTTCGCCAAGAGTTTCCGGACGGCGGGCAGGCCGAAGGAAGAGTGAGCACGCACGCTTATCGTTCATTTGACATTTGACATTTGGCATTTGACATTGCCTTTGGCGGCAAGGAACCTGACGCATGAGAAAATACTACGACCAGATCACCCGCATCGCCGGCAACGTCGTCACCGTGACGGCCGGCGGCGTGGGTTACGATGAACTGGCGATCGTCGCGGGCGACCGGCGTACGAGCCTGGCGCGCGTCATCCGCCTCGATGGCGACCAGGTGTCGCTCGAGGTCTTCTCCGGCACGCAAGGCGTCTCGACCGGCGACCGCGTCCGCTTCCTGGGCCGGCCGATGCAGGTCCCCTTCTCGACGGACCTCCTCGGCCGCGTCTTCGACGGCGCCGGACGCCCGCGCGACGCGCGGCCGGCCGTCGAGGCCAACCCCGTCCAGATCGGCGGACCCGCCGTCAACCCCACCCAGCGAAACCTTCCCTCGAAGATGATCCGCACGGGCATCCCGATGATTGACGTATTTAATTCCCTCGTCGAGTCGCAGAAACTCCCGATCTTCTCCGTGCCCGGCGAACCGTACAACGAACTCCTGGCCCGCGTGGGTCTCCAGGCCGACGCCGACATCATCATCCTGGGCGGCATGGGACTCAGGCACGACGATTACCTCCAGTTCCGAAAGACGTTCGAGGAGGGCGGCGTCCTCGGGCGGACGATCCTCTTCATCCACACGGCGGCCGACCCGGTCGTCGAGTGCCTGCTCGTGCCGGACCTCGCCCTGGCCGTGGGCGAGCATTTCGCACTCCAGGGCAAGAGGGTCCTTGCGCTCCTCACGGACATGACGGCCTTCGCCGACGCCTTGAAGGAGATCGCCATCACGATGGAACAGATTCCCTCGAACCGCGGCTACCCGGGCGACCTCTACACGCAACTCGCGCGCCGGTACGAGAAGGCCGTGGACCTGGAGGGCGCGGGGACGATGACCGTTCTGGCGTGCACCACCATGCCGGGCGACGACGTGACGCACCCCGTGCCCGACAACACCGGCTACATCACCGAGGGCCAGTTCTACCTGAGGGGCGGATGGATCGAGCCGTTCGGAAGCCTCTCGCGCCTGAAGCAGCAGGTGAACGGCAAGACGCGCGACGATCACCGCGCGATCATGGACTCATGCATCCAACTCTATGCCCTCTGCCGCGAGAGCCGCGAAAAACGCGACATGGGGTTCGAGATGTCCCCCTGGGACCGGAAACTGCTGGCCTACGGCGAGCGGTTCGAGCGGCGGATCATGGACCTCAAGGTCAATATCCCCCTTGAGGAGGCGCTCGACCGGTGCTGGGCGATCCTGGCGGAATGCTTCGATCCGGCCGAGACCGGCATCCGCCGCGCGATCGTCGAGAAACATTGGCCGGCGAACTGAAAATGCAGAATGAGGAATGCAGAATAGGGAGACGCTGATTTCGGATTTCGGATTTCGGATTTCGGATTGAAAGACGCGGCATGACGCCTGAGGAAATGAAGCAGCGGACGAAGAAGTTCGGCTTGCGAGCCCTTAAACTCGCGGCCGCGCTGCCGAGAGAACGGGCCGCCGATGTCCTTGGGCGCCAGTTGATCCGTTCGGCAACGAGCGTCGGGGCGAACTACCGGGGCGCATGCCGTTCGAGATCGGATGGGGATTTTCTTGCTCGCATGGGCGTAGTTGAAGAAGAGGCCGATGAGTCGCTGTACTGGCTGGAAGTCGTCGCCGAGGCAGGTTTTGTGCCTCCGTCGCGCCTTGAAGGCCTGAAGAAAGAAGGCGAAGAGATTCTTCGCATCATTGTGGCCTCAATAAGGACGGTCAAATCGAGAACTCGAAAACCTCGGACCCGTCAATCCGAAATCCGAAATCCGAAATCCGAAATCGAGTAATCTCATGGCAAGAAAGTTGAAACTGACTCGCCCCGAACTGAAGCGCCAGCGCGACGCGCTGGCGCGGTTCGAGCGCTACCTCCCGATGCTCAAACTCAAGCAGCAGCAGTTGCAACTGACGATCCTCGAGGTGGCCGAGAAGCGCCGGGCCGCCGAGGAGGCCGCCGACGCCGCTCGACGCCGCTTCAAGGCCTACGACCGCGTCCTCGCGGACCCGGCGGGCGTCAACGTCCGCGAACTGGCGGTCCCCCTGGAAGTCAGGACCTCGACGGCCAACGTCGCGGGCGTGACGGTCCCCGTGTTCGAGGAGGCCGTCTTCGCCCAGCCGGTTTACAGCCTCTTCGCGACGCCGGCCTGGGTGGACGGAGCGCTTTCGGACTTGAAATCGCTCGCCAGGCGCCAGGCTGAGGCGAACGTCATCCGCCGCCAGCACGACCTGCTGCACCGCGAACTCGTCAAGATCATCCAGCGCGTGAACCTGTTTGAGAAGGTGAAGATCCCGGAGTCGCGCGAGGCCATCCGCCGCATACGCATCCACCTGGGCGACGAGATGACCGCCGCCGTCGGCCGCGCAAAGATCGCCAAGGCCAAGATCGGCGAAGAAGATAGCGCGCCGGCCGACAACCCGGCCCCACTCGGACCAGCCTTCGAGGAGCCGCCCGAACCATGATCGCAAGGATGCTCAAAACCTATGTCGTTGCGGCGGCCCGCGACCGGGACCGGCTCCTTGCGGCACTCCAGGAACTCGGCGCGGTGCACCTGGCGCCCGTGGACGCCGCCAGGGCGGTGCCCGACGCCGAGACCGTCGCAGACATGGACCGCCTCCGCCGCGCGATCCAGATTCTCGAAGGCACACCGCCCTCCACCCCTCGCTCGCGCTCGGGGTTAGCGGCCGGGTCGCCGGCGGCCCTCGACCCGGCCGAGGCCGCCGCAGAGGTCCTCCGCATCCATCGCGAGAGCATCGAGCGAAGCCATCGCCTGGCCGCCCTCCACCTCCAGTCGGGACAGGCGGCGGTCTGGGGCGACATGGACCTGGCCGACGTGGACGCCATCGCGCGGGCCGGACTCGACCTTGCGTTCTACGCCGTGCCGCGCGCCAAGGTCGGCCAGGTGCGCGGCGAGTGCGTCCAACCGCTCCACGAGTGGCCGGGCAAGCGCGTCCTGGTGGCGGTCGCCAACCGTCGGGGCGAGATCGAGGCGCCCGAAGGGTCGCAGCCGATTCCGCTTCCGCCGCGAGACCGGCCTTCGATCCGGGCCGAGGCCGCCGAGATTGATGCCGCCCTGCGCCGCGATTCCGAGCGACTCGCGGGCCTCGTGCACCTCGCGCCGGCGATGCACAAGGAACTTGCGCGCCTGAAAGCGCACGCCTCCTGGACCGTGGCGACGCGAAGCGCCCTGGCGGAAGAGCACCTTTATGCTCTCCAGGGCTGGGTGCCCGCCGACCGGGTGGAAGGCCTCGCGCCGGGCCTTGCGGCGGAGGGCGTCGAGGCGGCCGTCCAGTCGGTCGAACCGCTCCCCGACGAACAGCCGCCCACCCTCATCCAGTACGCATGGTGGAACCGCTGGGCCAAACCGATGGAAGGACTCTTCAAGATTCTCGGGACGGTCCCCGGCTACGCGGAGTTCGACGTTTCGACGATGTTCATGATCTTCCTTCCGATCTTCTCGGCCATCCTGATTTCGGATGCGGGGTACGGGCTGGTGTACCTCATGCTGCCTATCGTGTTCTACCGTCGCCTGGCGGCCATGAACCAGAAGGCGCTGGCGCAACTGATTATTGTCGTCGGCGGATGCGCCTTCGCGTGGGGAATCCTGACGGCGTCCTTCTTTGGGTTCAGCCTGTGCGAATGGCCGCTCCTCGGAGACGTGATGCCTCAACCGGTCATCTCTGTGAACATGAAGCGAGAAAGCATGAACGTCTTGATGAAACTCAGCGTGATTATCGGGGCGATCCACCTGACCCTGGCGCATCTCTGGAAAGCCAAGGCGGCCTTTCCGAAACTGAATTTCCTGAGCGAGGTCGGCTGGTCCATCTGGTTCTTCGGGATTTACGGTCTCGTGAACCTGCTGCTGCTGGGCGGGACTTTCAACCTCTGGGAGGCTCCCTATTATCCGTGGGGGCTGATTGTCGGCGGGGCGCTGGCGATCTTGTTCGCGGCCCCCGACCGCAACCCCCTGAAGATGATCGGCCTGGGCCTGGCGAACTTCCCGCTCTCTGCCATCGGCAGTTTCGGCGACACCATGAGTTACATTCGTCTGATGGCCATCGGCCTGGCGGGAAGCGTTCTGGCCATGATCTTCAACATGTCAGCCTCGCTTCCGATCTTCGTCACGATTCCCGTCATGGTGGCCGGCCACGCCTTGAACGTGGGGCTTTCGATCATCGCGCTGTTGGCCCACGGCGTGCGGCTGAATATGCTGGAGTTCTCCAATAACCTCGGTATGCAATGGAGCGGTTACACCTACGAACCCTTTTCCAAGAAACGCGATTGAGGAGAGTTGATCATGGATGCCAACATTTTCCTCGGACAGTTGGGTGCGGGCCTGGCGGTGGGGCTGGCTGCCGTCGGGTCGAGCATCGGCGCCGGCCTGGCCGGCATGTCGGCCGCAGGCTCGTGGGCCAAGGACGCCAAGGCCGGAAAGGGTCTTCGATTCATCTACATCATCTGCGTCGCCGCCCCGATTACGCAGACGCTCTATGGCAGCATCATCATGCTCCTGATGTCCGGGAAGTTGGCCCTGGCGCCTGCGGCCGGAGGAACGCTGTTCGGAATCGGCCTGGCCACCGGCCTTGGGGAAATGCTCTCCGCATGGATGCAGGGAGCCATCGGCGCCGCCGGATGCCGCATGCTCAGCGAGGCCGAAGGCAAAGGCTTCGCCTTCATCCTCATCGCCCTCGGCATCGCCGAGACGGTCGGTATCTTCACGATGGTCTTCATGCTCTACTTGCTTTACACGATAGTCTGACCACAACGGGTTTCAAAAATAGAGGCAGTCGCCCATCTCCGGACGAAACGGGCGACTGTCCCTATTTTGTGTGCTCGCGGCCGCCGGCGCTTCCGGTCGCATCGCAGTCGCAGCCCAGCGACGTGCAGGACGCTCCCGCGCGCCCGCGCCGCGGAATCTTTCGCCAGGCCCACCGCCCGAGCGACATCGCCAGAAACGCCGCCAGGAGGACCGCCCCGGCCCAGAGCAGCCACGGCGGCACGATCTCGTGAGCCTCGGCGTAAGTCACCCGAAGGTCCAGCCCGGTGACCGCCAGGTCCAGGACGGCGCCGCAGAGAAGGCTCATCGCGGCGATCGTGCCGACGTAGAGGGCGGCCGAGACCTTTCCGAACAGCCGCGCCACGACGAGGATCGTCGCCAGGTTCGTCGCCGGGCCCACGAGGAGAAACACGAGGACCGCCCCCGGATTCATGCCCTTCAGAAGCAGTGCCGCCGAAAGCGGCGTCGAGGCAGTCGCGCATACATATAAAGGCAGGCCGACCACCAGCGCCAGCAGCATCGAGGCCCACGGACTCCCCAGATACGTTTCAAAGAAATCGTTGGGGACAAGGGCGCCGACTATCCCCGCCAGCACCAGGCCCGCCGCCAGCGACGGACCGAGGTCGTCGCCCATGTCGAAGAGGACGAAGTTCCAGAACCTGCTCCAGCGTCCCGGCCCCGCGACGTGCTCGCACGTGTCGGAGTTGCAGATGGCGCACGCCGGACCGGGGATGACGGGCGGCGGCTCGCGGCGTTCGCGGACCGTCTCGAGGAACCCGGCCACCATGGCCGTCGCCACCGCCGCCACCGGCCGCACGATCGCCATCAAGGGGCCCATCAGTGCCCACGTGACGGCGATCGAGTCAACGCCTGTCTCAGGCGTGGAGATGAGGAACGATACGGTGGCCCCGCGCCCCGCCCCCTTGTTGCGGAGGGCGCACGCCGCCGGCAGAACGCTGCAACTACAGAGCGGCAGCGGCGCGCCCAGCAGGGCAGCCTTGACGACCGATCCAAACCCCCGGCCGCCCAGCCACGCGACCATCCATCGGCGCGATACGAAGATGTGAATCAACCCTGCCGCCACGAGGCCGACAATCACGTAGATACCGGCCTCGTAGAACATCCGCCGGACGGCTTCGAGAATTCCAAGCAGTGCGTCCATGACAGTTATTCCTTCGTCCGCCCCGTCGGCTGAATATGACTTAAAAACCCTTCGACAGGCTCAGGGCAGGCCGCTTCATTTATTCTAGGCCGCCCGCCGCTGAATGGAAGCCCGGCCCCGCCGGCGAAAGGGGGACAGTCCACTTACGGGCAAGGGGGGCAAGGGGGACAGTCCCCTTTTCGCCGGGCCGCCACAATCCGCATTGCTAAACCCCGAAATCCGGATACAATCATCTAAAACTGGGTGCGGGGCGGCCCCGTCCCGCACCTGCCCAAGGACCCTCTGACGGAGGTACCATGCCTGCGACCCATGCGGCCGAAACGAAAAACATGGCGCTCTTCTGCGACTTCGAGAACGTCGCCCTCGGCGTCCGCGAGGCCAACTATCCTCAGTTCGACATAGGCAAAGTTGTCGAGCGCCTGCTCCTCAAGGGCAACATCGTCGTAAAGAAGGCCTATTGCGACTGGTCCCGGTACAAGGAGTTCCGGCCCGCGATGCACGAAGCCTCCTTCGAGTTGATCGAGATCCCGCACATCCGCCAGTCGGGCAAGAATTCCGCCGACATCCGCATGGTCGTTGACGCCCTCGACCTCTGCTACACGAAGGGGCACGTGGACACGTTCGTCATCATCAGCGGCGACTCGGACTTTTCGCCCCTCGTCAGCAAACTCCGGGAGAACAACAAGGTCGTCATCGGCGTGGGCGTCAAGAAGTCCACCTCCGACCTCTTGATAGCGAATTGCGATGAGTTCATCTATTACGACGACCTCGTCCGCCCCCAGCCGCCTCGCGGGACGGTTCGACGCCGCGCTCCCGCCAAGCCCGCCCCGGCCAAGCCCGCCGCAGCCAGGACCGCCAAAGCCGAGGCCGCCAAGACCGAGGCCGCAAATGCTACTCTGCGAAGCAGCGCTTCGCTGCGAAGCACGAGGGCCGCGCCGCCCGCCTCGCCCCCAGGCGACAAGAAACAGGAGGCATGGGACCTCGTCGTCAAGACCTACGAGGCGCTTGTGGCGGAGCGCGGCGAGGGAGAGCAAATCTGGGGGTCCATGATCAAGCAGACCCTCAAACGCCGCAACCCAGGCTTCAATGAGTCCTACTACGGCTTCCGGTCGTTCGGCCAACTGCTGGAGGAAGCCCAGTCTCGCGGCATCCTGGAACTGGAACTAGACGAGAAGTCCGGCGGCTACATCATCAAGAGCGTCCACGCTCAGTAAAGCCCGCCTGGGGTGGGCGGCGTGAGATCGGGCAGTCCCCAGATATCAAGGGGGTGAATGATGATTGAAATGGTGGCCGCGTCCCGAAAGTGGGTGGAAATTGGGGTTCGGCGCGACCTGTATCCGAAGCCCAATTCGGCCCGCCTTCCTAGCGGACCTGACGTGACTCTAAGCCGCCTCCAAGTACCTGTCAAGTGCCG
>Ga0315275_10000568_pt1 | contig 30889 bp, 29 predicted proteins | sample YL17G03_0_MG_FD_205557 | JGI IMG/M metagenome (GOLD analysis project Ga0315275, IMG submission 205557) | Sediment microbial communities from Yellowstone Lake, YNP, Wyoming, USA - YL17G03_0 | ecosystem: Environmental > Aquatic > Freshwater > Lake > Sediment | place: USA: Wyoming | collected...
CAACGCGAGCTCCACTTGCTGCGGTTTCGGGTATACTACAAGCGACAGCTCTTTGCCTGGCGGGACAGGAAGCCGATTTACCAGTCCGACTACTACCTATGCGGGATTTGCAACCAGCACCTCCGCCACCGATCCGGTTGCTACGGGCGGAACAGGAGGAGATTCCTATACCGTTACCGTAAAGGCCTCGGTTGATTTAAACCAAGAAGTAGAGACATATACAGGAATAATATACTTTATAGCAACAGCCAATTATTAATTATTCATGAAAGACAATTTCAAGAAAAATATATTGGTCAGATTCTTGCAAAAGGCTAGAGTTTTTCTTTTTTTAACAACCGCTATTGGTTTTTGTTTTGTTTCTCCTTTAGCAGCAAGAGCTCAGAGTACTGACTCACTTGGGCTTTCTGTTTCCCCCCAGGTTTTTGAGTTGGATGTCTTTCCAGGAGAAACAATTACCAGAGAAATAAATTTGAGAAACCTGAGCGATGTTCCCTTACCGATTCTGGTAAAGGTCACTGATTTTACGGCTCTTGAAGATTCGGGAGAAATGGAATTTGATGAATCTTTGCAGGATCCCATCATTGCTTCCAGGAAATGGTTTAAAATAGAAAATCCTAATTTTATCCTGGAAGAAAACGAAAAAGTTAATTTTGAAATTTCGGTTCCCAAAGACGCCGAACCCGGCGGTCACTATTCGGTTGTTCTGTTCGAGCCCCAGCTACCGTCTTTTTATTTCGAGCCGGGCCAGCCTAAGACAGTTCCCGTTATCGGAGTCTTGTTTTTGATTTCGGTCAGAACGCTAAGCATGGAACCGATTGTTTCTGAAAAACCGATTGAAATCGTTGAATTCAAAATTCCGGAAAAAGAAAAAATGCAAACTTTGGAAAAAGCATTGGCAAGCATTTCCCAGATGATCCCCGGAGCTTCGGCAGCGGAAATTAACATTGTCGAGAAGAACCCTTCGTCTTTTTCTTTGCGCGTCAAGAATAACGACATCTTCCATCAGAAGATAAGCGGCAAGATCTTAATATATAATTTCTTCGGCAAGAAAGTAGGAGAGACGGAAATTAAAAAAACAACCATCCTGCCCAGCAAGACCCGCCTTTTTCCGGTCGATATTTCTCAAGAAACGCCTGAAGCGCTGAAATGGCTGCCGGCCTCATTCTCCGATTTCCTTGTCCAGAACACCTTGCTGGGTAAATACAGGGTTGTTTTGGATCTGGGAGATGAAAAGAATAATCTGGAATTGAACCAATCCCTCTATTTCTGGGCTATCCCCTGGAGAATATCCCTTCTTGCCTTTTCTTCCATATTATTTGTTGTTATAATAAGAAAGAGGCTGATTGCCGCAATAAGGGTTTTATTCAAGGCGAAACAATCATAATTATTAGCTCTATTTTTTAAAAATAAAGGATTAATAAGCAGATTTTGAGTTATCCACAGGTTTTGCTATCGTTTGTATGCTATAATATTGGCATAATAGCAAGAGTATTTTTATAGTGATAAATGGCTGAAAAAATAAAAAAGCATAAAAGTATCGTTTTCATTCTCGGGATCGGATTATTCTTTGCGACAGCGGGATTAATAATTTCGGGAATGTCGGGAATAGTCGGATTTCCCAATTTCGCCCAGGCTGCAACAACCACCCAAAACGTAACCGTTACGGCAGTAGTCAAACCATGGCTGTACTTTTCGGTTGATCAGACGGCATTAACCCTTTCTCCTGACCTGGTTGACATATCCGGAGGCGTTAATATCGGAAGTAGCACTGCTAATGTGACCATGACCGTCGGAACCAATTCTAGCCTCGGATGGAATATCGGCATAAAAGGATTGAACGGGGGATTGGCATCCAGCACAAATCTAATTGCTTCAGTTCCAATTACCGCAACCACCACTCTCGTTGCCGGCTTTAATGGCTACGGAGCCAACGCCACCAACTCAATATCAACCGTGACGGTTGGCGGAAACGGCTACAGAAGCTGGGGAACGGCTACAGTAGGAGCAATATCAACTGGAACATCGCAGACAATGCTGTCAAAAACATCTGCTAACGCGAGCACAACGGTAGGATTGATGAAGGTTTACGCGGCTTGTACTTCCACCCAGCCGGTCGGAACTTATGGAGACACCATTATCTTAACCCTTACGTCGCAATAATAAATAATCAAAGGTCGTAGCATAACAAAAATAAATCTAATAAAATTAAACATATTACGATAAATGGCTGAAAAAATAAAAAATCATAAAAGTATCGTTTTCATTCTCGGAATCGGATTATTCTTTGCGATAGCGGGATTAATAATCTCGGGAATGTCGGGAGTAGTCGGATTTCCCAATTTCGCCCAGGCTGCAACAACCAGCCAAAACGTAACCGTTACGGCAGAGGTCAAACCATGGCTGTACTTTTCGGTTGATCAGACGGCATTAACCCTTTCTCCTGACCTGGTTGACATATCCGGAGGTGTTAATATCGGAAGCAGCACCGCTAATGTGACCATGACCGTTGGAACCAATTCTGGCGGCGGATGGAATATCGGCATAAAAGGATTGAACGGGGGATTGGCATCCAGCACAAATCTAATTGCTTCAGTTCCAATTACCGCAACCACCACTCTCGTTGCCGGCTTTAATGGCTACGGAGCCAACGCCACCAACTCAATATCAACCGTGACGGTTGGCGGAAACGGCTACAGAAGCTGGGGAACGGCTACAGTAGGAGCAATATCAACTGGAACATCGCAGACAATGCTGTCAAAAACATCTGCTAACGCGAGCACAACGGTAGGATTGATGAAGGTTTACGCGGCTTGTACTTCCACCCAGCCGGTCGGAACTTATGGAGACACCATTATCTTAACCCTTACGTCGCAATAGCAGCTTGGTTGCTCAGGCAACTCTTTAATGAAAACTAAATTCTTAACTTTCCTAGTTTTATTAATAGGAGGGACATTTTTTAGCCAAGCTGTTTTTGCGGCTGCGGCCAGTATTGGTATTTCTCCCGTGACTTTTGAGTTGACGGGAAGACCCGGGGAAGCGATTGAAAATTATCTTAAGGTTTTCAATCCTTCAAGCGATACGATTGGAGTAAAGATGCAGATTGAAGACATTGCTCCGACCGGGGAAGAGGGTTTTGTTGCCGTTGAGCCGCCGGAAACAGAGACATATTCACTTGCCAGTTGGATAAAAACCGATCCCGAAGAATTTGAATTGAAACCCGGCGAGGAAAGACAGGTTAAGTTTACCCTTACGATTCCTGAAAACGCAGAACCGGGAGGCCATTACGGCACGGTTTTGGCCGGCACCAAGGCCATAATGGGTTCGGGAAGCACCGGAGCAGCAATAGTGCAAAGAATAGGAGCCCTGGTTTTATTGATCGTTCCCGGAGAAATGAAGGAAGGGCTGATTGTCAAAGATTTTTCCGCCCCTATTTTTTCAGAATACGGCCCTATAAATTTTTCCGTTAAATTTGAAAACACGGGAACCGTCCATTTGAAGCCCACAGGGCTTATTACCATTAACAATTTATTGGGCAGGAATTCAGCCGTAATTCCTTTTCCGGAAAGGAATGTTTTACCCGGAGGAATAAGAAAAATTGACGTGGCTTGGGATAAAAAACTGTTATGGCCGGGCAGATACACGGCCATCATCACCGGCAACTACGGACTGAATAACGCCCAGATGCTGCCCACGGCAATCACTTTCTGGGTTTTTCCCTGGAAAATCTGCCTAGCGGCGCTGTTGGTTCTTATCCTGCTATTTTTAATCAGAAAAAGGTTTATCGCCGCTTTCAAAATTTTAATAAGAGGAGAAAAATAATAATTTCTCCTTGTAAAAGTTTTTGCTCTTAGAATTACCAGATACCTTTATTGAATTCAATGCAAAAAACCGTTCATTATGTTTAATAGTGAGCGTTTTTTTGTTAAAATAAGTAAATGGGGAAAATAAGATTTGAAAAGAAATTAGCCGTTAAATCTTTGATTATTCTATCCTTGTTTTTTGTTTTTTTCCCGATTCTCACAGGCGCTCAGGATATTAATATTTCCGTGAGTGCGGCAGTAAGAAGCACCAGCACTCCGCCTGTGCCGCCCGCGCCTCCGCCCGAGGGACCAAAAGGGTCTTATGTTCCGCCCAACACGGAAATTATCTTTAAGGGCAGGGCCTATCCCTCGGCGATTGTTACGATTTTGAAAAACAACAGTGTCATAGCTAATTTTAAGGCTGAGCAATCGGGACTTTTTGAAAGAAGGATAAGCGGAATGCCCGGCGGCACATATAATTTTTCCATTTTCGCCGAAGATACGGAAGGAAATAATTCAGTGACAATCAGTTTTATGGTGGGAGTTTTGGAAAACAGGATCACTACTATTTCCAATATTTTTATTCCTTCCACCATTTCGATTAACCCCCAGGCAGTTTTGCAGGGAGAAAAAATAAATATTTTCGGCCAGGTTTTTCCCGAATCGAATATCAGGATATTCGTTTCTCCGTTTGATTTGGTGAAGGAAACCGCTGCTTCAAACCAGGGAAAATGGTCTCTTGACCTGGAGACGGATTCGCTTGAAGCAGGGGAGTACAAGGTTAAGAATAAATCATTTTACGGAGAAGGTGAGCAGAGCGGATTTTCCCAAGAATTGTCTTTTAAAATAATAAAAAAAGTGGAAGCTTGCAAAGGAGCTGATCTGAATATCGACGGAAAGGTAGATCTGGTTGATTTCAGCATTTTGCTTTATTTCTGGGAGCAGAAAAAACCGGCCAATCGCTGCGCCGACATAAATTCCGACGGAACGGTCGATATCATCGATTTCTCGATAATGATGTACCAATGGACTGGATAATAAAGAGAATATGCAATTTAAAACAAAAAAACAATTTTTAATATTATTTTTAGGTTTTCTTTTGTTTCCTTTTTTATCAAATGCCGCTACCCTGTATTTCTCGCCCGAAACGGCGGAATACGGAAAAGGAGACATATTTAAGGTTGATGTAAGGCTGGACACGAAAGGAGATTCCATCAATACCTGCGAAGTTAAAATATCTTTCAATAAAAATCAATTGGAAGTCACGGACATCTCAAAAGGAGGATCTTTAATGACCTTATGGGCCAAAGATCCTTTTTATTCCGATGCGGAAGGGACCATTATTCTAGTCGGAGGCATGCCCGGAGGATTCAGAGGGGACGGGAAGATAATTTCAATAATCTTTCGGGCGATAGAGTCCGGCTCAGCCAATCTTTCCTTCCAGGACGGTTCAAGAGTTTTATTAAACGACGGCAAGGGAACGCCAGCGCCCTTGGTTAAAGAAGATGCAATTTTTGAAATTTCTTCTTCTCCAACAGGCCAGTTTTTTGATGAGTGGCAAAAAGAAATAGAAAAGGATAAAATATCGCCCGAGCCGTTTGAAATAAAAATCGGCCAAGATCCGGCAGTTTTTGAAGGAAAATACTTTATCGTTTTTTCCACTACTGATAAGCAAACGGGCGTTGCTTATTACCAGATAAAGGAAGGAGATTCGGAGTGGAAAGTGGGGGAGAGCCCGTATCTGCTCGACAACCAGGACCTAAAAGAAAAGATATCGGTCAAGGCAATTGATAAGGCGGGAAACGAAAGAATAGAAGAACTTTCGCCTTCCAAGAGCCAGATTTTTTATCTTGAAATTTTATCATTATTAATAATAATCTTTTGTTTAATTTATTTCATATTTAAAAAGTTTAAATTTAAAAAATCGTGAAGCGCTTTTGGATTATTTCAATAATAATAGGGGCGTTGATTTTTACGGGAACTTCTCCGGTTTTTGCCGAGGGCCCATCCGCTTCCCTTTATCTTTCCCCCTACAGCGGCACTTTTTTTGTCGGCAACACTTTTGACGTTTCAGTTTTTGTTAACACCGAAGAAAACAACATCAATGCCGTCGAGGTTAATTTGAAGTTCCCTCCGGAGCTTCTTCAAGTCACCAGCCCGACCGCCAGTTTTTCTTTTATTTCAATCTGGGCCGACCAGCCTTCTTATTCAAACAAAGACGGCACGATAAGCTTTAAGGGAGGGGTGCCCAATCCCGGGATCAAAACATCTGCCGGACTGGTTTCCACCGTCACCTTCAGAGCAAAGGCGCCGGGAACGGCAAAGATTTCCATTTCAGACTCTTCCAAAGTTTTGCTTTCGGACGGCAAAGGGACCAATATTTTAAAAAGCACAGCCAACGGAGAATACAGCTTGGTTCTGCAGCCTTTTGAGGGACCAAAGATTACTTCTCCGACCCATCCCAGCCTGACCACCTGGTACAGGAACAATAATCCGGTTTTTTTCCTTGAAAAAGAAGAGGGGATGACGGATTTCAGCTACAGTCTGGACCAGGATCCCAACGGGACCCTGGATAATATTTCCGAAGGAAGCAATAATTCGGCCGCTTTCAACGACGTCGGAAACGGGATTTGGTATTTTCACGCCAAGGCCAAGAAGAACGGCGCCTGGGGAGGCGTGAGCCATTATCCCGTTCACATCGACACCGCCCCTCCCAAAGCTTTCAAGATTACAATTGATACGGCAAAGATCTTGACGAGCTCTAGGTTTTTCGCCTATTTTTCCACCGAGGATTCTCTCTCGGGAATGGACCGCTACGAGGTGAGCGTTGTCGACATGAGCGATCCCCAGGCCTTGTCCAACCCGTTTTTCATAGAAGCCGTTTCCCCGTATCAGATTCCTTTTGAAAAAACAGGGGAGTTCGCGGTTTTGGTAAGGGCTTACGACAAGGCGGGGAACTTTTCCGAAGACAAAGAGATTCTAAAAACCATGAGCCCGTTCTTGTCTTACACCAAAGAAGGGATCAGGATAAAAAACTTTCTTTTACCCCTGTTTTCAATTTATTTTATTATCGCCGGTATTTTAGTTTTAATCGTCTGGCTGATTTATAATTATCTTAAGAGAAGGAACCTGGGAAGGAGATTAAGAACCGAAGTGGCGGAAGCGGAAAAAGAAATAGAAGACGTGAGAAGGCTGGAAAAAAAGATTCAAGACATGAGGCTTTTGGAGGAAGAGGCCAGGAGGGAGTCGGAAAGGCTGGCCGGGAGATTAAAAGAAGAAAATAACAATCAATCTTTTGATGAAAAACAAAAATAGTTTTATTCATTTGGGAATATTTGCCCTGCTGTTGATTTCGTTTTTGGGATTTCCCTCTTTCGTAAAAGGCGCCGATGCCGATCTGTATCTTTCTCCCTCATCAGGCAGCTTTTTAACAGGAAGCACCTTTACGGTTTCCGTTTTTTTGAATACAGGCGGAAATGAAATCAATACGGTTTGGGCCGAGCTTGAATTTCCCCCCGAGATCCTGCAGATCACTTCTCCCACCGCCGGCATGTCTTTCATCAAAGAATGGCTCACTCCGCCCAGCTATTCGAACGAAAAGGGGATAATTTCCTTTCGGGGAGGAATACCGGGCGGAATTTCCACTTCGGCCGGATTGGTTTCTTCGGTAACCTTTCGGGCCGTTGCTTCGGGAGTCGCAAAAATCAAATTTTCCCAAGCCTCGAAAATTCTTTTAAACGACGGAAAAGGAACGGATATCCTTAAGGGCAAGATTAACGGAGAGTACCAGATTTTGGTTCCTCCTCCGGAAGGGCCGGTCGTCATTTCTCCCACCCATCCAAACCCCGATACCTGGTATTCCGATTCCAGCCCCAGCTTCAGCTGGGAAAAAGATGACGGAGTCACAGGATTTTCCTGGAGCTTTTCTCAAAGCCCCCAGGAAAGGCCAGAGGGAGCGACCAAGGGGCTGGAAACAGCCACTTCCTTTGATAAAGTAGAGGACGGAATCTGGTATTTCCATATCAGGCAGCAAAAAAACGGAATCTGGGGGAAAACCAGCCATGTCCAGGTGAGAATAGACGCGTCTTCCCCGCGCGATTTTACGCCCCAAATTGTCACTTATTCCAAGCTGGTCGGTTATCAGACCATGGCTTATTTTGAAACCAGCGATGATTTTTCCGGCATCGATCATTATGAAGTGAGCGTTATCGATTTAAACCGATCAGAGACTGCCCGCTCTTTTTTTACCGAGCAGATAAGCCCGTATAAGATTCCCAATGCAGAAGCGGGAGAGTACAATGTTATAATAAAAGCGATAGACAGGGCGGGAAACATCAAAGAAGGGGAGGTGAGGTTTCGATTGATGACGCCTCTGATCACCAACATCGAAGGCAAGGGGCTGGAAATCAAGGGATTTCTCCTTCCCTGGTGGCTGATAATTATTTTGCTTGTTATTTCGGCCTTTTTGCTGGCTTCATTGATCTGGCTGATAATAAAAAAGACAAACAGACGCGGAAATGGACAATGAACGGAGAAAAAAAATAAATATTCTGGCAATTGCCCTGTTTTTGCTGTTCATTTTTCCTTTAAACTCTCGGGCAGAAGGCGCTTCTTTCTATTTTTCTCCCAACTCCGGAACTTTTTATGTGGGCAGCACTTTCGACGTATCAATATTCGTTAATACCGGGGGAAATAATATAAACGCGGTGGGGGCGGAAATAAAATTCGATCCCAAAAAGATTCAGATCGCCAATCCTACGACCGGAAGGTCTTTTATCTCCGTTTGGGTCGCCCAGCCCGCCTATTCAAACACCGGAGGAACAGCTTCGTTTCAGGGCGGCGTGCCTTCGCCGGGCGTTAATACTTCTTCGGGCCTGATTTCAACCATTACTTTCAGGGCGATTGCTCCGGGCGAAACGACGATTTATTTCTCCGACTCTTCGAGGGTCCTTTTAAACGACGGCAAAGGCACCAATATTTTGAGTTCAATGAGCAGGGGAGTGTATAACATTACCATGCCCCCTCCCGAAGGCCCGAAGGTTTATTCCTCCACCCATCCGGACCAGAATAAATGGTATAAAAACAACAACCCCACTTTTTCCTGGGAAAAAGAAGAGGGATTCGTCGAATACAGCTACTCCATCAACAATGACTTCGGAGACGTTCCCGACAATGTTTCCGAAGGCAGCTATTCTTCGGTATCATATACGGAACTGGGGGACGGAATCTGGTACTTTCACGTCAAAGCCAAAAAGGGAGACGTCTGGGGCGGTACCAGCCATTATATCGTCCAGATAGATTCCAGCCCGCCCGCGTCTTTCATCGTGGATTTTGAGCCGAAGCTGAAAGCTCCTATCATGACCAGCCGGGAGCCGATTATTTCCTTCATCACCACCGACGCTCTTTCCGGCATAGACCACTATGAGTTAAAGGTCATTGATTTCAATGCGTCCGGAAAAAACGAGGCAGGATTTTTCACGGAAGTGTCGAGCCCTTATAAATTGCCCTCGCTCAGCACCGGGGAGCACGAGATAGTGGTGAGGGCTTTCGACGTGGCGGGAAACTGGAAAGACAATTCCCAGAAGATAGAAGTCATTCCGGCTGAAAAAGCGTTCTATTTCACAAAAACAGGAATGAGCATCTGGATGTTTTTCTTTAGCTGGGGTCAGGTGATAGTATTTCTTGCCGTCCTGATTATTTCAATTTTAATACTTTCTGTTTTCTGGTGGAAAAAAGACAGGGATTTGAATGAAAAAATGGAAAATTTAAGGAAACTGAGAAAAGAAGCGGAAGAAAACAGCAGAAAGCTTTAAGGAAAAACATGAATAATTTTTATAAAATAAAAAATTTGATCTTTCCGGCCTTTGTTTTGCTTTTCAGCGCTTTTTTGATCCGTCCCGCTCTGGCTCAAAACGGATCTTTGTTTTTTTCTCCTGCCAGCGAAAGCTTTAAGGTGGGCGAAACCTTTTCGGTAGAATTGAAGCTGGATACGGCAGAAGATTTAATCAACGCGGCCGAGGTTAAGATCTATTTCCCAGAAGAAAACTTGGAGGTGCTAGGCATAAAAACAGAGGGATCCATTTTTTCCCTTTGGCCCGAAGAACCCGTATTTTCAAACGAATCAGGAGAGATTTCCTTTGCCGGCGGATTGCCCCACCCCGGATTTAAAGGAGCGGGCAAGATGATTGCAATTGAATTTAAGGCAAAAAAAGCAGGGGAGGCGGTCCTTACTTTTGACGAATCAAAAATTCTGGCTGATGACGGCCTGGGAACAAACATTCTGGTTTTCATCAATAATCCCAAGTATCTCGTATACCAGGAAAAAGAAAAACCGGAAAAATCAGAAATCGGAGCTTTGCCGATAATATTTTCTCCCACCCATCCCAAGCAAGAAGAGTGGTACAGCAACAGCAACCCCCGCTTTCAGTGGAATTTGGATGAAAGCACGGAAGGAGTAAGTTTTGTTTTAGACCAAAACTCCGACACCCTGCCCGATGCTGTTTCCGAGGGAAAAATAGATTCCAAAAACTACGAGGGCATAGCGAACGGAATCTGGTATTTCCACCTGAGGTTGAAAAATGAAAAAGGCTGGACGGACGCCAGCCATTACAAGCTTAAAATTGACACCCAGCCGCCCCACCCCTTTGAGATAACAATAGATAACAAGGGAGATTCTACCGATCCCAGCCCGAACCTGTATTTCGAGACCCAGGATGATATTTCCGGAATCGACAAGTACAGGATCAAAATCGGCGACAATGAATTTTCCGATTTACTGACCGCACAGATAGCCCCCAAGCTCCTGCCCGGAAGCTATAAGGTTATCGTGAGGGCGCTAGATAATGCATATAACGTCGTTAGGGCTCAGGCCCTGCTCAATATCGATCCGATAGAAACCCCTAAAATTACTATTGTTCCGGAGAAATACATAGCAGGCGAAGAAACCTTATATATAGAAGGAACCGCTTTGCCCCAAGTTGAAGTAATGATTTTTTTAAAAACCGAAAATGAAGAGATTAAAAGATGGCAGACAACCAGCAACGACAAGGGAGAGTGGTCTCTTTCGACAAAAGACTTTATCAAACCCGGAACATACAATCTTTCCGTTATGGCCCAGGACGAAAGGGGAGCAATCAGCAATTTTTCCCAGGATTACAGGATAGAGGTGTCTTTCAGCGGACTGAGCGTCGGAGGATTGATGATAACTCTTAAAAATATGATCTTAGTATTGGCTGTTATTCTATTATTGGGAATCTTATTCGCGCTCTGGTACCTTTACCGGGCCAATCTGACAAAGAAGAGGCTGAAAAAAGAGATCAAGGAAGCAAAAGAATCGCTCGTCAATAATTTCTCCAACTTGGAAAGAGAAATTGAAAAGAAGATAGAGCTTGTCGATTCGCAGCCCGGCCTGAGCGAGCAGGAAAAAAAGGCATATGAAAACATCAGGCAATCTTTGAAAGACGCCCAAGAGTCCATAAATAAAGAGATAAAAGATATAGAAAAAGGGCTGAAATAGGGAATTTTTAAACTTGCTTTTTGAATTAAATTTGTTAATATTTGAAGAGGAAAATTAAGCTTCGGGCGTGTGGCTCAGTGGTAGAGCGCGTTCCTGATAAGAACGAGGTCGAAGGTCCGATTCCTTCCACGCCCACAGGTTGAATATAAATCCCCCAAAAGGGCCCGTAGCTTAGCTGGTAGAGCGCTTCATTTGCAATGAAGAGGTCAGCGGTTCGAATCCGCTCGGGTCCACAAACACCTTTACGGGTGTTTTTTGATTTGACAAAAGGCATAAATACAATAAGAATTTATCTTAGTAAGATAAATATCGCTCTTTAAGAATAAAATAAGGAAAGATTATGGCGGACAATCCGGTTGTCAAAATCAGTTGGCAATTAGGTTGTCCGTCAGAATCGTTGAACGATTATTTGGCGGCAGGAAATGATGCTTATGGATATCAAAGACTTGATTCAGGAGATGCCCTGTAATCCGGGCGATTTGAAAATTTGTTGGTCTTTTATTGAGGCCCTGGAAGATGGCAGGGAAGAAATTGCGGCAGCGATTCTGCTGCAGTGCTCCCAGGAAACCGGCCACTGGGTCGGCGTAAGCACGAGCTCTTTGGATAAGAAGATTTCCTCGGCAAAAATTGGATGGCAGCAATGGTTAAAATGCATGGAATCAGCCAATGACTGGAAAGTGCGGAACGAGATGACATTAGGCATCTACGGGTTATTTTTTAAAAAACCCGCGCTTCCCGAGCTACCAAGCAATTTTCCCATGGGAGTACCTTTTTTCGCAGAATCTGTAGCGACCGGCTTCAGGCACCTTATTCGGAGTGGCCTTGCGACGATCAACGGGAATTACATTTTCCCGACCCCTCAGCTTGTCGTAAAAATAGCGCAAAAGTATAAAAAAGACACAAGAGCATGTCCCTAAACCGCTCTTTTTTCATTTTTAGGCCCTAAAAGTTATCCACAGGAGGGCTCTTTTTGTTTTCTTCATAATTCTGTATAATATTATAATCTTTAAAAGGTCGCTTTCTCATAATTAAATTAAAAATTAATAAATAATGAATATGATATCAAGTTGGTTAACAGTAACAGTTACTGCTCTTAAGGGGGCTTGGGAAGCTTTTTTAATGTTTACCCCGGTTCTTTTGGGAGCGATCATAATTTTGATTATCGGCTGGTTTGTTTCGGTCGGAATAGGGAGATTAGTCACGGAAATTTTTAAGAAAATAAAGCTTAACCAGCTTTTTGAAAAAGGCAGTTGGAAAACAGCCCTTGAAAAAGCCGAAATTAAGGTTGATGCGTCAGGTTTTCTAGGCGCCATAGTAAAATGGATTCTTTTCATCGTTTTCTTAATGGCAGCAGTAGAGCCTCTGGGACTTGGAGCGTTCGCCGTTTTTTTGAAGGGAATCGTGGTTTATCTGCCCAAGGTAATTGTTGCTGCTTTAATCTTTGTGGCAACAGTCATATTGGTTGACATTGTCGAAAAGATAACAAGAGTGGGGGTCGAGGGAATAAAAGTCGGCTACGGCAAGATGATAAGCTCGACAGTGAAGTGGCTGATTTGGTTTTTTGCTGTCTTGGCCATTTTGAACCAATTGGAAATTCTTAAGCCGTTCACGGAAACTTTGTTCACAGGAATTGTGGCAGTGCTAGTCCTCGGCTTCGGCCTTTCCTTCGGATTAGGAGGCAAAGAAGTAGCGGCGGAAATATTGCGTGATTTCAAGAAAAAACTGGAGGAATAAGAGATAAGTTTCATTTAAAAAAAGCTTAATATCCCCGGAAAATCCTATTCCGGGGGTATTTATTTTTAAGGGCTTGACAAGGACGTACGTTTTGTTAAAATCAAAACCAGTCATGAATAGAATATCAACCATATTAAATAAAGGAAGCGATAAGACGTTCTGAGTTTTTTGTTTCTTTTACTAGAAACTTCAGAAAGTCGCTTCCAAGGAAGCGATTTTTAATTGTCTTTAAAAAAGACAATCATTAATCCGAAAGATGGATTGATCGGAAAGGACTTTGACAATTGTAATGCAATAAAAAATTTCGTAAATGCAGCGTGTAAATCGCATTTAGTGCGATGACGCGCTAATCACGCGAGAAATTCCGTAAATAATTTCAGCGTGATGGTTATTAATTGCTAGCCAAGTAATTTACGGGCAGATGGTGGATGCCTTGGGAGATTAAGGCGATGAAGGTCGTGGTGTGACTGCGATAAGCCTCGGGGAGGTGTCTAACAACCTTTGATCCGGGGATGACCGAATGGGGAAACCCAGTTCGACGATGAGTCGGATTATTGTTTACATGATTCATGTATTCAATGCGAACCCGCTGAAGTAAAACATTTCAGTAAGCGGAGGAAAAGAAAAATATCATATCCTTCCACAATTTCAGGCCAAACCTGAAATTGTTGAAGGATCATTCCCTTAGTAGCGGCGAGCGAAGAGGGAGAAGCTCAAACCTGACATATATATGTCGGGGGTTGTAAGAAGATGACGTCGGGAGCCAAGCACATAATTATTTATGTGTTTGACGCCTGAGGGAGAATATTTAGACGAATTTTGATTAGTTGAAATTCTCTGGAAAGAGATACCAAAGACGGTAATAGTCCGGTAAACGAAAATCAATTCGCGCTCCTTGTTGTTTCTCTTGAGTACCTCGGGACACGAAAAGCCTGAGGGAAACAAGCCGGACTAACCGGCTAAAGCTAAATACTTAATCTCACCGATAGTGAACTAGTACCGTGAGGGAAAGGTGAAAAGCAGGGAGATGATCCCGGTGAAATAGAACCTGAAACCATCTTGCTCACAAAGAGCCGCAGCCGAACATGTAATTTATTATATGTTTCGGTGACGGCGTGCTTTTTGCAGAACGAGCCAACGAGTCTGAACAAACAGCTTGTCTAAGTCCTTATGGGACGCAGGCACAGCGAAAGCAAGTGTTAAAAGCGCAAATTTGCTGTTTGTCCAGGACCCGAAGCCAGGCGAGCTTGCCATGAACAGGGTGAATCTCGGAGAAATCCGGGAGGAGGCCCGAACCCGTGAGCCGTTCAACACTCTGGGATGATTTGTGGTAAGAAGTGAAAAGCTAATCGAGCTTGGTAATAGCTGGTTCTCCCCGAAATAGTTTTAGGACTAGCCTTTCATCAACAAGTAACTTGGAGGTAGAGCACTGAATGGAGTCTCGTGGGCTTTGCCTAGATTCTCCAACCAAACTCCGAATGCCAGGTTATAGATGAGAGAGTAAGACTGTGGGGGCTAAGCTCCATAGTCAAAAGGGAAACAGCCCAGATCTTAATCTAAGGTCCCTAAACCAGACTAAGTGTTTTTAAGGAAGTGAAATTCCTACGATAGTTAGGAGGTTAGCTTAGAAGCAGCTATCCTTTAAAAAGTGCGTAATAGCTTACTAACTAAGGAGTTTCGCGCTAAAGATTTCCGGGACTAAGTCCGGTACCGAAGATAAGGATGAGTACATAATTTATTATGTATTTATGGTAGGGGAGCGTCCCCATTGCAGCGAAGCCAAAACCGTAAGGTCTGGTGGAGCGATGGGGAGTGAGAATGTTGGCATGAGTAACCGCAATAGCAGTGAAAGCCTGCTACACCGAAAGCCTAAGGTTTCCTTGGCAATGATAATCATCCAAGGGTTAGGCGGTCCTTAGCCGAATCCGAAAGGAGTAGGTGATGGATAGCCGGTTAATATTCCGGCCCTTCAATGCTTTTTCAAAAGAAGGACGCGATTTGATGGTCTGGGGGGATAATTGGATTTCCCGAGGGGAGTTTTCCCCGTCTCAGATGAGCGAGTCGCCCAGAAAAGTTTTTTTGAGTTAAGAGCATTGGAACCGTACCGAAAACCGACACAGGTGGGCTGGCGTGAATACGCCAAGGTGAACAAGCGAAACCTCGTTAAGGAACTAGGCAAAAAAGTGGTCGTAACTTCGGGATAAGACCTTCCGCCGCAAGGCGGACGCAGCGAAAGTCTCTCAAGCGACTGTTTACCAAAAACACAGGTCCCTGCTTAATTTGTAAAAAGATGTATAGGGGCTGAGGCCTGACCAGTGCTGGAACGTTAAAGGTGGCGGTTTGTGCCGCAAGGTGCAAGCTATCCGCCCGAAGCGCCAGTGAACGTCCGCGATAACTATAATCGTGTTAAAGTAGCGTAATCCCTTGCCGGGTAAGTTCCGGCCCGCATGAATGGCTTAACGACTTGAGAACTGTCTCAACGAGGTGCTTGGTGAAAATGCAATACCGGTGAAGATGCCGGTTACCTGTGGCTAGACGAAAAGACCCCGGGAGCTTTACTGTAGTCAGATATTGGACTTTGATTTTTGATGCGTAGCGTAGCGGGTAGGCTTTGAAGTTCCGTTTTCGGACGGGACGGAGCCGCCGATGAAACACCCGTCTTTAAAAATCTTTTTTCTAATCTTTTTGAAATAAAGGAAACAGTGTCTGATGGGCAGTTTAAGTGGGGCGCTTGCCTTAAAGCTTGTTACTTCAGTACTTTTTGATTCCTCCGTTACTGAATCAAAAGGGAAGTTAGGTGGTAGTAAGCAATGGGGCGTTCTGGCTATATGCGGGAACATCTGAGTATCCGAAAGTACTGTTAATTTAACAAGTAAAAATCTTTCGGTGCAGACAATCCGCAGGGAAGCGGGTGCATAATTTTATGTGCTTCGCCCCTCAACGACTACACGCCAGACTCCGCAAACGCGGAGATGATATAGTCTGATCTCTGTGGCGACACAGAGCGAATCCTAAATATGAATTCAAAAAACATTAACGAGTTTAGATCGAAAATAACCTTGAACAGCGAGCAAAAAGATATTTTAACCGGACTGATGTTGGGTGATGGATGTTTGGAAAGCCAAAATAAAAACCGAACATACAGGTTAAAAATCGAACAAAGCTTGCTGCACAAAGAATACGTTGATTGGCTATACAAAAAGTTAAAAAATCTTGTTTTGACCGAGCCGAAAACAAAAATTAAAAGAATAGGAAGTAAAACTTATCAGAATTATGGATTTCAGACAATTTCCTGCAGTCAATTAAGATTTTTCGCTCATCAATTTTACGATCAAAACTCTAAAAAGAAAAAAATCCCCCAAATTATTGGGAGATTGCTTAATTCGTTGGCTTTAGCCGTTTGGTTTATGGATGACGGCCAGATAAAATCAACAAAGCACAGGGCTTTATTGATAAACAGCCAATGTTTCTCAAAGAGGGATTTGGGATTATTGCAGAAGGTTCTAAAAGATAAATTCGGAATAGAAACCACGCTAAAAAAGGAAATAACCGGTTATAGAATTTATCTTTTAAGCAAAACAATTTCAAACTTTCTGTCAATCGTCAATCCTTATATTCTTCCTTCAATGAGATATAAATTAGGTAGGATCAACACATTGCCTAAAAGGTAGCGGAGGCGTTTAAAGGTTGGCTAACTCCGGATGGAAATCGGAGTGGTCGGGTAAAGCCGAAAGCCAGCTTTACTGCAAGAGGGATAACTCGCGCAGTTGGGAAACCAGAACTTAGTGAACCGACTCTGGTTAGTAGAACCGGAGAAGATCATCAGTCAAAAGTTACCCCGGGGATAACAGGCTAGTAGAGCCCGCGAGTTCACATCAACGGCTCTGTTCGGCACCTTAACATATCGGGGTGCTACATCAGCAATGGTGTATTCCGCTTTACAGCGGAACGAAAAAATTGGCTTATAACGGTGAAACCCTAATTCTTTTATTAGTAAAGGAATGGGCAATACCGTGGGAAGTCGCTTAGCTTAGCGACCCCGTAGAGACTTTTTCAAGGTTAAACTTGAAAGGATGGAAGGTTAATCTTCCATAATACGCCAACCCGAACATTTTGTTCGGTGAAGATATAGTCCGATCCTTTCCGAAAGGAAAGCAAAATACGACAGCGATGTCGGCTCATCTTATCCTGGAGGTGGAGAAGCTTCCAAGGGTTGGGCTGTTCGCCCATTAAAAAGGTACGTGAGCTGGGTTCAAACCGTCGTGAGACAGGTTGGTCTCTATCTACCACAGGCGTCGAATCTTGAAGGGAGTTCTCCCTAGTAAAATATTGCTACTTTACAGAGTAATCTGTAATGACAATTCGACTAATAACGGTGAAACCTTCATTTATTATTTGGTTGCAGCGATCGTGAGATTTTACGGTCTTCATAATCTTACGATACAATATATGAGAACCAGATGATAATTAAGGCAATACCGTGGGAAGTCGCTTAATAAGCGACCCCGTAACGACTTCTCTGATATTTATCAGAGGGATATGAGTTTAAACTCATATAATACGTCGACACCCTAATCTTAATAAAGATGGGCGAAGATATAGTCTAAGCCTGCAGAAATGCAGGAGAACTTGACGAGAGGACCGGGAGGAACTGACCTCTGGTGTACCAGTTGTTCCGCCAGGAGCATTGCTGGGTAGCTAAGTCGGGACGGGATAAGAGCTGAAAGCATCTAAGCTCGAAGCCTCCCCTAAGATGAAGATTCATAGATTCCTCAGAGATTATGAGGTTGATAGGTTGCAGGTGCAAGTGCGGAGACGCACTCAGCCGAGCAATACTAATAAATCATTTTTTCTTGGCTAGCAATTAATGACCGATAAAAACGAAATTTTATGTTGATTGTAAATACTGTAAGGAAGCTATACCAGGAGTGCTCCACCCGTTCCCATTTCGAACACGGAAGTGAAATCTCCTAAGGCCGATGATAGTGCTTTGCGCGAAAGTAGGTAGCTTCCCTACAGTGTTTACAATCAAAAAACAACCCCGCCTTTAATGGCGGGGTTTAATTTTTAATCATTCTTACATTTCTTCCTCCCAGTCTATTTTTTCTTCGTCGAGCATTTCTTCATCGTCAAATCCTTCCTCGTCGCCCTCTTCTTTTCCCAGTTCTGGGTCGTCGAATTCGGAGAAATCATCTTCTTCAAACATCTGGCCGTTCGGAAAGGAAAAAATTTGTTCTTCTGTCATGTCGGGATCTTGAATTTTAAAAATACTGCGACCTTTTTTACTTATTATTATTAGTATATTTATCCAAAGGCAACTGTCAAGAGCTATTTGTGGATAAAGGGAAAACAGCTTGATTTTGCCCAAAAATAGCTTTAATGTATAATATAAAAACATGAAAATCACTCCGAAAACAAAGCTTGTAGCCGCCATATTGCTGATTGTCGCCCTTTTTTATTTTTTAAATCTTAACGGTTTTTTATCGCCTTTCAAAAACTTTTTTTATTCCATATCTTCCCCGATTCAAAAAAATCTTTGGAATGGAGGGATCAATGTTTCCCAATTTTTTTCAGGGATCCTTGATGCCAAAAACTTGAAAAAAGAAATAGACGATCTCAACGTCAAAAACCAGGAGCTTACCGCCCAAATCGCCGGACTGCAAGAATTGAAAAAAGAAAATGAAAACCTGAGGCAGGCTCTTAATCTTGGTCTGGAAAAAGAGTTCCAATTAAAATTGTCATATATTACCAGCAAAGATATTTTTGAGGATTCTCTTTTAATAGGCAGCGGCTCAAAAGACGGAATCAATAAAGGCATGCCGGTAATCACCAAGGAAAAAATACTGGTGGGAAGAATAGGAGAGGTTTATGATAATTATTCCCAGGTGATACTGATTACCAATAAAAAAAGTTCTTTTGATTCTCAGATATCGGAAAAGGATATTTTCGGGGTGGTAAAGGGCGAAGGAAATGCCGGCCTCAGAATGGAACTTATCCCAAAGGAAAAGGAAGTTTCGCCGCAAGATATTGTCATCAGCACAACCATCAGCAATATTTTCCCCAAAGGACTGCTGGTAGGAGAGATAAAGGAAGTTAAAAAATCAGACCTTGAGCCCTATCAAAGCGCCGAAATAAAGCCGGCATTCGAATTTAAAATGGCGGACAGCTTGTTCGTCATTACAAATTTTTAAAATGGTTAAAAGAACCGTCTTTCTATTTATATTTCTATTTTTTCTGATCCTGATACAGACCAGTTTTTTGGCTCATTTTGCCTTTAAAGGAGCAACGATTAACATTTTTCTATTTACTTTAATTTTAATCTGTCTTTTTTCCCGCGAGTATTATTTTGCAATCACCTCGGCCCTGATAGGTGGATTTTATCTGGATATTTTTTCTCTGGGGAAAACCGGATTTTTCGGCTTTTACACCCTGGTCATTGTCTCCTTGGCTTTTTTCATAAGACTTGTTATAAGGAAGTATGTTCAATTTCCGATCTTCAAACGAATACAAAAACAGAAGAATCCGTTTTCTGTCTAAGGAAGAAATCGAGCCCCATGAAATCCTTTTGGATTCCTTGGCCAAGAAAAAAGAAGAAGAATGGGGGATTTCGGAAAAGAAATTAGAGGTGCCTCTTTACAGAAAAATCCTTCAGGGTTTTTTTATTTTTTGTTTTTTTGTCCTTTTTGTCCTTTTCGTCAGGACTTTTCAGATTCAGATGGTTGACGGGGAAAAGTATATCGCGATGGCCCAAGAAAATAAGTTCCTGATCCGCCAGATCCAGGCCGAAAGAGGGGTGATTTACGACAGAAACCTAACCCAGCTCGTTTCCAACAAGCCCAGTTTTGACCTGGTCGCCAATGTAAAAGAGCTGCCTGAAGCGGAGCAGGACAGGGAAAAGATCCTAAGGGAAATCTCCCAGATGGTCCAGAAGGATTACGAAGAAATCAAGAAGGAAATAGAAGAATCAAAAGAGCAGCAGGTTTTTGTCGCCGAAAACCTCGACCACCAGACGCTGATTCTATTGGAAGCAAAGATTGGAGATTTTCCCGGATTTGAAATTCAGAACAATACCGCCAGGGATTACCTCAACGGGCCGATTTTCTCCAGCGTATTGGGATACAAGAGGAAAAACGACGAAAAGACCGGGCTGGAAAGTTATTACGACGATATCTTGAAATCCAAGCCGGGAGAAATGCAGATTAAAAGAGACGCCCAGCAGAACCCGATTTCAAAAGAAATTGTTTCCTTGCCCGAATCAGGCCAGAGCCTGGTTCTTTGGCTGGATTCCGGATTGCAGAAAGTAGCGGCCGAAGCTTTAAAAAATTCAATTTTAAACACGGGAGCCAAAGCCGGCGCGGTTGTGGCTCTGGATCCAAAGACCGGCGGAGTCCTTGCCCTTGTCAGCTATCCTGATTTTGACAATAATCTTTTCAGCCAGGGAATGTCTTCCGAGCAATGGGTTGCTATCAACAGTGACCCAAAGAATCCTCTGTTTAACCGGGCGATTTCCGGGATTGGATATCCAACCGGTTCGACAATAAAGCCGTTGATCGGAGCCGCCGCCTTGGAGGAAGGCATTATTGATCCAGATACAAAACTCAGCTGCCCGGTGGAAATTTGCATTAAGAATCCCTGGTTTCCGGACAAAGAAGACTGCTTCGCCGATTGGAAATACCACGGCACGAGCGATATAAGAAGAGCCTTGGCAGAGTCGGTCAACACTTTCTTTTATAAGATCGGGGGAGGATTCGAAGGATTTAAAGGACTCGGCCCGACAAAGATAAAAAACTGGCTGAAAGCTTTTAACTGGGGAGCGAAAACCGGAATCGATCTGCCCAAAGAAGGAGAAGGGATTTTGCCAAACCTGGAAGACGAATGGAGAATAGGAGACACTTATCATTTTTCCATAGGCCAGGGTCCTTTTGCCGCCACTCCGATTCAGGTGGCTGCCGCTTACGCTTCAATCGCCAATAAGGGAACGATTTACCAGCCCCAAGTGGTCAAGGAAGTCATTGATAAGGATAAAAAAGTTGTAAAAACAATGGAGTCTGCTGTATTGAAAGAAATTCCGGTCACAAAAGAAAATCTCCAGGTCATTCGGGAGGGAATGAGGCAGGCCGTAACCTCTCCCGCCGGTTCCAGTTATGTTTTAAGCTCCTTACCGGTTTCCGTTGCTTCTAAAACCGGTACCGCCCAGACAGGCAGAAAAACATCCGACAACAGAAATTATCTGGACTCCTGGGTTGGGGTTTTTGCGCCCTACGATGATCCCCAGATAGTTCTGGTAGCGGTAGTCGAAGGGGTGGAAGAAGGGCAGGTTGCCGCTCTTCCGATCGCAAGATCGGTTCTGGAGTGGTATTTCACCCAGGAAAATAATCTTTAAACTATTCATTCGCTATTTGGAAGATATCCTTAAGTTCCTCTCGGGTGATTTCGGTCCGGACAATCAGAATATTCTTTTCGAAACATTCAATGAAACCCCTATATATAAAGTGAGAAGAGCCTGTTTGGAAAAAATTATTCCAGATGGTAAAGAAAATCTGCTTTGGCTGGCAGAAACAGTTGGGGATTATCTCAAAATTAACGACCACGGCACAATTCTCTTGCTTCTTGAAAAGTTGTCCCAGCTTGAGGGTGATCTCCAGGAAGATGCCTTCTCGTCGATTGTAGTGGTAATGAACACTTGGCTAAAAGAGGATAATCGTCCTGCGCTCAAATCGGTCTTGGATATCATTTATAAAAAGATCGAGAAAAAACCGGATCTGTATTGCAGAGAAGTGAGAGAGATTTTCTGGGCTATTCTGGAAAAATACGATAACAACGGAATTGAAAGAACAGAAGCTGATTTTGAAATGCTCGACGGCCTCGTCATCTTCATCCGCCGTATAGACAGAAATTATTTCATTCCCATACTCAAGAAAAAAGTAAAAACCTGGAAAGAAATTAAGGAAATGCAAAAACCCTCCCTGCTGTCTTGCGGTAGGCCTATTTCGCAAATTCTCTTTGAAATGGACAAAGGGATCATAGCCGGCGAGTATAAAGATATTATTGAGGCAGCAAAAGCCGAATCTAAATAAAAAAAGGTTAATTCTTCATGAATTAACTTTTTTATTGCATTTTTGTTTTTCTTAACAAAATCAAGAGGATTTTTAAGCTTTGACCATTTTCGATAAATAAAGTAAAATTACCTAATATATGGCTACAATCGACGAACTGAAGAAAATCCGCCTTCAGAAGCTGGAGGCGCTTAAAAAATCCCGGATTAATCCTTATCCGGAAAAGACAAAAAGAACCCATAAAATAGGGGAAGCCCTGGACGGTTTTGATTCTTTATCTGGTTTGGAGAAAGAGATCATTCTGGCGGGCAGGATAAAATCATTGAGGCAGCACGGTGGCTCAACGTTTTTCGATATTGACGACGGAAGCGGAAAAATACAGATTTTTTTGAGAAAAGACAGGGTGGGGGAAAAGCAATACGCTTTTTTCGGGGAAACCTTTGATATCGGAGATTTTATCGAAGCGAGGGGAATTTTGTTCAAGACCCAGAAAGGGGAGAAAACCCTTGAGGCGGCTGATTTCAAAATATTGGCAAAAAGCCTGCTTCCTTTGCCGGAAAAATGGCACGGCCTGACGGACACGGAAGAAAGATTCAGGAAAAGATATTTGGATTTGATTTTTAATCCCGAGGTGAGGAAAAAGTTCGAAATCCGCTCCAAGATAATAAAGGGGATAAGGGAATTCCTGGACAAGGAAGGTTTTTTTGAAGCGGAAACTCCGATTCTCCAGCCCATTTACGGGGGAGCGCGCGCTCTGCCCTTTAAAACGCACCTGAACGCCCTTGATATGGATTTGTATTTGCGGATTGCCCCCGAACTTTATTTGAAAAGACTCTTGGTGGGGGGATTTGAGAAGATATATGAAATAGGGAGGGTTTTCAGAAATGAAGGAATGGACAGGAGCCACAATCCCGACTATACCCATTTTGAATTTTATTGGGCCTATGCCGACTACAAGGATCTGATGAAGTTTACGGAAAAAATGTTCGAGCATGTGATAAATTCTGTTTTCGGAAGCCTGAAGATAGAATACGAAGGAAAAAGCCTTGATTTTAAGGCCCCTTGGCCCAGGATAGAATTTTCCCAACTCTTAAAAAAAGAAGCAAAGATAAATCTGGAAGAGATCAATCTGGATTCTTTGAAAAAAGAAGCTAAAAAGCTTGGGGTTGAGGTGAAAAAAGGATCGGGCAAGGCGGAAATAGCGGACGAAATTTACAAGAAATACTGCCGGCCCAAAATTTGGCAGCCTACCTTCATCATCCATTATCCTGCCGGTTTCCAGCCCTTGGCCAAAGCTCTTGAGGACGACCCGAAGAAACTGGCCAATTTCCAATTGGTTGCGGCGGGCTGGGAATTAACCAACGCTTTTTCTGAACTTAACGATCCGATTGAGCAGAAGGAAAGATTCAAGGAGCAGGAAAAATTTTTTAAAGAGGGCCTGGAAGAAGCGCAGAGGCTGGACGAAGATTTTATAGAATCGCTGGAATACGGCATGCCTCCGGCTGCCGGATTCGGAATGGGAATAGACCGGCTCACGGCCCTTTTGACCGACTCCCACAGCCTGAGAGAAGTGATAATGTTTCCTTTAATGAGAAAGAAATGAAAGAACTATTGATTGCCACGGGCAACCAGGGAAAGATCAGGGAGTATAGGGAAATATTCAAACTGCTGAAGCTTCCGATAAAATTGATTTCTTTGAAAGAATTAGGAATAAAGCAAGAAGTGGAAGAAAGCGGAAAGACGTTCAGAGAAAACGCAATAATCAAAGCAAAGATTTATTCAAAGTTAAGCAATCTTCCGACGTTATCAGACGATGCGGGAATAGAGATAGACTATTTGAACGGGGAGCCTGGGGTGAGATCAAGAAGATGGCTGGGATACGAATTGACCGATGAAGAAATAATTGAGACTGCGCTTAAAAAACTGGAAGGGGTGCCGATGAAAAAAAGAGGCGCTCAGCTCAAAGCGGCAATCGGACTGGCTTTCCCTCCAAATAAGAAAGTTTATACCTTTGAGGGAGTTTTAAAGGGATCTATCGCCGAAAAGCCGATTAAAAAAAGATTGAAAGGATATCCCTTCAGGTCAATTTTCCTGCCCCTCGGAGATAAAAAGTATCTGGGACAATTGAGCATTGTCGCCCACAGAAGAAAAGCACTTGAAAAATCCATGCCAATAATAATAAAACATTTATGCTAGACATTAAATTTATCCGCCAAAATCCGGAAAAAGTAAAAGAAGGGTGCCGCAACAAAAACGCCCAAGTCGATATAGACCGGCTTTTGGAGGTTGATAAAAAAAGAAGGGAAACCATACGGGCGCTCGACGACATGAGGGCCCAGAAAAACAAGGTTTCAAAAGAAATTCCCAATTTAAAAGACGAAAAGGAAAAGAATAAATTAATTTTGGAAATGAGGGAGCTGGACGGGAATGCGGACAGGCTGAATGAAACTTTAAAAAATCTGGGAGAGGAATTCAACAAGCTCATTTTGAGCGTTCCCAATCTGCCTTTGGATGATGTCCCGGTCGGAAAAGATGAAAGGGAAAACGTTCTTTTGAGAGAAGTAGGGAAGAGAACGGAGTTTAAATTCGAGCCCAAAAGCTATCTGGAGATAGCCGAGAAGCTCGATCTGATCGATGTAAAAAGGGCGGCCAAGGTTTCCGGAAGCAGATTCGGATACATTAAGAATCAATTGGCTTTGCTTGAATTCGCGCTCGTAAATTTGGCCTTCGATCTGCTTACAAAAGAAGGCTTTAAGGCGGTGGTTCCTCCTGTCATGATCAAGCCCCAGATGATGAAAAACATGGGATACGTTGAAAGAGGGGGAGAAGAAATTTATTATCTTGAAAAAGATGAAATGTATCTGGTCGGAACATCTGAGCAGTCGATAGGCCCCATGCACTGCGACGAGGTTCTGGATGAAAAAAATCTTCCTCTAAGATATGCGGCTTTTTCCACCTGCTTCAGAAGGGAAGCGGGCGCTTACGGGAAAGACACCAAGGGCATTTTAAGGGTCCACCAGTTCGACAAGATTGAAATGTTCAGCTTCTGCCATCCGGAAAAATCCAAAGAAGAGCACAAGCTTTTGTTGAAAACCGAAGAAAAGCTGATGCAGGCGCTTGAAATTCCTTACCACGTTCTTCAGATCTGCACCGGGGATCTGGGAGATCCTGCTGCCGCCAAATACGACATCGAGGCCTGGATTCCCCTGGAAAACCGGTATCGGGAAACCCACTCCACTTCCAACTGCACGGATTTTCAGGCCAGGAGGCTTAATATAAAATACCGTGATTCAAAAACAAAGAATCTTGAATTCGTCCACACCCTGAACGGAACTGCTTTTGCGATCGGAAGAACCCTGATCGCGGTCATTGAAAATTATCAGCAAAAAGACGGAAGCATTTTGGTTCCCAAGGCGCTCCAGAAATACCTGAGTTTTAAGAAGATCCGATGAAAGACAAGGCCGTTAAGATAAACAAGCTGAGAATCAATTATAAAATTGCAGGAAATGGTCCTGTCGTTCTTATTTTACACGGATGGGGAGGATCTTCCGATTCCTGGCTCGAGGTCGAGGAATTTCTGGTCAAAGAAAATTATTTAGTCATAGCCCCAGATCTGCCCGGATTCGGAAAAAGCGCTCCTCCGCCCGAACCGTGGGGGGTACAGGAATACAGCGACTTTGTTCTTAATTTTATTGAAAAATTGAAGATGGATTCATTTTTTCTTCTGGGCCATTCTTTCGGCGGAAGAATCGCGATCAAGTTTTCCGGCCAGCACGCCGATAAGCTGAAAGGGCTGATTCTCTGCGATGCGGCCGGGATAAGGATAGAACCGGATTTAAAGACGAAAACTATTTTGGCCGCAACCAGAGTGGGAAACGTTTTGCTTTCCCATCGCCTGGTAGCCGTGGTTAAGGAGCGCCTAAGGAATATTTTCTATTTTTTATTGCGAGAGAGGGACTACGTAAAAGCCGACGGGGTGATGAGGGAAACAATCAAAAAGGCTCTGGCGGAAAATCTGGTTTCCGAGCTTCCCAAGATAAAAGTAAAAACCCTGATTATCTGGGGCGAGGCGGATCAGCTTGTTCCCTTGAAATGCGCCTATGTTTTTAACAGGAAAATTATCGGTTCCCAGCTGAACGTCATGCCCAAGATAGGGCACAGCCCCCACTTGGAAGCTCCCGAAGAGCTTTCCCGGATCATTATTTCTTTTTTAAGGTCTTAAGCCATGATTTTTATCTTTTTCTTTATTTTCATATGGCTCGTTGCCGCCTCAAAAAACATCCTGTTCTGGATTTATCTTTGGCAGCTGAAAGAATACCACATCGGTCGCTTTATCGCCCATTTTCAGGTTGAAAAAGGCAGGAAGCTCTTATTCAACAGGCTTTTGCTTTTTAAAATTTTACTTGCCTTTGTCTTTCTTTTTATCTTTGCCTTTGCCTGGATGTCCTGGGATCAGAAGTATTATTCCCTGCTTGCTCTTGTCGCGCTCAAGCTGGTAGTGCTGTCAGCCGTCGTTTATTTCCTCGAATCAGCATGGGCCGTTAAAAACTATTTCCAGAAAAAGCTTAAGTCTCCGGTCCTGACTCTTAAAACCGGATTTTTGATTTTTGCCGGCATGTCACTTGAATTTGCTTTTGCTTACTTTTTACTGATAGAATTCAGCGCCGTCTATCCCATTCTGGTCTTCGGTCTTTTGCTTTTTGACGTTTTTATTCCCTTGATAATTTCTTCAATCGTTCTTTTTTTCCAACCCTTGGCGGTTTTAAGAAAAAGACAAATCATATCCAGGGCCAAAAGAAAAAGGAGGCAGTTCAAAGATCTTGTCGTTATCGGCATTACCGGAAGCTACGGAAAGACTTCGACCAAAGAATTTTTGGCCACCATCCTCTCTCAAAAATTCAACGTTTTAAAGACCAAAGAGCACGAAAACAGCGAAATGGGGATTTCCCAGTGCATTTTGAACGAGCTCAAGCCCGAACACCAGGTTTTTATCGTTGAAATGGGAGCATACAACAGGGGGGGGATCAAGCTGCTTTGCGATATCACCGCGCCCAAGATAGGGATCTTAACCGGAATCAACGAACAGCATTTGGCAACCTTTGGCTCCCAGGAAAACATAATCAAAACCAAGTTTGAGCTGATTGAAAGCCTGCCAAGGGATGGCGCAGCGATTTTGAATTGCGACAATCGGCATATAAGAGCCAGGGTAGAGGACCCCAGTTACAAGCTAAAAGTTGAAAATCAAATCTTTTATTCAACCCAGGAGGAAATTGATATTTGGGCCAAGAATATTTCGGTTGATAAAACATCTATATCTTTTAAGGTTTTTTCAAAAAATAGAGAGTCGGCAAGTTTTACGGCCGATGTCTTGGGAGGATTTAACGCTTCAAATATTTTGGCCGCAATCGCGGCGGCAAAGGAACTGGGCATGAACATGAAGGAAATCACCAAAGGGGTTAAAAAAATTAAAATGGAGCAAGGGGCCATGATCCTTAAGAAAAATAAATTGGGGCTGAATATCATCGATTTTACCTATTCGGCTAATCTGGACGGCGTCATTTCCGCTTTGGATTATCTGAAGGTTTGGCCGGGCAGAAGGGCGATCATCATGCCCTGTTTGATAGAGCTGGACATTGCCTCAAGAAGCGTCCATGAAAGGATAGGCGAGAAGATCGCCGAGGTTTGCGAATTGGCGATGGTTACCACCAAGGATTGTTTTAAAGAAATCAAGAAAGGGGCGACGGAAAGCAAGATGAAGCCCGAGAACATATTGCTCGAGGAATCCCCGGAAAAAATATTGGAAAAAGTAAAAGGGTTCAACGGGGAAAATGATATAATTCTTCTGGAGGGGAGGATAGCGAAAGAAATAACAGACGCCTTGTTAAAAGCATAAAAATAAAAACATAGGGATGTGCCTATGTTTTTGCCAGAAGATATGATGATTATTTGATCATTTCTCCGGGCTTGCCCAGAATGCGATACATTTTTACCGGACGAGCTGGATCCTTCGGGATCATGCTGCTGATCGGGATTACGGGCCGTCCGTTTTGGCTCTTGTAAAAATCTTGTAATTTTCCCATAACAAGTCTCCTCGTTATATTTATATTATACCACATTATATTTTAGTTTGTCAAATGACCAAACCCATCTCCATATCACTGTCTCCCAATACCGAAAAAGACGATATTGAACTGGCTTTTAAATTAATGTCCAGGCCCTGGCTTTGGAAAAAAGGGAAAGCAATAGAGCAGTTGGAAAATGAATTCAAAAGCTATTTGGGGGTAAAGCATGCCGTTTCCTTCAACAGCGGACGGTCTGCTTTTCTGGCAATTCTGGAAAGTCTTCCATTTAACAACAAAGATCTTTCCTGTTCTTTGACTTCAGCGCCCAAAGAAGTGATGCTCCAATCTTTTACCTGCAATGCAGCCTCCAATCCCATAATCTGGTCGGGGCTGAAGCCCGTTTATCAGGATGTTGATAAAAATAATTTCAATATCGATCTTAAAAGCCTGAAAATGAAGCTGACCTCAAGGAGCAGGGCAGTAGTCGTTCAGCATACTTTCGGCCTGCCGGTAAATATGGACGAGGTTTTAGAATTTTGCCGGAAGAACGACCTGATTCTGATCGAGGATTGCGCCCATTCTTTGGGTGCTTCATACAAAGGAAAGAAGGTCGGAACGTTCGGCAAGGCGGCTTTTTTCAGCTTTTCCAGAGATAAAGTGATTTCCTCGGTTTACGGAGGAATGGCCGTAACCGACGACGACGAGCTGGCAAAACAATTGAGGATTTTCCAGGAAAAAATTGGCTATCCTTCTTATCTCTGGATTTTTCAGCAGCTGCTCCATCCTGTTTTAATGAATCGCATCATCCTTCCGACTTACGGATTTCTGGGCAAATACCTGCTTGTTCTGTTCCAATGGTTCAATATTTTGTCCAAAGCGGTCCACTGGAAAGAGAAAAGGGGCAAGAAACCGGGATACTTTCCCAGGCGCCTTCCCAACGCATTGGCCATTTTAGCTTTTAACCAGTTTAAAAAGCTGGACAGGTTCAACGAGCACAGGAAAGAGATAGCCCGATTTTACTTTGAGAATTTGAAAGATACCACTTTTATCCTTCCTCCTGTTTACGCTGATCGGGAAAGCATTTTTTTAAGATTTCCGATAAGGCACTACAACGCTCATCAGATCATTAGGGATGCCTGGAGGAAAAATATGCTGATAGGGGATTGGTACACGACCGTAATCGCCCCCCATGATACAAAAATGGATAAACTGGAATATTATTTCGGAGATTGTCCCAGGGCGGAAGATCTGAGTAAAGAAACCCTGAATCTGCCTACTCACATAAATATTTCCGAGAAAGACGCCCAGAAAATAGTGAGTTTTTTAAAGCAATACGATTCTCCGGTTAAAATGAAAAATCCTTCAGCCGGAAACGACAATTTTTCCAGCGAGGAGCAGAAAATCAAATAATTATTTAAGTTACATGCTTTTACTTATTAAAGAAATAACGGATAAAGGGGTTTGGGAGCAATTCCTTTTTGAATGTGAAGAAAAGACCTTTTTAAGCTCTTGGAATTGGGGAGAGTTTCAAGGGTCAATGGGATCCGGCGGGAAGATCTGGCGCCTGGGAGTTTACGACAGGAGCGAACTGGTCAGCGTCGCTTTGATAATAAAAGTAGTTGCCAAGAGAGGTACTTTTCTCCTGGTTCCCCACGGCCCGAACATAAAATCAGATATCAAGTTCCAGAAATACAAAATTCTGGAAATCCTAGCGCAAAAGATGAAGGAGATAGCCGAGGGCGAGAAGGCGGATTTCATCAGGATAAATCCGATATTGGAGAGGAACAAGGAAAATGAAGAAATATTTAAAAAATTAAAATTCAGGCAAGCCCCAGTCCATGCTCATCCGGAAGCCAGCTGGAAGCTGGATATTTCCCTTTCCGAGGAGCGGCTTTTGGCCCAAATGAGGAAAACGACCCGCTATTTGGTCAAACAGGCCCAAAAAGACAAGGATATTGAAATCTTTCAGGGAAGACAGCTTAAAGACGTGGAGGTTTTCAATGAAATTCATCTGGAAGTGGTCAAGGTTCAGAAATTCATTCCTTTTTCCCTGGATTATTTCAAGAAAGAATTTTCCGCTTTTTCCAAAGACAACGAGATTTGCATTTTTTTTGCAAAGTACAAGGGAGAGATTGCCGCCGCCTCTTACGTCATTTTCTGGTCAGGCATAGGATTTTACCACCATGCCGCCCTCTTGCCCGAATTCCATAAGATTCCTCTGGCCTACGGCCTGCAATGGGAATCGATAAGGGAAGCCAAGAAAAGAGGCTGCAGATTATATGATTTCTGGGGCTACGTTAATCCCCAGGAAAGCCCAAAGCATCCCTGGGCGGGTCCGACTCTTTTTAAGATGGGGTTCGGCGGCCAGGCCCACAAATACGTGAAAACCATGGATTTTCCTCTTTCCAAAAAATATTGGCTCACGTATCTTTTTGAAACATTGAGAAAAATTAAAAGAGGATATAATTAGCTTGATAAGATGAACAAATACCGGAAGCCCCACAGATACAAGAAGAAAAAATCTATTTTTTCCAGCAAAGCCTTCTGGCTTGTCATTTTTTTCGTTGTGCTTGCTTCGGGCGTTTTTTACCTGGTTTGCTTTTCTTCCTTCGTTCAGATAAAGGAAATAAGAATTTCCGGCAACCAGAAAGTATCCGCCGAAGCGATTCAGGAAATCGTCAGAAAAAGATCGGAAAGGAATATATTGTCTTTTACCTC
>Ga0315275_10000569_pt1 | contig 30884 bp, 24 predicted proteins | sample YL17G03_0_MG_FD_205557 | JGI IMG/M metagenome (GOLD analysis project Ga0315275, IMG submission 205557) | Sediment microbial communities from Yellowstone Lake, YNP, Wyoming, USA - YL17G03_0 | ecosystem: Environmental > Aquatic > Freshwater > Lake > Sediment | place: USA: Wyoming | collected...
CCATCGACCGATGAGGAGCGCCGACGCCACGAGTAAGAGGATGAGCACGACCCCGGCCAAACCGAGGGCCAGCGCGAGTTGGCGGGCCACATCCGATAGCCGCTCGTACTCAGCGGCTCGTTGGTGATCGATCGCCTGCCGAAGTTCGGTTGCGGCAACTCGCAGCTCGGCGAACAGTCGCGTCGCCTCCGAGCTGAAGGTCAACGTGACGGCTTGCTGGGCGTAGTCGTTGGAAGGCGTTGCGCTACGTCGCAAGCTGATGGCGGGTGCGGTGATCTCAGTCGTCCACTTGTTGAGAGCGGCTGAACTCTTCGAGATGAGGGCCGAGATCGTCTCATCGTCGCCGACGAGAGTCTCGATTCCTTGGAGGGCGTCATCGGCTCGCTGGCCCGCCGCTTCATAAGCGGCCAGACTCACTTGGGACGCCTGGATCATGAAGATGATCTGTTCGCGCTGCATGTCATAGACGGCAATGATGAAGTCGCTACTGAGATCGGAGGCGGGCTGAAGACGCCTCAGGACCTCAGAGCCGCTGTTCGTGACGTCGGAGTATGAATGCCAAACACCGATGCCGAGAGTCGCTATCACGAGCGCGGCCGACGCCACGAGTCCAAGGACACGGGCCCGAAGAGTCATGGTGGGCAGGCTAGTCGGCGCGTGCATCCCGTTGGTGCGCCTACGCTGGTGTGGTGACCTCGTCCTTCCCAGACCGTGATGTCGATGTCGTGTTGCGCGCCGACCTTTCGGGCCTGCCGGTGTATCGCGCCGGGCGCCCGGCGGTGGCGCCCGCGGGGTTGGCGCCGTACAAGCTCTCCAGCAACGAGAACCCCTACAGCCCCCTCATTGGTGTTCGGGAAGCGTTGTTCGAGGCAAGTGACGAGCTGAATCGCTATCCGGACCCTGGTGCGACCGAACTCGTCGCGGCTCTGTCGAGGCGATGGGACGTGCCGGGCGACCACATCGCGACCGGGACCGGCTCGGTCGGTGTGTGTCAGCAGATCATCTCGGCGTGTGCCGGACCGGGCGACGAAGTGATCTACGCATGGCGATCCTTCGAGGCGTACCCCTTGATTGTCACGATCGCCGGGGCGACGTCCGTGCAGGTGGCTCTGACAACTGACGAGCGTCACGATCTCGATGCGATCGCGGCGGCTGTCACACCACGAACTCGGGTCATCCTGATCTGCACGCCGAACAACCCGACCGGCACGGTCGTGAATCACGCCGATCTGGAGGACCTTCTCGGGCGAATACCTGCCCACATCGTCGTTGTCATCGATGAGGCGTACGTGGAATTCGTCCGCGATCGGGCAGCTGCTGACGGCCTCGCGCTCTACCGAGACCACCCCAATGTCGTTGTCCTTCGCACGTTCTCCAAGGCCTACGGTCTCGCTGGGCTACGCGTGGGCTTTGCCATCGCACACCCCGTCGTCGCCGAGATCACTCGCAGGGTCGGCATGCCATTCGCGGTCTCGAGTCTCGGCCAGGCCGCGGCCGTCGCCTCGTTGAAGTCAGAACCCGAACTCCTTGACCGCGTTGAGCGAATCGTCGAAGAACGTGACCGAATGAATTGTGAACTCCTCCGGCAAGGGCACCCCGTCGTGGAATCGCAGGGCAACTTCGTGTGGCTGCGACTCGCAGAACGCTCGCTGGAGTTCACCCAGGTGTGCACGAGTCACGGACTGTCTGTGCGCGCATTCGAAGGGGAAGGCGTACGAATCACAGCCGGAGAGAAGGAAGCCAACGATCGGCTGCTTTCTCTGACTGCGGACTTCGCTCCCCCCTGACATCGAGGACGACACCGGCGACCACGATCGCCGCACCTTGGTGGGCGAACGGATATCGACCTAGACCCCTCATGGCCCCGATGGTGGTGCCAGGATGCTCGTGCCGAAAGGAGCAACTCCCCAGGAGGTACGGGTGACAGTCGACGGCGGGCCGGATCTCGTACAACTGTTGACGCCCGAGGGCGAGCGGGTCTCGCACCCTGACTACGACATCGATCTGTCTGCCGAGGAGTTGCGGGCGCTCTACCGGGATCTGGTTCTGATCCGCCGGATCGATATCGAGGCGACGGCACTGCAACGCCAGGGTGAACTCGGTCTCTGGCCGCCACTTCAGGGGCAGGAAGCGGCTCAGGTCGGATCGGGTCGGGCTCTGCGGCCCGGTGACTTCGCCTTCCCCACCTATCGCGAGCATGGTGTGGCGTGGTGCCGGGGCGTCGACCCGTTGAGTTTGTTGAGTCTCTATCGGGGGGTCACCAATGGCGGCTGGGATCCCAACGAGAGCCACCTTGGGCTCTACACGATTGTCATCGGCGACCAGTGCCTGCACGCCGTTGGATACGCGATGGGGATCCAGCGGGACGGAAGCGACGACGCGGTGATCGTCTACTTCGGTGACGGCGCCACGTCACAAGGGGATGTCAACGAAAGCTTCGTGTTTGCTTCCGTGTTCAACACGCCGGTTGTCTTCTTCTGTCAGAACAACCAGTGGGCGATCTCCGAGCCGTTGGAAAGGCAAACCCGGATTCCTTTGTACCGCAGAGCTTCTGGCTTCGGTTTTCCCGGAATCCGTGTTGACGGTAACGACGTGCTCGCCGTACTCGCCGTGACTCGTGCTGCGCTCCAAGCTGCGCGTGATGGCGAGGGGCCGACATTGGTCGAGGCGTTCACCTACCGAATGGGCGCGCACACAACTTCTGATGACCCCACGCGGTACCGAGTCGCCGCCGAGCTCGAGGCCTGGAAGTTGAAGGACCCGATCGAGCGGGTGAAGTCCTATCTCGCGCGAACTGGCATGGCTGATGCCGCGTACTTCGCTTCGGTGGAGCAGGAGTCCGAGGAGTTGGCAGTGAGACTGCGCGATGGGTGTCGCGCCCTCGTCGATCCGACCGTCGCGAGCCTCTTCGATCACGTGTACGCCGAACCGCATCCCCTTGTCGCGGAGGAACGTGCGACGACATTGGCCTATCTCGCCTCATTTTCAACTGATGAAGGTGCCCCAGGCACGCATAGGGGCACTTCAGGCGCCCCAACGGCGATCACCGGGGGGCACTGATGGCCGTGGTCACCCTCGCCAAGGCGCTCAACAATGCATTGCGCGCCGCGCTCGACACGGACTCGCGGGTCCTGCTCATGGGCGAAGACATCGGCAAACTCGGCGGCGTCTTCCGGATCACCGATGGTCTGCAGAAGGACTTCGGCGAAGATCGGGTGATCGATACCCCACTGGCTGAGAGTGGAATCATCGGTACGGCGGTGGGACTTGCAATGCGGGGTTATCGACCCGTGTGTGAGATTCAGTTCGACGGCTTCGTCTATCCGGCTTTCGACCAGATCGTGTCGCAGGTGGCCAAGCACCATGCGCGCAGTGAAGGCCGTACGCCGATGCCAATGGTCATCCGGATTCCCTTTGGCGGTGGCATCGGCGCGGTCGAGCATCACAGTGAGTCGCCCGAGGCGTACTTCGCGCACACTGCCGGACTTCGCGTCGTATCGCCGTCCAATCCCCTCGATGCCTATGTCATGTTGCAGCAGGCCATCGCGTGTGAAGACCCCGTCATCTTCTTCGAACCAAAACGTCGCTACTGGGACAAGGGTGAAGTGCCCGACGGCCTGGTCGTTCCCGTTGATGAGGAATCGCGCGGTGACCTGTTCCGCGCCCGTGTGGCTCGCCCGGGACGCGACCTGACGCTGGCGTGCTACGGCCCGACTGTACGAACCTGTCTCGAAGCGGCAACCGCTGCGGAAGCGGAGGGTCACGATCTCGAGGTGATCGACCTGCGGTCACTCTCGCCGCTGGACCTCGACACGGTGTGCTCCTCGGTACGGCGCACCGGGCGACTTGTGGTTGTCCATGAGGCGTCGGTGTTCTTGGGGATGGGTGCAGAGCTTGCAGCACGAGTCACCGAGCGGTGTTTCTACTCGCTGGAGGCTCCGGTGCTGCGGGTGGGGGGATTCCATTCGCCGTACCCGCCGAGTCGGCTCGAAGACGACTACCTGCCCGACTTGGATCGAGTTCTGGACGGAGTCGACCGGGCGTTCGGTTACTAGGAGTAGGTCTAGCGTGGCGCAACGACGCTCTGCTGAGACGAAGGAAGGAAGCCGCCGGTGACAAACCCACCGATCGAGTCCGTGGTTGAGTTTCGGCTGCCCGATGCTGGTGAGGGGCTGACCGAGGCCGAGATCCTGCGCTGGCACGTCGCGGTCGGGGACGTCGTGGAAGTGAATCAGACCATCGTCGAGATCGAGACCGCGAAGGCGGCGGTCGAGTTGCCCTGCCCCTACGCCGGCACGATCGTCGCGTTGCTTGTGGCCGAAGGCGCTGTCGTCCCGGTCGGTACTCCCATCGTCGCCATCTCCACCCCAGGCGCAGCTCCGCTCACGGTTTCCACCGATGAAGGTGCCCCAGGCAGCGCTAGAGGCAGTTCAGCCGCCCCAACGGGGTCGAGCCCGGTTGTCGAACCGGCCCGCGAAGCCGTTTTGGTCGGGTACGGCGTACGCCAGACCGGCGAGCCGCGACGTCGAGCTCGGGCAACACCGGCGTCGCCCCACGGGACGAGTTCGCCCGAGAGCGGTCCACCGGGTGAACCCGCCAAGCCGGTACGCCACGGCGGTCTGGAGTTGGGCCGGCTCGCCGAGGAGCGACTCAGCATCGGGGCAGCCGACGTGGAAGTGCGCGCCAAGCCGCCGGTCCGCCGACTGGCTCGCGACCTCGGGATCGACCTGCGCGCTGTGGATCCGACCGGTCCGTCGGGTGTCATCACCCGTGACGATGTCGAGCGCGCAGCACGCCTCGCCACCGAGGTTGTCGGGACGATCGGGACATCCGCGAGGACTCCGGGGCAAGGTGAGCGAGTCGGCCCGGCCAGTGAGGAGCGGGTACCGCTGCGTGGTGTCACGCGGCTCATGGCCGACGCCATGGTGCGTTCGGCGTTCACCGCGCCGCACGTCACCGAGTGGGTTGATGTCGATGTGACACGGTCCGTGAAGTTGGTGGCGCGACTGCGCGAGACCGAGGACTTCGGACCACTTCGTATCTCACCGATGCTACTTATGGCGCTCGGTCTCATTCGAGCAGTGCGACGAAACCCGAACATCAACGCATCTCTCGATACAACTGCTCAAGAGATCGTGATCAAGGGCGATGTCAATCTCGGCATCGCCGCCGCAACTCCACGTGGGCTCGTCGTGCCCAACGTGAAGGCGGCCCAAGAACTGTCAACACTCGCACTCGCCCAAGCCCTTCGTTCACTCACCGACCAGGCCCGCGCCGGCAAGACCTCTCCCGCGGACATGCTGGGCGGAACAATCACGATCACGAATGTGGGTGTCTTCGGCATTGACGGCGGTACGCCGATCATCAACCCCGGTGAGTCGGCGATTCTCGCGGTGGGCCGCATCATCAAGCGCCCGTGGATTCACAAGGGCAAGATCAAGCCTCGCGACGTCATGCAACTGGCGTTGTCGTTCGACCATCGCATCATCGACGGTGCGCTCGGCTCACGCGTGCTGGCCGACGTCGCCGATTTCCTGAACGATCCCGAGTTGACTTTCGCTACGGAATGATCCCTAACCCCTCGATTTGCTCCGCGCCAAGACCCTGATCTCGTCGTACGTCGACTCGCCGCACTTCACGATCGCATCGGCTCGGCAACCCGTGCAAAGGTGGATTCATGAGCGTGGTCACTGCGGCACTGATTCAACTGGCCATCAACGATGACGAACCGGTCGACGTACGGGTCGCGCGCACCGTTGAACTCACCGCGGATGCCGCTGCGGACGCAGATTTGGTGGTCTTGCCGGAGTTATGGCACATCGGCGCATTCGCCTTGGCTCTTGCTCGAGAGCATGCGCAGACCCTGGAGGGACCGATCGTCACCCGGATGCGGGCAGTCGCGGCCGAAGCCGGAACTTGGATACATGCTGGGTCGATTGTCGAAGCCGCATCGGATGGTCGTTACTTCAACACGAGCGTCGTCATCAACGCTGACGGGGAGATAGCCGCGACGTACCGCAAGATGCACTTGTTCGGGTTCGACGCGGGCGAACGCTCGGTCATGTCCGAGGGCGAAGGACTGGTCGTGGTCGACACGGTGGTGGGGTCGACGGGGTTGGCGACTTGTTACGACCTGCGATTCCCGGAACTCTTCCGAGCCATGGTGGCCAAGGGTGCACAGTCCTTCCTCATGCCCTCCGGCTGGCCGAGCGCCCGCATCGGGCATTGGTCCCTGCTCGCGCGAGCGCGTGCGGTCGAGAATCAGGCTTACGTCTTTGCGTGCAATGAGGTCGGAACGCACGCGGGAGTCAGACTTGGGGGTCGCTCCGTGATCATCGATCCGCGCGGCGAAGTGTTGGCCGAAGCAGGCACCGGAGAAGAAGTGATCGCAGCGGCCGTCGACCTGGACCGCGTCACCGAGTGGCGACGCGAATTCCCGGTGCTCGCGGATCGCCGGATCTAGTTGGCCCTACCGGCCTCGCGCGCCGGTCTTCAGGTCACTTTGCGAACTCCGCCGCCAGTTCATGCAGGCGTGCCGTGAAGCGCTGGAGGGAGAAGTTGTCGGCATGCTCGGCAATGGCGATTGGATCGAGAGCGGCAGTTGTCAACTCATCGATTGCCCCGGCAATCGAATGAACATCGTTGCGATCAAAGAAGACTCCATTGACGCCCTCAACAACCGAGTCGAGGTATCCACCAGATCGCAAGGCAACGACGGGCGTACCAAAGGAATTGGCCTCGATGGGCGTGAGGCCGAAGTCCTCTATTGACGCTGCGAGTAGAGCACTTGCATTGGCATAGAGCCACCTGAGTTCGCTATCGCTGATGTCCGAGACACACAGGACTCGGCCCGCGTCCACCATGTGCCCTTCGGGGAGTTTGCCGACGACGACGAGTCGGTGCCTGGTCATCCGCGTGACCGCCTCGGCGAGCAGCGCCGTGTTCTTGTAGCCACGGGGTCGGGACACGGTGAGCAAGAAACCGGGCTCGACTCCGACCATGGGATCCTGCTGACCGTTGGGATCAATCGTCACTGGCGGATGGAGGATCTCGGCGTCAATGCCGTAGGTCTGCTCAACGCGCCGGCGCACCGACGATGAATTCACCAAGTAGTAGTCGGCACTGCGCGCGGCTCGTTGGTCCCAGCGGCGCAGTGGGAGATCCAACGACGCCGCCAGGTGCCTCAACGTCGCTGGAACGCCAGCGAAGTAGTCGTCCTTCTGGTAGAGCCAGCGTGCGGGGTTGTGGCAATAGACGATCTTGCGACCTGATGAGCGAACGCCGTGCGCCCACCCTGCAGAACTGGCGAAGGTGACGTCCGCGTCCAGATTTGTGTGGGACCAAGTCGATGCGAGCAATGGAAACGCGCGACGTACGTCACGACGAAGGGAGGCGAAACGGTTTGGCCAGAGAGTCTCAATGTGCCGGGTGCCAAACTCCGGGTAGGTCGCGTCTGGCTCGTAGAGGGCCGTCAGGACTCGCGCTCTCGGAAACGCGTCGAGCATTGCCACCGCGACTCTTTCGGCTCCGCCCCGCACAGTGAGGTAGTCGGCCGCGACCGCGATGCGCGTCCCGTCGGTAGTGGCTGGGTCTTCCTGGTGATGGGTACTCATGATTGGTTTTCCAGTACGGCCCGCAGAGCCTGTCGCTGTGTGCTCCAACGGTCCTTCTGCACTTGGAGTGCATCCTCCACACCAGCGCCAAGCTCATCCAGATGTTCCGCGGCCATTCGAAGCGTATGCGCAAGAGAGTCTGTTGTGTTGGCAGTAACTGTCGCATGAGGAAAGAGTGTGCGGCTTTCGCTCCAGTCGCTGATGACGAGTACGCGTCGGGCGTAGACCGACTCGTAAGCCGCGCGCTGAACGGAAGAGGGCTCCGTGGTCAGCGCCAGGATGATGTCGGCCGCTTCGACTTCTCGGGCGTAATCCGAGAACTCAAGCCACCCAGTCAGAGTGACGTTGGTCGGCAGGTCCGCCAACAGTCCCGGTTCCGCGCGGCTGGGGTCACCGGTGATGCGAATGTCCAACTCGGGAAGTTGTCGCGCTGCGTCGAGGACTTCTGCCACGGGTTCGTCACTAGCGAAGACGCAGACGAACAGCACTCGTGGGCGCTGATCCGCAGGTGAAGACTTCGTGGCTATGGACCACTCGGGTGGCGCCTCATGCACGACGAGCCCCGTGCCACCCCATGAGTTCACCTCGTTGACCCACTGCTGCGTTGTGACCAGAACGACAGCCGCGTGTCGGGCGAGGAACCGCGTCCAGCGGATCATCATGCGTGCTTGTTTGTTGTCCTTGGCCCCAAAGGCCGTCGGATGCGCATCGAGCACGAAACGCCCCCGCACGGCGCGCGCGTATGCCAACGCGACCAATCCCGGATAGACCGGCGGGTTCTGAACGACAACGGCTCTGGGTCGCCGTCTGACCAAGTACGCCGCCATCCCCACCGAGGATGCGGCGTAACGAAGCGGGACCAGTCGCCGACTGGTCAACGATTGCGGGTAGAAGCAACGGTATTCGCCACCAAGTTCGGCAGCGAGGTCACGTGCCCGGCCCGCTGACGGCGCCCAGGCAATGAACGAAACACTGGGTCGAGTCACCGGGGCTTCGACTCGACCAGTGGGAACGGCGGTGGGTTTGGAACGACTTCAACGGAGCGTCGCATCGCTCGCAGAAACACGTCGTTGTTCAGATCCTCAACAAAGGCACGCACCACGAGACCTCGTCGGTCGAGTTCGGCAGCGGTCATCGATTGATGATCATCGATGTGTTCGTTGTGGGCGGCCATGCGCGGCACGAGGACTGCGCACTTGCCAGCATCCATTGCGGTGATGGCTGAGCCGGTGCCGCAGTGCGCGATAACCAGGTCTGCCTCGGCGATCGCTGCGGTCATCTCTTCCGCGGGCACGGTCTCTCGAAAGGGAACCGATGACCCCGTCATATTTGTCGAGCCGGTTTGCCAAAGAACCTCTGCGTCACGGGGAAGGATCGGTTCAAGCTTGTCCACGAGCCGGCGAAAGTCGTAGGACTCTGTTGTTCCCAGCGTGACCACGATCTTGCGCGGCGACGCGGGAGGGTCGGTGATCGACGGCCCGGGACGATAACCGTCAAAGAGAGCTCCGACATATTTCCACCGGTGGTCCGCCAACGCCGGGTACTGCGTGTAGACGTGGACCCCCGGAATTCGAGCCACGATTCGACCAGCCAGCGATGGACCTTCGGACCGGGTTGCGCTCTCGATGTAGTGACAGGGAATCCGCCGTACACGAGCCGACGGGAAAAACGACACGGCAAGGCTTGCACCCGTGGATACCACCCGGCTGATTGCACGCGAACGCATGAGCTTTTCGGCCAGGAGCGCGCCCTTCGCCGAGTTGATCACATCGCGAGGTGAGGCATAGGGCGCGAAAACAACGTCCTCATCCGCGAGCAATGACCGAGACAAACCAGTGTCGAAGGTCACCCAGAGTACTTCGTCGTCCAGGTCCAGCCGGGGTCGCAGACTCCACAGTTGCTTGAGGTGACCCCCCCCTGAACACACGAGCAGCGAGGTCACGGATTGCCTTGGGTGCGGTAGCCAGGTGACTGATATCCGACGCCCGGGACTCCGGCAGGAAGTACAACTGTGCTGCCTTCCTCGACCAGGCGTACGCCGCGGGTGTCCCATGCGGCCAGCGGTCGGACGATCCTGCGAAGGCTCGCGGCCCACGGATCGACCAACACCACATCTTGCGTGGACAGCCAGTCGAAAGGCTTCTCGGTCCAGAGTAGGTAGCCGGCTTCCGGCGTCGCGGTGAGGACGACCCTGCGCAGGTCGAATGAGGCGGGCTGGGCTGGCTGGAATTGGGTAGGAAGCAGGAAGAACCCCTGATACGTCGTGGTCCCGCTGAGCCCGTCAATGCGCAAGTTCGCCGGACCAGCCCACGTTTGAAGAATATCGGCGTGATTGGTGTCCCTGGTCCCGTGAACCGTACCCACACTGATGTTCTGGAGTTGCACCGTCGCGCCGTCAGACTCCGAGAGGTCGATCCCCTCGGCCAGGTCGCTCCCGCCGATTTTCAGACCTTCGACGTGGATCGTCCCCAGTTGTCCGCGCAGGTACAGACCGCGGCGGCGCTTCGCGTCTGGCTGTTTCGACGCGTCGGGTACTCGAATCTCCCCGCCGATCAGGACGACGTTGTAGCCACCCGTGATCACCAAGCCGCCGTCCAGCGTCACGGGTCGCTTGGGCATCACGATCCGGTAGTCCACCGTGGGTGACAGGCGCAGGTCACGGTTGGTCTCACTGACCTTGATCTCCACCGGACTGCGCAACACTGGTGGTGCCCAGGAGAGTTGGTCAACGGTGGCGACACTCGCACTGGGACTTGTCGTAATCGTGGGTGCAGGTTGGGGGCGGTCGTTCCGAAGGTTGAGGAGAGCGCCAACGCCCAGAGCGACGGCGGCTATGACCACCGCAGCGACAACTCCCGCCAACCGTCGGCGCGGACGCCGCGGGTCAGGCGGAACGGTATCGCCGGCTTGACCACCTGCGCTGGTCAGAACCATGACTCTGGGTTTCCCACGTCGGTCCTCTCGAGTTCACCGAGTAGACAGTGTCTCAGCCGCCTGTGCGTGCACGGCAGTCAGCCTGATCGTCATTTGGTTGACCCACCCCGTCAAATCGATACCAAGGCGAAGGATCACGCTCCGTGATCATCGATCCGCGCGGCGAGGCGTTAGTCGAAGCAGGCACCGGAGATGAGGTGATGGCAACGGCTGTCGACCTGGACAGCGTCACCGAATGGCGACGCGAATTCCCGGTACTCGCGGATCGCCAGATCTGAGGGACTTCACCGGCGAGAGCGTGCCGGAGGGGTCACGCCCCCACCGGTGAAGGTGAAGGGTTAGAACGACTCCTCGGGGAGATCCATCAGCTCATTTGTGGTCGCGTCAGCGATGGCGCGTTCAGCGGTCAACAGCGGAAGTCGTTGGGCGGCGAAGAACTTCGCTGTGGTGATCTTGCCTTCGTAGAAGGCGCGGTCCCGGTCGGAGACGTCACCCTTCAAGGCGCTGAGTGCAACGTCAGCCTGACGAAGCAACAACCACGCGATGGTGAGATCACCGATGCTCATCAGCAGCCTGGTGGTGTTGAGGCCGACCTTGTACAACTCGCGCACGTCAGCCTGGGACTTCATCGCGAAACCACCGAGGGAACCAATGATGCCCTGCACATCCTCCAGGCCCTTGGCCAACAAGTCGCGCTCGGCAACGAGAGTGCCGTTGCCCGCGTCCCCCTTGGCGAACGCCGCGATCTCGGAACCCACCTTGGTGACCGCCGTGAACTGGTCGCGCAGCATCTTGCGGAAGAACAGGTCCATGCCTTGGATCGCAGTGGTGCCTTCGTAGAGCGTGTCGATCTTCGCGTCGCGCAGGTACTGCTCGAGCGGGTAGTCCTGCAGGTAGCCCGAACCACCGAGTGTCTGCAGCGATAGCGCCAACATCTCGTACGACCGCTCGGAGCCAACGCCCTTCACGATCGGGAGCAGCAGATCGTTGACGCGTTCGGCCAGATCGAGATCGACGTCTCCGACACCGGCAGCACCCAACTCGATCTGGTCCTGCCAGTACGCCGTATACGCGATCAACGCGCGCATCCCCTCGGCATACGACTTCTGCAGCATGAGGATTCGGCGGACGTCGGGATGGTGGATGGTGGTGACTCGAGGCGCGGCCTTGTCCGTCATCTGCGTCATGTCCGCACCTTGCACACGGGTCTTGGCGTACTCGAGCGCGTTGAGGTATCCCGTCGAAAGGGTGGCGATGGCCTTCGTGCCGACCATCATGCGCGCGTACTCGATGACCTTGAACATCTGCGCGATGCCGTTGTGGACGTCACCGACGAGCCAACCAACGGCCGGCTCCTTGTCCCCAAAGGTCAACTCGCAGGTCGTCGAAACCTTGAGGCCCATCTTCTTCTCGACGTTCGTGACGTATGCCCCGTTGCGCTCACCGAGTTCGCCTGTGGCCAGGTCAACGTGGAACTTCGGCACGACGAACAGCGACAAACCCTTCGTCCCCGGCCCGGCTCCGTCGGGACGCGCTAGCACCAGGTGCACGATGTTGTCGGCCATGTCGTGTTCCGCCGACGAGATGAAGCGTTTGACACCTTCAATGTGCCACGAGCCGTCGGACTGCTCATGTGCGCGTGCCCGTCCGGCGCCGACATCAGATCCCGCATCGGCCTCGGTCAGCACCATGGTGGCGCCCCACTGATGTTCGATCATCAACTGGGCCAGCCGCTTCTGATCGTCGTTTCCCAGATGGTCGAGGATCGCGGCAAAGCCAAAGCCGGACATGTAGATGAACGCCGCTGGATTGGCTCCGAGCAGCATCTCGCTCGCGGCCCAGCGCAGCGATGGCGGGGCACCAGCGCCGCCCAGCCGGGTCGGCAGGTCCAAACTCCAGAACCCCGAGTCGATCATCGCGCGGTAGGACTTCTTGAAGGACTCCGGCATGGTCACCGAAGCCGTGGCCGGGTCGAAAACCGGCGGGTGGCGATCGGCATCGGCGAAGGACTCGGCCAGCGGGCCGGTGGCCAGGCGCTCAACCTCGCGCAGAACCTCGCGAGCGGTGTCGACGTCCATCTCGGCGTACGGTCCGCTGCCCAGCCGTTCGGGCGCGCCAAAGACTTCGAACAAGTTGAACTCGATGTCGCGCAGGTTGGCCTTGTAGTGAGTCATGGGGGCCTCTTCGATCGTGGTTACTCGCCGGTAACCACATAATGCTACTCGTCGGTAACCTTTGCAAGTCCGACGCTGGCAGGCGTGTCGCGAACCCGGCCAGCCCGTTCACCCGTCTGGAGGGTCCCGGGACCCGTGCGGGATCAGCACCCGTCAGGATGGGCCGATGCCCCTGCTGCCCCTCCTGTCGGCCGCGCCCCGACACAGGTCAGCCCGGCTCCGGCGAGGCTCGTCGGTGCCGGGTCTGGTGTTGATTCTGTGCGGACTGGCGGCTCTACTGCCGACATCCGCGCAGGCCACGTCCCTGGAAACTACGACGACAGCCGCAGCGTCTACTCCGATGAGTGCTCCATCACGCACGAACCCGCTGGTCGCGCGCCCGGCAGCGTCGGCCCCGACGACGGTGTCCTCCCAACGGATCACCGTGCGGGCCCGTGGGACTTGGGCGACCGTCACCGCGTGGCAGCGAACCCCATCGGGCTGGCGGCGAATCATCGCGACCCGTGCGGGTCGGATCGGGTCCCATGGCCTGGTCGCCGGGACGAAGCGAATCCAGGGAACCGGGACGACTCCGACCGGCTCGTACGACATGACCGAGGCGTTTGGCGTCGGGCCGGCCCCAGGCACCCGGATGAGGTATCGGCACGTCGGTCGATGCGATTGGTGGGACGCCGACAGGCGATCCAAGTACTACAACAACCGCGTCAACGTGTGTCTCACGAAGCCGGACTTTCCACTGACCGAACGCGGACGTTACGGATCGGAACAGTTGATCCGCCATGCGGCGATCTATCGGTGGGCAGTCGTAATCGACTTCAACCGCCCTGATCCCGTCCGAGGGCGCGGAGCCGGAATCTTCTTGCACGTCAACGACACTCGACCGACAACCGGTTGTGTCTCGGTCCCCTATCAAACGATGCGCGCGATCCTGCGGTGGCTCGACCCAGCCCGCCATCCGCAGATCTCGATTCGCTGAGACGAGCGCACGTCGAACGACGCACCGAAGCACGGTGAATCGGTGGTCACCGATTGGATCGAGTAGGCCAGCGGACGGGCTTGGTGGGCCATACTCACCGGTGTGAAGCAGATCGTGACGGTCGACGGCCGACGGATCGCGGCGTACGAGGAACTGGGCAGTGGGCCGCGGCTGGTGTGTGTCCCGGGCGGCCCCGGCTACGGCGGTGAGCAGCTCGGCAATCTCGGCGGGCTGGACGCGACCCGACGGCTCGTGTTGTGCGATCTTCGCGGGGCGGGCGATTCGGACGACCCCGTCGCCAGGACTTGGGCGGTTGCGGACTACGCACGAGACCTGGAGCAGGTGCGCATCCATCTGGGGCTCGAACAGATCGCCATCATGGGACACGCACACGGTGCTCTGACGGCAGCCCGGTACGCCCTTGATCATCCCGATCGCGTGACTGCACTCGTGCTTGACGCTGTGCCAGTACGACGCATCGAAGACGTCGACGCCGATTCCAGTCAAGGAATGGACGGCTACTTCGCGAAGTACGACGACCGAGCACGGCGCTATGTGAGTGAACACATGGGTCAGATCCAGGAGGACGCACTCGCGTGGTTCTGGGACAACGAGGCGTCCGATGATCTCGCGGCACCACTGCTGGATGTGAAGGTTCCGACGCTGCTCATCGACGGATCGAAGGACCCGACAGGCGGCGACACACCGACCCGCGAATTGGCCGGCCGAATGCACGACTGCGCTGTCGCCGTGATCAAGGGAGCGTCCCACTTCCCGTGGGTGGATCAACCGCGGTTGTACGTTGACGTCGTGGAAGAGTTCCTGTCCAAGTTCCCTGTGTAAGTTCGCAATAGGCGGTGCTGACTCCTACCGCTACCGACTCGTTTCTCGATGAAGGGGAGATCCTCGTGGGTGACATGACACCGGGGCCGGTGGATCCGTTTCAGGAGCCCACATTCGTCGTGGATGTGACCAGCGTTCCGCTCGCTCCGCCCACGGTGACCGACATCGTGCGTTCGGGGCTGATCGCCGGAGTTTTCGCGGGGTTCATCTGCGAAGTCATGTACGGAATCGGCCGACTCTTCGGGACGAACTTCGAAGTCAAGATGGGCGGCGACCAGATCCAGCCGTTGCCGCCATTTTCACCCTTTCTTCTGCCAGTGCTTGTCGCTGTCATTGCCGCCCTTGTCGTGGCGTGGCTGTTCCGACGTCCCGGCGGGGCCTTCTGGGTCTTCACGCTGGGTTTCATGTTGACGATCTTGTCTCTCGGTCTTCCCCTCTTCCAACCCGCTGACGTCACGTGGCCGACCAGGATCTGGTTGGTGTGCATGCACTTGGTCACGGGCGCGATACTCGTACCGGCGCTGGCGTTTTCATTACGTCCTCGGCGGGTCCGCAATTACTGACGATCAGCCCTGATAGCCGGCGGGCGGATTGAACGTGTGCTCTCCCAGGCCGAGTTGGGCCTGGATCGTGAAGATTGTTCCCGTGCCGTCGTACAACAAGGCATGAGCGTGCGCCTCGGCGACCTCGGCAGCGTCCAAGACCTTCAGGCCCATCTGACGCATCCGGTCCCCACCACCGGGACCGAGGATGGGGGTGTCGACCAGTCCTGGGCACACTGCATTGATCTGCACGCCCTCGACGCTCATCGACGGTGCTATCGCGCGTACCCAGCCGACGACCGCCCACTTGCTCGCGCAGTAGATGGGACTTTGAGTATGTGCGGCAAGGGATGCTATTGAGGCTGTCACTGATATCCGCCCACCGCGGCCGGCCATCGAACGAAACAGTTCGCGCGTGCCGTAGAACACGCCGCCGACGTTGACGTCCATGACTCGCTCGAAGATCTCGTCAGCGGCGTTGCGGAGGTCGTCGAAACGAGCCCCAACTCCAGCATTCAGGACGGCCATGGTGAAGGACTGTCCTTGGGTCAGGGCGGCCCAAGCAGCGGGATCCGTTACGTCGAGGTGAACGTATTGGGCACCTAGTTCGTCGGCGAGAACTGCGCCGCGGTCGTCATCGACGTCGGCGATGACGACGGTCGCTCCCTCACTGCTGAGAAGACGCGAGGTGGCCTCGCCGATCCCGCTGGCTCCACCTGTCACCAGCACCAACTGTTCTGCAAACCTCGTCATGAAGGGCCTCCCTCGTCGTGAGCGTGAGGCGACGATATCCATCGGTCAGATCAGAGCGTCCGCTTTGTCGTGTGCGGACATTCTGATCACGGTCGAACGCGAATGGCTCGCGACTACGAGTTGGTCGAAAGCCACACCGCGGTGTCGGATGGGAGTTCAGAGCGCGTCGTGAGCGGTTGGCTCGAGATGAGTATCCGTGAGTCGCGGGCCATGTCGGTTGGAGTGTCGGAGAGATTGACCAGGCACTCGAAGCCGGTTGGGCGTGAGAAGTGCAGGACATCAGGTGCTGAATCGATCCAGACCAGTGGTCCGTCGCCGAGCGCCTCGAAGGTCCGGCGAATTCTCAGGGCGTGTCGATAGAACGTGAGCATGGAATGTGGATCATCCGCCTGCGACTGCGCTGTGTAGCCACGCCAGTAGTCGGGTTGAGGGAGCCAGGGAGGCTTGGCGCTGTTGGGCGGGCTGAAGCCGTACGGAGAAACCTGTCCTGACCACGGCAACGGCACCCGACAACCGTCACGGCCTCTCTCGGTGTGCTCGGACCTCTCCCACGTCGGGTCTTGGAGTACGTCGTCGGCGAGGTCCTCAACCTCGGGAAGACCGAGTTCGTCGCCTTGGTAGATGTAGGCGCAACCGGGGAGTGCGAGCATGAGCAAGGCAGCCGCGCGTGCTCGACGCGTGCCCAGGGCGAGATCCATCGGCTTGTCGATGATGTCGTCCAGGGTTCGCGTTCGCGATGTTGACTGAGGTCGTGCGTAGCGGGACACGTGCCGGGCGACGTCGTGGTTGGAGAGTACCCAGGTAGGCGGTGCTGCCACCTGAGCGTGTTCGAGCACGGTCGCATCAATGACCCGGCGAAGTGGTTCAGCAAGCCACGGGCACTCAAGGAACTCGAAGTTGAAGGCCGTGTGCAACTCGTCGGCGCGCAAGTACCGAGCGAGACGCTCTGGGTCGTAGACCAATGCTTCAGCGACGAAGATCCTGGGTGGGTCGTACGAGTTGGCGATCCGGCGCCAGCGCCGATACACCTCGTGAACTTCGTCGCGGTCCCAATGAGGATGATCCGCCAACGAGTACATGGCCGCGGCCACACTCTGGTCGACTCCGACATCGGGCAGACCCGCTGCCTTCGCCAACGAATTCGCCACGTCGATTCGGAATCCGTCGATGCCACGTTCGAACCAGAACCGCAGAGTCGTGTCGAAGTCTTCGGCAACGTCAGGATGTTCCCAATTCAGGTCGGGCTGCTCCGGCGCAAACAGATGGAGGTACCACTCGCCTTCTGTTCCATCCATCTCAGTGATGCGGGTCCAGCCGCCGCCACCGAAAACCGAACGCCAGTCGTTTGGTGGTTGGTCGCCGTGAGGACCCGAGCCCGGACGAAAGTGGTAGCGCTGACGCGCGGGTGACCCGGGTGCCGACGCCAGGGCGGCCTGAAACCAGGGATGCGCCGACGACGTGTGGTTGGGAACGATGTCCAGCAGAACGCGAAAGCCATGCATGTGCGCGTCATCAATGAATTCAGTGGCATCAGCGAGTGTGCCGAACTCCGGCGCGATCCCCCGATAGTCCGACACGTCGTATCCGCCGTCAGCCATCGGCGACGGGTACCACGGATTGATCCAGAGGGCATCGACGCCGAGGTCTTTGAGGTACGGCAGTCGCGATCGAATCCCCGCGATGTCCCCAACGCCATCGCCGTTCCCGTCAGCGAAACTGCGTATGTAGACCTGGTAGATGACCGCATGGCGCCACCACTCGTGCCCGTCTTTTCGACCCGACCATGTCATTCCTGGACGCTAGCCCAGGCATCATTCAACCCGTCGTCGTACCGGCCAGCAGTCGCTCGAACGCGGTGGCGGCCACGGGATCGGACGCAGCAGCGGCGACCGACGCCTCACGTGCCTGCCGCAGCAGATCGGCGAACTCCGGATGGGACCGATAGGCGGCGGCGAGAGCAAGGCTGGTCGCATCGAGCGAGGCGATCCGAGCGTCGAGATATCGCTGATAGGCGATGCGCGCGCGCTCGATCGATCCGTGCCACGGCAGCACAGCCATCTCGGACAATTGTCCGCGTGCTGATCGGACGCCGCCTGCACCCTCTCCGGCAGCTCGCTCCACCAGCGCCTGCAGGTCCGTGCGCACCCCGGCCGAGACCGCCGACGAAAACAGCAACGGGGCCCCGTAGTCGACCATCGAGGCGATGTTGGCCTCGGCCTGCGTGATGGACTGCTGGCCGGCGGTCACCTGAACCGTCAACTGGTTGATCTCGTTCTGTCGGACCCGACCGTCAAGGAACCACAGTGCGACGCCCATGGCCACGATCACAACGAACACGACCCACGGCCATCGTCGGCCGGCCAGTTCGGGGTCACGACCCGAGAACGTCTCGTCGGGTGAGAGCAGGCTCTCAGCGCTCGACATGGCGCCTCCTCGTGCCATCGTTGCCTGCTCGTTGGGTAGAGAGCCTGCCCTACCGCAGGCGGCGCCGCATCCTCAGCGCCAGCCCACCGACCGAGGATCTATCAGGAGCGGACGCCAGATCGTTATGCGAACTGTCGCGTGGATGCGGTGTTTTCGCTTGCGTAGGAGTTGATTGCGGAACAACATGTCAGCGGTTCACTTCCAACCTGTCCCACTTTCCTCCTGACTGAGGAGTTCGCATGCTCAATCGCACCCCCCGTCGCGGGTTCGCCACCGCTGCTGGATTTGCATCGCTTGCGCTGGCCCTTGCGGCCTGTAGCAGCGGCTCCAGCAATACGGCGTCCTCGGCTTCCGCCACGAGCACCGATCCTGCGTGCGCCCCGTACGCTCAGTACGGTTCGCACCCTGGCACCACGGTGACGACCTTCGCTTCGATCCTGCCGCCCGAGCAGCAATTGTTCGAGCAGGCTTGGGCTCAATTCTCCAAGTGCACCGGCATCACCATCAAGTACGAAGGCAGTGACCAGTTCGAGGCTCAGTTGCCAGTGCGAGTCGCAGGCGGCAATGCACCCAACCTCGCTTTCATCCCGCAGCCCGGCCTGCTCGCCAAGATGGTCGCCAAGGGTGACACGAAGGCCCCGCCACAGGGCGTTGTGGACAATGTCGCCAAGTACTGGAACCCGTCCATCAGCGACTACGGCAAGGTCGACGGCAACCTCATCGGCGCGCCAATGAGCACGAACATGAAGTCGTTGGTGTGGTACTCGCCTTCAGTCTTCAAGGCCAAGGGCTACGCGGTCCCCACCACCTGGGACGAGATGTTCAAACTCTCCGACAAGATGGTCGCTGACCAGATCAAGCCCTGGTGTGGCGGCATCGAGTCCGGCGGTGCCACCGGCTGGCCGTCCACCGACTGGCTCGAGCAAATCGTGCTTCGGCAGCAGGGCGGAGCCGTCTACAACGACTGGGTCGCCCACACGGTCAAGTTCGACTCGCCGCAGATCACCAAGGCGATGGACACCCTCGCCGCGTGGATGAAGAACCCGGCGTACGTCAACGCCGGCTTCGGCGATGTCAGGACGATCGCTACGACTGCGTTCCAGGACGCAGGCAAGCCGATCCTGTCCGGCAAGTGCGGCATGCTCCAGCAGGCGTCGTTCTACGCGAGCTTCTGGGCGAACTTCAAGAAGAACGTCAACATCGATCCGGCGGGTGATGTCTTCGCCTTCTATCTCCCGACCATCGATCCTGCGGTCGTAACACCTATCGTCGGCGGCAGTGAGACGGTCACCGCGTTCTCAGACGCTCCTGAGGTCCAGTCCTTCCAGTGGTTCCTCTCGTCGCCGGAGTTCCACACGGCCCGAGCGAAGTTGGGCACCTGGACTTCGGCCAACACCGGAGTACCGCAGGATTCCTACAAGGGGGTCTCACTGTTGGCGGTCAAGTATCTCGCGGATCCCAAGGCGACCTTCCGGTTCGATGCTTCTGACCTCATGCCTGCCGCTGTCGGCGCGGGTGCGGAGTGGAAGCAGATGACCGCCTGGTTCGGCGTGGGCAAGCCCACCCAGGAAGTACTTCAGGCGATCGACGCGGCTTGGCCGTCGTCCTGACACCCAGATCGCGTCAGTTGTGTTGATCTGACGGACACCGGGGCCCGAAAGGTGTAAGAACCTTCCGGGCCCCGGTTTCTTCGTTCCGCGAGGGCCGCTTACTTGTGAGCCCGGGTGAGAGCGAGGTAGGTGGCAGATGAGTAGCGCAGGCAAGTTGACGCTCGCGCTCAGCGCGATCCTGGTCTTCTTCGGTGTGATCCTGATCGTCTTCTTCGTCGCAGGCCGGGCCCGAGGGAAATTCCAGAACCCGCTGGCCCGACTGATCTTCCTGGGCCCGGCCGTTCTGCTGCTGTTCGTTGGTTTGGTCGTCCCGGCGCTTCAAACGTTCAACGCCAGCTTCAAGGACCAGAACGGCAAGAAGTACGTCGGATTGAACAACTTCTCGTGGATCTTCAGCACTTCTGACAATAGGACGATGCTGGTCACCACGGCGCTCTGGATCATTGTCGTCCCGATTGCGGCGACCGCGCTGGGACTCACCCTCGCCCTGCTGCTCGACCGGATGAAGCGCGAGTCGCTTCCCAAGTCCTTGATCTTCATGCCGATGGCCATCTCGTTCGTCGGGGCCAGCATCATCTGGGGACTCGTCTACGAATCCCGCGACCCGGCTGAACCGCAGGTGGGGTTGCTGAGCGCGGTCGTGATGAAGTTGGGCTGGAGCAATCCGCCCAATTGGCTGCTCGAGGCGCCTTTGAACAACTTCCTGCTCATGATCATCATGATTTGGATTCAAGTCGGTTTCGCGATGGTCATTCTCTCGGCCGCCATCAAGGCCATACCCACCGATGTGGTCGAGGCGGCCATGCTCGACGGCGCAACAGGATCGCGGCTGTTCCGCTTCGTCACGGTGCCGATGATCCGCGGCACGCTGGTGGTCGTGCTCACGACGATCATGATTGCCGTGCTGAAAGTCTTCGACATCGTGCGTGTCATGACAAACGGTAACTTTGGCACTCAGATCGTGGCCAATGAGATGTACTCCCAGTCCTTCGTCGAGGACGACAAGGGCCGAGGCAGCGCGCTGGCCGTCATCCTTTTCGTCGGAGTGATCCCGTTGGTCGCCTACAACATTCGGCAGCTCCGGAAGGAGAGTGAGGTTCGATGAGCGTCGAAGCCCATCAGATCATCCCGATCCCGGAACCTCCGGCCAAGCAGGACTCCGCGTCGACTTCGGTACGCCGGTCGCTGTCGAGCCCATGGGCCTCGGCACTCGTCGTCGCCCTGACGATTCTGTGGACCATCCCGACCTTCGGACTGCTCGTCACGTCGCTGCGCCCGACCGAGCAGGCAGAGGGCAGCGGCTGGTGGACCGCTTTTACCAATCCGGCCTTCACCCTCGACAATTACAAGGAGGTGCTCACCGGCGGCGAAATCATTCCGGGAGGAATCACGCCCTATCTGGTGAATTCGTTCGTAATCTCGATCCCCGGGGCCATCTTCCCGTTGATCATCGCGCTGATGGCTGCATACGCACTGGCCTGGGTGCCGTTCCGCTTTGCGACTAGCCTGTTCCTGCTCGTGTTCGCTCTGCAGGTCGTGCCGCTGCAGATGGCCCTTCTTCCCTTGCTGACGCTATTCAACAAGGGCTGGGGTATCGGGAACACCACGATCATCCCCGCCCTCAACGTGGGCAACAGTTTCGTCCCACTCTGGCTGGCGCACACCATGTTCGCCCTGCCACTGGCGATCTTCCTGCTGCACAACTTCATCGCCGCGCTGCCGCGTGAGCTTTTCGAGGCGGCTCGTGTCGATGGTGCGAGCCACTTCCTGATCTTCCGCAAGATCGTTCTTCCGCTCTCGGTTCCGGCAATTGCCGCCTTTGCGATCTTCCAATTCCTCTGGGTCTGGAACGACCTGCTCGTGGCGTTGACATTCGCCGGCGGCACGAGTGACGTTGCGCCGATCACGGCCTATCTGTCGAACGTCAAGGGCACCTATGGTGCCCGTCTCGACCTCATCACAGCAGGAGCGTTCTGCGCGATCGTGGTCCCGCTGATCGTGTTCCTCGCGCTGCAGCGCTACTTCGTGCGAGGACTCCTGGCTGGGTCGGTCAAGGGCTGACCCGCTTGCGTGTTCAGCATCGCTTGAGGGTTCAGGGTACGAGTCGGTCGAGAGCAGCACCGGACCGGATGAATTCGGCGTACCAGAGTGCGCTGCGTCTTGGCGTGCGCACCTGAGTCTCGAAGTCGACGTGCACGATGCCGAAGCGCATCGAGTAGCCCTCGGCCCATTCGAAGTTGTCGAGCAGTGACCAGGCGAAGTAGCCGCGCACGTCCACTCCGTCGGCGATGGCGTCGGCGAGTGCGCTGATGTGAGCCGCCAGGAATGTCAGCCGGCGCGCGTCGTCAATGGTGCCGTCCGGGGCTATCGGATCGTCGTAGGCGGCGCCGTTCTCCGTTACATAGATGGGAGGCAGGTTCGGGTAGAGGTCACGCAGTCGCACTAGGTGGTGATGAAGTCCGGCGGGCGTCACCGGCCAGCCGATGTCGGTAGCGTCGGGGCCGGCGGGCGCGAGTCGCACCCCTTCGACTCTCGGGTACGGCCAACCGCCGCAGGTCAGTCCGTCGTCAACACCCACAGTGGCCGGTTCGAACACATCGTCGTGGTAATAGTTCACGCCCAGCCAGTCGATGGGCACACTGATCGTGGCGAGGTCGTCTCCCCGTACCACCTGGTCGAGCCAGGGTGCCAGGTCGTTTCGCACGTCGTGGGGGTACTCGCCGGTCAGCAGCGGATCGGTGAAGATCCTGGTGACAAGTCCGTCGATGCGGCGTACAGCGTCGAGGACCTCCGGGCCCGCGCCCTCGGCCGCGTGATTGGGCCACGTATTGAGCACGATCCCGAGATCCGTTGCGCCGCCGACACGCAACGCCTGCACCGCGAGGCCGTGTGAGAGCAGCAGGTGGTGCACCGCGGCGACCGACGCGGCCGGATCGGTCTGTCCGGGAGCGTGCACGCCAGCCGCGTACCCAAGGAAGGCCGCGCACCACGGTTCGTTGAGGGTCGCCCACATAGAAACCCGGTCACCGAGGCGGTCGTGCACAGCCATCGCGTAGTCGGCGAAGCGGTGCGCGACGTCCCGGCTCGTCCAGCCGCCGATCGAGTCGAGTTCGAGCGGCAGGTCCCAGTGATAGAGCGTCACGACCGGGTCGATGCCAGCAGCGAGCAGCTCGTCGACGAGGCTGTCGTAGAAGTCCAGTCCCGTCGAGGAGAAGACTCCGCTGGCGCCGGGCTCGACCCGGGGCCAGGCCACACTGAAGCGGTACGCCTGGATGCCGAGATCGCGCATGAGAGCCACGTCGTCGCGGTACCGGTTCACGTGGTCGCAGGCCACCGACAAGTCGTCACCACCGTGCACCTTGCCGGGTTGCGCCGCGAACGCGTCCCAAATCGAGGCACCGCGACGGTCGGCGGCTCCCTCGATCTGAGGTGCGCTGGTGGCCACGCCCCAACGGAACCCAGTCGGAAAACCTCGGGCACTTGGCAGTTGCTCCATGGCGGTTCTCCTCGCCATTCGCCTGTCCTGGTCGTGTCGACCACCCTAGGATCACCGTGCTCTGCCTATACCTTCCACTACGGACCGTCCGGCACGTACCTGCCGGTGAAGGGACCGATGAGCGATGGCAAGTGTCTCGTTCGACAAGGCCACCCGGATCTATCCGGGGTCGACCATTCCCGCTATCAATGCGCTCGACCTGGCGATCGAGGACGGTGAGTTCCTCGTCCTGGTCGGCCCCTCCGGGTGTGGCAAGTCCACCGCCCTGCGAATGCTCGCCGGACTCGAGGAGGTCGACTCGGGTTCGATCCACATCGGCGACCGCGACGTGACGGGTCTGGCACCAAAGGATCGCGACATCGCAATGGTCTTCCAGAACTACGCGTTGTACCCGCATATGTCCGTCGCCGAGAACATGGGCTTCGCCCTCAAGATCGCGAAGGTCTCCAGGGACGAGATCGAACGTCGGGTGGAGGAGGCCGCCAAGTTGTTGGACCTCGAGAAGTACCTGGACCGCAAGCCGAAGGCGCTGTCCGGCGGTCAGCGCCAGCGGGTCGCCATGGGCCGGGCCATCGTCCGGGAGCCGCACGTATTCCTGATGGACGAGCCGCTGTCCAACCTCGACGCCAAACTGCGGGTCTCGACCCGCACCCAGATCGCCTCATTGCAGCGCCGGCTGGGCATCACCACCGTGTACGTCACCCACGACCAGACCGAGGCCATGACCATGGGCGACCGCGTCGCGGTTCTCAAGGATGGGCTGTTGATGCAGGTCGGCAGCCCGCAAGAGCTCTACAACCACCCCAACAACGCCTTTGTTGCCGGGTTCATCGGGTCCCCTGCGATGAACCTGCTCGAGGCCGCTTTCGAGAAGGGCCACGTGGTCATCGGCGGTGCCCCGCAGGAGATCGAGGCCTCCGCGGCCGCGGCTGCCAAGGCCGAGGGCCTGAAGTCGGTGACGCTGGGGTTCCGACCCGAAGATCTGGCGCTGTCCACCGACGACGCGGGCTTTCCCGTTGAAGTCGACCTGGTCGAGATTCTCGGCGCCGACGCGTACGTCTACGGCGAGGTCCAGCAAGCCGACGGGACTCGCAGAGACGTCACCATTCGAGCTGACGGGCGCCACCCGCCCAAGCGAGGCGACCAGGTCAAGGTCGGCATCGGCGCGGGCCACGCCCACGTGTTCTCCCCAGTGACCGGGGAGCGGCTCGGCGACTGAGTTGCCCATCCCGGGGACAGCACGTGACGGGAGGTAGGAGCCGTGGCACTTCAGATCACCGCGGCGCCCTCCGATCCCGACCTGCTCTTCCTTCCGTGGCCTCTGGCTCTCGAGGAGTGGCCCGACGACTCGGTCGTCTCGCTGCCGCGTGGCATCTCCCGGCACATCGTCCGTTTCGTGCGGCTCAACGGGGTGGTGTACGCCGTGAAAGAAGTCGAGCAGGAACTCGCTGACCGCGAGTACCGGCTGCTGACCGACCTGGGTCGGCGGGACGTGCCGTGCGTGGTGCCCATCGGCGTTGTGGGCGGACGAGAGACGCCCGACGGAGGGCCTTTGCCGGCGGCGTTGATCACCGCGCACCTGTCGTTCTCGCTGCCCTACCGGGCCTTGTTCTCGTCCACCTTGCGCAGTGAGACCGCGATTCGGTTGCTCGACGCCCTGGCCTTGCTACTTGTACGGCTTCACCTGGTTGGCTTCGCGTGGGGTGACTGCTCCCTGTCGAACACGCTGTTCCGCCGTGACGCCGGAGCCTTCGCGGCGTACCTGGTCGATGCGGAGACCGGTCAGATGCACACGACGCTCTCGAAAGGTCAGCGCGACTACGACCTGGAACTTGCGGCCACCAATGTGGCGGGCGAACTCATGGACCTGCAGGCCGGTGAACTGCTGCACGAGTCGATCGACCCGATCGCCACCGGGTTGGACATACGGGTGCGCTACGACCGGCTGTGGGCCGCGTTGAACGAGCCCATCTCCATGGAGTTCGGTGAGCGGCACCGCCTCGAGGAGCGCATCCGCACCCTGAACTCGATGGGCTTCGACGTCGCCGAACTGACCGTCACGCAGGAACAGGGCGGCACTCGCGTGGTTGTCGAACCCAAGGTCGTCGACGCGGGACACCATGCCCGGCGGCTGTTGCGGTTGACCGGTCTCGACGTCGAGGAGAACCAGGCCCAACGGTTGCTGAACGACCTCGATGCGTACCGGGTCGAGCTCGGGCTGCCCCCCGCTGACGAGGAGATAGTGGCCCATCGATGGGTGACGGAGGTGTTCGAGCCGGTGGTCAGTGCCGTACCCCGTGAACTGCGCGGCAAGTTCGAGCCGGCCGAGGTGTTCCACGAAGTACTCGAACATCGGTGGTTCGCATCCGAGAACGCCCACCGTGAGATCGGTCTGCTCGAGGCGGCCGACATGTACGTCCGCGACGTCCTCACCCACAAGCCCGATGAGCAGGCCGTGCTCGGCACCCGCATTGGCGCGCTCTCGGACGACACGGCCGAACTGCGGCTGGTCATGCCGCTCGAGGACACCCGCTGAACTCCGACGACCGCTTGGATGGCCCGGGTTACGACTGAGCGTCGCTGATCGACTAACGCCTCATCGGACCCTGGTCGACTGGTCTACTTCGGGCTGGGTCGGGGGTTGAACGGAGGGCTGCTGGTGGCGTCCAACGTGGTTACGGCGGCTGGTGAATTCGCCGGCCGGGTACCGATCGTCGGTTGGCTGCCCCGATACCGCAAGAAGTGGCTGCGGGTCGATCTGGCGGCGGGTGCGATCGTCGCCGCGCTGGCGGTGCCACAGGCGTTGGGCTACGCCTCGATCGCTGGTGTTCCGGTCCAGGTGGGCCTGTACGCCGTGCCTATCGCACTGATCGCTTACGCCGTCTTGGGCTCCTCCCCGCAGTTGGTCATGGGCCCGGTGTCGACCGTGGCGGTGCTCTCCGGGGCGTTGGTTACCGGGTTGTCCGCCGGACAGCCCGGCGAGGCGGTCGCCTATACCGCGGCGGTCGCGATCGGTGCCGGATTGGTTCTGATCGTTGCCGGGCTCCTTCGAATCGGCTGGGTCGCGGAGTTCCTGTCCAAACCGATCGTCACCGGTTTCGTGCTCGGTCTCACCATCTTGATCATCGTGGGCGAGATCCCGAACCTGCTGGGGATCCGGGTCCCGCAAGGAGATGTGCTTACCGGGATCAACGCGCTGTTCAACGGGCTCGGCGACGCCAAGCCCCTGACAACGTTGGTCAGCGCGATCACGCTGACCGTGCTGTTTGTCGGTGCGCGACTCAGCCCGAAGGTGCCGTGGAGCCTCATCGTCCTGGTGGTGGGCATCGCCGTATCAACTCTGGTCGAACTGCGCATCCGGGGCGTCGTAGTCATCGGTGAGGTTCCGCGCGGCCTGCCCAGCCTGGGAATCCCACAGATCCCGGTGAGCAAGATCGTCCCGGTGATCGCCGCCGGTGCGGCTCTCGGTCTTGTCGCGTTGGCTGAGGGTTTGAGCGCTGCACGTCTGTTCGCCGTGCAGGGCGGCTACCGCGTCGAGGCCGACCAGGAACTGGTGGCGACCGGGATGGCCAATCTGGGCTCTGGGTTGTTCGGCGGACTCGGGGTGGCTGGCAGCCTGTCCAAGACGGCGGCGAACGTGCGGGCGCAGGGCCGCACCCAGGTGGCGGGGTTAGCCGCGGCTGCCATCGCACTCGCGGTCATCGTCGCCTTCGCGCCGCTGCTGTCGAACCTGCCCAGGGCGGTGCTGTCCGCGATCGTGGTGAACGCGGTGTGGGGGTTGATGGACTTCGCGTCCATGCGCAGGTATCTGCACCTGCGACGCAACGACTTCGTGGGTGCCATGGTCGCCATGCTCGGGGTGCTCGCGCTGGGTCCACTCTGGGGTCTGCTGATCGCCATCGGACAGTCCGTCCTCGGGCTCGTCTACCGCTCCAGCCGAGGCGACGTCGACGTCATGGGGCGGGTGCTGGAGGAGAAGGCAGCGTGGGGGAGCGTGCGCGAAGGCGTCACCCGCAAGACGTACCCGGGGGTCTTGGTGTTGAGGATCGGCGGTCCGTTGTTCTGGGTGAACGCGGCACGTATCCACGACATGGTGACCGCCGAGGTGAACGGCTCGTCCGACGTCGTGGTGCTGGTGCTGGATCTCGAGGCCACCGAACAAATGGACACCACCACTGTCGACATGCTGGGCGCGTTGCGCAGTGAGCTTGAGCGGCGAGGCATCGACGTGTACCTGGTGCGCGTGGCGCGTCTGGTCCGAGTGGTCCTGGAGCGCTCCGGGCTCCTCGAACAGATCGGGGACGACCATATCTGGCGCACGATCTCCCAGGGGGTCCGCGCGGCCCGGCTGGATCACGACCTCAAGCTGATGCACGACGGCAAGGCGGTCTCGGCCGGGGCTGACGATCTGGACGCCGGCGACTTTCTTGCGCCCGGCCAGGCTCCACCCGAGGAGGTGTTGGTTCGTGAAGCAGACTCGCCCGAAGGCGACTGACCACGGGCCGCAGCGCACCGAGGTGCTGATCTGTGCTTTCCCCGTCCTGGATCGTGATCGTTCGACCCGAGCTGTCGGGATTCCCAGCGGCCGAGTCGAAGGTCGGTATGTGAATGGGCGAACGGCGGTCCCGCTGCACCCGCCACTCGGTCGGGTGAGGCTTGAGCGGAATCGCGACGTGGGTCTGTCGGAATCGCACCGACGTGACTACCGTGCGGCCGTGAATCAGTTCTGCTTCACGGGCAGGGGGACCCATGAGGTACACGCGTGATGTCCGTCAGCGGTCAGGGGAGCGCGGTCGGCTTCGCCAGATTGCGGCCGCCTCGGTTTCGTCCGCGATTGTGCTCGCGACACTTGTCGCGCCGGTTTGGGCCACCCAAACGACCGTCTCGGTGGACACGCTGCGGACGGCATGGGACCAGAACGAGCCAGGTCTCGCACCTTCGTCGGTACGGGCTTCGGACTTCGGACAGATGTTCTCAACCCAGTTGGACGGGCAGATCTACGCCCAACCAATCGTCTCGTCCGGCACTCTGGTCATCGCAACGGAAAACAACAAGGTGTACGGGCTGAACCCAACCTCGGGTGCCATCACGTGGACGAAGGACTTGGGTCCGGCCTGGCCGGCGGCAACGGTCACGTGCAGTGATCTGGCGCCGAACATCGGCGTCACCTCAACCCCAGTCGTCGATGGGGCGACGCAAACGGTCTACCTCACGAGCAAGGCCAACGACGGTGTTGACGCGCAGCATCCTCACTACTACATGCACGCGCTGTCGGTCACCACTGGCGCTGAGCGCGCTGGATGGCCCGTCACCATCGGGGGGTCACCGACGAACGAGCCCAGCGTCACGTTCAACCCGATGACGGCGATGCAGCGCCCAGGGCTGCTCCTGCTGGATGGTGTTGTGTACGCCGGGTTCGGTTCGCACTGCGACCGCGGCCCCTACCGGGGCTATATCGTCGGGGTGAGTGCGTCAACCCCCGTTCAGACGACCATGTGGACCACAGAGTCCGGTGCCAGCAACTCAAAGGCTGGAATCTGGCAGTCAGGCGGCGGATTGGTTTCCGATGGCCCGGGCCGGATCATCGTGAGCACGGGGAATGGCGTCTCGCCGACTGCGGGACCGGGCAACTCTCCCCCGGGCACGCTGGCTGAGTCAGTCGTGCGTCTGAAGGTCAATCCGAACAACTCACTGCAGGCTGTGGACTTCTTCAGTCCCAGCAACGCCGCTGCGCTTGACCAGAGCGACAAGGACATCTCGTCAGGCGGGCCGGTGGCCCTGCCGGACTCCTTCGGTACTCCCTCGCATCCACACGTTCTTGTCCAGGCGGGCAAGGATGGTCGGGTCTTCCTGCTCGATCGCGACAATCTCGGCGGATCGTCGCAGGGACCGGGAGGCACCGACGCCGTTGTGGGCATGGTCGGGCCATATCAAGGCCAATGGGGCCATCCCGCGGTCTGGGGCGGCGATGGTGGGTACGTCTATGAGATCGGTTCCTACGGGCCGCTGCGGGCGTTCAAGGCCGGCGTGACCGGTGACGGTCGTCCGGCGTTGTCGATGGCGGGTACCAGCCAGGCAACGTTCGGCTACACGAGCGGATCCCCCGTGGTCTCTTCCACCGGTTCCACATCGGGAAGCGCGACGGTCTGGATCATGACCAGCACCGGACCCACCGGAAGTGGTGGGCAGTTGCGCGCCTTCCTGCCGACACCGGACGCCGGTGGGCTGCTGACTCAGATCTACGCGGCCCCCATCGGCACCGCCTCGAAATTCGCTGTGCCGCTCACGGACAACGGCCGGGTGTATGCGGGAACACGTGACGGGAAGGTCTATGCGTTCGGCCGCCCTGCACAGACGGCGGTCACCGCGTCACCGGTTGACTTCGGGACGACCTCGGTCGGATCGACGGTCAGCCGGACCGCGGTTCTCACTGCCGCGTCCGCTCTTAGCGTGACTTCGCTCACGACGTCGGCTCCGTTTGCGCTCACCGCACCTGCTCTGCCGGCCGCTCTTGCTGCCGGTGGCACGCTAAGCGTCCCGGTGTCCTTCCACCCGACCGCAGCCGGTTCGGCCTCCGGAACCCTCAATGTCGTCACCAGCAAGGGGACGGTGGGATTCAGCCTTGCTGGAACTGCCACGTCACCCGGCCTGGTCGCAACCCCGAGCAGTCTTAACTTCCCGAACCAGCCCACGGGCACGACAATCTCGCTCAACGTGCAATTGACGAATACTGGCACCGCGGCAGAGACGATCATCAGCACTACGGCGCCTAGTTCACCCTTCATCGCCTCCGGGCTCCCAGCCAATGGAACGGTCATCGCGCCAAGCGGCTCGTTTGTTGCCTCGGTGACGTACGCGCCGACAACTGCCACGTCCTCATCATCTTCCCTCGTTGTGCGGAGCACATCGGGCACGTGGACCCTTCCGCTGACCGGCTCATCAATCAGCGGCCAGGGGCAGTTGGTGTTCACTCCGGCGACTCTCGACTTCGGGAGTGTTGCCGTGGGTTCCGCACGCACTTTGAGTTTCGATATCACCAACGTCGGCAACATTCCAGTGACGATCACCAAGGCCAAGGCGCCCTTGACCATGTTCTCAAGCGCTGATCCGCTCCCAGAGGGCCTCACGATCCCCGCAGATGGCGTCGTCCACCAAAGCGTTACGTTCGCTCCGACCGGAGTCGGTGCACAGGCTGATGTGTATGGGATCACCAGCGATTCGGGTCAAGGTCCGATGACGGAGTTGCTCAAGGGCACTGGGAGCACGGCGTTGCCGGTTCCGGGTGTGGGGGTGTGGTCGTTCAATGGGGCTGCGGTGATGTCGGGCTCGGATTTGGTGTTGAACCCGGTGGCGACGTCGTCTCGGGGTAGTTCGTTCTATCCGTCGGCGGTGCCCAGTGAGGGTTTGCGGGCGACGTTCACCGCGGTCATCGGTGGGGGCACTGGCGCTGATGGGTTGACGTTGGCGTTGGTGGATGCGTCCAAGGCCGGGTCGGCGTCGTTGGGTGCGGCCGGTAACG